>WBZX01001200.1_pt1 | contig 20111 bp, 15 predicted proteins | sample 5204211 | NCBI WGS metagenome assembly WBZX01 (sample SAMN12344362, study PRJNA552823) | activated sludge metagenome | biome: Activated sludge suspended growth; feature: Nitrification reactor; material: Wastewater; isolation source: activated sludge from nitrification reactor of wastewater... | reverse complement strand
CCCAGCACGGGCTATTCCATCGAGGGTCGTTTCGATGCCTTCACCACCGATGAGATGGGTAACGTGTACGCGCTGCAGGGCGATGAGCTCCGGCTCTTCGACGCGCGGGGGCGGAGCTGGCTGCGCAACAGCACCAAGACCTTCGGCCGTATCGGCACCATCGACGCGTTCTATTCGCTCAAGCCCATGCTCTTCGCTCCGGAGCAGGGGCAACTGGCGCTGCTGGATAATACCCTTAGCCTGCAAGGCAGCGTGATCAACCTGCCGCGCGAGGGCTACTTGCAGGTGGTGGGGGCGTGCATGAGCGTGCAGAACTGCTTCTGGTTCTTCGATCAGCGGGAGATGGCGCTGGTGCGCGTGGATCGACAGTTGCGCAAGCTGGCCCACTCCGGCCGGTTGGACCAGGTGCTGGGCTTCCCCGTGCAACTGGTGGAGATGATGGAGCACGACAGCAAGCTCTACGTGAACGATCCCATGCAAGGGATACTCGTGTTCGACGTGTTCGGCACATACGTGCGTACCATCGGGATCAAAGGTGCGCGCAGCATGCAGGTGCGCGATGGTGCCATCCATTTCCTGGATGCGACCGGAGCGCATGTGTACGACATACGCTCCTTCGCCATCGCGGACCTGAAGCTCGATGCATCCACCTCGGCCATCCGCCAGTTGCGCGTGGAAAGTGGTCGCATGTTCCTGTTGATGGAAGACCGGATCCTGGTGCAGGAACGTCGCGTTTCCGAGCCCTGACCGTCACGACTTTTCCACAACCCGGCAGCGGTGCACGGGCGCCGGTATCTTCGTCCACCTTCTTAGGAAACGTCCCGTCCACATGCATATCGCGATAGCAGGCAACATCGGTTCTGGCAAGACCACCCTCACCCAACTACTGGCCAAGCACTACAAGTGGGACCAGTTGCAAGAAGCGGTGGACAACAACCCGTACTTGTTCGATTTCTACAAGGACATGCAACGGTGGAGCTTCAACCTGCAGATCTTCTTCCTCAACTCGCGCTTCGAACAGTTGATGGAGATCCGCAGCAGCGGGCGCAACGTGATCCAGGATCGTACGATCTATGAGGATGCGTACATCTTCGCTCCCAACCTGCATGCGATGGGGTTGATGACCACGCGTGATTTCGAGAACTACCAGCGCTTGTTCCTCAACATGGAGCACAGCATCCAACCGCCGGACCTGCTCATCTACCTGCAAGCGCCCGTGGACAAGCTGGTGCGGCAGATCGGCGAACGCGGAAGGGATTACGAGAACTCCATCAGCATCGAATACCTCAAGCGGCTCAATGAGCGCTACGACGGCTGGATCGAGAAGTATGACAAAGGCAAGTTGCTCGTGATCGATGTGGAGGACAATGCCTTCCACAAGAATCCGGAGGACCTGGGGCGCATCATCAACGCCATCGACGCCGAGATCCACGGCCTCTTCCCCTTGGAGAAGAGCCCGGCGAAAGCGAAGGTGGAACCCAAGGCAAGTGCGAAGGCGGCGGTGAAGGCCCCAGCGAAAGCCGCTGCGAAAGTGGTGGCGAAGGGTGCTCCGAGCAAGAACGGCGCTAAAGCCGTTGCCAAGAAGCGATAGGGACGAGTCGTCCTGAACGAAGAAGCCCCGCCATCGGCGGGGCTTCTTCGTTCAGGGTCTTGCGCTAGCTCAGTGCGCAGCAGCCTCCGGGGTCGTAGCGGTGGCATCCACCGTTTCGATGGTTTGGATCTGAACGCCATGTTCCACTTGCGCAGGAGCGCCTGCGTTCTCATTGATGTGCGGCGCGATGATCAGCGCCACGATCGACGTCAGCTTGATGAGGATGTTCATCGAAGGGCCCGAAGTGTCCTTGAACGGATCACCCACGGTGTCACCCGTTACGGCGGCCTGGTGCGGAGCGCTCGGCTTGTCGGCCTTGTGCTTGTAGTACATCACACCATCGATGTCCACACCTTTCTCGAAGCTCTTCTTCGCGTTGTCCCATGCGCCACCGGCGTTGTTCTGGAACATGCCCATGAGCACACCGCTCACGGTGATGCCGGCGAGCAAGCCGCCGAGTGCTTCGGGGCCAGCGAGGAAACCGACCAGGATGGGTGCGAGCAATGCCAGGGCACCCGGTGCGATCATCTCGCGGATGGACGCCTTCGTGCTGATGGCCACGCACTTCTCGTACTCCGGCTTGGCTTTGCCTTCCATGATCCCGGGGATCTCGCGGAATTGGCGACGTACTTCCTTCACCATGTCCATGGCGGCTTTACCCACTGCGCTGATGGCGAGGCTGCTGAAGAAGAAGGGGATCATACCACCGACGAAGAGCATGGCCAACACATCGGCCTTGTAGATGTCGATGCCACTGATGCCCGACATGCCCACGTACGCGGCGAAGAGCGCGAGTGCGGTGAGTGCCGCGGAAGCGATGGCGAAGCCTTTGCCCGTGGCGGCGGTGGTGTTACCCACGGCGTCCAGGTTGTCGGTGCGCTCACGCACTTCCTTCGGTAGGCCGCTCATCTCGGCGATACCACCGGCGTTGTCGGCGATGGGACCGAAGGCATCGATCGCGAGTTGCATCGCGGTGGTGGCCATCATACCGGCCGCGGCGATCGCCACACCGTACATGCCAGCGAGTGCGAACGAACCCCAGATACCGGCAGCGAGCAGGAGGATCGGGAGCACCGTGCTCTCCATACCCATCGCCAGACCACCGATCACGTTGGTGCCGTGGCCCGTGCCGCTCTTCTTCACGATGCTCAGCACCGGGCGACGGCCCATGCTGGTGTAGTACTCGGTCACCATGCTCATCAGCGTTCCGACCACGAGGCCGAGCATGATGGCCCAGAACACGTTCATGCTCGTGATCTCCGTGGAGATGCCGTTACGCACGAATTGCATGGTCTCAGGAAGCATCCACTGCACGAGCGGGTAGCTGGTGATGGCTACCAGGATCATGGAACCCCAGTTGCCCTTGTTCAAGGCGGCCATCACACTATCACTGTCCTTGTTGATGCGCACGAAGAAGGTGCCCACGATGCTGAAGAGCACACCGAGACCAGCGATCACCATCGGGAGCAGGATCGGGGCCATGCCACCGAAGTTGTCGGCGCTCACCACCTCGCGGCCGAGCACCATGGTAGCGAGCATAGTGGCCACATAGCTACCGAAGAGGTCGGCACCCATGCCGGCCACGTCGCCCACGTTGTCACCCACGTTGTCGGCGATGGTCGCGGGGTTGCGGGGGTCGTCCTCGGGGATGCCCGCCTCGACCTTGCCCACCAGGTCGGCGCCGACGTCGGCGGCCTTGGTGAAGATGCCGCCGCCGACGCGCAGGAACAGCGCGAGCAGCGAGCCGCCGAAGCCGAAGCCGACCAGGATCGCCGAGGCGGTGTTCTGGAAGATCATCACGATGAGCGTGGCGCCCAGCAGGCCGAGGCCGGCGGTGAACAGCCCGATCGTGCCACCGGCGCGGAAGGCGACCTGGAGGGCAGCGTCCATGCTGCCGGTCTTGGCCGCGGCCGCCGTGCGCACGTTCGCGCGGGTGGCGAGCCACATGCCCAGGAAGCCGATGAAGCCGCTGAACAGCGCACCGGCGAGGAACGCCAGCGTGCGGAACAGGCCCGACTGCAGACGGTCGAGCCCCTGGGCGGTGTCGAGCGGGTTGAGGATCTCGGTGGAGGTGACGAAGACGATGGCGGCCAGCGGGACGACGATGATCAGGATCGTGCGGAACTGGCGCTTGATGTAGGCCATCGCGCCTTCCTGCACGGCGGCGGCGATCTCGTTCATCTTGTCGGTGCCGGCCTCCTTGGACAGCACGCTGCGCATCATCGCCCAGCCGGCGACGAGCGCGATGAGCGCCACGGCGATGCAGAAGTAGAGCCAGAACCACTCGGAATCGCCGAGGGTGAAGTTCTGGTAGCCGCCTTCAGCGGCGAGGACCTGTGACATGGACTACCTCGTGACAATGGGAGCGCGCGGGACGCGCTCGGACCCGGACGGACGGTGAGGCCCGATGACAAACTCGGGCAAGTTCAGTTGACCGCGGGGCCCCGGGTCAATCCGAGGAGTGACAGAGGGCACCACCCTGCGTGACGCAGCGGTGCTCCGTCACGGCCGGCTCAGCCGGCGGGTGCGGTCGTCGTGGGCGCGGCCGTCGTGGTCGAGCCCGTCGCGGCGCCGAGCTGGGTGTTGGCCTGGCGCACCAGGGCGATCGCCCGGGTCATCAGCTCGTCGTAGCCGGCCAGGTCGCCGTCGGCCAGGCGCTGGTCGGCCTCGCCGAAGAGCTGGTCGGCCTCGGCCAGCAGGTCCGTCGCCGACCGGTCGCCCGGCACCGAGGTGGTCGTGGTCGACGTGCCCTCGCCCGAAGGTGTGGAGTCCGGGTCGTCCTCGGCCGTGGTCGGCGCGTCGACCGCCGTGTCGGGGTTGGCGTCGAGCATGTCGGCCATCGCGAGCTCGACGGTGTCACCGAAGCCGACCCGCTCGCCCGAGGCCACGACGACCTTCTTCAGGGTGAACCTGCTGCTGCTGCCCTCCTCGGCCGCGTAGACGGGGCGCAGGTACACCAGCGCGTCGCGGATCGGCAGGATCAGGATGTTGCCGAACTTGACCTTGGAGCCGTTGCGCCCGACCTGGGTCTGGTACACCGCCACGGGGTCGTAGGTGACCATCTTCCGGTTGGCCTGCACGGGGCTGTCGACGGTGTTGTTGCGCGTCACCTCGTCGCCCTCGGTGCTGACCATCACGATCTCCTCGAGCTGGCCGTAGCTGCCCGGATCGTTGCGGGCGATCATGATCGAGGTCAGGTTGCGACCCGTGTCGTCGCTCGAGGCGAGCACGAAGGGGCGCGTCAGCACGAACTCGCTGCGCTCCGCCGAGCCGATCTTCATCTCCTGGTAGTACGGGTCGATCGGCTCCTCGGTGGCGGTCGACGCGGTGTCGGTCGCGGCCGAGGTGCCGCCGGCGCCCACGTCCGAGGGGCGCCGCGCCACGATCCAACGGTCCGAGTTGTTGAAGAAGGTCGACGGGTCGGCCTGGTGGTAGCGGCCCCACATGTAGGTCTGTGCCTTGAACATGAACTCCGGGTACCGGAAGTGCTGCATCACGTTGTCGGGGATGTCCTTGGTGAACATCCCCGGGAAGGCCTTCGCGTACGCCCGGATGATCGGGTCGGGCTCACCGGCGAGGTCGTCGGTGAGGTACATCGTGACGGTCCCGTCGTACGCGTCCACCACGGCCTTGACCGAGTTGCGGATGTAGTTGAACGACTCGCCCGAGGCCGAGTCGACGTCGCCGTCCGCGACGTGCTGGGCGTACGGGTAGTACGGCGTGGTGGTGTAGCCGTCGACGACGTACTTGACCCTGCCGTCGATCAGCACCGGGTAGGGGTCGGGATCGAACTGCAGGAACGGCGCGATCTCGGCGACGCGTTCGAGCACGTCGCGGATGTAGATCACCTTCGACCTGCTCGTGATGCTGTCGGAGATGAGCGGCTCGATCTCACCGAAGCGCAGGGCGAAGGCCGCCTGGCGCACCGTCGATCCGATGGAGACACCCGCGGTCCCCGAGTAGCTCGCCTCGAGCTCCTCGTCGCTCAGCTCGGTCTGCTCGGTCCCGACGATCGAGTACCCCGCCATGCCCTCGCCGTGGTACAGCTCGGGCGTCAGCAGCGGCGGCAGGCCGGCCGAGACCACCGTCGGGATGTCCTTGACCAGGAACTCGGGCTCGCCGCGGTCGTCCGCGGTGTTGGACGGCGCGAGCGCGGCGGCGTAGCCGTGGGTGAAGACCAGGTGGAGCTTCTCCCACGAGGGGTTGGACACCCCGGACTGGTTCAGCTCGCGCGAGGTGATGACCGTCGGCGTCTGGGTGTCCTCGATGTCGTAGCGGTCCACGTCGACGTCGCGGAACGTGTAGTACTCGCGCTCGACCTGGAGCTCCTGGATGGTCGGCTGGATGATCGTCGGGTCCAGCAGTCGGGCGTTCTCCAGGTTCTGCGGCTCCGCGTCGACGGCTTCCTTCGTGAGGACCGGGTCGTAGTCGAAGTCGATCTGGTCGACCTTGTCCAGGGCCAGTGCGGTGCGGGTCGCGCTGATGTTGCGCTCGACGAACTCGCGCTCCTTGGCCAGCTCGGCGGGCTCGACCTGGAACCGCTGCACGAACGCCGGGTAGATGCCGCCGGCGATGATCGCCACCAGGCCCCACAGGGCCAGGATGATGACCGGCAGGGTCCACCCCTTGCGGCGGATGTTCACCAGCAGCAGCACGCCGGCGAACAACGAGATGAGGATCATCAGCTGGATCGCGGGCAGCGACGCGTTGACGTCGGTGTACCCCGCGCCGTCGAAGCTGGTCCCACCCGAGACCACCAGCTCGAAGCGTCGCAGCCAGTAGTCCGCTGCCTTGGTGAAGGCCGCGAGCGCGAGCAGGACCGACAGGTGCGCCTTGGCGTTCGGGGTGACCCGCTCGCCCAACGGCTGCAGCCGGATGGCGCCGTTCAGGTAGTGCACCACGGCGACCGCGAGCGTCGTGACGACGAGGAAGGCGAACAGCCAGTCGACCGCCATCGACAGGAACGGCAGTCGGAACACGTACCAGCCCAGGTCCATGTCGAACTGCGGGTCGTCGACGCCGAACGAGCCGCCGAAGCGGAACAGCAGCCACTCCCGCCACTGCGAGGAGGCGCTGATGGCGGGCACGATGGCCATGCCGACCGACACGACGAGCCAGACCAGTCGCTGACGGCCCGCGATCAGCTCGCGGTAGCGGACCAGGAGATCGTCCTCGGGCCCCACGACCGAGCGGAACCGCGGCGCCAGTCGGTCCGCGAGCACCAGGTTCGACCACAGCAGCGCGAAGAACACCAGACCGGTCGCCGCGCCCAGGGTCACCTTGGCCGAGACCAGGCGGTTCCACACCGAGGTCAGGTCCAGCGCCTCGAACCAGAGGTAGTCGGTCCAGAAGGTCGCGATCGCGCGCAACGACAACGCGAGCACGATCAGGGCGATCGCGAGGATCCCCAGGACCAGTCGACCTCGATGGTGCCCGCCGCTGTGTTCCGCGCGTGACGGACCGGGCATGTCACTCGGAACTCGCACGGCGGTCAGGCTACCGACGCGCCGGAGCAAGGATGCATCGGCATCCCGGGTGCGCGGGCGGCGTCACGTCGCCGGTGGGGAACGGCTCCCCGCAGCCGACCTCGCCGGCCAACGCGTTGTCCTCGCCGTCCGCGCACGGCAGGCCGCCGTGGTCCACGACCCAGCGCCACGGCGTGCCGCTGCCCGCGGCCCGCTGCTCGCCGAGCGTGAACCCGGCGGTGGCCAGGTCGCCCGCGAGGTCCGCCAGCGAGCCCGACCGCCAGTCGCGGTACGTCGCCCGGACGCGGTCACCCAGCTCGGCGGTGTCCAGATCGGCCTCGTCGGCCTCGGCGAACGCCCGCTCCAGGTGCGCGCGGTGCAGGGCGAGGAACTCCTCGACGCGCGCCTCGAGTGCCCCACGGACCTCGGGATCGTCGGGGTCGAGCTCCGGCGCATCGGTCTCGGACAGCTCGGCCCAGAAGGCCGCACCGGCACCGACGGCCCGGCCGAACTCGGCCGCGAGCGCGTCGACGAACGGGGCCGCGTCCGCTGACGGCAGGACCTCGGCGGGGTCGGGACGCCCCCGCTTGACGCGACGCAGGCGGTCCAGGATCTCGTTCTGCTCGTCCGAGGCCAGCCGCTTGAGTGCGCGGGCCAGACCCTTCTCGACCGGCAGCAGGAGCTCGTCCCGGCGGTCGAAGAGCAGGTCACCCGCCTCGGCGAGTGCCACGCCGGTCACCACGGCGCCGGGCTCCGCCGCGGCGGCCGTGCCGTCGGGCACCGTCAGGTCGATGGCCGCCGCTGCGGGCGCCATGTCGTCGTGGTCGGCGCCGTCGGTCGCCCCGGGGTCGTCCTCGTCGAGCCCTTCGGCACGGATCCGGGCGAACAGGTCGTGCACGGTCGCGCCGCCGTCGGCGTCGACGAGCGCCTCGTCGTGCTCCTCGGGGAGGGCGGCGAGCTCGTCGGCCGCGTCCTGGGCCGCGGTCGGTTCGGCCGACTCGTCCGTCTCGTCGGACCCCGCGTCGCTGACGACGGCCTGCACGACCGCGTCGGTGACGATCTCGGTCACCGTCCCGTCGGCGGCCTCGTCACGTTCGAGCGTGACGACCTCGGCGACCGCGACGAGGGGGGCGTCCTCGGGGACCGTCGCCGGCGCGGTGGCGGCGAACAGGTCCTCGTCGGCCTCGGACAACCCGGCGCGGAGCTCGGCGAGCTCGTCGTCGAGGTCGCCGTCGACCTCGGCCGCAGCCGCATCCGCTGCCACTGCCGCCTCGTCGTCGGCACGCTCCAGCTCGCCGATGGTGGCCGACACCTCGTCGGTCGCGGCGCGCAGCACCTCGACGATGCGGTCCCGGCCGGCCAGCGCACCCTCCAGCTGTCGGCGCGCCACCCGACGACGCTCGGCCAGGTCGCTCAGCATGCGCTCGCGCACTGCACGGGCCTCTGCGACCATCGACCGGCCGCGCTCGGTCGCCTCCTCGATGATCGCCGCCGCGGCTGCATCGGCCTCGGCACGGACCGCGACAGCGGCATCGTCGGCGGCGGACCGCGTCGCCTCGGCGTACGCATCCGCGTCCTCACGAGCGCCCGCGGCTGCCGCCTCGGTGGCCGCGGCCTGCTCCGCAGCAGTGGCGGTGATCTCCGCGGCTGCGACCTCGGCCTCGTTCGTGCGCTCCGAGAGCACCAGCTCCGCGGCCGCCAGCAGGTCGTCCGCCCGGGACTGCGCGTCGCTGACGGTCGAGGTGGCGAGCGCTGCGGCCTCCTCCCGCTGGGTCGCTGCAGCCGCGTCGGCTGCGTCGCGGACCTGCTGGGCCTCGGTCCTCGCCTCGGTCAGCAGCTGCTCGGCCTCGGAGGCGGCCTCCTCCTGGAGTCGCGCCGCCTCGTCCCGCAGCGCCTGTGCCTCACCCCGCAACGCCGCCGCGTCGGCGGTCGCCTGCTCCTCGCTCTCGCGGATCAGCCGCTCCGCCTGCTCCTCGGCCTTCGAGCGGATCTCCGCAGCCGCATCACGGGCTGCGGTCACGATGCGAGCGGTCTCCTCGCCCAGGACCGTCGCGATGCGCTGCTCGTCGAGCTCATGGGACTCGTCGAGACGCTGCTCGAGCTCGTCGAGGCGCTCGCGGAGCCGCAGGTCGCGCTCCTCCCAGGTGCGCAGCGCGTCGGCCGCGCGGCCCAGCGCAGCACGGACCTCGGTCGCCTCCAGGCCGCGCCGGGACCGGGTGAACTCGCTGGCCGCGAGGGCTGCGGGGTCGAGCTCGGGCGGTTCGGGCAGCGAATCGGTCATGGGCCGATGCTACGGGGGTGCGCCCGCGCGGTGGCGGAATGCCCGGCGCCCTCCGGTGGGCTCAATCCCGTGGCGGGAGGCCGTCGGGAGCGAGCCGCTCCACGGCGTCGTCGACATCCGCGACCGGCCACAGTTCGACGTCGTCGCCGGCGATGCGGCGCATCTCGCGCTGCTCGTCCTCCGGGGTGGCGGCGGGGTAGATGAACACGTCGATGCCGGCACGCTTGACCGCCGAGACCTTCTGGGCGATGCCCCCGATGGGCCCGACGGTGCCGTCGTCGAGGATCTCACCGGTCACCGCGATCCGCCGGCCGTCGGTCAGCGATCCCGGGGTGAGCCGGTCGATGATCGCCAGGGTCCAGGCCAGCCCCGCGGACGGTCCCGACACGTCACCCGAATCGACCTCCACCGCGACGTCGGAGTCGATGATCGGGTCCGCGGGCTCGACCTCGACGCCCAGGATCGGACGGCCCGCCGCCGAGGGTGACTCCCCGAGCGTGACCTCGACCTCCTCGGGTGCCTCGTCCTCGTCACGGCGGAGCTCGACCGCGACGGTGTCACCCGGCGACCGGTCCGCGAGCTCGCCCGCGATGTCATCGGGCATGGCGATCTCGCCGCCGTCCACGCCGACGATCACGTCCTCGGGACGGATCACGCCGGCGGACGGGCCGTCCTCGACCACGCCCAGCACCCGGGCGCCGTCGGCGGAGTACTCGGCGTCGATGCCGACCCTGTCGAGCGCCACCCGCGTGGCGGTCAGCTTCGACAGGTCCATCCGCTGGAGGTTGACCTGCTGGTTCTTCTCGCGGTCGCCGTCGGGGTACATCTCGGCCTCGGAGCGCACATCCACCGCGTCGTCCAACCAGGCACGCACCATCAGCGCGGGTGTGGCACGTGTCAGGTAGACGGTGGTGAACAGGACCTCACCGTCGGTCTCGTACGAGGGGGCACCCTCGACGTCGACACGCTGCTCAGCGGGCCGCACCGAGCCCGGCTGGATCAGGTAGTAGGGCAGCTGGATCAGGAAGGCCGCGGCGATGAGTGCCGCCAGGAGCAGCGCGCCGAGCGCGATGGCCCACCACCAGCGGCGGCGCCGCGTGTCGGTCGGAGTGGGGTCCGCGGCGTCGGGCGCGACGGGAGGCTCCTCATGGTCCTCGGTGTCGGGCGGTACGATCGGAGCTGTCATGGTCACGCTGATGGTCGGAGTGCTGCTGGTCGCGGTCAGTGCGGTCGGGTTCGGCTTCGCGCTGTTCGGCAGGCGACCGGTTCCTCAGCCTGCCATGTCGGTGTCGGGCGCACATCTCGGTGCGCCGGCCGCTGAGCTGGTCCCCAGCATGGCCGGGCCGCCCGACGACGAGGTGTTCCCGGACGACGATGCGACCCCGCTGGCCGGCGGGGTGCTGCCCGCCGGTGCGTGGCGCCGGATGCTCCAGCGCGAGCCCAGCGCGGACCACCAGCCCGAGGCCGACGTGACGCTGTCGCCGTGGGTCCGCGTGCGCTCGGCGCTGCTGCTGACGCTGATCGTCACGGGCCTGGCCGCCATCATCGGCATCGTCGCCAGCATCGTGATCGTCGGGGTCGTGCTGCTCGTCACCTGAGCGATCGGGCCGATGGCCCGGACGCGACCGTGCCCGGACCGTCGGCCCGGGCACGAGGTCGTCGTCGGTCGCAGCGCGATCCGCAGCAGTGGATCAGCGGCCGAACAGGCCCCGGCGCGTGGGCTGGGGCTCCTCGGCGGGCTGGTCGGCGGGCGGCGTCGGGGCCGCAGGTCCACCCGAGGGCGGGGCGTAGCTGGCCGGCGGATCAGGCTGGGGCGCCGTCGCAGCGAACGGGCTCGCCGGCTCGGGTGCAGGGGCCGGGGCAGGCGTCGGAGCAGGCGCCGGGGCGGGAGCGGGAGCGGCCGCCGGCGCAGGCGCAGCGGGGGCCGGTGCGGGCGCCGGAGCAGGTGCGGCCGCGGCGGGCGCAGCGCCGGCACGCAGCGCCAGCAGCTCGACCTTGAAGTAGGGCTTGAGGTCGAACTTGACCTCGTCGAGCTCGAAGATGCGGATGCTGTCGATGCCCTGCTCGTTGCGGATCTTCTCGACGAAGCCGACGGCCTCCTCGATCGACTCGAACTGGTTGTACCCCGGGTCGCCCTCGGGGTTCTGGAAGATCACCATGTGCTGCGACACGCTTGCCTCCTGGGGGTAAGTGCGTGAGAGGTCAGTGTAGGTCGATGGTCGCCGATTCCGACCTCGGTCGTGGGGTCGAACGCAGGACGGCCGGCTCGTGGGAGCCGGCCGTCCTGGGTGTCGAGCGTGGATCGCCTCAGCCGCCGAGCTGGTCCTCGAACTGCTTCGTGTAGTCCACGAGGTCGCCCTCGGGCACCCACTCGCCGTTGGTGCGGGTCACGAACTGCAGCTGGTTGATGCCGAACGGGTCGGTGGCACCGTCGACGGTCCAGTTGAGGCCCTCGAGGTTCAGGCCGTAGCTCACGTCCTTCTGGGACCATGCGGTGTTCATGACCGAGGCACGCTCCAGCTCGGGCGAGGCCTTGAGCAGCTGCACCAGGTACGCACCGAAGCCCCAACCTGCGGCGACGTTGAGGTCGTTCAGGTCGGTCTCGGACAGGCCCGCCGCAGCACCCTGCTCCTTGAACTCCACCACCGGCGGCTCCTCGGCGTTGGCCGGGTTCGACGGGTCGTAGGTGGCCCGCGTCGAGATGGTGCCCTCGGCCGAGGTGGTCGCGATGTCCATCAGCGTCTTGGACGAGCAGGTGAGCGTCACGTACGTCAGCGGCGCCCAACCCGAGTCCTTGACGGACTTCAGAGCGTTCGGGCACGGCAGCGACGTCACGCCGAGCAGCAGGGCGTCGGCGCCGGAGCTGGCGAGCGTGGTGACCTGACCCTGCGGGTTCTGCTCGGTCTTGGGGTCGAAGGTCTGCTCGTCGACGACGGTGATGTCGGTGCCCTCGATCGCCTTCTTGAACGCCGTCACGTAGGACTCACCGAAGGCGTCGTTCTGCGACAGGATCGCGACCTTGGCCTTCGGCTCGTTCTCCTTGAGGTAGTCAGCGAACGCGATCGACTCGAGCGCGTAGTTCGGCAGGCCGTTGATGATCCACGGGTCCTTCTCGGGGTCGCCGAAACCCGGGTACCCGGTCGCGACGGCGAGGTTGGGCACGCACAGGCCCTGCTCGGCCAGGTACTGCTGGGCCTGCAGGTTGTTCTCGGTGCCGACCATGCCCAGCAGCGCGAACACGCCGTCGGTGTTGACCAGCGTCTCGACGTTGGCACGGGTGCGCTCCGGCAGGTACTGGTCGTCCAGCGACTTCAGCTCCAGCTGGCGGCCGTCGATGCCGCCCTCGGAGTTGGCGAAGCTGAAGTACGCCTCGATGCCGACGCGGACCTTGTCGAACACCGAGTACAGGCCCGACTGCGGCAGCGAGTTGCCGATGAGGATCTTGTCGTCGGTGACGCCCTGGGTGCCGTCGTAGTTCTCGCACAGCGAGGGGTCGGCCAGGTCGGCCGCGCTCGCCTCGGTGGTGTCGCTGCCCGAGTCGGAGCCGCCCGAGTCCGAGGACTCGTCGTCACGCCCGCCGCACGCGGCGGCGACCAGCGAAAGTGCGAGCAGCAGGGCGGCGAGGCCCTTCCATCGTTGGGTGCTGTTCATCTGTCTCCTCCTGGAGTTGACCGGCGACGAGGCTGACCTGCGCCGCCGGGGATGTCGTGGATGTCGTGGATGTCGTGGATGTCAGTTGGTCGGAAGGTGGTGGTGGATCGCCGGTCGACTCAGGCCGACGCAGGCTCGGGGGCCGGCCCGGCCTCGGCGGGCCCGGTGCCGGTGGGGTCGTGCTGGTCGGCGGCCCTGGAGCGACGGATGCGGGCGACGGTGCGACGGTAGACACCGACGATGCCGCCCGGAGCGACGAGCATGACCAGGATCAGCACGGCGCCGAAGATGACCTGCGTGTAGCGCTGGCTGTCCGCGGGTACCGCTTCGCGCAGGTACACGATGATGAAGGCGCCGATCACGGGCCCGATGATGCTGTTGGCGCCGCCGAGCACGGCGGCGACGAGCAGCGTGATGGACAGCGCGATCGTGAACGAGGTCGGCGACACCTGGTTGTTGAGCACCGCGAACATCCAGCCGCCCACCGCGGCGATGCCGGCGGACAGCCCGAAGGTGAGCACCTTGTAGCGCGACACGTGCACGCCGGCGACCTCGGCGGCGGTCTCGTTGTCACGGATCGCCACCAGCGCGCGGCCCACGCGGGAGCCGACCAGGTTGCGGACCAGCAGGAACACGACCACGGCCATGACCAGGAACACGTAGTAGCGCCACTGGTCGTCGGCCAGGCCGGTCCAGTCGGGCGCGCGGAATCCCGCGCTGAACAGGTACTTGCGTCGGCCGACCTCCTCGAGCAGGGCCGAGTCGCCGTAGCCGTCGCGCGGGATGAGCCCGCGACCGACCGTCGCGCCGGTGATGTCGCCCAGGCGCACGACGATCTGCGGGAAGAGGGTCGCGAGGGCCAGGGTGACCAACGCCAGGTAGATGCCGGTGATCCGCAGCGCGGGCAGGCCGACCACCAGGCCCACCACGAAGGTGAACAGCACCGCGATCACGCCGGCGAGCACGTAGGAGGTGCCGTAGTCGACGGTCAGGATCATCGTCATGTAGGCGCCCATCCCGAGGAAGGCCCCGTGCCCGAGCGAGATCTGCCCGTTGAAGCCGGTCAGCAGCGCCAGACCGAGGGCGGCGACCGAGATGTAGATCACCTCGGACAGCCGGTTCACATCGCCCTCGCCCAGGTACTGGGGCGCCGCGACGGCCATGGCGGCCAGCAGGATCCAGATCGCGACGCGCCACCACACGATGTTGCGCATCACGCTCTCCCGACCTTGGCGGTGCCGAACAACCCCTGGGGCCGCACGAGCAGCACGACGAGCACCAACAAGAAGCCCGGCAGCAGTCGGAGGTCGGGACCGACCAGGCCGACGTAGCCGACGACCAGCTCGGAGACGAGGCCGATGATGAGGCCGCCGACGACCGCGCCGATGGGGCTGTCGAACCCGCCGAGCGTCGCCGCGGCGAACGCGTAGATGAGCACGACCTGCATCATGTTCTTGTCGAGCGCGACCGACGAGGCGGTGAAGGTGCCCGCGAGCGAGCCGATCGCCGCGGCCAGTCCCCACCCGATCATCAGCGTCGTGGTCACCTTGATGCCGGCGAGCGCGGCGGACTCCTGGTTCGAGGTCACCGCTCGCAGCGCCAGGCCGAGCTTGGTGCGCTGGAACAACAGGTTGAAGCCGATGACCAGCACGGCGAGCACGGCCAGGATGCCGAGCACCTGCACCGCGATGCCGGCGCCGAAGAGCTCGATGCGGCCGTTGCCGAACACCCGCGGCACGGGCTTCGCGTCGGTCCCCCAGATCACGCCGGCGCCGTCGTTCAGCATCAGGAACAGGCCGATGGTGACCATCACGACCGCGAGCGGGTTCGCGTGGGTGCCGCCGAGGCGCACGATGAGCAGCCGGTAGAGCACCGCACCCACGATGAAGCCGATCAGGAGCGAGGCGACCGACGCCACCCACCAGGGGAGCCCCGTGTCGAACAGGTTCCACGCGACGAAGGTGGTGAACATCGCGATCTCGCCCTGGGCGAAGTTCAGCATCCCCGACGCACGGAAGATGATCACGATCGCCAGCGCCAGGATGGCGTAGATCGCGCCCGCCTGGAGGCCGTCGAAGACCCGCTGGATGAACAGCTGCACGTCCTCAGACCCCCAGGTAGGCGCGACGCACGACGTCGTCGGATCGGAGCTCGTCCGCGGTGCCCGCGGCCACGATGGTGCCGGTCTCCAGCACGTAGCCGCGGTGCGCGATCCCGAGCGCGAGGTTGGCGTTCTGCTCGACCACCAACACGGTGGTGCCGAGCTCGGTGTTGATCGCTGCGATGCGCTCGAACACGTCGCGGGTCACCAGCGGGGCGAGCCCGAGCGACGGCTCGTCGAGCAGCAGCAAGGTCGGGCGGGACATGAGCGCCCGGGCGATCGCGAGCATCTGCTGCTCGCCGCCGCTCATGGACCCGGCGGTCTGGTGGATGCGCTCGGCGAGGCGCGGGAACACCTCGAACCAGCGGTCCATGTCCGAGGCGACCTCGGCCGAGGGCCGGGTGAGGCCGCCGACGCGCAGGTTCTCCTCGACGGTCAGCTCGGGGAAGGTGCCTCGGCCCTGGGGCACGTGCGCCACGCCCAGGCGCACCAGGTCCTCGGGCTTGCGGCCCAGCACGCTGGTGCCGTCGAGCACGACCTCGCCCTTGGCGGGGATCATCCCCGACAGGGCCCGCAGGGTCGTGGTCTTGCCCGCACCGTTGGCGCCGAGCACGACCACGATCTCTCCGGCCTCGACCGAGAGCTCCAGGTCGGTCAGGACCTGGACGGGGCCGTAGCCGGCGCTCAGATTGCGGACCGACAGCAGCGTCATGCGGTGCTCCCGAGGTAGGCGGCGATCACACGCTGGTCGTTCTGGACCACTGCAGGGGTGCCGTCCGCGATCTTCTGGCCGAACTCCATGACCACGACGTTGTCGGAGATGCCCATCACCATGCCCATGTGGTGCTCGACGAGCAGCACCGTGAGGTCGAACTCGTCGCGCAGCGAGCGGATCGTCTCGCCGAGCTCGTCGACCTCGCTGTGGGTCAGGCCGCTCGCCGGCTCGTCGAGCATGAGCAGCCGCGGCCGAGCCGCCAGGGCCCGGGCCAGCTCGATCCGCTTGAGCGTCCCGTAGGGCAGTCCGGCCGCCGGTGCCTCGGCCACCCGCTCCAGCCCGAGGCGGGTGAGCACCTCCATCGACTCTGCCCGCAGCTCACGCTCCCGGCGGCGCAGCGGCAGACCGAAGAGGCCACCGATGAAGCCCCCGGTGGTGCGGGCATGCGCCCCGACCATCACGTTGTCCACCACGCTCAGCCCCTGGACGAGCGCGAGGTTCTGGAAGGTGCGGGCGATGCCCACCTGGGCGATGCGGTGCGGCGGCAGGGCCAACAGGTCGTTGCCGTCGAAGGTCACCGAACCCTCGGTGGGCTCGTAGAGGCGACTGATGACGTTGAACAGCGTGGTCTTGCCCGCGCCGTTCGGCCCGATCAGCGCGCAGATCTGGTTCGCCTCGATCGAGAACGACAGCCCGTCGAGCGCGGTGACACCACCGAAGCGCACACGGATGCCCTCGACGTCGAGCAGCGCCATCGTTGCCGTGCACCTCCCCGCCGCAGCGGTCGTACTCCCCCACCCCCCGGTGAGGGACCCTGACCCTAGCCCTTGGACCGCCTCCGACGGCGGCCACCCGGGGCCTCGGAACGGGTCAGACCCGGCGAGAGCCCATGAACATCTCGCGCAGCTCCTCGTAGGACTCCACGACTCGGCCCGCGCCGAGCACGACGGACTCCAACGGCTGGCGCACCAGGCGGACCGGCACCTCGGTCTCCTTCTGGAGGCGCAGGTCGAGGCCCTTGAGCAACGAGCCGCCGCCGACCAGGTGGATGCCGTGCTCGATCAGGTCCTGGGCGAGCTCGGGCGGTGCCTCGGCGACGCACGACAGGACCGAGTCGACCATCGCGTTCACGGGCTCGGAGATCGCCGCGCGCACCTCGGCAGCGGAGAGGATCACGGTCTTGGGCAGACCCGACATGAGCTCGCGGCCCCGGACCTCGGCGCGCACCTCGTCGGGGGTCGGGTGCGCCGAGCCGATCAGGATCTTGATCTCCTCGGCGGTCTGCTCGCCGATCGCGATCCCGTACTCGCGGCGGATGTGGATGATGATCGCCGCGTCGATGTCGAACGAGCCGACGCGGACGGCCTGCAGCGCGACCACGCCGCCGAGCGAGATGAGGGCCGTCTCCGAGGTGCCACCACCGATGTCCACGACCATGTTGGCCATCGGCTCGTTGATCGGCAGGCCCGCGCCGATCGCGGCGGCCATGGGCTGCTCGATCAGCTGGGCCTCGGTCGCGCCCGCCTTGCGCGCGGCCTCGGTGACGGCGCGCTTTTCGACCGCTGTGATGGCCGACGGCACGCAGATGACGACCCGCGGCCGGTTGAAGCGGTTCACGCCGACCCGCTTGAGCAGCAGCCGGATCATCTCCTGGGTCACCTCGAAGTCGGTGATCGCACCCTTGCGCAGCGGTCGCACCGCCACGATGTAGCTCGGCGTGCGGCCGATCATCTTCCACGCGTCGCGGCCCATCGCGAGCACCTCGTTGGTGCGCGAGTTGAGCGCGATGACAGAGGGCTCGTTCAACACGATGCCCTCTCCCCGCGCGTAGACCAACGTGTTGGCCGTGCCGAGGTCGATCGCCAGGTCGCGTGCCAGCTCAGGCTCCCGGACCGCGGCGACGATCCGAAGGGTCGTCGGGAGCCAGTGCACGCATCTTGTGGTGGAACTCCTCGACCGAGGACCGCGGCGACGTCGCCGACGGCCGGTTGCGGACCCACAGGATCGCGAGCCCGATGCAGCTCAGCACGATCGCGATCAGCAGGTAGACGAGGTTGCTCACCGGGCACATCGTAGGGAAGATCCGCGCACGCGCCCCACCAGCGTGCCCAGAGGGGCGCGACCCCTGCGACGGCGCGGATCGGTATCGTCGTCGCCATGACGGGTGGCCACGACCCGGGCGCCGACGGCGGACCCGACCAACGAGCGCTGCAGAGCGGCCGCGCGTGGCAGCACCCCAGCGAGGTCGGACTGGCGACGCGGGGGCGTGCGGACCGGCGACGTTCGACGGTGATCGCCGGCGGCGTGGTGCTCGGCGGCGTCGGACTGCTCCTGTCCGGCGTGCTCATGGGCACGATGCAGCAGCCCGCGAGCGCCACCACCTCGACGGTGCCCGCGGAGCGCGCCAACCAGTCGATCACCCTCGTCACCGCCGACGGCGGCGGGGCCGCCGCAACAGGGCTCATCCTCGATGACGAGGGTCACGTGCTGGTCGATGCCCGCACGCTGGCGGGCTCCGACGTCTGGGTCCGTTGCGCGGACGGCGAGATGGAGAAGGCGTCGGTGATGGCACGCGACGAGCGCACCGACCTGGCGGTCCTGCAGCTCGACCGCCCCCACGGCGTGCCCGCATCGTTCGCGTCCGGCACGCCGGATCCGGGCGACGAGCTCCAGCTGGTGTCCGCCGGCCAGGTGGTCGACACCTCGGTGTCGCTGTCGGCGCGGGCGACGCCCACCGCACGCGTCGGACAGCTGATCGACCTGACCGTCACACCGGCGCCGCGCCAGTTCCTCGCGACGGTGAGCGACGACCCGGCACCGTCGGCGGCCGCGCTCACCGGCGGCATGGTGTTCGACCGGTCGGGACGTCTCGCAGGGGTCGTGACCGACGTGCCCTCCGACACGAACGCGACGACGGTGCGCGTGCTCAGCGCCGACGACGCCGTCGGTGTCGCCGAGGACCTGCTCGGCCAGCAGCGCTGAGCGTCGGCTCACGTCCGCGGCACAGCGCGGTCCGTCGACCCCTACGATTGGCCCGTGAACACCGACGGCCCGTACGGATCCGACCCCTCGGGAGAGGACAACCCGTTCGCGGCGATGAACTTCTTCCTCCAGGACCTCTCGCGGATGTTCTCGGGGCAGTCCGGCAGCAGCTGGGACACCGCGGGCCAGCTCGCTGCCTCCATCGCCGCCGAGGGCGGCTCCGAGCCGAACGTCGACCCGCTCGAACGAGGCGCGATCGAACAGCTCGCCCGTGTGGCCGAGCTCCAGGTCGCCGAGGTGACCGGACGAGCCATCGACGAGCCGGTCCGCCTCGAGCCGCTCAACCGAGCGCAGTGGTCCAAGCGCTTCCTCGACGACGAGCGTCCCCTGCTCGAACGCCTCTCCGGCTCGATCGGCGCCGCGCTGCAGGCCCAGCTGGGCGAGCTCGACGCCGACGGCGACGGGCTGGCCGACCTCGGCCTGCCCCAGGTGCCCGGCATGGCGCCCGAGGCGATGCTGCACCAGATGATGCAGATGATGGGCCCGATGCTGCTGGGCATGATGGCCGGGAGCACCGCGGGCCACCTCGCCACGCGGGCGATGGGCCACTACGAGCTCCCGCTCCCCCGCCCCACCCACGGCCCCCTGACGATGGTGCTGTCCAACGTCGACGCGTTCGCGGATGACTGGAGCCTCCCCCGCGACGGCATCCGCCTGTGGGTCTGCTGCTCCGACGTCGCGCATCACCAGGTGCTGTCGATCCCTCATGTGCGCGCCCACCTCGACGACCTGCTGACGCAGTACGTCTCGGCGTTCTCCGAGGATCCCCGGGACATCGAGCGCCGCATGGACGAGCTCGGCATCGACGGCCTTGACGGTGGTTCCGAGCCGGAGTTCGAGGCACTCCAGCGGCTGGCGGGCAACCCCGAGGTGCTGCTGGGCGCGATGCAGTCCGACGAGCAGCGCCAGCTCATGCCGCGGATCGAGGCCGTCGTCGCGACCGTCGAGGGCTACGTCGACTGGGTGCTGGACCGCATCGGCGCCCGCCTGATCCCCGACTACGACCGGGCGACCGAGGCGCTGCGTCGCCGCCGCGTCGAAGCGGGCCCCGCGAGCCGGTTCGTCGAGCGGCTCTTCGGCCTGGAGCTGTCGCAGGCCACCTTCGACCGCGGCGCGGCCTTCGTCGACGGTGTCGTGGCGCGAGCCGGCGAGGCCGCGCTCACCGAGCTCTGGTCGGCCGCGGCGAACCTGCCCACTCCTGCCGAGCTCGAGGCGCCGGGCCTGTGGCTCGCGCGGGTGGGCATCGACACCGACGAGCTCGACCT
>WBZX01001199.1_pt1 | contig 20123 bp, 17 predicted proteins | sample 5204211 | NCBI WGS metagenome assembly WBZX01 (sample SAMN12344362, study PRJNA552823) | activated sludge metagenome | biome: Activated sludge suspended growth; feature: Nitrification reactor; material: Wastewater; isolation source: activated sludge from nitrification reactor of wastewater... | reverse complement strand
TCGAGCTGCATGATGATGTCGCCCTCGTCCATGGTCGGCATGAAGGTTTTGCCGAGCGTCAGGTAGGCGATGGCGGCGGCGCCCAGCGAGGCGACGGCGAGCCCGGCCACCAGCCGGCCGCGGTTCAGCGCGAAGGCCAGCAGCGGCGCGTAGGCGGCCTGCAGTTTGCGCACCAGCCACGGTTCGTGGGCGTCGCCGCGTTTGAGCAGAAACGAGGCCAGCACCGGCACCACGGTCAGCGACAGGATCAGCGAGGCCGACAGGGCGAACACGATGGTCAGCGCCACCGGGCTGAACAGCTTGCCTTCCAGCCCTTCGAGCGTCAGCAGCGGCAGGAACACGATGACGATGATCACGATGCCCGAGGCGACCGGCGTGGCGACTTCCCGGGTGGCCCGGAACACCAGGTGGAGCAGCGGCTGGCGGGTCGCGGCGGCGCTGTCGGCGAGCTGGGTTTCGACGTTTTCGACCACCACCACGGCGGCATCGACGAGCATGCCGATGGCGATCGCCAGCCCGCCCAGGCTCATCAGGTTGGCCGACAGCCCGACCGCGCGCATCGCGATGAAGGTGGCCAGCGCGGCCAGCGGCAGCATCAGCGCGACGACCAGCGCGGCGCGCAGATTGCCGAGGAAGGCCAGCAGCAGCACCAGCACCAGCACGATGGCTTCGACCAGCGCCTTCGAGACGGTGTGGACGGCGCGGCCGACCAGTTCGCTGCGGTCGTAGAAGGGGACGATGCTGACCCCCGGCGGCAGTTGCGGCGCCAGTTCGGCGAGGCGCGCCTTGACCGCGGCGACGACCTTGCCGGCGTTGGCGCCGCGCAGGCCGAGGACCAGCCCTTCGACCGCCTCGCCCTCGCCGCTGCGGGTGACGGCGCCGTAGCGGGCCAGGGCGCCGATGCGCACCGTGGCCACGTCGCCGACGCGGACGATGCCGCCGTGGCTGCGCAGCACGATGGCGCGCACGTCGTCGAGCTGGCGGATGGCCCCTTCGGCACGCACCAGCAGCGTTTCCTCGCCTTCGGTGAGGCGGCCGGCGCCGTCGTTGCGGTTGTTGGCCTCGAGGGCCGCGTGAAGCGTGGCGAGGGTCAGGCCGCGGGCCGCCAGCGCGGCCGGATCGGGGACGATCTCGAAGCTGCGCACTTCGCCGCCGAGGCTGTTCACGTCGGCCACGCCGGCCACGGTGCGCAGCGCCGGGCGGATCGTCCAGTCGAGCAGGGTGCGCTTTTCCTCGAGGGATACCGGACCTTCGATGGTGAACATGAACATCTCGCCCAGCGGCGTGGTGATCGGCGCCAGGCCGCCGGTGGCGCCCGGCGGCAGATTGCCCATCACGTTGGCGAGGCGCTCGCCGACCTGCTGGCGGGCCCAGTAGATGTCGGTGCCGTCGTCGAAATCGAGGGTCACGTCGGCCAGCGCGTACTTGGACGTGGAACGCAGGATGCGCTGGTGCGGAATGCCCAGCATCTCCTGCTCGATGGGCACCGTGATGCGCGACTCGACTTCCTCCGGCGTCATGCCGGGCGCCTTGATGATCAGCTTGACCTGGGTTGTCGAGACGTCCGGAAAAGCGTCGATCGGCAGGCCGTTCCACGCCACCACGCCGGCGCCGATCAACAGCAGCGTGGCGACCAGCACCAGCAGGCGCTGGGTCAGGGAAAACTCGATGAGGCGGGAGAGCATGGCGTGGGGGAACCGGACGGGCGGCGGCGAAGGTTGGTCGGTGGATGGTCTGGGGCGGGCCGATCGGGGGGCGCTGCGGCCCGCTTACTCCTTGCCGATTCCCAGCCAGCTGGCTTTCAGCGCGGCGACGCCGGCGGTGACGACGGCGGCGTCGGCCGGCAGGCCGCTGACGAGGGTCGTGTCGCCGAGACGGCCGGCGATGCTGACCGGGGTTGCGCGGTAGCCGCTGCTCTTGCCGTCGTTGGCCACGACGAACACCCACAGCTTGTCGTTCTGGCGCAGGATCGCCGCGGCCGGCACCTGCACGGTGGAGCTTGCCCCGCCGCTGCCGGTGTCGAGGTCGACGGCGGTGGCCTGGCCCGGGCGCAGGCTGTCGGCGCCGCGGGTGACAAGGCCGCGCAGCAGCACGCTCTGGGTGGCCGGATCGACGGCGCGGCCGACCGCGATCAGTTCGCCGCTGGCGCCGGTGGCCGGGATGCGCAGCGGTGTGCCGACCCGGGCCTGCGCGGCAACGGCCAGCGGCGCCTGGATGTCCACCGACAGCGGGTCGAGGCGGGCGATGCGGTACAGCGGCGCCGATTGCTCGACGCGCTGGCCGACGCTGACGTGCTGCTCCAGCACGCTGCCCGCAATGGGCGCGACGAGCGACAAGGTCTGCCCGCCGCTGTGCTGGGCGAGGGCCAGCACCTGGCGCCGCTCGGCGGCCTGGGCCGCGCTCTGGGCGGCGCCGGCGCGGCTGGCCTGCAGGCGCGATTCGGCGATCAGGCCTTCGCGGAACAGCTGTTCGTCGCGGGCCAGGGTCTGGCGGGCGAGGGCCGCCTGGGCGTCGGCCTGGAGGCGGTCGCGCTGCAGTTCGAGGGCCTGCGGGCTGGACAGCCGGGCCAGCAGCTGGCCTTTCTTCACCGTCAGGCCGGGGGCCGTTTCGAGGCTTTCGATGACGCCGGCCAGCGGCGCGGCAATCACCCGCAGCTGGCTGTTGGGGATGCCGACCATCGCCGGCAGGCCGGCCGCCGCGGCGTGGCCGCCGCCGACGACGCGGCGGGTGGCGATGCCGAGGGCCTGACTCTGGGACGCTGACACGGCGACGAAGGCCGGGTCGTCGGCAGCGCCGGCCGGCGCGGTGCCGGACAACAGCACGACGAGGGTCGCCAGCAGGCGCCGGAGGCGCGGCGGACGGGCGGGGGAGGGCAGCATGGACGCTTCCGGCACGGAACGAAAACGCCATTGTCGCCGCTGCGGCTTAAGCCAGTCTTAAGCCGCGTGACTGGGTGCCGGTTACGGTGGGGGCGATGGGCTTTCTGGCGGGCGTGGCAAAGTGCACCATGTCGGATAAATTGCCAAATAAATCACGTCGTCGGCATGACTGGCCGCCTGTCGTCTCTGGCATGCTTCACGTGTTTGGTGTCCGCCATATTCCGTTACACTTTTCCTTCATTCGCTCCCGGAGAAACCGCTCATGAAAGTTCGCGTCGCCCCGAAATTTTTCCTTCCGCTGCTGCTGTCCGTCGCCTCCGGCGTGGCGGGAGCGGCCTGTGTGCCGGTGGTCGGCACGGTCAAGCTGGCCGTCGATGCCACCTGCCAGATCGGGTCGCAGGTGCCGGCGGGGACTCAGCTTGCCGGCCAGTGTTTCAGCGTCCAGCTGTCGCTGGCGGGCTTCCCGGTGGCGACCGGGCATGCCGGCACCACCGTCGAGCCGCTGGTCAGTCTCGTTCCCGGGGCCGGCGCCACCATGAGCCCGGCGATGATCCCGACCGCCGCTGCCACCCCGGCGCCGCGCCAGATCATCCAGACCGCCCGCAGTGCGGTGTCCCTCGGCTACGGCGCGAACCGCACGACGATCTACACCACCGACGTGATCGTGATCCAGCCGTCGGCCACCAGCCCGCTGCCCAAGGCGGTGCTCGAACAAATCGTCATCGACGATACCAACCACGTCGGCGCCTACGCCAACGTGCGCGGCCACCTCAACGTTCTCGGCAACAGCATCGGCCAGCTCGCGCCGGTGACCGGTCAGCTGTGCCTGCCCTGAGCGCAGCGCCTTTGCCGCCGCACGACGCCCCGCGAGGGGCGTTTTTTATTTTTTGACGGCCGTTCGGCGAACTGGCACATGGCTTGCAACAATACGGCGGGAACCTGACGAAACGGGGGGAAGCCGTGGATCTGCGCTGGAGGCTGTTCGGATACGTGCTGGGCTTTGCACTGGCGCTGCTGACCGCGGTGGCCGCGTGGATCGGGCTGGCGCTGCGGGAGGACGTGGCCGCCGAGATGGATGCGGCGGCGCGGCTGGTGGATGTGGTGCTGGCGGCCGGCACGCCGGGGCAGGGCGCCGACGCGCTGCGGGCGCTCTCCGGCAGTGGTCAGTTGCGGCACGTTGTGCTGTCCGTGGAGCGCTCCAGTCTGGAGCAATCCGGCCCGGTTGCGACGGTTCATGAACGGCGCATTCCGCTGGGCGACGGCACGCTGGTGATCCGTGCCGACGCGCGCGCCGAAATCCGCGAGGTGCTCGAAGGCGGCGTGCGGATCATGGGTTCGCTGCTGATCCTGGCGCTGGCACTGGCGGCGGTGGCCTGGCTGGCGGCTCACCGGGCGCTGGCGCCGGCGCGCGAACTCGAGCGCGGGCTGGCGCGTCTCGGGCGCGGCGAGGGCGACGCGGCGCTGCCGGGCTTCGAACTGAAGGAATTTGCGACCATCGCCGCGGCCATCGAACGTCTGTCGGGCGATCTGTCCGCCGCGCGTGCCGCCGAGCAGGCCCTCGCCCGGCAGCTGCTCGAACTGCAGGAAGCCGAACGCCGTGAGCTGGCACGGGAGTTGCACGACGAACTGGGTCAGGCTCTCACCGCCATCGGCGCCGCCGCGGCCTGCATCGAGAAACAGGCCGGCCGCGCGGTGCCGGACGTGCTGGTTGCCAGCGCCCGCGACATCCGCCAGGAGTCCGGTCGCGTGTTGGGGCTGGTGCGCAACCGGCTGGCCCGCCTGCGGCCCGGCGGGCTGGACGCGCAGCGGCTGGTCGAGGCGCTCGACGAACTGGTGGCGGGGTGGCGCAGCCGCGCGCCGCAGATCGGCGTCGAGGCCGAATTTCCGGTCAGCCTGCCGGCGCTGCCGCCGCTGGCCGGGCTGGCGCTGTACCGCACCGCCCAGGAGGCGCTCACCAATGTGCTGCGCCACAGCGTCGCCAGCCGCGTGCGCGTGTCGCTGCGGCAGGTGGACCGGGCGGTGGAGCTGACGATTTGCGACAATGGCATCGGCAGCGGCGCCGATGCGGCGCGCCGCGCCCGCGGGGGCCTCGCCGGCATGCGCGAACGCGCCGCAATGGCCGGCGGGCGGTGCTGGCTGGACGATGCGCCCGGCGGCGGCCTGCAGGTTCGGCTGAGCCTGCCGCTGGCCTGAAGAGATCGAAGCGGCCTGCCGGTGGCGGCAGGTCCGGAGCTTTTTTGTCAAGGAGAAGAACGATGAAAGCCTTACGCAACGCCATGCTGCTCGCCGGCCTGGCCGTCGTGGCCGGTTCCGCCTCGGCGGCGGTGGACGACGACATGAAGGCCCTCGCCAGCAAGAGCGGCTGCCTGACCTGTCACAGCATCGAATCCGGCGCGCCCGGTCCCAACGGCATGGCACCCATCGGCCCGGCCTGGCAGGACGTGGCCAAGATGTACAAGGGCAAGCCGGGCGCCGATGCTTTTCTGACCCGCGTCGTGCTGGAGGGCTCCAACCCCTACGGCAGCCACTGGAAGGACAAGGTCAGTGGCCTCGCGATGCCGCCCAACAAGGTGGCGATCAAGGAGGGCGACGCGAAGAAGCTGGTGAAGTGGATCCTGACGCTGGCGCCGAAGTGAGCGCTGTCGCCTGACGGCTCAGGCACCACCAAAACGGCCCCGGCGGATGAGCGTCGGGGCCGTTTTTTCATGGCCGGCGGCGAGGCGCGCGATGTTCAATCGAGCGACAGCGCGAGGGCGATGGGCAGAAACACCAGCGCGGCGATGTTGCCGAGCAGCACCATCGAGGCGACCTTGTCGGGTTCCTGGTTGTAGCGTTCGGCGAACATGTAGTTGAGCACCGCCGGCGGCAGCGCGCCGAAGACCAGCAGCAGGGCTTCTTCACGCGGCGGCAGGTCGACCACCAGCAGCACCGCGCCGGCCAGCAGCATGCCCGCCAGCGGGCGCAGCACTGCGCCGAACAGGCCGAAGCCGAAGGCCGCGATGCGCGTGGTGGCGATGCGCGCGCCAAGTGCGAACAGCATCAGCGGGATCGACATCTCGCCGACCATGCGGATCGCCGTCAGCAGCGGGGGCCACACTTCCACCTGGGCCAGGCCGGTGGCGATACCGGCCGCGGCGGCGACGATCAGCGGCGAGCGCCACAGCGTGACGAGGCGCGTGCGGTGGTCGAGCAGCCAGGCGCCGAAGGAAAAGTGGGCCACGTTGGTGGTCGTCAGCATCACCGCCGCCGGTGCCAGCGCGTCCGGCCCGAAAGCCAGCAGGGCCAGCGGCAGGCCCAGGTTGCCGACGTTGTTGAACATCATCGGTGGCACCAGCGTCTTCGGCGCGATGCCGGCCAGGCGCGCCACCAGCCAGGCGACCAGCCCCGAGCCGGCGATGATGAACAGCATCGACAGCGTGAGCGGCACGTAGTCGGCGACGCGTACGTCCTTGCCGGCCAGCGCCGCAAAGATCAGCGCCGGCACGAAGACATCCATGTTCAGCCGGTTGGCGTGGGACAGGTCGGGCTTGAGGCGGCGCCCGACCGCATAGCCGAGCGCGGTGATCGCGAACAGCGGGAACAGGATCGAGACGATGCGCAGCAGCATGGCCTACTTCGCCGCCTTCGACGCGCGCGACGACACCAGGATGCCGGCGACGATCAGCGCGAAGGCGACGCCGTGGAAGATCTGCGGCGCTTCGCCGATCACCACTGCCGACAGCACGGCGGCGAACAGCGGCGTCAGGTTGTAGAAGATCGACGCCATCGCCGGGCCGGCCTCGGCCACCGCCAGCCCCCACAGCCGGTAGGCGATGATCGACGGGCCGATGGCGATGAACAGCACCGTGGCGACCAGTTGCCACGACCACTGGGTCGGCATCGACGGGGCGATCATGTCGCCGACCACCGCCGCGGCCACCGCGCCGCTGACGCCGAAGAGGCTCTGCGCAACCAGGAACTGGGCCCAGTTCCAGTCGGGGCGGGCCGCGCCCTGCATGTGCGCCGGCGGCTTGGCGAGCATCCAGCTGTACAGCGACCAGCCGATGATCGCCAGCAGCATCAGCAGGTCGCCCTGCACGAAGCGGATGTCGGCCAGCGCGGCCGGATTGCCGCGCGACATCACCAGGGCCACGCCGGCCAGCGACAGCACCGCGCCGATCACCTGCAGGCGCGTCGGCCTGACCTTGTAGCCGAGCGCGCCGACGACCATCGCCCACACCGGCGAACTGGAGGCGATCAGCGTCACGTTGAGCGGCGTGCTGGTGCGTAGCGCCATGTACTGCAGCGCGTTGTAGGCGCCGACGCCGATGATCCCGAGGATCGCCAGGTAGGGCCAGCGGGCGGCGATCTGCGCGCGGGCGGCGCGGGTGCCGAGCGCCGCCCAGCCGAGCGGCAGCAGCAGCGCGAAGGCGACGATCCAGCGCAGCGCGTTGAGCCACAGCGGGTCGATGCTGCCGATCGCCATGCGGCCGACGACGGCGTTGGTGGCCCACATCGCGGGCGGCGTGGCGAGCATCAGGATGAGGCGGGGAGTCAGTTGCATGGGGCTTCCTCAGGTGGAGGGTCGGGCATGACCAGGCAGTGTACGGACGTGCCCGGCTGCCGGGAAGGCGCAAAGACTGGTTTCACTGTTCAGAATAGTGAACAATGGCATCGATGAAAAAACAACAAATCGACGCGCTGTGGACCCACGTGCATTGTCTCGGCGTGCTCGCCGACACCGGCAGCTACACCGCCGCGGCGAGCCGGCTGGGGGTCAGCAAGGCCGCCATGAGCCAGCGCATCGGCGAACTCGAGGCCGCCGCTGGCGTGCCGCTGGTGCGCCGCACGACGCGCAGCGTGCGCCTCACCGAGGCCGGCCAGTCGCTGGTCGAGGCGACCCGCGGCGCCTTCGCGCAGATCGAGCGCAGCTTTGCCGGCGTGCGCGATCTGGCCGACACGCCGCGCGGCCTGCTGCGGGTCACGGTGGCGGTGGCGCTCGGCCGCCAGCACATCGCGCCGCTGATCCCCGGCTTCCTGCGCGCCTATCCCGAGCTGCGCCTCGAACTGGATCTGTCCGAACGGCTCAGTTCGCTGGTGCAGGACGGCTTCGATCTGGCCATCCGCCACGTGGCGACGGTGCCGGAAACCCATGTGGCGTGGACGCTGTGCGAAACCCGCTCGATCCTCGTCGGCAGCCGCGACTATCTGGCCCGTCGCGGCTGCCCGGCCCACCCGGCGGAGCTGGCCGGCCACGACTGCCTGACCTACCTGCGCAGCGACGGCACCCCGAGCTGGGCGTTCGAGCCGGAGGGCGGCGGTCCGCGGGTCAGCGTCGGCATCCGCGGCGGTTTTTCGGCCAACAACAGCGAGGTGCTGCGCGAGGCGGTGCTTGGCGGGCTCGGGCTGGCACTGCTGCCGGATTTCAGCGCGCGCCGCGAGATCGCCGCCGGTCGTCTGGTGGCGCTGCTGTCGGGCTGGCGGGCGGTGAGCGCCTACGGCGACCGCCTGTGCGCGATCCGCCCCTACAGCGCCCATGTGCCGAAGGCGGTGCAGCTCTTCGTGGCCCATCTGCGCGACGGCCTGCGCGGCGGCTTCGGCTGAGCGGCGGCGGCCCCGATCGTCGCCGCGTTACCACCCGAGCGGGCTGCTCAGTTCCTCGAAATTGCCGTCCACCAGCTGGTCGTCGTGGCTGAAGACGAGCTGGACGATCACGTCGCGGCGACCACCGAGCCAGTTCTGCGAAACCGGAATCTTGCCGAAGATGCACGCCCCGCCCTGGGGACGGAGGGTCGCGGCGAGGGCGCTCTGGCGGGCGAGGGTTTCGCATTCGGTCAGGCTGCGCACCGAGAAGGTGGTGTTGCGGGCCTTCAGCGCGGCGATGGCGTCGACCAGCGGCAGGCCGGGCCGGAACTGCGCACGCAGTTCGGGCACGAGCGGCGACGGCGCCGGGGTGCAGGCGGCAAGCAGGGCAGCGGCGGCAAGGGCCGCGATGGGGCGATGGCGGGGCATGGTGGAGCGCGGTGGAGGGGTGCCGGCAGTATCCCATGCTGCGCCGGGGGATGGCCGGTTTGGCGATTCGTGCCGAAAGTGAAAATATAAGATCGTTATTGTTGCAGTAACAGCAACAATGTTCGTCGCTCAGGCACGCCGCATCTTGCGGTACAGCGTCGTCCGCGTGATGCCCAGCTCGCGCGCCGCGGCCGAGATGTTGCCGCCGTGGCGGGCCACGGTTTCGTCGATGTGACGGCCTTCGGCGGCGCGCAGGCTGGGGCGGGTGGGCGGCGCGTCGGCGGTGTCGAGGAGTTCGTGCGGAAGGTGCTCGGGCTGCAGCGTGCTGTCGTCGGGGCCGAGCATGGCGGTGGCGAGGCGCAGCGCGTTTTTCAGCTGGCGGATGTTGCCGGGCCAGGGGTGGTGGCGGATCAGGTCGAGGGTCGCGGCGGCGAGGCTCAGCGGGCGGCCGGGGGATTCCTCGTCGAGGATGCGTCGCGCCAGCAGCTCGATGTCGCTGCGCTGGCGCAGCGGCGGCAGCGCCAGGCTCATCGCCGACAGGCGGAAGTAGAGGTCGGGGCGGAAGGCGCCGGTTTCGCACAGCGCTTTGAGCGGGCGGTGGCTGGCGCACACCAGCGCCAGGTCGACGGCTTCGTCGGGGCCGCCGCCGAGCGGGCTGACGCGGCGGGTTTCGAGGACGCGCAGCAGCACCGCCTGCAGGCGCAGCGGCATGTCGCCGATTTCGTCGAGGAACAGCGTGCCGCCGTGGGCTTCGCGGAGTTTGCCGGGGGCGCCGTCGCCGCGCGCGCCGGTGTAGGCGCCGGCGCGGTAGCCGAACAGTTCGGCTTCGATCAGGCTGGGCGGGATCGCCGCGCAGTTGATGGCGACGAAGGGGCCGTCGCGGCGCGGCCCGCTGTGATGAAAGGCCTGGGCGAAGACTTCCTTGCCGGTGCCGGTTTCGCCCTGGATCAGCAGCGGGATGTCGAGGCCGGCGATGCGGCGGGCGCGGCGGATGGCTTCGGCCATGGCCTTGTCGCCGAGGTCGAGGGCGTCGAGGCTGACGGGGCGGCGGGCGGCGGGCGACGGCGCGGTGCTGGCGGTCGGCCGCAGCCGTTGCAGGCGGTCGGCCTGGATGCGGGCGGCGAATTGCTGTCCGCCGCGGGCGCGCAGCACGGTCGGGCGGGTGCTGCTGGCCACTGCGTGGTCGAGCACCGCGGCCCAGCGGGTTTCGAAGATCTGGCGGAACGCCGACGGCGTGCGGCGGCTATCGCCGATGCCGAGCAGGGTCTCGGCGCGGCGGTTGCAGGCCAGCAGCGCGCCGCCCTCGTCGAACACCGCCAGGCCTTCGAGCGGCGACGACAGCGCTTCGGCCTGGGGGTGGAAGCGGATCATCACGGCGCCATCGGCGAGGCTTTCGATCAGGCGGTTTTCGATGATGCCGGCGGTGGTGTCGAGCAGAGCCTGGGCGTGGACCTGATTGAGCTGGGCGGCGGTGGAAATGTCGAGGATGCCGAGGACGCCGCCGGTGGGGGCGTGGATCGGGGTGGCGACGCAGGTCAGGAACTGGTTGCGCTGCAGGTAGTGGTCGGTGCCGACGACGGCGACCGGGCGCTGTTCGGCCAGCGCGGTGCCGATGGCGTTGGTGCCCATCGCCAGTTCGGCCCACGAGTGGCCGGGCTGCAGCGCGACGCGGGCGGCGCGGCTGGTGAAATCGGCGTCGCCGACCGCGCGCAGGATGAGGCCCGAGTCGTCGGCCAGCAGGACCATCGACGACGAGCGGGCGATCAGCCGGTGCAGGTGTTCCATCACCGGCTGCGCGAAGGCGACCAGCCGGGCGTTGGCGTCGAGGCGTTCGGCGAGGCCGGTGCGGGGGCCGGCGACATCCGGCAGCGGCGCGTCGGGGGCCAGTCCGCTGGCGGCACAGCGCGCCCACGAACGCTGGATCGCGTCGGTGGAGGGCTCAGGCGGAGGCGGGTCGGTGGGCTTCACGGACGGATTTTCTGCACGAAGCATGCCAGCAGGCTCCGGGCGGATTGGCGCGGCGCCGGGGCCGTTACCGGCCGGCAAGTGCTCCGTGAGGCGTGCCGGGATGGAGCAGGTGTGCCGCTGCGGGACAGCGCAACGGCGTGTCCGGACGCCTGCCGGCGTCGCCCAAACCCTTGCCCGGCAAGGCTTTGGGCAGAAGCGGTAAAGTCTGATACGGGGTGCACGGATTTTGCACTGCTCGTCCGTGCAGCGCGGTTGCGAGGATCGTGTTGCCCCAAAAATTTGTCCGAACAATTCCAGAACCAGGAGGAGCTATGAAATTCATCCCGACCTTGTGCGCGATCGCGCTGGGCGTTGCCGCCGCCACCCCGGCCGTGGCCTCGGAGGAAATCATCAAGAAGGCGCGCTGCGTGGCCTGCCATGCGGTGGACCAGAAACGCGTGGGGCCGTCGTACAAAGACGTGGCCGCCAAGTACAAAGGCCAGGCCGATGCGGTGGCGGTGCTGACTGCCAAGATCCGCAATGGCGGGTCGGGTGTGTGGGGTCAGGTGCCGATGACGCCGAACGGCCCGGACAAGATCAGCGACGCCGATCTGAAGGCGGCCGTCGAGTGGATTCTGAAGCTCTAAGAGCGCGCTGTAGTCGCACAGATGGAACACCTGCTCCACTCTGGAGCAGGTGTCTCAACCCGGTGCATTCCGAAGCGCCGCGGCGTGGATTTCAGGGGTGGATCACGACGCCCCAGGGCAGTTCGCCGACGGGAATTTCGCGGATCGTCGTGAGGCTTTCGGTGTCGATGACCGACACGCTGTCGGAACGCCCGTTGGCCACGTAGAGTTTCTTGCCGTCGGGGGTGACGGCCATGTTCCACGGGCGCTTGCCGACCGGCAGCGTGGCTTCGACCTGGTGGTCGGCGGTGCGGATCACGCTGACCGTGCCGTCCTTGCCGTTGGAAACATAGGCCCGGCTGCCGTCGGGGGCGACGGCGACGCCGTTGGTGAAGGTGCCGGCCTTGATTCTGGCGACGACTTCGCGGCGGCCCATGTCGATGGCGTAGACGGTGCTGGCCAGCTCGCAGGCAACCCACGCGCGGCGGCCGTCGGGCGAGAAGCCGATGCCCCGCGGGCGCGCTCCGACGGCGATCTGGCCGACCTGCCGGCGGGCTTTGACGTCGATCAGATCGACCTGCTCGGCTTCCTCGGCGCTGACCAGCAGCCAGCGGCCGTCGGGACTGAATACCGCGTGCTCGGGGTTCTTGCCGCGCACCTTGATGTCGGCGAGCTTGCGGCCGGAGGCGGCGTCGAGCAGCACGACGCTGTTGGATTCCTCGACCGCGGCGGCAACCAGCCGGCCGTCGGCCGACACGCTGACGCCTTCCGGCGAACGGCCGAGGGGCAGGCGGCGGATCGGTTCGACGGCGCTGATGTCGACGATCACCAGGCCGTCGGCCGGGGCTTCGCTGATGAACAGGCGCCGGCCGTCGGTGGCGATGCCGCGCGGGCGCTGGCCGCCGGGCAGGGTGCGGACGACGGTGTCGGTGGCGGTGTCGATGACCGACACCGTCGCCGATTTCTCGTTCGGTACGTAGGCGAAAGGCGCCGCCAGCGCCGCCGCCGGCAGCACGACGAGGGCGGCGAGCAGGGTGGCGCGGAGCGTCGGCTGGCGACTCATAGCGTCGGCTGGACGTGGGTGATGCCGTGGCGGGCGAAGATCGCCGCGACGCTGCCATTGCGCTGCAGCTCGTGCAGCGCTGCCGCCAGCGCGTCGGCGAGGGCTGTGTCGTCGGCCTTGACGGCCATGCCGAGGGGCCAGCTGTTGATCTTCAGCTCGGGCATCTGCACGACTTCGACGACGAAGCGGGCGTCCTTGCCGAGGGCGTCCTCGATCTCCGAGCGCGGCCCCATCACTGCCGGCAGTTCTCCGGCCTTGAGCTTGTCGACGGCGGCGGCGATGCTGTTGAAGTGGGTCACGTTGTCGCGCAGGCGGCCGTTGAGCACGCCGAGCAGGAAGGCGTCGGCGAGGGAACGGCCTTCGACGCCGATCTTTTCGCGGGTGAATACTTCCAGCGCGGTGGCCGCCGAGCCGCGGATCGGCCCGAGGCGCGGCACGCGCGCGACGGCGATGGTCTCGAGGTGGTAGGGCCCGAAGATCTTCACCTTGTCGTTCTTGCCTTGCAGGTAGGAATCCACCGGCACGTGCATCATCACGTCGGACGGGGCCTGGCCGAGGTAGTGCCCCTTCCAGACCATGTTGCGCAGGTCGTCGTCCATGTCCTCGTCGGCGTTGTAGCCGACCACCTGGGTGCTCAGGCCGAGCTGCTTGCCGAGCGCCTGGGCGAGCTCGACGTCGATGCCCTTGCCCTGGTTCGAGTACGGCGCAAAGCCGTTGTAGACGGCAACCTTCAGCGTGCCGCGCTGGCGGATGTCGGCCAGGCCGTCGGCGCGCGCCGGCAGGCTGACGGCCAGCGCCGCGGCGCCGGCGGCGAGCAGGAAGCGGCGGCGGTCAGTCGGCACGGACGGTCTCCAGCCAGGCGCGGATGGTCCACATCGCCTCCTGGCTCAGGATGCCTTCGAACGGCGGCATGTAGACCCGGCCGTCGCGGGTGGCGCCCTTGCGGATGCGCTGCAGGAAGATTTCGTCGCCTTCCTGGCCTTCGGGCAGGTAGCGCAGGTCGGGGGCGATGCCGCCGGACACCGCGCCGAGGCCGTGGCAGCGGGCGCAGTTCTGGTTGAAGGCCGAGTCGCCGATGCGGATCGCCTCCTTGTCCTTCAGGTAGGGGTTCTTGGTCAGCCATTCCTTGCCGACCGGCTTCAGCGTCGAGGTGTCGACCGCCTGCGGAACCACGTCGCCGTGGGCGATGACGGCGCCGGCAGCCAGAGCGAGGGCGAGGGCGGAGAGGGCACGGAGAGGGGAGAATTTGCGAGCAGTCACCTGGGTCACCTTTGGTCATGGTTGATTTCGTCGAGCGACTCGCCGCGGGGCGTGTCGCCGTGGTGATGATCGAACAGCAAGGGCCGTGCCAAGTTGGGCCCGAAAGCGCTGCCGGCCAGTCGGCCGCGGCTGCGCAAAGAATTATCCGTTTTTTTTATGGTTGTATAAATTGGCCCGGGATTTGCTGTAATGCAGGCACCGTGGAGCAGTCGTATTGCTGAAATATGTTTCGGCTGCTACATTTTGGAGCATATACGATAATCCGGGTCTGAACCCGGCGAATAATCAGTACTGACGGAGGAGACAAATGCAGGTTCCGTTCAATACCGAAGCCCGTTCGGTCAGTCTTCAGGAAGCGCGGTCGCTGTACTTCGGTCGCGGCGAACTTCCGCAAGCCTTGCTCGACGATAATGTACTGCGTTCGTGGGAGCGCTGTCGTCAGGCCGGCCTTGATCCGGCCTGCAAGGGCGGCGGCGATCCCGACGTGCGGGCGGTCAATGAGGCCCGCGAGCGCAACCGCACCCTGCTGTCCCACGCCCAGCCGGTGCTTGAGCATCTCTTCGAGCAGATCCGCGACTCCCACAGCATGGTGGTGCTGGCCGACGCCCGCGGGATGTTGCTGCAGAGCTTCGGCGACCCCGACTTCCTGAGCCACGCCGAGCAGGTCGCACTGCGCCCTGGGGCAAGCTGGAACGAGGCCGACCGCGGCACCAACGCGGTGGGCACGGCGCTGGCCGAGCGCAATGCGGTCAACGTGTTCGGCTCCGAGCATTTCTTCGAGCGCAACGCCTTCCTCACCTGCAGCGCCGCGCCGATCCTCGATGCGCAGGGCCGGCTGATCGGCGCGCTGGACATCTCCAGCGACTACCGTGCCTACCAGCGTCACTCGCTGGGCCTCGTCAAGATGTCGTCGCGGATCATCGAGAAGCGCCTGTTCGAGGCCGAGTTCGCCCATCACGGCCTGCTCAGTTTCCACACCCGGCCCGACCACGTCGGCAGTCTGTGCGAAGCGCTGCTCGCCATCGGCCCCGACGGCGATCTGCTCGGTGCCGACCAGTCGGCCCTCGACCTCCTCGGCCTGCGCCGCGAAGACTTGCCGCGCCGCCACTACAGCATGCTGTTCGACGTGCCGTTGGGTACGCTGGTCGATCGCGTGCGGCGCGATCCGTCGTCGCTGATCGCCATCGGCGGGCGCAACGGCGAGCGCTTCTACGCCCGTCTGCGCGGCAATTTCGGGTCGCTGTCGACGGCCGCTCCGGTGCTCCTCGACGCGCGCGGCGAGCGCGTCGCCCGGCCGGCGAAGGTCGAGCCGGCACCGGCCGCCGGCCGTTCGCGGCTGACCCTCCGGTGCCTGGCCACCGGCGACGAACGCCTGCAGGCCGCCATCGACAAGGCGAGCCGCGTCCTCGGTCGCGACATCCCGATCCTGATCCAGGGCGAATCCGGCGCCGGCAAGGAGATGTTCGCCAAGGCCTTCCACAACAGCGGCCCGCGCCGCGAGGGGCCCTTCGTGGCGCTGAACTGCGCGGCGATCCCAGAAACCCTGATCGAGTCCGAACTGTTCGGCTATTCGGGAGGCGCCTTCACCGGCGCGCGCAAGGAAGGCGCGGTCGGCAAGATCCAGCAGGCCCATGGCGGCACGCTGTTCCTTGATGAAATCGGCGACATGCCGCTGTCGCTGCAGGCGCGCCTGCTGCGCGTGCTGCAGGAGCGCTGCGTGACGCCGCTGGGCACCAACAAGAGCATTCCGGTCGATATCACGCTGGTCTGCGCCACCCACCGCCGGCTGAAGGAAGAAGTTGCCCGCGGCGGTTTCCGCGAGGATCTCTACTACCGCCTCAACGGCCTGTGCATCAACCTGCCGTCGCTGCGGGAGCGCAGCGACATCGGCAGCCTGATCGAGAAGCTGCTCCAGGAGGAGGCCGGCCCCGACCGCCAGGTGACGGTGTCCCACAAGGTCATGGAGGCCTTCCTGTGCTACCGTTGGCCGGGCAACATCCGCCAGCTCAGCAACGTCATCAAGGTGGGGATCGCGCTGCTCGACGACGACGAGGACGTGATCGAAACCTGGCATCTGCCGGACGACGTCTTCGAGGAGATCGGCGAACTGGCGGCGGCTCCGCTTGCCGGGGCATCCGCGCGCGGCGTCGCCGAAGTGCCGGCGGCGGTGCCGGCCGCCGCTGCGGGCAGCGCCGCCTTCGGGCGCCTCGAGGAAATCGAGCGCGACATGATCCAGCGTACGCTCGAGGCCGAGGGCGGCAACATCTCCGCCGCCGCCCGCCGCCTCGGCATCAGCCGCAACACCCTGTATCGCAAGCTCGGGCGTTTCTGAGCCGGGCCGGCGCCGTTTGCCCCTACACGTCGGCGAGGATCGCGGTGAGGAGCTGCCAGGCCTTGCCGACCGACGCCACCTCCACGCGCTCGCCGGGCGCGTGAGCGCCGCGGATCGTCGGGCCGAAGGAGACGATATCCATGTCAGGATAGCGGGCGGCGATCAGGCCGCACTCGAGCCCGGCGTGGATCACCTGCACGGTCGATTCGCCGCCGAATTCCCGGCGGTAGACCGCCCGGCAGCGGGCCAGCAGCTTTGAGTCCGGATCGGGCGTCCAGCCGGGGTAGTGGCCGGATCGTTCGGCCGGCGTGCCCGACAGCGCGAACAGGCTGACGATCTCGTCGGCCAGCGCGGCGCTGCCGCTGTCACGCAGGGAGCGGACCATGAAGTTGCAGTGGCCGCGGTCCGGCGTCAGGTCGACCGTGCCGAGGTTGTTGGAGGTTTCGACGACGCCGGCTACCGACAGGCTGCGCCGCTTCACGCCGTGAGGGGCGGCGTGGAGGGAGGCCAGCCAGATCGCCTGATCGCCCGACGACAGCACCCGGCCGGGCGCGGCGGCCGGTGCGACGCTCAGGCGCAGGCCGTCGTCCACCCCGCGCAACTCGTCGCGCAGCAGGGTTTGCCAGACATCCAGCCGGGCCGCCAGCGCAGCCCCCGAGCCGGCCGGCAGCGCAATGGTGGCGCCGGCCTCCCGCGGCAGGGCGTTGCGGGCACTGCCGCCGGCCAGCCCGGCGAGACGCAGCGCGAAACGGCTTTCGAGATCGCGCAGCACGCGTACCAGCAGCTTGATCGCATTGCCGCGTTCCGTGTGGATGTCCACCCCCGAGTGGCCGCCGGCGAGGCCGGCCAGCTCGATCCGCCAGCCCTCCAACCCGGCCGGCAGCGGCTCGCCGATACCGTCGCGCCGCACGTTGACGTCCAGTCCGCCGGCGCAGCCGAGGTAAAACTCGCCCCAGTCCTCGGTGTCCAGATTCAGCATCAGCCGGCCCTGCAGCGCGTCGGCGGCAAGACCCTGGGCGCCGCCCATGCCGGCTTCCTCGTCGACGGTCAGCAGCACCTCGACCGGGCCATGGACGAGCTGCGCGTCCTCGAGCACCGCCAGCGCCAGCGCCACGCCGATGCCGTTGTCGGCGCCCAGCGTGGTGTCGTCGGCCACCAGCCAGCCATCGTGCAGCCGCGGACGGATCGGATCGCGGGAAAAATCGTGGGCGACGTCGGCGTTCTTCTGGCAAACCATGTCGAGGTGAGCCTGCAGCACGATGCCGGGGGTGGCCTCGCGGCCGGGGCTGGCGGGCTTGGCGATGATCAGGTTGCCGGCCGCGTCGACGGTGCTCGTCAGGCCGCGCCCGTCGGCCCACCGGCGCAGATGGTCGCGCAGCGCGTCCTCGGCCTTGGATTGGCGCGGGAAACGGCACAGGGTGGCGAAATGACGCCATACGGCAGCGGGCCGCAGATCGGCGAAAACGGTTGCGGGGTCGGACATGGCGAAAGAAAGGGAGCGGAGAGGAACTGACAAGAATCCGGGCGAAAGCCGGGCGGCGTCAAGCACGGGGAGGCGGGGGCGGTCTTCGTCCGCCGCCCCGCCCCGAAAGCCGACGGGTGCTCAATCAAATCACGTCGGCCGAAGGACTCAGACTCATTCCGACACCCAACTCTCTGCAGCCAATTTGATTCGCTGAGCGGCCGCCTGATATTGCCTGCACAATCGTCAGCGGAACACTTTCTCCAGCCCTCCTTATTTCACCGAAACAATTTGCCCGAGGGAAATTCGCCCATCTTCAAGGTTACGCCCCTGGTTTTGCGCCATCGCACCGAAGTCGTGTCCCATCAGCAAATGAAATCCAAGCACAGGGAAACCGTCTCGGCGGATTTTCTCCGCCAGGTTTACAAACCATACGCGCGCTTCGGCCGTCGTGTCTTTCCAGTCTGAAATAGAAAATCCAGAATCTCGAAGCAGTTGGCGCAACTCTTCCGGCGACACAAGAAAACTCGTGTCCGGCGTCCGCGCCCATGGAACCGGGAACAGGACAGGCCCTGAAGCGCCGGCAAGGACATCGTAGATTGCAAGCGTGCCCCCGGGCTTTAAGACCCGGTACATTTCGCTGTAAAAACGACGTTTGTCTGGAATGTTCATTGCCACGTGCTCTGTCCAGACGACATCGAATTCATTGTCGTCGAACGGAAGATTGGTAGCGTCGCCCTGGCGATAGTCGATCAGGCCATCAAGGCCAACCTTCGCGGTGAGCATCGATGCAACCTGACAATATTCTTCCGTCAAGTCGATGCCCGTGACGCGGCAACCGAATTCCTTCGCCAGGCATCGCGAGGTTCCGCCAATGCCGCTACCAATATCCAGTACGCGCATTGTCGAACCTAACCCTGCCGCCTCGGCGAGTTCGAGAGTCGCTGCACGGCCGCGGATATGAAACTCATCGATTGGAGCCAGCTCTTCAAGAGAGAGTTGCTGTATATCTGCGCCCGCTTGTTCCAGGGCCGCAAGAATGACCTCCGCCAAACCAGAGCGGCCATAATGGGTTTTTATAGCCTCGTTAACACCGTTCCGCATATTTTTTCCTCCACGGCTTAGAGTCGTCATGCTTGCCAGCCTTGTCAGGCTGAGACCAATTTGAACTTGGGAAAGTTGCTGCTCGGGTGAAGATCAATCGTCTCTGGTTCATGGGCAGGTGCCCGCTCCACGCAGGAAGCTCAGTCCGCGAAAATAAAATTGGCGTCAATTGAATATTGAGTGGCACGTAATGATAGCCGTTTCTCGCGGTGCTCAGATGACAATGCTGCTCATGAACCACGCTGACCAACCAGGGTAGCGTTGGGTATTCCGTTGTAGCCAGCACATCCGGAGAGCCACACCATGCTGAACATCGACAAGACCAAACCCGTCCTCGTTACTGGCGCAACCGGCTACGTCGCCGGCTGGGTCGTGAAACGTCTCCTCGAAGAAGGCGTCACCGTGCATGCGGCGGTACGGGACTCCAAGGATGTCAGGAAGGTGGCGCATTTGGCGCAGATGGCCGCAGAACTGCCGGGAAACATCCGCTACTTCGAGGCTGACCTGCTTGACGATGGTTCGTATGCGGAAGCCATGCAAGGGTGCGCCATCGTCTTCCATACCGCCTCCCCATTCAAACTGGCCATCCGCAACCCCCAGAAGGAACTGGTCGACCCGGCAAAGCTCGGCACCCGGAATGTTCTGGAAACCGCAAATCAAACAGCCTCGGTTCAACGCGTCGTGCTGACCAGCAGTTGCGCCGCAATTTACGGCGACAACGCGGACATCGGAAACGCTCCCAGAAAGACCCTGACCGAAGACATCTGGAACACCAGTTCGTCGCTGGAGCACGTTCCGTATTCCTATTCGAAGACTGTCGCCGAGCGGGAGGCCTGGGCCATCGCCGAGAAGCAGTCGCGCTGGAATCTTGTCGTCGTTAACCCCAGCCTGGTCATCGGCCCCGGACTGAATCCGCACGCCACCTCCGAAAGCTTTAATCTGGTCCGCCAATTGGGGAATGGACGCATGAAGGCGGGTATCCCCGACATCGGGTGCGGTGCCGTCGATGTGCGGGATTTGGCCGAAGCCCACCTGCGCGCGGCGTATCTGCCTGGTGCCAAGGGGCGTCACATCGTCTCGGGTCACAACACATCGCTCCCCGAGATTGCGCGAGCCCTTCTCCCGAAGTTCGAGGCCTATCCCGTACCGCGGCGTATCCTGCCAAAGTGGCTGGTATGGTTGGCGGCTCCCCTTGCCGACAAGAGCACGACGCGCAAATTCGTTGCACGGAATGTCGGGTATGTCTGGCAGGCGGACAACAGCAAAAGCCGCCGGGAGCTCAAGATGTCGTATCGCCCCTTGTCGGTCACGATTCAGGATATGTTTCAGCAGATGATAGAAAGCAGGCAGATTCCCCAATGTTGAGTTTCGTGCTTCCGAGAGGGCTAGCAGATTGATGCAAAACCCAGTGAACGATCCGGCCACCCACCTGTCCTAGCCGTCCCCTCCAAATCCCAGG
>WBZX01001198.1_pt1 | contig 20125 bp, 16 predicted proteins | sample 5204211 | NCBI WGS metagenome assembly WBZX01 (sample SAMN12344362, study PRJNA552823) | activated sludge metagenome | biome: Activated sludge suspended growth; feature: Nitrification reactor; material: Wastewater; isolation source: activated sludge from nitrification reactor of wastewater... | reverse complement strand
TCGAGCTGGCGGTGGCGTCGGCGCGCGAGGGGAGCGAGGTGGCGAGCGTCGAGCAGGCGCTGGCCTCGGCGGTGCGCGAGCGCCTGGCCCGAGAGACAGCTTCGCAGGGCGGTGCGGCGCGGGCGGATGAAGCCCCGCGCGACGGACGACGAGGAAGGACGACGATCATGCGGTGGCGGTAGATGTGATTTGTGTTGTCCGCTTGCGGAATGACCGTGGAGGCCCTTTCCGCCGAAACGACGCAGCATCCGCCGGACATCGCCGTGTTCGCTGTCTTGATGCCATCAATGTTATCGACGCCGAGAAGCTGGTTCCCGAAGGCATCGAAGGGCGGGTTGCCTACAAGGGTCCAGTGCGGCGGATCCTGTTCCAGCTCACCGGCGGTCTCCGCCAGGCCATGGGCTACTGCGGGGCCGCCACCATCGCCGACCTGCACCAGGCCCGGTTCGTGCGGATCACCGCGGCCGGGTTGCGAGAGAGTCACCCCCACGACATCACCATCACCGCCGAGGCCCCCAACTACTGGAAGGGCTGACCGGGCCGATGGCCGATCAGTGGGACGACACCCGGGTCCAGCGTTGGCTCGGTCAGTCCGAAGGCATCGACCGCCAGCTCGCCCCGGTGACCGACGCCCTGTTCGCGGCCGCCGACCTCCAGCGCGGCGAGAGGGTGCTCGACGTGGGTTGCGGCCACGGTCCGACCACCAGGTTGGCCGCGGGTGCGGTAGGGCCTGACGGCTCGGTGAGCGGCCTCGACCTGGCCGACGCCATGCTCCGGGCCGCAGCCTCGGTGACCCCCGACCCCGACGCCGCTCCGATCGAGTGGATCAGCGCCGACGCCGTCAACTGGGATCCGGTCGGAACTTCGGTCCGCCCCCACGACGCGGTGATCTCCCGCTACGGGGTCATGTTCTTCTCCGACCCGGTGAAGGCGTTCACCAACATCCGAGCGTCCGCCCCCGAGGGCCGACTGGCCATCGCCACCTGGGCCCACCGTCACCGTTCAGACCTGTTCGAGGTACCCCTGGCCGCCACCCTCGAGGTCATGGCCCAGAGGGGCGTTGTCGTTGACCCGCCTGAACCCGACGAAGGGGCCTTCTCTCTCTGTACCGCCCAGCGGTTGAACGACGTGTTGACCCAGGCGGGCTGGTCTGCGGTCGACACCGTCGAACATCACGCGGCGATGCTTATCGGCGGTGGGACCGACGTGGACACCGCGGCCCACGCCGGCCTCGACCTGGGCCCGACCAGGGTGGTGACCACCGGCCAACCCGACGACCTCCGCTCTGAGGTGATCGAGGCCATCGCCGGTGTCTACCGGTCCCACCTGAACGCAGACGGTCACGTCGCCCTCGGCGGAACGTTTCTCATCACCACCGCCTCGGCCTGATCCGACTAGCCACGACCCCGGGGATGGGTTTGCGCGCCGCGACCGCGCTGCCGGGTGATCGACGCCCGGAACGGGTTCAGGGAGCGGAGAGGTCACCGCGTAGGCTCTGACCTTTCCAATCGGGGTTCGAGGAGCACCAGCACCGTGGCTGAGATCGAGATCGGCATGGGCAAGAGCGGGCGGAGGGCCTACGCGCTCGACGACGTGGCCCTGGTCCCCAACCGGCGTACCCGCGACCCCGAGGACGTCGACCTGTCATGGGAGATCGACGCCTTCCGCTTCGACCTTCCGATCATGGCCGCGGCCATGGACAGCGTGACCAGCCCCACCAGCGCCGCCACGGTCGGGTCGCTCGGCGGCGTGGGCACCCTGGCGTTAGAAGGTTTGTGGACCCGCTACGACGACCCTGAACCCCTCCTGGCCGAGATCGCAGGCGCCGGTCATGCCATGACCACCTCCCGCCTCCAAGAGATGTACGCCGAGCCGATCAAGCCCGAGCTGATCAGGGATCGGATCAAACAGATCAAGGCCAGCGGCGTGGTGTCGTGCGCGGCGATCACCCCCCAGCGCCTCGCCGCCTTCGCCGACACCCTTCTGGCCGCCGAGCTGGATCTGCTCGTGATTCAGGGAACCGTGGTCTCCGCCGAACACGTCACCCGCGACGGTGACCCGCTCAACCTCAAGACGTTCGTCCGACGCTTCGACATCCCGGTGATCGTGGGCGGCTGTGCCGGCTACCAGTCGGCCCGCCACCTGATGCGCACCGGCGCCGCGGGCATCCTGGTCGGAGTCGGATCGGGTGCCACCTCGACCACCCGTGAGGTGCTCGGGGTCGGCGCAGCCCAGGCCACCGCCATCGCCGATGCCCGCGCCGCCCGGCTCCGCCACCTGGATGAGACCGGCGTCTACGTCCACCTGATCGCCGATGGTTCGATCACCACCGGCGGAGACATCGCCAAGGCTGTGGCCTGCGGTGCCGACGCCGTGATGATCGGCTCCCCCCTGGCCGCGGCGTCAGATGCCCCCGGACAGGGCTGGCACTGGGGGATCAACAGCGGCCACGCCGACCTGCCCCGATCCTCGGTGGTTCCCGCCCCCTCGGTGGGCACGATCGAGGAGGTCCTGGTCGGACCTGCCCACCGGGCCGACGGTCGCACCAACCTGGCCGGTGCCCTCCGCCGGACCATGGCCACCTGCGGTACCCCGTCGCTTAAAGAGCTCCAACGAGCCGAGCTCACCGTCACCCCGGTGACCCGATGACAGCGCCGGCCGTCCCCGCATCCGCTGGACCCGTCGGCGCTGGCCCGGTGCTGGTCGTCGACTTCGGCGCCCAGTACGCCCAGCTCATCGCCCGCCGGGTACGTGAAGCCCACGTCTACAGCGAGATCGTCGCCCACACCATCACCGCGGCGGAGGTGGCCGCCCGCCGACCGGCCGGGATCATCTTCTCCGGTGGCCCCAAGTCGGTACACGTCGAAGGCGCCCCCGCCATGGACCCTGGGGTGTACGACCTGGGCATCCCGATCTTCGGTATCTGTTACGGCGCGCAACTCATCGCCCAGCAGCTGGGCGGCACCGTCGCCAACACCGGTGTCGGCGAGTACGGCCGCACCGATCTCGACGTGGTCCACCCCGGTGTGGTGTTCGGCGGAGGCCAACCGGCCCACCAGCAGGTGTGGATGAGCCACTTCGACTCCATCGCCGAAGTCCCCGACGGGTTCACCATCACCGCCACCACCGCTCAGATCCCGGTGGCGGCCATGGAAGACGTGGACCGCCGGATCCACGCCGTGCAGTTCCACCCTGAGGTCGTCCACACTCCTCACGGCCAGGCTGTGCTCGAGCACTTCCTCTACGACGTGTGCGGCTGCCCCCCGGCATGGACCATGGGGTCGGTCATCGACACCCAGGTCGCCGCCGTGCGCGAACAGGTCGGTACGGCCCGGGTCATCTGCGCCCTGTCTGGTGGCGTGGACTCGGCGGTGGCCGCCGCCCTGGTCCACAAGGCCATCGGCCCCCAGCTCACCTGCGTGTTCGTAGACACCGGCCTCATGCGAGAAGGCGAAGGCGACCAAGTCGTCGAGACCTTCCAACGCCATCAGGGCATAGAGCTCATCCACGTCCGGGCCGCAGACCGCTACTTCGACAAGCTGGCCGGCGTCACCGACCCCGAAGACAAGCGCAAAGCCATCGGCGAGCTGTTCATCCGCATCTTCGAAGATGTGTCCGGCGGCATCGAAGATGCCCGCTTCCTGGTGCAGGGCACGCTGTACCCCGACGTGATCGAGAGCGGAACCGCGTCGGCCGCCAAGATCAAGAGCCACCACAACGTCGGTGGCCTGCCCGAGGACATGCAGTTCGACCTGGTCGAACCGTTGCGTCTGCTGTTCAAGGACGAGGTCCGCAAGGTCGGCACCGAACTGGGTCTGCCCGACGAGATCGTGTGGCGCCAACCGTTCCCCGGTCCCGGACTCGGCGTCCGCATCATCGGCGAGGTAACCCCCGACAAGGTGGCCGTCCTCCAACGAGCCGACGCCATCGTCCGTGAAGAGATCCGCGCCGCCGGCCTCGAACGCGAGATATGGCAGGCCTTCGCCGTGCTCCCAGACATCCGAAGCGTCGGGGTCATGGGAGACGAACGAACCTACGGGTACCCGATCATCATCCGCGCCGTCACCTCCGAAGACGCCATGACCGCCGACTTCGCCCGCCTCCCCTACGACCTGCTCGAACGCATGAGCCAGCGCATCATCGGCGAGGTCCCCGGAGTAAACCGCGTCGCATACGACGTGACATCGAAGCCTCCCGGCACGATCGAGTGGGAGTGACCGCTTCGCGGTGAGCGGGGGGCGGAGCCGATGTCACGTCCTCCGACACGTCTCTCCCGCTCTTGTTCGACTTCGTCGAACGGGCCGCTCGGGCCCTGGATCGAAACCGCCGGGCACGATCGAGTGGGAGTGACCGGCTCGAAACCGCCGGGCACGATCGAGTGGGAGTGACCGCTTCGCGGTGAGGACCAGCTTTGGTCGGCACGGTGCGTGCTGAAGGGTCGATCCTGATCACTGCTTGCGGTTTTCGGTGGGTTCGCGGATGATCAGAGGGCGAGGCCCCGCAGGGGGCGGGGCCCTCACCTCGGAGGTGGGCGCCATGGCTCTGACCACTCGGATGCAGGACCAGGCGGTGGTCGACCTGTCGGCGGGCCGGTGGCGGCGAGCATGGAGGGAAACCGGTCCCGATGACACCATCCTCGAACAGTTCCTGAACAGCCAGTCCGAGCTGAACGCCAGGCTGGCGTTGGCGGGCGGGGGACGGGCTGTAGCGGTGGAGGGGGCGAACCTGGCCGACTCCCGCAGCGCCGTTCCCTATCTCAACCAGGCGGTGCTGGCTCGCCCCGCGCCTCGCAGCGATGATCCCGTGTACGACGAGATAGAGGATTTCTTCGGATCGTCAAGAGATGGAACCACGTTGCTCTCGCTGTGGCCCACCGCAGACCTGTGGCATCGGGGATGGGTGCTCTACGGGCATCCGGTCCTGGTGGCCAAGTCGCCGGTCCTGTCGGTGCCGAGTAGACCCGAGGGTCTGGAGATCGAGGTCGTCAACGACCGAGATGGGGTGGCTCGTGCCGAAGACGTGGTGATCGACGGGTACCCAGTGGGGGAGCCGGGTGATCCATCGTCTCGCCCCGAGCCAGGATCCGTGCTGCCTGCCGGGGTGATCGACACCGGGTGCACCCTACGGATCGCCTGGCTGGATGGGACGCCGGTTGCGGCTGGGCTCAGCTACGTGTCTCATGGGGTTGTGAACCTGGCCATGGCCGCCACCCTGCCGGCAGCACGGCGGCGAGGGGTGTGGCAGGCATTGGTCCAGGCCCGTTTGGCCGACGGGCCGGGGCTGCCCGCTGTTGCTTACACCAACGACCTGACCCGACCAGGGTTTCTGCGACTGGGCTTCCTTCCCGTCGCCCGTCTCACCTTGTGGGGTCGGGGCTGACGACCAATCCTCGCTCCACCGAAAGGTGGAGCCTTGCGGCGGGGTTCGATTCGGGGTGGGTCGGAGACGGCCGGGGCGGGCGCTAGCGTTTCGGGAATGTCGTTACGGCCACCGACCTCTTCCCGACCTGGCCGATAGTCACGTGCAGCTCGTTCAACTCCGTCATCGCGCCGTGTGCTCGGTCTGCTCCAGCAAGCTTCCACCTCGTTCGGAGGCATGGCACGACGAAGAGACCAAGCGCACCGTCTGCCCGAGTTGTCACAAGATCGGGACCGCAGCGTCGGCGCCGGTGGCCCCGGTGGTGCCGCCGTCCGCGGATACACCCGACGGTTTGGACGCGGCCGGACCGGCCCCAACCATCCCGGACCGGCCCCGGCCCCGGCTGGCCCACCCCGACCCGGTGACGCCGTTCGAGGGCGACGGCATTGCCGATAGCCCCGAGCGGGAGGCCGTCGGCAAGGAGGTCGACCAGGCGCTCATCGAAAGGGAGCGCGCCGCCATGCGTCACGCCGAGGAGCGACGGCTCGACCTGGAACGGGCGGCGCGGGCAGAGCTGGACCGCGCTCGGCAGGCCAGTGAGCTGGACGCTGCGGCGAAAGACCAGGGTCCTCGCCCCGAACAGTCCGAGGTTCGCCTGACCCCACCGCTGCCGGCACCGGCGCAGCCCCCTGCTCGCAGCGGCAACGGGTGGCGACGCACAAAGCTCCCCCAGGTGGGTCCGTCGCTGGCCGCCGGCGTGGAGGCACAGCGCGAGATTGCAGAAACCGAAGCCGGAACCAGCGCCATCCACCGGGCCCTCGAGGCCGCTCGGCCTCACGGGCTCGAGATCATCCACTCGCGGCCGTGGGGCGGGACCCAGGTTGAGAACGAAGCCATCGTGGTGGCCCCCAGTGGGATCTGGGTGGTCGACGGCATGGGAGACTCCGAACGTCCGGTGGAGAAAGGCTTCCTGGGGGGTCACGGAGGATCGGAGCTGTTGAACGTGGTCGGTGGCCGCACGTCTCTGATCAGCGGGCTCTTGTTCGACTCCCCGTTCCAACGGGTCCCGGTTCGTGGGGCGCTGGTATTCGAAGGCACGGTTCCGGGTTGGTTCGATGATCCCTTCAACCTGGCGGGGATCGCCATCACCACCCCGCGCGACCTGATCGACCAGCTCTTCACCCCGCTGCACCTCGATGCGGACACCCGCCGACGCGTCGCCCAACACCTCGTCAACCGGTTCTGACCGGCCAGGTAAATCGGTCGGGTCGGAAGCGGCGTCAGCTCAGCCACCGACCAAGTCGGTCGGATCGGTGGACGGAGCCTCCACCAGGTCCCACGTCCGGCCCCGCCGCTCATAGCGCCACCATCGACCATCCGCGGTCACCCGGAGCTGCACGTCTCCTACCGTGATCCGGTTTGAGCGGACCTGAACCTCGGACGTATCGATCCCGGCGTCGGTGAAGGCCCGGACCCCGGCATCGATAACGGTGGGGGCCGGACGCCATCGGCCGTCGTCGGTCTCGGAGACCCCATCGGGGCCAGCGTGACGCCACAGGGCGGCGCGGGCTGTGAGGTTGGTGGGGGTCTCGCCGGCGGCCCGAGCCAAATCGATCACGGGTAGACCCTGGTCGACCCGCCGGGCCGCCCGACGGGCCAGGTCGGCAGCCACGCTGAGCTGCAAGCCGCTTTCGGTTCCCCGGGTCAGTTGCGACCATGCCCTCTCGGCAGCATCGGACGCCAGGACGCGCAGACCAGCAGCCGTGAACGGAGCGTCGGCCGGTGGGTCCGCCGCCCACGGTGTTGGGTCTCCGGGGGAGTCGGGCGGTGGCGGTGGTGGCGGTGGTGCAACGTCACGGTCTTCGCTCGAGCGCTCCAACCACTGTTGCCAGGCCGTCCGGGCCGTCACCCCCGGATCGACCAGCGTCCCACCCTCGCCCCCGGCCCCGGCCCCTGAGTCAGAGCCTGAGCCAGAACCAGAGCCTGAGCCTGAGCCGCCCTCGGTTGTGCCCGCGGCTGGGTTCTCACTCGCTCCAGGTCCCGCACCACCGCGGCGGCGAGACCGAACTGCGCCTAGGAGGGCATCGGGATGGCGACCCCTCAACGTGAACAGCACGAAGGGGTCCGCGTCGACGGCATCGGCCACCACGTAGCAGACGGCGGCGGCATGCTTGCACGGGTCGGCGTGGTCCGGGCACGAGCAGCGCGGTACCAGGTCGCCCGACACCGGAAGCAGTTCCACCCCGTTGGCTCGGGCGTCGTCGATGACGCCAGGTACGAGCTCGTGGTCGAGCAGCGCCGCGGCATGGCCAGCCCTGGCCGCCAGGGCATCGAGGAGACGCTCCCACTCGTCGTCGCCGAAGGTACGGACCCCGATCGTCACTCGGTACGGAAGGACCCGCGAGCCGCGGACCAGCGCGGTGATCCGACCCGGCTCCAGCTCGACTCGGTTGACGTTTCCCTGTCGGGCGTAGGTGCGGCCTCGGGGCAGCCGGTTGGGGTCGAGGTCGGCCCGTTTCTCCAGCGCTTCGACCCAGGCCTGACCCCACCACGTGTTCCCGAACTGGCGGGCCATCAGCGGTCACCTCCCGGAGTCGGTTCGGTTTCGGAGCCGAGCGACACCAGGAGCCGGAGATCGTCGTCACCCAGATCTGAGATCCAGCCCTCACCGGAGGTGACCACCACGTCGGCCAGCGCCCGCTTGTCGGCCAGCAGGCCAGCCACCTTGTCCTCGACCGTGCCCTCGCAGATGAGCCGGTGCACCTGCACGGGCCGGTCCTGGCCGATGCGCCAGGCTCGGTCGCTGGCCTGATCCTCGACCGCGGGGTTCCACCAACGGTCGTAATGGATTACGTGGGTGGCGCGGGTCAGGTTCAGTCCGGTGCCCCCGGCCTTCACCGAGATCACAAAGATCGGGATGTCGCCGGCCTGGAACCGGTCGACCATCGCTTGGCGGGCCGCCTCGGGTACGCCGCCATGGAGGAACTGTGCGGCCCGACCCGGTCGGTCTAGGTGTCGGGTCAACAGGTGGCCCATAGCTCGGTACTGGGTGAAGACCAGGACCGAATCCCCCTCGTCGCAGATGGTGTCGATCAGCTCGGTGGTGGCGTCGAACTTTCCTGATCGACCGACCAGCTCGCCGGGGCTGGCCCCGTCCTGGTGCAGGAACTGGGCGGGATGGTTGCAGATCTGTTTGAGCCCCGTGAGCAGCTTGAGCACCAGACCTCGGCGGGCGATCCCCTCGGCTTGGGCCACCTGGTCGAGCGTCTCGTTGACCATGGCCTCATAGAGGGTTCTCTGCTCGGTGGTGAGGGGAACGACCTCGTCGGTCTCGGTCTTGGGCGGTAGGTCGGGGGCGATCTCGGGATCAGACTTGCGGCGGCGCAACAAGAAGGGGCGGACGAGCCGGTTGAGGGCAGCCGCCGCCTCGGAATCTCGATCTCGTTCGACGGGAACGGCGACCTTGCGGCGGAACGTGTCGAGTGGGCCGAGCAGCCCGGGGGTGGTCCAGTCGAGCAGGGACCACAGGTCGACCAGGCGGTTCTCCACCGGTGTTCCGGTGAGCGCGAAACGGGCCGGGGCCGGAACCTGGCGGAGTGCCCGGGCGGTTCGAGACAGCGGGTTCTTGATGGCCTGGGCTTCATCGGCGGCGATCAGACCCCACTCCAGCCCAGCCAGTACGGCCACGTCACGGCGAAGGACCGAGTAGGTGGTGAGGACCAGCGAATCGGCAGCGAGCTCGCCGAGTGACCGGTCGACCCCGTGGTACCGGACGACGGGGGTGTCTGGGGCGAAACGGGCGGCTTCGCGGGACCAGTTGCCGAGCACCGATACCGGGCACACCACCAGCGTCGGTCGACGATCCGCGCCCATGGCGTGGGCGCGGGCCAGGTGCAGGGTCAGGAACTGCACGGTCTTGCCTAGGCCCATGTCGTCGGCGAGCACTCCGCCCAGGCCCAGCTCGGCCATCTCGGTCAGCCATGTCACCCCGTCTAGCTGGTATGGCCGCAACGTGGCGTTGAGCCCCGGCGGTGCCTGCCATCTACCTCGGTGGCCTCCATCGGCATGTCCGGCAGCCAGGTCGGCCAGACGGGTGGCCAGGCCGGTGAGGGGACCGTGGACCTCGGCGGGGATCGACTCATCGTCGACCGTCAGCTCACCACCGAGAGCCACGGCAAGGGCCTCTCCGGCTGAAACCGTGCGTCGTTGGCGAAGCCGGGCCAGCCGGCTGGGGTCGGCGCGCACCCAGTGCCCCCGCAGGCGGATCACACCTCGCTTGGCTTCGACCAGGGCCGCGACCTCGGCAGGAGTGAGCGGCTCACCGTCTATGGATGCCGACCAGCTCAGCTCACACAGGCCGGTGAACGACATGGTCCCGGCCCGATCAGCGGTCAGGGAGTCCGATGACACCACCGGATTGAGCTCTACCCCCTGAAGGACCGTCTTGGGCCAACGCACCTCGATGCCTGCCCCGGCCAGGGTCTCGGTCACCGGGCCCAGCAGGTCGCCCACCTCTTCGCCGCTCAGGTCCAAGTCGGTGGGCCGAGCCTGATCGAGCAGGCGACCGAGCGGTGGCCACACTCGGCTCCCCCGGTGCAGGACCACTAGGAGGTCGTCTTCGACGGTGGGCCCAAATCGGTCGAGCACTTCGCTGGGGGCGTCCCAGAGATCGGCGGCATCGAGGACGAGGCTGCGGTCGGCGACGCTGCCCACCTCGACCACCGCCCTGAACCTGTCCATGTCCTCGGAGTCGTGATGGCCCTCTCCGCCGGTTTCGTCGGGAACATCGGTGTGGTCGGGGACGTCGGTGTCGCCTATGGCCAGTGCTCCACCTGCTTCCAGACGGAGTGAGACGCTGGCCCGAGCGTTGATCGAGGACGCGGTGCCAGCCAGCCAGCGCCCCAACTCGCCGTCGTGTCCGCTGCTGCGATCGGCGGTGACCACCCTTAGCGGGGTGGCGGTGGTAACGGCGTAGGCATCGTGGCCGGCTTCCATGGGGGCGGCCGCGGTGCGGACGTAGGCATCGGCGATGGCGTCCCAGAACCGGGCGACCAGCCAGCGTGGCGATGCCATCCGGCGGGGCGCGGTCCCCTCCACGGCTCGGGCGTGGGCGGCTGGGGGAAGCGTGTCGGCGATCGCCTCACGCAGGGCCAGGTCAGAGGGGTCCAGCGGGCCGATCCGCCAGCCGTCGACCCCGTCCTCGTCGATCATGGGGACCAGGCGGCCTCTCGCCATCGGACCCAGGGCGGCACGGGCAGCCCGGGCCCAACCGTGGACCGAAGGTCCCGACGTCGCTCCGGCGGGCAGGGCGATCAGCTCGTCGAGCACCCGGGTCAGGGGAACGAAGGTGGCTGGAACGGAACGCTGGCGGACGCTGGATCCAGCGGGGAGGACCAGCTCGACGGTGCGGCTGAAAGAGCCTGGACTGCGAGTCGGGTGCCACAGCGCCAGCTCCCCGCTGCGGGCCGGTCTACCCGGTACGAACACGGCCTCGAGTCCGGGCACCGACAGCAGTAGGTCGGGAGAGGCCATCCGGTCGAGGATAGGGAAAGCCACGGCTGTTGCGATCGGGATAGAGGTCCGAACCTGGGGGTTTCTGGATGGAAACGGCGATGGTGGGGCTGGATAGGGTGAATTCGACCCTTGTCCGTTCAGGTCCCATCGCCCCCAGGAGCACATAGATGTCCAAGTCGCCCGTCCGCATCGCTGTAACCGGAGCCGCTGGCCAGATCGGCTACAGCCTCCTGTTCCGCATCGCCAGCGGAGCGGTGTTGGGCCCTGATCAGCCGGTTTCGCTGCAACTGCTCGAGATCACGCCGGCCCTCGGTGCCCTCGAAGGTGTGGCCATGGAGCTCGACGACTGCGCCTTCCCGCTGCTCTCGTCGATCGTCAAGACCGACGACCCCGACGTCGCTTTTGGTGACGCCGACATCGCCTTCCTGGTTGGATCGATGCCCCGCAAGGAAGGCATGGAGCGCAGCGACCTCCTCGCTGCCAACGGCGCCATCTTCACCACTCAAGGTCAGGCCCTGTCGCGAAGCGCCAGCCGTGACGTGAAGGTTCTTGTGGTCGGAAACCCGGCCAACACCAACTCCCTGATCGCCATGAACAACGCTCCGGAGCTGGACCCTCGTCAGTTCACGGCCATGACCCGTCTCGACCACAACCGGGCCATGGCCCAACTGGCAGCCAAGACCGGCACCACCGTCAACGACGTCAAGAAGATGACGATCTGGGGCAACCACTCGGCCACCCAGTACCCCGACCTGTTCCACGCCGAGGTCGCTGGTCGCAACGCCGCAGAGGCCGTCAACGATCAGGCCTGGCTGGAGGGCGATTTCATCCCGACCGTCCAGCAGCGTGGTGCCGCCATCATCAAGGCCCGGGGCCTGTCCTCGGCCGCTTCCGCGGCCAACGCCGCCATCGACCACGTTCACGACTGGGTGGCCGGAACGCCCGACGGCGACTGGGTGTCCATGGCTGTCCCGTCCGACGGCAGCTACGACGTGCCCGAAGGCCTGATGAGCTCGTTCCCCTGCGTGTGCAAGGACGGCCAGTGGGAGATCGTCCAGGGCCTGGAGATCGACGACTTCTCCCGGGCCCGTATCGACGCCAGCGCCGCAGAGCTCGCCGATGAGCGCGATGCCGTCAAGGAACTCGGCCTGATCTGAGGCCAGCACACCACCGGCCGGTTCGCTACTTGAGGAACCGGCTGGTGGTGTTGTCGGCCAGGATCTTGCCGCTGGTCTGACATGTGGGGCAGTAGGCCACCGTGTAGGCCCGGTACTCCACGGCTCGGATGGTGTCGCCGCACACCGGGCACGGCTCACCGCTTCGGTGGTGGACTTGGGATGTCCGCTGCGCGGATGAGGACATGTCCGAGCGCGCCCGTTCCTCGGTGAGCGACTCGTCGAGGCACTCGCCCATAGCGGTGCTCAGTCGGCCGACCTCGGCCGGCGGGAGCTTGGCCGTGGCGGCGAAGGGCGAAAGCCGGGCCCGGTGACAGATCTCGTTGGCCAGCCGGCGTCCCAGGCCGGCGATGATGTGCTGGTCTCGAAGGAACCCGTGAAGGCGCATGGGGTGGGCAGTCAGCAGGTCGGAAAGGGCGGCGACATCGACGGTGTCGGCGTCGGGACCGAGCCCTAGGACCGGGTCCTGGGTCTCGATGTCTCCGCTCACCACCCACACCCCGGCCTTGCGCTCGTGGCCGGGTTCGGTGAGCAGCAGCGCCCTGCCGTCCTCGAAGGTCCAACGGGCGATACCCCCTCGGGGCTTGGCCGTCTGTTTGGGATCGGGCTTGAGGCGCCCGCCCTGCATCAGGTGCACCACGAAGGTGACCGGACCCGCGTCCAACGTGAGGTACTTGCCTCGACGACCGACTCGCTCCAGCGGATGACCGTTGGCCTGGGCCGGATCGGGGAGCGCGGTCTTGAGCGCGGTGAAGGTGATGGGACGGAACCGGTCGATGGTGGTGCCGCCGAACTCCTCGGTGAGCCGCTCGGCGTGGGCCTGCAACTCGGGGAGCTCGGGCATCTAGATCTCCGGTCCGAAGTCGGTGCGATCCCTCACCGAGGCGAAGACATCGGCGAGTGCGGCCAGTGCCTCTTGGGTGTCGACCAGGGCGCGTAGATCTCCACCGACTCGTAGTTCGCCGGTCATGAACGCCCGTTGCGCCGAAGCCGTACCCATCGCGATGGCGCGAGCGGTGGCCTCGGTCTGGGTGAAGGTGACGGTGGCGTTGGTCGCTGGACCGGCGGCCACCGTCACCTCGCCGTGGTCGAAGGAGAGGTGGAACACAACCGGCGCGCCGTCTCCACCCATCGTCACCCGCTGCTCGATCACCAGCCCGATGTTGGCGGTGTGGTCGGCCAGGGCGGCATCACCGGATGCGACCTCGTGCAGGGCGGAGATCCACTCGGCTGACAAGAACGCGACCACGGCCCCGACGCTAACGCGACGGTCGGCCATCGCCCGCCGTTCGAGTTCAACGGCTCCGGGTTGGAGCTACGGTCCGTCTGTGACCGTGGATCCCTATTCCCCCGCCGATCAGGCACCACCCGCCGATCGCTTCGACCGGGTTCCGCCAGCCGATGAAGGGGTTCACCAGCCCGGGCCCGAAGACTTGTGGGGCGAGAGCTGGTACCTCGACGCCGTCGACCCCGACGCCGGCGTGGCCGCCTACGTCCGGCTGGGCCTCTACCCCAACCAGGGGATCGCTTGGTACTGGGCCTGCCTGGTGGGTGAAGGCCGCCCGTTGGTGACAGTGATCGATCACGACATCGCCTTGCCTCGCCAGGGTCTGGAGATCCGCACCGAGGGGTTGTGGTGTGATTACAACGTCGAAACCCCCCTCGATCATGTTTCGGTGGGGGTGGAGGCCTTTGCCGTCGAGGTCGAGGACCCCACCGCGGTGTACGGCGACCTGCGAGGGAACCGGGTGCCATTCGGCCTCGACTTGGAGTGGGAGACGTCCGGCGGCATCTACGCCTACCCGGGCACCACCCGCTACGAGGTTCCGTGCCGGGTGCACGGTGAGATCCTGCTGGCCGGCGAGACGATCGACCTCGACGGTTGGGGCCAGCGTGACCACTCGTGGGGGGCGCGGGACTGGTGGACGTACTCGTGGAGTTGGATGGCCGGTTGGCTGAACGACGGGACCCGGTTCCACGGCACCAGCGTCCGCATCGAAGGTTTGGACCTCTACGGCACCGGCTACATCCAGGTCCCTCGGCCCGATCTGGCCGTGCGCGAGGGCGGCGGAGAGTGGGAGATGACCGCGGTCGACGTGGTCGGTCACCAGGAGGACCTGAGGGCACCGGGTTTGCCGGGACCGGGACGATGGCAGGTCGGTGATCTGGACTTGGCCGTGGAACCGGTGGCCTTCGCCCCGGTGGGGCTGTCCGCTTCGGATGGTCGCTACAGCCGGTTCCCCCGGGCGTGGTGTCGGTTCACGGCCGTCGACGGCAGGACCGGCCACGGCTGGGTGGAGTGGAACCTCCCGGACTGAGACCTGCGGAGATCGGCTTTGCCGGTCGCAGCAGCGAAGGCTCAGGTCTGGTCGGTCTCGGTGGGTTGTCCGGCGCCCTGACGGCGGCGGATCTCTTCGACGTCGTCGATGAGGTCGGGTGGTACCAGTTCTGGATCGGCGTCTTCGGGATGGAGGCGAACGAGGATGATGCGTCGCCACACGAACCAGCCGATAGCACCGAGGATGGCCAGCACCACCACGTACTGGGCGTAGCTCATGATCGATTGGACGGTGTCCCAGCGCTCTCGGGCGAAGTAGCCGACCATGATCAGGGCCACGTTCCACACCCCTGATCCGATGGCGGTGTAGAGGGTGAACCGCAACGGGTTCATGCGCCGCAGCCCGGCGGGCACCGACACCACCGACCTCACCAACGGCACGCAGCGACACATGAGCACCGCCAGCTCTTCGTGGCGGTCGAACCAGGCATCAGCGGTGTCGAAGTCCTTCTCCTTGACGCCGAACCAGCGGCCCCATCGGGCCACGAATCCGCGAAGCCGGTCCTCACCGATGCCAGCCCCGATGAGGTACAGGGCCCACGCTCCCACCACCGAACCGATGGTGGCGGCCACGATCATGCCGATGAGCTCGACGGCACCGCGGCCCCCGTCGTGAGCCCAGATCCCGGCTGCTGGGAGCACGACCTCGGAAGGGATCGGCGGGAACAGGTTCTCTAGCGCCACCAGGAAGGCCACGCCTAGGTAGCCCATGGCGTCGATGACGTCTATGACCCAGTCGGTGAGGTCACCGGTGAGGAAGTCGCTGAGCCCGGCCAGAATCATTTGCGGGTCACCCTTGAGGTCAGGCCGGGCTGTCGATGTCGAGCAGCGGGGGCAGTACGGCGTCGTGGTCGGCGAACAGCGCCGATGCCGGGCCGGTCCCGTCCAGTGCGTCGGCGGCCATGACCACCGCCGCGGCCGTGTAGGTCGACTGCTCGTCGGCGGGGAAGCGGCTCAGGTCGGGGAAGACGGTTCCGGTCCAGTACCGGCCTGAATCGACCCGGTACTGCTGCGCCCAGGTGAAGAGTCGCTCGGCCGTCTGGCGTTCGCCGACGGCCAGGTGGGCCATCATGCACTCACAGGTCTCGGCCACGGTGATCCACGGACGGTCCTTGACACACCGCACGCCGCGCTCATCGTCCACGAACGTGTCGAAGCGTGAAGCCAGGCGCTCGCGGCCCACATCGCCGAGCAGCACCCCGCCCAGCACCGGGTAGTACCAGTCCATGGCCCAGCGGTGCTTGGGGGCGAAGGCGTCGGGTTCGTGGTGGCGGATGGCGTCGGCGAGGCGGGCGGCCGAAAGCTCCCAGTCGGGTCGCTCGTGGCCGAGCAGCCCGGCAAGTGCCACCGCACAGCGCAGGCTGTGGCAGATGCTGGAGGATCCGGTCAGCAGGGCGAAGGGCCACGGGGTGCCATCGGCGTGACGGGCCCACAGGATCTCGCCTCGGGGCTCTTGGAGTTCGAGCACGAAGTCGATGGCCCGTTCGACGGTGGGCCACATCTCCTCGGCGAAGCCGCGGTCTGCGGTGATGAGCCACTGGTGCCATACACCGGCGGCGATGTAGGCGACCACGTTGGCGTCGAGCTTGTCCTGCTCGATGCCGTCCTCCACGTAGTACTGGTGCCAGGCGCCGTCGGGTCGTTGGATGTCCACCAGCCACTCATAGGCCCGTTCGGCCTCAGCGATGCGACCACCGATGGCCAGGGCCATGGCCGCTTCCACGTGGTTCCACGGGTCGGCGTGACCGCCCGGCACCCACGGGATCATGCCTGAGGGGAGCTGCCACTCGGCGATGGCATCGACGGTGGCTTGGACCTGGGCGCCGGTGATGATGCCGTCGACGGTGGGGAGCCTGGTGTCGGACATGGTCAGGCTGCCCCTGCTCGGGCTCGGGAGGGTTCTGTGCCGTTGGGCTTGGTGGCGTACAGCACCAAGCTCTTGCCCAGAACCGGGTTGAGGATCCTCTCGGTCCAGCGGGTCAGCGGAGGGGCCGAGGTGATGTCCCACACCAAGAGCTTGTGGTACGCCTGAACCAGAGGGTGGGTGTCGTTGGTGGGGCCCACTGCGCACTTGAGCCACCAGTACGGCGAATGCAGAGCGTGAGCGTGGTGGGCCTCGCCCGGCTTGAGGCCGGCGTCTCGGAACCGGCGGCGCAGGGTGGCTTCGGTGAAGATGCGGACATGGCCACCTTCCACGAAGGGAGCGTGGTACTCGTGGCTCAATGCCCAACACACCTTCTCGGGCAGCCAGGTCGGGACGGTGACGGCCAGGGTTCTGCCCGGCTTGAGCACCCGGGCCAGCTCGCGGGCGGCGGCGGCGTCGTCGGGGATGTGTTCCATCACCTCTGAGCAGATGATCCGGTCGAAAGTGTCGTCGGGGAACGGGAGGCGGGTGCCGTCGCCGTTCACGGTGGCGGCGCTGGCACCGTCGGGAACTTCTCCGGCCTCGGCCATGGCCCCGAACAAGCCGGTCACGTCCTTGAGGTCGGCCAGGTTGTAGTCGAGGGCCACGATGTGGGCGCCGCGGCGGAACACCTCGAAGGCGTGGCGCCCGGCCCCGGCCCCCATGTCGAGGACCCGGTCGCCGGGCTGGAGGCCCAGGCGGGCGTAATCGACGGTGAGCATGAGTCCAACAGCCTTCACGGTCGTTGACCTATGGGTCAAGCGGGGGGAAACGAGGTACCGTGCGCCGGTGGACGAGTTCGACTTCGTGGTGGTGGGCGGAGGTTCGGCGGGCTGCGTGGTGGCCAGCCGTCTGAGCGAGGACCCCTCGGTGCGGGTGTGTCTCCTGGAGGCCGGCGGGGAGGGCCGCGACGTGCTGATCCGGGCCCCTCTTGGCTTCACGGTGGCCATGCCTCGGGGCATCAACAGCTGGAACTACGAGACCGTTCCCCAGCCCGGCTTCAACGGTCGTAGGGGGTTTCAACCGCGGGGTAAGGCCCTGGGTGGATCCAGCACCATCAACGCAATGATCTACGCCCGGGGTCACCGGTCGGACTTCGACCGGTGGGCCGAGCTCGGCAACCCGGGCTGGGGATACGACGATGTCCTCCCGTACTTCAAGAAGTCCGAGTGCAACGCCATCCACCGGGATTCGCCGTTCCACGGGATCGACGGACCGCTGCACGTCACCAACCTCCGCAGCCCCAGCCCACTCAACGACGTGTTCCTCCAGGCGTGTCAGAACCAGGGCATACCCTTCAACCCGGATCTGAACGGGGCTGAACACCACGGCTGCTACCACGTGCAGGTCACCCAGAAGGACGGTGAACGCCACAGCGTGGCCGCCGCCTTCATCCACCCCAACTTGGATCGTCCCAACCTCGACGTGCGGACCGGGGCCCACATCACCCGCATCACCTTCGACGGCCGGCGCGCCACGGGTGTTCAGTACGAACGCGGCGGTCGGGCCGAGTCGGTGTCGGCACGGCGTGAGGTAGTCATGTCGGCGGGTGCCTTCGGCACGCCCCAGATACTCATGGCCTCGGGGCTGGGGCCCGGTGCCCACCTCCAGAGCCTGGGCATCACCACGGTGCTGGACATCGCCGGGATGGGCCAGAACCTCCAGGACCACATCTCGGCCCTGTTGATCTACAAGGCGCTGGTCCCCGATCACACTGTGGGCATCTCGCCGGTCGGGGTCGGCACGCTCCTCAAGGCCATGTGGAAGTGGCGCCGCCACCGCACCGGCCTCATCACCAGCTGTGCCGCCGAGTCCGGCGTCTACTACAAGACCAGCCCGGACATCGAGGTGTCCGACATGGAGATGGAGCTGATCGTCGGGATCGGTGACGATCACGGTCGAAAGCTGCACCTGGGTCACGGGTATTCGGCCCACCTGCTGCTGGCCCGGCCCCAGAGCATCGGCGAGGTTCGTCTGGCCAGTCCCGACACCCGGGTGGCCCCGTTGATCGACCCTCGCTACTTCAGCCATCCCTACGACATGGAGACCCTGGTCAAGGGCACACAGATCGCTTTGGACATCATGGCCGACCCGGTGTTCGACCGTTATCGGGGGGAGATGTTGATTCCCTACGACCGCAACGACCCCCGCCAGATCGAAGAGACGCTGCGCAACCACGCCGACACCGAGTACCACGTCTGCGGCACGGCCAAGATGGGGCCCGATTCAGATCCCATGGCGGTGGTCGACCCGTCGCTGCGGGTCCGGGGCATCGAGGGACTGCGTGTCGCCGATGCATCGGTGATGCCTCAGGTCACGTCCAACAACACCCACGCTGCGGTGATCATGATCGGCGAGAAGTGTGCCGACCTCATCAAGGCCGAGGCCCGTTAGGGGTTCAGCCCCCGAGAGCGCCTCGATTGCGAAAGTGGGGGCAGCTCAGCTCAGAGTGTCGAGGCGGGCCCGGTACTGCTCGACGGTTCGCTCGGCGGTGTGGCGCCAGCTCCACAGGTCGATGACCCGTTGGCGGCCAGCCGCTCCGACGCGGGCTGCGACGCGGGGGTGGTCGAGCACGTAGCCGATCTTGTGGGCCAGGGCCCCGCTGTCTCCGGGGGTCACGCTGAAGGCGGTGTCGCCGTCGGTGCCTACGACCTCGGGGATGGCCCCGCCGGTGGTGGCCACCAGGGGGATGCCGGTGGACATGGCTTCGATGGCCGGTAGCGAGAAGCCTTCGTACAGAGATGGCACCACGGCCACCTCGGCTTCGGCGTAGAGCTCCACGATGCGTTCGTCGGACACGCCCGACACGAAGGTGACGGCATCCTCGAGGCCCAGCGCCGCGATGGTGCGGGCCGACTCGCCACCTTCCTTGGGGCGGCCGATCACGGTGAGGGTGACCTCGGGTCGTTCGGTGCGCAGTTTGGCCACCGCTTCGAGCAGGTAGCGCAGGCCTTTCATGGCCACATCGGCGCTGGCGGTGGTGATCAGCATGCCGGCGCGGCGCTTGATCTCGGGCTTGGGCACGAACAGCTCGGGGTCGACGCCCACGGGCACGATGTGCATGCGGTGGGGGTCGACCTTGTGGTCGGTGACGATGTCGCTGAAGGAGTTCTCCGACACGGTGATCACCCGCTGAAGTCGGCGGGCCACCTCGGTCTGCATGTCGGTGAAGGCGTACCAACGTCGCAACGTGAGCTTCTTGTAGAGGCCTTGGGCGTGCTCGATCTCGAGTCGGCGATCCACCGTGATGGGGTGGTGGATGGTGGCGATGACGGGCAGGCCCATGCGCTCGATGGCCAACAGGCCGAAGCCCAGGGACTGGTTGTCGTGCACCAGGTCGAATTCGTCCTTGCGGTGCTTGAGGTGGTCCCAGGCCCGCATGGTGAAGGCCAGCGGTTCGGGAAACGTCCCGAACGAGAAGGTTGAGACCTCGAGCAGGTCCTTCCAGTCCTTGATCTCCCACAGCCCCGGCATGCGCATGGGGAAGTGCTCGTTGTAGATGTCGAGGCTGGGCAGCTTCACCAACGGCACGCGGTCATCGAGCTCGGGGTAGGGCTGACCGCCCAGGACTTCGACGTGGTGGCCGAGGTCGGCCAGGGCCTTGGACAGGTGGCGCACGTAGACGCCCTGGCCACCGCAGTGCGGCTTGCCGCGGTAGGCGAGGAGAGCGATGCGCAGCGGGGAATCAGCGGAAGCCATGGACCCACAAGCCTTCCGGTTCGTTGACCCATCGGTCAAGCCACGTGGATTGGTGCGGTGGCGGGAGCTTGAGCTCAGCGGAGCTTGAGGAACAGCTCTTCCATGGCCTCGGTGGTCATGCCATCGGCGGCGGCCCCG
>WBZX01001197.1_pt1 | contig 20126 bp, 18 predicted proteins | sample 5204211 | NCBI WGS metagenome assembly WBZX01 (sample SAMN12344362, study PRJNA552823) | activated sludge metagenome | biome: Activated sludge suspended growth; feature: Nitrification reactor; material: Wastewater; isolation source: activated sludge from nitrification reactor of wastewater... | reverse complement strand
GACCGACTCGGCCCTGGCGTGCTTGGCGACGTTGTTCAACGCCTCCTGGAGGATGCGCAGCAGCTCGTTCTCGACCGGCACCGGCAGGCGACGGTCGGGGTGCACCACGACCAGGCGGGCGTCGAGGTCGCTCCGCTCACCGAACCGGTTCACCACGTCGCGGGCGACCTCGGAGAAGGGCTGGGTCTCGGTGACGCCCGAGCGCAGCTGGCGCAGGGTCTCGCGCAGCTCGTCGAGCGCGGCCTGCACGTCGTGGTGCAGCCGGTCGAGGTCCTCGACCCGCGCGGTATCGGTGGCCATGATGCGCTCCAGCTCGAAACCGATGTAGGTCAGCCACTGGCCCAAGCGGTCGTGCAGGTCCCGCGCCAGTCGGATGCGCTCCTCCTCGGCCCCGAGCGAGCGCAGGCGACCGAACCACCGGGCGTTGTCGATCGTCAGCGCCAGCACCTCGGCCAGCCCGACCAGCACGCGGATGTCGCGTTCGTCGAAGTGGGCGAGCTCGGGGTGCTCCAGCCCGAGCACGCCGATGGTGGTGTCACGCGTCTCGAGTCGCACGTAGATGCCGCTGGCGCTCTGCTCGGAGAGCCGGTTCGCCGGGTCCACCTCTTCCAGGTCGCTGCGCAGGAGCGGTTCGCCGTCGCGCAGTGCCGCCGCGAGCGGCTCGGGCAGGCTCTCGGTGCGGTACGCCGGGTGCAGCACGCAGCCCTCGGCCAGCTTCGGCACCCACTCGTCGGCGTTCTCGTCCAGGGTGAGCAGACAGACCACCCTGGCGTCGAAGGTGTCCGAGATCTGGCGCTGGGCGGTGTGGAGCGCCTCGCGCAGGGTGAGCGAGGTGGGCAACGTGCGGGCGACGCTGTTGACCAGCGTGAGCAGTCCGTTCGCCTCGCTGAGCGACTCGACCTCACCGAGCAGCGCCACTCGGCGCCGTTCCGACTCGAGGAGGCGGCCCCGCACCGCCGCTGCGGTGAGCACCGCCAGTATCAAGGTCAGGCAGGTCGTCAGGTCACGCTGGTCGTTGAGCTGGTCCGACAGCTTCGCCGTGCCCAGCAGCACCCCGCCCAGCATCGAACCGGTGCCGAGCAACAGAGCGATCGCGCCGTCCCAGTAGCCCCAGCCGAACGCGACCACGATCAGCGCGATCATCACGGTGACGATGAAGGGGCTCTCCAGGCCGCCGCTGAAGCCCGTGGCGAAGGCCAGCACGGCGACGTCCGCGTAGGCGGCGAATCGTTCCCCGGGGTTGTCGGAGCCGAGCCGGATCGGAATGATCGTGCGCCACGTGGTGATGAACAGGCAGACCGCCAGGGTCACCACCGCGCCGTAGGAGCCCTCGAAGGCGGCGGGGGCGCTCAGCACCAGGCCGTAGCCGACCGCCCCCCACCGCAGCGCGGAGATCGTCGGGGACACCGAGGCGCGGACCGACGGCGGCAGGGCGATGCTCCGGGTCGCCTCGTCCACCGCGCCGTACCGGAGTGCCCGGAGCGCCGCGACGGTCTCGTCGACACGGATGCTGTCCGCCCCGCCCACCTTGGGTGACCTGGGGTCGTGGGAGGAGGAGTTCGGGTCCGTGGCGACCACCCTACCGAGCGTGGCTTCTGGGCCGTCGCTCTTCGATCCTCGTGCGCACCCGTATCATCGGCCCCGATGAGCGAGCTGGCCCCCGACCCCACACCCGATGAGATCCGGGCGGGGCAGTACCCCGGCGCGCGCCGGCCCGACCGACGCCGCAGCGTCGATGCGGCCGGGGTCGCCATCTCGGTGGTCGAGTGGGGGGACCCGGACGCGCCGCCGCTCGCGATCGCGCACGGCGGGTTCGACTTCGCCGAGACCCTCGACGTGTTCGCCCCGCTGCTCGCCGACGAGGGCTGGCGAGTGGTGAGCTGGGACCAGCGGGGGCACGGCGACTCCGCCTGGGCCCACCTGTACAGCTGGGAGGCGGACCTGCGCGACGCCGCCGCGGTGATCGCGAGCCTGCCGCCGGAGCCGCTGCCGTTCGTCGGACACTCCAAGGGCGGCAGCCTGATGATGCACCTGGCGAACATGGCGCCGCACCGCGTCTCGGCGTTGGTCAACCTGGACGGGCTGCCCTCGAACGGGACGATGACCGACGTCAGCGAGCACGAGCGCACCCGCCGTCTGCGCGACGAGATGGACGCCTGGCTCGCTCACCGCCGCACACTGGTCGACAAGCAGCGACGACCGGGCACGCTGGACGAGCTGGCCGAGCGTCGGGGTCGGATGAACCCGCGCCTCGACCCGGACTGGTTGCGCCATCTGGTGACCGTCGGCGCCAACCGCGACGACGACGGGTGGCGCTGGAAGCTGGACCCGACGATGCGGATGGGTGGCTTCGGGCCGTGGCGACCGGAGTGGTCGATGCTGCGGCTCCCCGGCATCGGCGTCCCGGTCATGGGCGTGCTCGGCCTCGAGCTCGAGGTCATGGGGTGGGGCACCCGGCCCGAGCACGTCCTGCCGTACCTGCCGCCGGGCGCCCGGTTCGAGGCGCTCGAGGGCGTCGGCCACTTCGTGCACATCGAACAACCGCGCCTGGTTGCCGACCTGATCCTGGAGTTCCTGTCGTGAGCGCCGTCCGTCCGGAGATCTCGTGGCTGCGGCACCACCGCGTCGACCTGGCGCTGCACCGCCTGACCGACGGTGATGACCCGGGCGCCCGACCGCTGCTGCTGCTGCACGGCCTGGGGGAGTGCACCCCCGACCGCGTGCCCGTCGGCGTCGAGTGGCCCGGTCCCGTGTTCGGCCTGGACTTCACCGGCCACGGCCGCTCCACCGTGCCCATCGGCGGCGGGTACACCTCCGAGATCCTGGTGGGCGACGTCGACGCGGTGCTCGAGCGGCTGGGGCAGGTCACCATCCTGGGCCGTGGGCTGGGCGCCTACATCGCACTGCTGATCGCGGCCGCCCGTCCCGCACAGGTCGTCGGGGCGGTGCTGACCGATGGGCCGGGGCTCGTGGGCGGCGGCGTGCACCCCGGGTCGCCCTCGGTGCAGTACCCCGCGCCGGGGTCGTTGCCCGTACCCGACCCGTTCGCGCTGCTCGAGCTGGCCCGGGACATCCGACCGCCGGACTATGCGCAGACCTACGTGCGCTTCGTGGTGGAGCGCAGCGAGCTCGACCAGCCGATGTTCGTGTCGGCGGTGGTGCGCCCGGCGTGGTTGACCGCCGTCGCTGCCGAACCGGGCGTCGGCGAGGCCAGCATGTCCGAGGCGTTGGCCTACTTCGCCGCGCAGGGCGACTCCGCCTGAGCCGGCCGGACCCCCACCGCACTCCCGGGCGGTGGGCGGGGTGTCGTTCAGCCCTGGTCGGGGTCGGGCTCGTCGGCCTCGAGCCGAACGAGCACCTCTTCGACGGAGAATCGTGCGACGTCGATCCGGTCGCGGCACCACTGGACCAGGTCGGCTGCCCTGGCGACGCGGCTGGTCAGGTCATCGACGTCGAGGGCGTCCGACTCCAGCTCGTCGACCAGGCCGTTGAGCTCGTCCATGGCTGCGGCGAACGTGAGCTGGTCGTCGCCGAGTTCGCCGTCGCGGTCGGTCACGTTCACTCCTGGGGGTCGGGGTCGGCCGCGGGGCGGGAGGCATCGGAGCCCTGCACGGTCGACAGGACCGTACCGTCGGCGAGCGTGGTGCGGAGCTCGTCGCCGTGGCCGACCTGAGCGACGGAGCGCAGCGCTCGTCCGTCGGCGCCGCGGGTCACCGACCAGCCGCGAGCGAGCGCCAACGCGGGGTCGTGCGATCGGGCCCGCGCGGCGAGTCCGACCAGGACGACGTCCGCGTTGGCGACCCGGCGTCGGGCGGCGGGGGCGAGCCGCACCTCGGTCGATGCCAGTGCACGCGCTGCGGTGTCGGTCGTTCGGGGCGCGGCCGACACCGCACGCCGGGACAGGTGGTCGACCTCTCGCCGGGCCGTCCCCAGGTGGTGCGACGCCGACCGGCCCGCCCGTTGCGCCGCTGCGTCCAGCCCGTGCCGGGCGCGCACGATGCGCCCACGGGTCGCGGTGGGCAGCTGGGCCGCGGTCACCCCGAGGGCGTGGGCGAACCGGCGTGCGCCCTCGGCCACCGCGGCGGCAGCAGCGGTGGGTGTCTTGTGCGCGCTGTGGGCGATCTCGTCCGCGACGGTCCGGTCGATCTCGTGCCCGATGCCGGTGACGACCGGGACCGTCGAGGCAGCGATCGCTCGTGCGACCAGCTCGGTGTCGAACGCGGCCAGGTCGGTGCGTGCGCCGCCGCCGCGCACCAGCAGGACGACCTCGGCCTGGCGTTCCTGCGCGACCCGCAGTGCGGCCGCGATCGACCGTGGGGCATCGGTGCCCTGGGTGCGAGCGTCGACGACGGTGACCCGGAATCCCAGCCCGGCTCGCCGCAACTCGTCCAGCGCGTCGGCGTGCGCAGCGCTGTTGACGCTGGTCACCAGTGCGATGTGCAGGGGCACCGCCGGCAGAGGAGCCGCGGCGTTGGCGCCGAGCAGCCCCTCGGCGGACAGCAGCGCCAGCACGCGGTCGCGCTCCTGCCCCATCACCCCGAGGGTGTAGGCAGGATCGATCTGCGACATCCGCAGCTGCAGCGAGCTGCGTGGTCCGTACACGCTGAGGCGCCCACCGACGCGCACGCGGATGCCGTCGCCCATCCGCACGGCCCCGCCCTGGGCGGTCAGCTGGCGGTTCACGACCTGTCGGTCGCGGTCGAACAGCGTCACCGACAGCATCGGTCGGGTCGGGTCGCCGTCCCGGCCGTGGTCGACGAGGTCGAAGTACACGTGGCCCTTGGCCGATCGTGTCAGGTTCCGCATCTCGCCCTCGACCCAGGTCTCCTCACCGAAGACGTGGACGAGCAGCCCGTTGAGCGCCTCGTGGAGCTCCGCGACGGACCACGTGGGCACCGGCGCGGTGCCGGAGTCGGTCATCGGGTCAGTCGCCACCGACGTGGTCGTCGTGACGGATGACGAGCACCGGGGCGTGGCAGTGGCGAGCGACGTGCTCGCTGACCGAGCCGATGACCACGCGCTTGAGGAAGCCGCGGCCGTGGGACCCGACGACGACGACGTCGGGCGAGAGGTCGGCCGCGACCTGGCAGATCATGGGTCCGGCTGATCCCTCGACGACACGGTGCTCGACGATCGAGGCGTCGAGCCCGATGGCGTCGAGGGTCGAGGTGACCTCGTCGTCGCCCTCGGCGAGGATGGCGGCCCGGGCCCGTTCGGACTCCTGGGGCGACAGCAGGTTGCCCTCGAAACCCCCGGCGCCGGAGTCGTCCGCGATGCTCGTGTCCGCGATGCTCAACAGCGTGACCTGGGTCGGACGCAGCAGTTCGACGGCCTTCCTCGCGGCGTCCAGCGAGACCTCGGAACCGTCGGTGGCGATCAACGCGTGCATGTCACAGCCTCCTGGCCGGAGCGGGCCCACGCCCGACTCCTGGTCGGCGGACCGCGATGCCCGCCGACCCACAACCTATCCGCGGTCGGCCCCGGACCGACCGGGACCGACCACCCTGAGGACTATCCGTTCACCTTGCGTTCAGGTACCGTCCACTTCCATGTACGGGGGCATGGACGACGGGACGGATCGACGGGCGGACGCGGAGCAGGTGTCGCGCCGCACGGTGCTGCGATGGTCGGGCAGCGCAGGGATCCTGGCGGTCGCCGCCACGGTGGTGCCCGCGTGCGCGCCGACGACACCAGTCGGCCCTGGCGTGGACGCGAACGGCGTCTGGCTGCGCCCCGGCTTCTCCAGTCGGATCATCGCCCGCGGTGGGCAGCCGGTCGCAGGTGCCGGGATCACCTACCGGATCTTCCCCGACGGCGCCGCCACCTTCGTCGACCCCGCCGTCGCGGGCGGCTGGTACCTGACGGTCAACCACGAGGTGCCGGCTGGCGGCGGCGGCGTCACGTCGATCCGATTCGCCCCCGACGGGACCGTCGTCGCCGGCGCGTCGATCTGCGCCAACACGTCGCAGAACTGCGCCGGCGGCGCCACGCCGTGGGGTACGTGGCTCAGCTGCGAGGAGTGGGACGGCGGCTACGTGTGGGAGTGCGATCCCACCGGTGCCACGCCCCCTCGTCGGCGTCCAGCGATGGGGGTGTTCGCCCACGAGGCGGCGACCCAGGCGAGCGACGGCCGGTTCTACCTGACCGAGGACCGGCCCGACGGCGGCTTCTACCGGTTCACCCCGGTGGCGCCCGGTGACCTGTCCGACGGGCTGCTCGAGATCGCCACGGGCTCGGCGCCCGGGACGGTCACGTGGGTCGAGGTGCCGAACCCACGGCCGGCCGTGCTCGACCCGGCGTGCCGGCGACAGGTGCCGGGCACGATCGCCTTCGACGGCGGCGAGGGTGTGGCCACCCAGGACGATCTGGTCTGGTTCACGACCAAGGGCGACGACCGGGTGTGGGAGTACGACACGGTCACCGCCGAGGTGCAGGTGCGCTACCAGGGCGGGGGCTCGAGCTCGCTGTCGGGCGTGGACAACCTCTGGATCGACACCTCCTCCGGCGGACTGCTCGTGGCCGAGGACGGCGGCAACATGGAGGTCGTGCTCCTACGACCCGACAACTCCGTCGAGACCGTGGTCCGGCTGCCCGGACAGGACATCTCCGAGATCACCGGACCCTGCTTCAGCCCCGACGGCCAGCGCCTGTACTTCAGCTCCCAGCGGGGTCCGGTCGGCGCGGCGGGGCTGCCCCTGGGCATCACCTACGAGGTGACCGGCCCGTTCGACGCGTTGCTCGGCAGAGCCTGAGTGGGCCCGCTGCGCTCGGTCCGGCGCAGCGCGGCTGGCCCCGGGCCGCTCGCTCGGTCCACGCTGGTCCGATGACGACGCACCAGCCGCTGACGATCGAGGTCGATCCGGCGGCGACCCGGGCGCTGCGCTGGAGTCTGGTCGCGGCGATCGCGGGCATCGTCGGGCTGGTACTGGTGCGCCCTGATGTGGCGGGCGCGCTCGCCGCACAGGCGGGCTCGACCACCGAGTCCGCCATGACGGTCTGGAAGGCGGCCGTGCTCGGCATCGTCGAGGGCGTCACCGAGTACCTGCCGATCTCCTCGACCGGGCACCTGCTGGTCGCGTCGGACCTGTTGGGCCTGGGCACGTCCGACGCGGACGTCGAAGCAGCGAAGACCTATGCGATCGCCATCCAGTTCGGCGCGATCCTGGCGGTCGCCGGCCTGTTCTGGAAGCGCTTCCGCGACATGCTGCTCGGCCTGGTCGGCCGCTCCGCACCGGGCCGCCACCTGCTCATCGTGCTGGTGATCGCGTTCGCGCCGGCGGCCGTGCTGGGGTTCCTCTTCGACGACAAGATCGAAGAGGTGCTCTTCGCCCCGTGGCCGATCATCGCGGCCTGGCTCGTCGGCGGCATCGGCATCCTGGCGCTCGAGCACTACGGCATGATCCCTCGTCGAGGTGAGGTGCCCGCCGAGGGCGAGGACCCGCTCACACAGATCACCTACCGGCAGGCCCTGGTCATCGGGTTGGTGCAGACGATCGCGATGTGGCCGGGCACGTCCCGATCGCTCATGGCGATCCTCGGTGCGCTGCTCGTCGGGGTCACCATGTCGGCGGCGGTGGAGTTCAGCTTCCTGCTGGGCTTCCTGACGCTGAGCGCCGCGAGCTTCTACGCCGTGCTGACCGACGGCGGTGCGCTCGTCGACCAGTTCGGCATCGTCGACCCGCTCGTCGGCCTGCTGTTCGCGTTCGTGTCCGCCGTGCTCGCGATCCGCTGGATGGTCGGCTACCTCCAGCAGCACTCGCTGTCGATCTTCGGCTGGTACCGGATCGTCGCGGCGGCGCTCGCCGCGTCGTTGCTGTTCGCCGGCGTCCTGCACGCCTGACCGACCGCGGGCGGCCTGCCGGACGACGGGTTCAGCGCACGTCGATGCGGTAGTCGCCGGTGACGGCGACGGTGACCCGGTAACCACCCTGTCGGGGCTCGACCGTCGCGGCGCCCACGCCGTCGCCGGTGACCGTCGGCGGTGTGATCTGCTCGCCGGCGAACCAGAGCTCGGCGGTGCTCGGCGCCGACGTGCTCCCGGTCACGGTCACCGCGCCGCCGCACGGCGCAGCGACGAGCGAGGTCAGCCGTCCCGGCACCGCCCGGGGGTATGAGCGGGCGGTGCAGGGCGTGTTCATCCTGCGCTGGTCGGAGCACGTCGGGAGCTGCTGGGCCACCCATTCGTCGCTCGGCGGGTACGCGCCCGCGACGTCGTGCGGGTCGCCGCACTGCTGCTCCCACTGCCACCACGTGCCGCCGGCGCCGGGCGCCCGGTCCTGGAGCTGGTTGAACCGCGCCATGTAGGCGGTGCGCGCCGCGGGGTCCGAGCTGAAGCTGCCGTACTCACCGATCCACGTCGTGGTGCGGTAGGCGCCAGCGAGCAGGCCCAGCGCGCCGGTCAGCACCTCGAGCAGGCCGGGCACGCTGGGTCCGATGGACTCGGCGTAGTTGTGCGGTGCGAACACGAGGTTGTCGTCCTCGCTGAAGCCGGGTGCGACGAAGGGGCCGTTCACGGTGGTCTCGAAGAACACGATGTGGCCGCGGCCGTCGACGGCTCGCTCGGCCGCGCGGATGCGCACGATCGCCGTCCGGTAGAAGGCGGCGAGCCCGACCAGCGTGGACGACTGGTCGTAGGAGTAGCCGGGCTCGTTCAGCAGGTCGAAGCCCGCGACGCCCGGGTCGTGTGCGAACTCCGACGCGATCCGACCCCACAGCTCGGCGAGCTCGTCGCGGATCCCCTCACGGTTCGCGTAGAACGCACCCCAGGCCGCCCGGACCGCCGGGCTGTCCTCGCGGCCCGCCGGGGTGCAGGTCGGCAGGCTGCCGGTGAACGTCGCCCACTCCGGTGCGCCGTCCCAGCCGATCTGGGGCCGCGTGCCGGGCGCGCAGACCTCGTCGTCGGGGGTGAACACGTACTTCGACCAGGCGTCCTGGTGCATGTCGATCACCACGTGCATGCCGTGCGCGTTCGCCGAGTCGACCGCGGCTCGCACCCTGGCCAGGTAGGCGGTGTCGAACTGGTCGCGCTCGGGCTCCCACGCCGACCACGACGTCACCAGCCGGACGACGTTCATGCCCTGCGCGGCCATGTCGTCCCAGTCGGTCGCGTCGAGCGTGCTCACCGTCGGCAGGTCGGGATGTGCCTGGAAGTAGTCGCCGAGGTGGTTCAGGTTGACGCCGCGCAGCAGGACCTGCCGACCGGCTTCGTCGTAGACACCGGCGTGCTCACCCCGCACCGCGGTGAGCCACGACAAGGCGGCGGCGTCGCCCGGGTCCTGCACCGGCGGCGGGGTCCCGCCCGGCGCACACGACGCGGCGACCAGCGCCGTGACACATGCCAGCGACGCCCATGCCGTGCGTCGTCGTGCGCTCCTCGCGCGACTGCCCTCACCCCCGTCCCGCAGCTGCATCGGGAAAGGATCGCACCGAGCGACCCGCGATGCACACGCCGATCGCCGCCGTGCCCGCAACGCCGAGACCCGTTCGCAGGACGTCCTCCGACCCACCGTGTGGCCGAGGGTACCGTGTCGGCCGTGATCGGCAAGGTGCCGATCGACGGGGGACCGGACGTGCAGCCACTCGGCATCCATCACGTGGCGATCAACGTGACCGACGCGCCGCGCTCGATCGCGTACTACACCGAGGTGCTCGGCGGTGAGCTGCGCGACGACCGGCCGGACTTCGGCATCCCGGGCGCGTGGATCGACCTGGGCGGGCAGCAGGTGCACCTGATCGAGCTGCCGCTGCCGACCGAGGCCGGTCAGCACTTCGCGGTGCTGGTCGAGGACCTCGGCGCCGTCGTCGAGGAGCTCCGCGCCCGCGGCCTGGAGCTGGACGACGCCGTCCGGGTGGGTGCGGACCTGCAGACCTTCGTGCGGGACCCCGACGGCAACACCGTCGAGCTGCACCAGGTCGGCAGCTGATCGACGCCGTCCGCGACGAGGTGGCTCAGCCCCTCGCCGGGCGCGCCGCCGGTAGGAACGCCGCTGCGAGGGCATCGAGCTGCGAGTCGCGGAAGTCCCTCGAGATCGTCGAACCCGGCGCCAGGTAGTCGAAGGCGTGGAACGCACCCTCGACGAGCTCGACCCGACACGGCACACCCGCCGCGCGCAGCCCTGCCGCGTAGGTCAGGTCCTCGTCCATGAACAGATCGAGCGTCCCGACGCCGAGCCAGGCGGGTGCCACACCCGTCAGGTCCTCGCAGCGCGCCGGCACGGCGTGACCGCTCACGCCGTCGCTCCCCGGCGGCACCCCCAGGTACGACCGCCAGCCGAAGTCGTTCGACGCGTTGTTCCACAGCCGGTAGCCGCGCTCGTCCAGGTCGCGTCGCAGCGCGGTGCGGTCGTCGAGCATCGGGTAGGTCAGCAGCTGGAGCACGGGACGGACCTGCCCGCGGTCGCGTGCCATCAGGGCCAGGCCCGCTGCCAGGCCGCCGCCGGCGCTCGCGCCGCCGATGGCCACCCGATGCTCGTCCACCGCGTCCAGGCCGGCCAGCCACACCAGCGCGTCGTGGCAGTCCTCGAGGGGGGTGGGGAAGGGGTGCTCGGGGGCGCGGCGGTACTCGACCGCGGCGACCACGGCGCCGAGCTCGTCGGCGAAGCGCGCGCAGAACGCGTCCTCCTGGGCCGCGGTGCCGATGACGTAGCCACCACCGTGGATCCACAGCAGCGCGGGACCGGGGCCCGGCACGGCGCGGCGGGGTCGGTGCACGCGCACCGACGCTCCACCCAGGTCGATCAGCTCGATGTCGCGGCGGCGCCCTGCGGGCACGAGCCGACCCAGGGCCGGCTGGGCACGCGCCTGGAGCGACTCGACGGTCCGCACCGCTCGGACAGAGCGTGGGCCGAGCCCGCGTGGGAGCACCCTGGCCAGGGTGCGCAGCTCGGGGTGGATGCTCGGCTCGCTCATGGGCGTCATCGTCGCGCTGTTCGGGCGACGGTGCTGCGACACGACGATGCCCCCGGACCGAGGGTCCGGGGGCATCGTCGGTCTCACGACGTCACATGGCGGAGAGTGAGGGATTCGAACCCTCGGAGGCCTTGCAACCTCAACGGTTTTCGAGACCGTCCCATTCGTCCGCTCTGGCAACTCTCCGGTTCCGACGTTAGCCGTCGGCTGCAGGGCCCTTCACATCGGTCCCGGGCTCGGGTCGTCGCGCTCAGCGACGGTCGGTGAAGAAGCGGCGCAACTGCTCGGCGGACTCCTCGCCGAGGACCTTCGCCCGCACAGGGAACTCGTGGTTCAGGCGCGGGTCCTGGCCCAGGTGGTACAGCGTGCCGAGTGCACCCGCATCGGTGTTCTCGGCGCCGAACACCACTGCGCCGATCCGTGCCGCCCACAGCGCCCCGGCGCACATCGGGCAGGGCTCCAGGGTGACGACCATGGTGCAGTCGTCGAGTCGCCAGCGGCCGAGCGTCGCGGCCGCATCCCGCAGGGCGAGCACCTCGGCGTGCGCGGTCGGGTCGCCGGTCAGCTCGCGCTCGTTGTGGCGCGCCGCCACCACGTGCGCGCCGCCGTCGGGGTCGTGGCGCACGACCACCGCGCCGATCGGCACGTCGCCGTGGTCGGCCGCGGTGCGAGCCTGCGCGAGCGCGGCACGCATCCAGGTCTCGTGCGCGGGGTCGGGGGGCAGCACAGCGGTCACGGACAGACGGTACCGGGCCGGACGCGACGCACCCGCCCGATGGGGCGGGTGCGTCAGTGGCGGAGACGGTGGGATTCGAACCCACGGTGAGTTTCCCCACACACGCTTTCCAAGCGTGCCGATTCGGCCGCTCTCGCACGTCTCCGGGCGGAGACGATAGCCTGCCCAGGCACTTGCGCCGTCAGGTGGCGGCCGGGTCCTGTGCAATCGGAGCCCGTGAACCGGGTCAGGGCCGGAAGGCAGCAGCTCTCAGCGGAACCTCCGGTGTGCCGCAGATCGCCTGGCCGCCTCCTGACGACGTGAGTGCCGGAGGGGCCGGGGGCCGAGCCCCCCGACCCGCCCCGGGCGGCGGGAGAGCCTGTCGGTGCAGCCCACTAGGCTCCGATCGTGGCCCATCAGTCCCTGTACCGGCGGTACCGACCTCGTCGTTTCGACGAGGTCCGCGGCCAGGACCACGTCATCTCGGCGTTGCGCAACGCCGTGCGCAACGCGTCCGAGGGTCACGCCTACCTGTTCTCGGGCCCCCGCGGCACCGGCAAGACCTCGACCGCCCGCATCCTGGCCAAGGCGCTCAACTGCGAGAACCTCCAGAACGGCGAGCCATGCTGCGAGTGCACGCCGTGCGTCGACATGGAGGCCGGCCGCAGCTTCGACCTGTTCGAGCTCGATGCGGCATCCAACAACGGTGTGGACGCGGTGCGGGACCTGATCGAGCGCACCGCCGTGGGCTCGCCCGGTCGCACCAAGGTGTACATCCTCGACGAGGTCCACATGCTCTCGCCGGGCGCCTCGAACGCCCTGCTGAAGACGCTCGAGGAGCCGCCCGACCACGTGCGCTTCGTGCTGGCCACCACCGACCCGCAGAAGGTGCTGCCGACCATCCGCAGTCGCACCCAGCACTTCGAGTTCCAGCTGCTGTCCGCCCAGGAGCTCGAGAGCCAGGTCCGATGGATCGTCGCGGACGCCGACCTCGACGTCGACGACGAGGCGATCGCCTGGGTGGTGCAGAAGGGTCGTGGATCGTCGCGCGACACGCTCTCCGCGCTCGACCAGGTGGTCGCCGCCGGTGGCGTCGTGGTGCGTGCCGAGCCGGTGGAGCGCCTCTACGAGTCGCTCGTCGCGAAGGACACCGGCATGGCGGTGCTGGCGGTCGCCGACGCGATGGCCCAGGGGCACGACCCGCGCGTGCTCGGCGCAGCCTTCCTGGACTCGCTGCGGGATGCCTTCATGGTCTCGCTCGGGGTCGAGGTGCCCCACCTCATGGAGCACGACCGTGAGCAGTACCGCCGTTGGGCCGCCGAGCTGGGCACCCCTGCGCTCACCCGTGCGATGGAGGCCGTCGGCTCGGCGCTGGTCGAGATGCGCCAGGCCGCCGACCCGCGCGTGCCGCTCGAGGTCGCGCTCGTCCGGCTGACCTCGGCGCAGGACACCTCGCTGGCCGGGCTGGTCGACCGCATCGACCGTCTCGAGCAGGCACTGGCCTCCGGCGTCGGCCCGACCTCGGCCGCTCCGGCCCCGGCCGAGCCGGACCGCCCCGCACCGGCGGCGCCGTCCGCCCCACGTCGCTCGGCTGCCGACCCGCCTGCGGCATCACCGAGCACTGCAGCCGCCGCGCCCGCGCCGGCTGCTGCGGAGGCCGAGCCGGCCTCCCAGGGTGGGGGTAGCGGCGGTGGGCCCGCGCAGGCGCGCGCCGAGTTGGCCCGGCTGCGTGCCGCGCGCGACGGGGGTGCCAGCTCCGCCGATCCGTCGGGCGCCGGCGATGCCCGGGCGACCCGACCGGCGCCCCCGCCGGTCCCCGGTGCGCCCCCGCCGGTCCCCGGTGCGCCACCACCGGTCCCGGGTGCACCCGTCCGCGCAGCGGCGCCCACACCCGCACCCGAACCCGAACCCGAGCCCCGGGCCGAACCGCCGGCCACCGCACCTCCCGCCGTCGCGCCGCAGCCCGCCGCGGCCGCACCGGACCCAGCGCCCGAGCCCACGGCCGCCGGGATGTCGCCCGGGCCGGCAGCCGCCCCGAGCCCTACCCCCGCCCCCGCCCCGGGCGCTGCACCCACCGGGAGCGGTGGGGGCGTCGAGCACGTCGCCGCGGCCCTGGCGGCGATCGTGCCCACGTTGCGGGCGCCGGCGAAGGCCGCGCTCCAGGACGGCGCCGTGGTGCGCGCGGACGATGCAACGGTCGTGTACGAGCTGGGCATGGGGGTGCCGCTGCGCCACGCCGAGCGGTTCCGTGTCGACATCGAGGCTGCGTTGCGCGAGCAGCTCGGCAGCGCCATCTCGTTGCAGATGGTCCCCTCCGGTGCGGCACCCGACGGCTCCGGCGCCCCCAGGATCTCGGGCGGTGCGGTCGACGTCGCCGAGGCCGAGGCAGAGTCCGACGAGGTCCTGACGATCGACATCGCCGAGCTCGAGGACGCCAACGACGTGGCCGAGACGAGCATCGACCGGCTGACCAAGGCGTTCCCCGGCGCAGTCGTGGTGGACGCGGACGAGGTGACGACATGAGCACGAACGACGACCAGCCCATCTCCGGCGAGGTCGTGCCCGCCGACGGCGGGTCCGATCCCATGGCCGACCTGCTCGGCGGCGCGGGCGGTGGCGGCGGCCTCGACCTCGGGTCGATGCTCGAGATGGCCGCCACCATGCAGCAGCAGGTGGCCGAGGCCCAGGAGCAGCTGGTGTCGGCGCGTGTCGAGGGCACCGCGGGCGGCGGGCTGGTGACCGTCACGCTCAACGGCCACCTCCACCTCCTCGGTGTGCGCATCCAGCCCGACGCGGTCGACCCCGACGACCTGTCCATGCTCGAGGACCTGGTCCGTGCCGCCTGGCAGGACGCGCACGACCAGGTCGCCCAGCTCCAGGCCGAGGCCGATCCGCTCGGCGGTCTGGGCGGCGCCGGCGGCCTCGGCAACCTGTTCGGCGGTGGCTGAGTGGCAGCTCCCTACGCCGCTGCGGTCCAGGAGCTGATCGACTGCCTCGGGCGACTGCCCGGCATCGGTCCCAAGTCCGCCCAGCGCGTGGCCTTCCACCTGCTCAAGGTCGACAAGGAGGAGGCGAACCGCCTGGCCCGCGCCATCGTCGAGGTGAAGGAGAAGGTCAGCTTCTGCACCCGGTGCTTCAACATCGCCGAGGGCGACCTGTGCACGATCTGCGCCGACCCGAGGCGCGACGAGCACGTCCTGTGCGTGGTCGAGGAGCCCCGCGACGTCGTGGCGATCGAGCGCACGCGCGAGTTCCGTGGCCGCTACCACGTGCTGCAGGGCGCGATCGACCACCTCCAGGGCGTCGGACCTGACCAGCTGAAGATCCGGGAGCTGATCCAACGCGTGGGTGCCGAGGGCATCACCGAGGTGATCCTGTGCACCAACCCGAACCTGGAGGGCGAGGCGACGGCGCTGTACCTCACCCGGGTGCTCGACGTGCCCGGGTTGACCGTGTCCCGGATCGCCAGCGGCCTGCCCGTCGGTGGCGACCTGGAGTACGCCGACGAGCTGACCCTGGGCCGCGCACTCGAGGGTCGGCGGGTCGTCGAGAACGGCTGATCGACCGGACCGGTCGGGGCGCGCACTACGGTGCCGCCGATGGACGATCGACATCGCGTCTCCTCCGGCTCCCCGTGGGAGCTCACCGTCGGCTACAGCCGGGCGCTGCGCGTCGGTGACCGCGTGTTCGTCGCCGGGACCGCGCCCAAGTGGGCCGACGGCGAGGTCGATCCGGATCCGGCGGAGCAGGCGCGCAAGTGCTTCGAGATCATCGCCGAGGCGTTGGAACGGGTCGGTTCATCCCTGCGCGACGTCGTGCGGACCCGCATGTACCTGGTGGACGCGGCCGACTTCGAGGCGATCGGCGCGGTGCACGGCGAGCTCATGAGCGAGGCCATGCCGGTCAACACCACGGTGGTGGTCGCCGGCCTGCTGGACCCCCGCTGGAAGATCGAGCTCGAGGTCGAAGCGGTGCTCCCGACCGACGACGCCCGCGACCGCCACACCTGATCACCGCGACGTCCGTCCCCGGACGCGGAACTGCGCTGCAGAAGGCGTCAGGTTCGACGCATCCCGCAGCGCAGTTCGAAGGTGTCGCGATGGTGTGGCTCAGATGGTCTTGACGAGCAGCGCGTCGCCCTGGCCACCGCCGCCGCACAGGGCGGCTGCACCCATGCCACCGCCGCGACGAGCGAGCTCGTTCAGCAGCGTGATGACGATCCGGGTGCCCGACATGCCGATGGGGTGACCCAGCGAGATCGCACCGCCGTTGACGTTGGTGATCTCGTCGGTGATGCCCAGGTCGGCCATCGAGGCGACGCCGACGGCGGCGAAGGCCTCGTTCAGCTCGAACAGGTCGATGTCGGACACCGACTTCCCGGCCTGGTCCAGTGCCTTCAGGATCGCCCGCGACGGCTGGGTCAGCAGCGACGGATCGGGGCCGGCCACCTGGCCGTTGCCGACGATCTCGCCCAGCGGGTTGCCGCCGATGCGCTCGGCAGCGGCCTTGGAGGCCACCACGACCGCGGCGCCGCCGTCGGAGATCTGCGAGGCGTTGCCCGCGGTGATGTTGCCGGCCTTGTCGAAGGCGGGACGCAGCTTCGACAGCGACTCCACCGTCGTCTCGCCGCGCACACCCTCGTCGAGGGTGAACAGCACCGGGTCGCCCTTGCGCTGGGGGATCTCGACGTTGACGATCTCGTTGTCGAACAGGCCGTCCTTCTGGGCGCGGGCCGCACGCTCGTGCGACTTGTAGGCCAGCTCGTCCTGCGACTCGCGGCTCAGGCCGGCGGTGGCTGCGTACTTCTCGGTGCCGCCGCCCATCGCGATCTGGTCGATGGCGCAGAACAGGCCGTCGAACATCATCGAGTCGATGACCTTGCCGTCACCCAGTCGCATGCCGGAGCGGGCGTTGGGCAGCAGGTACGGGGCGTTGGTCATGGACTCCATGCCACCGGCCACGACGATGTCGGCCTGGCCGGACTGGATCAGGAGGTCGGCCATCATGATCGAGTTGATGCCCGAGAGGCAGACCTTGCCGATGGTGGTCGACGGGACCGACAGCGGGATGCCGGCCGCGTTGGAGGCCTGGCGGGCGGTCATCTGGCCGGCGCCGGCGGTGAGGACCTGGCCCATGAAGACGTAGTCGACGTCCTCGGGGGACACGCCCGCACGCGCGAGGGCGGCCTTGATCGCGATGGCGCCGAGGTCGGTGCCGCTGAAGCCGGCGAGGGAGCCGGACAGCTTGCCGATCGGGGTGCGTGCACCGGACAGAATGACGGAACCAGCCATGGTTCGACCTCCCCTAGCGGACCGGACGGTCCCTGGTTTGCGAATCCGACGAGGTTACTTGTCGGTAACCGCCGCCGTCGAAGGCGCAGAACCCCTGCCGCGGTCCCGCCATTCCGCGGCCGGCAGCCGGTAGAGCACGTGCCGGCGCAGCGGATCGCCGACGGGCAGGTTCGGATGGTCGAAGTCGTCCGCCGGATCGTGGCCCATGCCGAGCTTCTCCATCACCCGTCGGGAGCTGATGTTGGCCGGCACCGTGAACGAGACGATCTCGTCGGGTCCGTAGGTGTCGAACCCGTGCCCCAGCGCCGCGGCGGCGGCCTCCGGCGCGAAGCCCCGCCCCCAGAACGGTGCGGCGAGCCGCCACCCCACCTCGATGCACGGCGTGAACGGTGCGGTGAACGACGGCTCCAGCAGCCCGACGAACCCGATGAAGGCCGCCTCGCCGGGCACCTCGACCGCCCACAGCGACGGCCGGCCGTCGGCCCAGCGCTCGACGATGCGGTCGACCATCGCGTCCGAGGCCGCACGGTCCAGCACCGACGGGAAGTGCTCCATGACGGCCGGGTCGGCGTTCAGGTCGGCGAACGGCGCCCGGTCGGCCTCGCGCCAGGCGCGCAGCACCAGCCGTTCGGTCCGCAGCTCGGGCGCCGGGGGCCACAGCTCGGGTGCGATGCGCCGTGGGTCGGCCATGGGCCTCGACGGTAGAGCAGCCGGCCGGGCGCCGACGTCGCGGCGTCGGCGAGGCCTACGCTCGTCCGATGAGGAAGGTGACGGTGGCCCTGCTGGCCGCGGTGTCGGTCGCGCTCGTCGGGTGCGGTGATGACGCCACCGGAGGGTCCGACGCGGCGAACACGGGCTCGGCCACCACCGGCGCCGAGGTCGCCGAGCGCACGAGGCCGACCGCCGGTCCGGCGCTGCTGCCGCCCTCGGACAGCGAGCTGCTGGCCGGGCTCAGCCTCGATCGCGCGGTCGGCCCCGACGACATCGACGCCGAGGTGGTGGCGCAGATCGAGCAGTACCCGAACGGCGAGATCGCGCTCTACGCCGATCCGGCCGCCGAGGACCCCTTCGCCGGGCCGTGGGCACTCGCGGTGGTCGTCCAGGGGTCGGAGACCTCGGGCCTGGGCGGGGAGTTCGACCCGCACGGCACCGATGTCCGCTGGATCGACGTGCCGGTCGAGCAGCAGTCCCAGGAGCTGCGCTCCGCCGGACTGCTGGTGGGTGGCCTCGACGACGCCACCGCAGCGGACCTGGCGGAGAACACCGAGGTCGCCGGTGGGCTCGACGGGCCCGGTGACGACCGCCCGCACAAGGTCGAGATCCTGCCCGATGCGCTCGCTGCGGCACCCGGTGGGCTCCAGCGCATCACCTCGGCGACGGTGAGCGGCGGGGAGATCGGTGCGGACGCACCCGGGCCCGGCACAGCACCCAGCGTCACCTGGAGCCGCCGCTCGGGGTCCGAGTGGACCTCGTTGAGCGTGACGTCGTTCCGCGCGGACCCCGGTTGGGAGTTGCTCCTGCGCGCCGTCAACGGTGGCGCCGCCGTGGGCCCCAACCTGCTCCCCGTCGGTGGGGAGGGTGCGGTGGGGCAGTCGACCGGGGTCGCGACCATCGGTGACACGACCGTGCTGGTCCAGACCCAGGGCAGCGCGCCGCCGATCCGGGACGTCCTCGACTCGTTGGCGCCCGCTGACGCAGAGGCCTGGCGAGCGCTCCTGGCGGCGTTCCCGATCGAGCCGCCCCCGACCTACCTCACCGACGCCGACGTCGTGCTGACCGGGCGGGCCGGCGACGGTGCGTACACCTATGCCCTGCAGGTCAACAGCTTCGACACACCCTTCGGTCCCTCCACCTTGTGCTCCGACGAGCTGATGGTCGCGTACCCCGACGGCCGGTTCGACGGGGGTGACCTCTCCGGCGGGCAGCCGTGCGGTCCCACCGGCACCATCGGCCTGCTCGCGCTGGTGAACGGCGCGACCCTGATCCACGGCCAGCTCGCGCCGGACGCCGCAGCCCTCCGTCTCACGCTGGACGGCGGCGAGGTGCTCGAGCCGGAGTTGACGGGCGATGTCCGGCGGGCGTTCGTGGTGGTGCTCGAGGGGAACCGCCGCCTGCTCCAGGTCGAGTCCTTCGCCGCCGACGGCCGACTGCTCGCCTCGTTCCCGGACGGCCAGCCCGAGCTCGGCTTCCCCGAGGGAGCCAACGCCAGCACCGGCACCGTGCTCCAGGGCCGGTGATGGACGAGCCCCGTCGCCGCGTGTCCCGGGTCGTCCGCGTGGCGGTCCTGGCTGCGGTGGCGGTGGTGATCAGCGGATGCACCGGCGACCTCGCCACACCGCCGACCGCTGCCGAACCGGCGGCGCTCGAGCCTGCCCCGGTGATGTGGCCGCCGGCCGACCACCCGGTGCTCGCTGGCATGGAGCCGTACTCGGTGCGCGATCCGGCCTCGATGAGCGCCGCGATGAGGAGTGAGCCGGAGAGCGCGACCGGGTGGCTCGCGCTGTACGGCGATCCCGAGGCCGAGGACCCGTTCGACCGGCCGTGGGCGCTCGCGGTCGCCCAGACGGTCAACTACGACAACTCGTTGGGTGACGTGTTGCACGGCGACCGCGAGCGGCTCCGGTGGCAGCTGCTGCCACCCGACACGGAGCATGACGAGTCGCCGACCTACGGGGTGCTCACCTCGGACCTGGACCGCGCCACCGAGGATCTGGTGGCGGCAGCCGAGACACGCGCCAACCGCGGCGTCCGCATCTCGCTCCCCCCGGCGGCGCTGGCCGACACGGGCGAACGGTTGACCCTGCTCGCGGAGGGAGCGGTCGACAGCGCCGGGCTGGGACAGATGGTGTGGGCCGCACCCGGGGTCACCTCGGTCCAGTGGGGCGACGGCACCCGGCGGTTCGGCGTGCAGTCCTTCGCCCCCGACCCGGCGCTGGAGCTGCTGCTCCGCGCGGCGACGGGCGGTCGCACCACCGGCGACGCCGTCGTGCCGGTCAGCACGCCGGCGGACGGCCTGATGGCCCTGCGCCACATCGATGACGCCCTGGTGCTGGTGCAGTCCGTCGGCTACGACGAGCCCGGGCTCGATGCGGTCGTGGCGTCGCTCCGGCCCACCGGCGCCGCCCGGGTCACGGCGCTCGCGAGCGAGGTGTACCTGAAGATGCCGGTCGGCGTGGGCGACGGGCCGCCGGAAGAGGTCGCCTCCGGCGATG
>WBZX01001196.1_pt1 | contig 20128 bp, 24 predicted proteins | sample 5204211 | NCBI WGS metagenome assembly WBZX01 (sample SAMN12344362, study PRJNA552823) | activated sludge metagenome | biome: Activated sludge suspended growth; feature: Nitrification reactor; material: Wastewater; isolation source: activated sludge from nitrification reactor of wastewater... | reverse complement strand
AGTGCCCTCGGGCAAGGGGCGACATTTTCGCTGCGTATGCCGACGGAGCTATGCCCGGCTCCGCTATCGAAACGGGATTCCGCAGACGATGCCACCTCGGAGCTCCGCGCCCGTCATGCCGGCGCGGCGGTCCTTGTCGTCGAGGACGACTGTTCGATCCAGGCATTCATCAAGACAATACTCGACTTCGCCGGGCTCGCCGTCGTTGTTGCCGGCGACGTTTCTGGCGCCATCGAAATGGCCGCGGCAAAGAAATTCGAACTGGTTTTGATGGAGCTCGTCATGCCCGGTGTTTCCGGACTCGAAGCCGCCAAAGCGATTCGCGCCATGCCGGACCATCGAAAAACCCCGATATTGGCGGTAACGGCAAGGGCTTTCGAGGAGGATCGCGAAGCCTGCCTGCAGGCCGGGATCAATGCACAGATCCCCAAGCCGATCACCAGGGAAGTGCTGGTGAGTACCGTCCTTCAATGGCTGGATGCGGGGAAAAGCACGGGCGTGAAGGGGAATTGAATGGACGCCATCATGCCGCAGCAGATTGAAGTCTTTCCTTGGAACCAGAATTTCGCGACCGGTATCGAAGAAATCGACGAGCAGCACAAACGCCTGGTCGAACTGCTCAATATCCTGGTCGGACATATGGCTTTCCAGTCCGATGCGCCGACGTTGAACAGGGTTTTCGATGAGCTGAAAAATTACACCGTCGTTCATTTTTCGACCGAAGAAAAGATCTGGCAGAAATACTTCGGCAGCGATCCATGGGGGGCGTGGCACAAGAGCGCCCACGAAGATTTCGTGGCCAAGATTCTCGACATCAAAGCCAAGGAAAGTGAAGAAACAAGCGACGAGGTGATCGAAGAAATCGTCAGTTTCCTCACCCATTGGCTGGCCTTGCACATCATCGAGTCGGACAAGCGTATGGCCAAGGTCGTCCTTGCCCTGCCATCAGGCATCTCGCTGGAACAAGCCAAGGATCTGGCCAACAAGGAAATGGCCGGGGCAACCCGGGTTCTGATCGATACGGTGATGGGCATGTACGACAAATTGGCCAACCGGACGATCCAGTTAACCCGCGAAATAAACCGTCGCAAAAAAGCCGAGGAAAATCTGCGGGCGGCCAAAGAAGAAATGGCGCGCTTGAGAGACGAGGCCGTTGTCGCCAGTCAGGCGAAGAGCGCCTTCCTCGCCAACATGAGCCATGAAATCCGTACCCCGATGAGTTCCATTCTGGGCCTGACGCATCTGCTGCGAAAGCGTGTGCAGGATGCGGATCACCTGGAAAAACTCGTCAGGATTTCCGGGGCGGCCAAGCATCTGCTCGGGATCATCAACGACATTCTCGATTTCTCGAAAATAGAAGCCGAACACATGCAGATCGAAGCGGTGCCGATTCACGTCAGTGCTTTGGTCGGCAACGTGGAAAGCATGTTCAGCGACCGCATTCGATCGAAGGGCCTCCAATTCGTTGTCGACATCGATACGGAGCTTTCAAAGCTTTCTCTGGTGGGCGATCCGCTGCGTATCGGGCAGATTCTGATCAACTTCACCAGCAATGCGATCAAATTCACCGACCATGGCCAGGTCATTTTGCGGGCGAAGCTGGAGGAGCATCTTGGCTCACGGGTGAAGGTTTGTTTTGAGGTCGAGGATGCGGGGATCGGCATTTCCGAGGAGGACCTGCAGCGGATATTCGATGCTTTCGAGCAGGCTGAAACAGCCACCGCCCGGAAGTTTGGCGGCACAGGCCTCGGGCTGGCCATATCGAAACGGCTTGCCATTCTCATGGGTGGCGATGTGGGTGTGAGAAGCACCCTCGGCGCGGGCAGCACTTTCTGGTTTACCGTACTTCTGGAATGTGGCACGACGACCGTCGCCGACATATCCTCAAAAATTGATCGGCTGATAAAGGTCGGCAGTCGCGTGCTATTGGTGGAGGATAACGAAATCAACCAGTTGGTCGTCACCGAAATCCTCGAATATGCCGGCCTGTCGATCGATATCGCCAATCATGGTGGAGAAGCGCTGAAAAAGGTGCACAGCTTGGCCTACGACCTGATCCTGATGGACATGCAGATGCCGGTCATGGGTGGGCTTGAGGCTACCCGGGAGATCCGCAAAATGGGCATCGCCACGCCCATTGTCGCCATGACGGCCAATGCATTTGAAGAGGATCGGAAAGATTGCGAGAACGCCGGGATGAATGATTTTGTCACCAAGCCGGTAGATCCCGACCTTCTTTATCAGCTCCTGGCCAAATGGATTCCGGAATGAAGAATCGCGCAACCGGACGCTGACCAAGCCGGTTCGCGCCAATTGGTGCACAGGCGCCAGCTCACGAGCGTGGTGCCTGTGGGATGTCTCTTTGCGCCGCCGTCAGGCGTGCTTGCGAAGGCGGGTGGTCATAGCGAGAAGGCCCAGTGCTGACGCTAGCAGCGCCGCCGTTCCGGGTTCGGGCACGGCAGTGGGACTGCCGCCGGAGCTTGTGGTGCCGCCACCTTGAGGATCGCTGGCATCGACAGGCGGCGAGATCGGCATCGGAGCCGCCGTGCTCAACAGGATGTCGCCGGTGACGTATTGGACAAGGAAGTTCGGATTGACAGGAGAAACGAAGGTGGTGCTGGCATTCAAAAAATTGAAGGACAGCGAGCCACTATCGACGCTTATCCGAATCACACCCTGCAAATCGGTCCACAAGGCCATCTGTGACGCGCTCAGGGCCTGAGAAACCCCGAAATCGGGCGCTGCAGCTGAGAAGGTGCTGTTGTAAGAAAAAAGCGGAGCTTGCGCCGTGGAGTCTTCATAAACCTTGACGTTCACGCTGGTGCCAGGCGTTGTTCCCGAAAAGCCGCCAATAAAAAAACTGAACTGTTCGGGCATGCTCGGGTAGGTGCCTTTGTCGTACGACTGGTAATACCCGAAGTTGTTGAATGAGTACGTCTGGGTCTCGCCGGCGGCGATGGTCACAACGCCGGCAGAGGCGGAGAGCGAGGCCAGTGCACACAGTGCACCGGCAGTGGCGCGAATGATGGATTTGATCTTGGGGCAGGATGAAGTCGTAGTTTTTTTACGACTCCGCACGTTTTGTGCCATCTCTATCAATCAATGGCTTATCTTGGTTTTATGGGCAGCGTGTCAAAAATGTCGACACTTTCCCCCGGCGATTGCCGCCCAAAGCTGAGCCGGGGCTAGTTAATTTGTGTCGAATGTTGGTGTCGGAGCGAGACCGGCCCGATGTGCGCCGCCGAGATCTGGGTGATCGAACCGGGCATCTCCTTGATGGCACGGAACAGGGCGAGCCTTGCGGTGGTGATCAGCTTCACCACGTCTGCTGGGTCCTCGAAACTGATCGTGCTCTCGCTGGGCAGAACCTCGCCGCGATCGGCTGAGCGCGCCAGCTGCCGGCCCCTCTGGAAGAAGTCGTCTTCAGTGCCCGTTTTGTTCGTCAGCTTGCTCATTTGCAATCCTTCAAGATGACTCAGTCCTGCTCGAAGCGCTTCAGGGTGACAGCCTGCGCGCTATCCAGTTTCCGGTTTGAACCGCGCGCAGATCAGTGTGTCTCGTCGCCCCTTTTCTGCGATGCCTGCGCGGTTGCGAGCGGAAGAAACAGCGTCAATGGCGTGTCTGGCAGCGGGATGAAACCGTGGTGTCGGTAGAAGGCGGCGGCCGTGTCATCCTTGGCATCGACCATCAGGGCGTAGGTCGCAATCTCCGACCGGATTGCCCGCTCAAGCGCATCGGCGAGTAGTGCGCCGCCCAGGCCCTGCCCAGTGAAGGCTTCATCGACCGCCAGGCGCCCCATGCGAACGGCCGGCACGGTCGGGTAGCGGGGCAGCTTCTTGCCGATGCCCGGGGGCAGGTCGGCCAGCAGCAGGCTCGCCGATGCGAGGGTGTAGTAGCCCGCGATGCGCTGCTCACCGGTCAGCGCAACGAAACACGCCGCCACGCGGCGCCGGATGTCCTGGGTGACCTGCTCTCGCAGATGCCGGTCGAGCGCAGCGGAACCGCAGCGGAATTCATTGCGCTCATGGGCTGCATCGAGCGGCGCGACGCGGAAGGGGGCACCGCTCATTCGGCCTGCAGGAGCTTGCGACGGCGCTCAAAGGCACGGTCCAGGGCCGGCGCGGATTGGGGCGGCGACAGCAGCGCCTGGGCAAAGCACTCCTGGTCTGCCAGCGAAAGCCGGACGACCTCGGCCTGCTCGATGGCGCGCTGGGCAGCGTCCTGCACGGCGGCAACCACGAAATCGGTCATGGTTCGCCCCTGCAACTCCGCGGCGCGCTTGAGCATCGCGTGAAGGTCGGTGCTGATTCTGGCTTCAAGCCGGGCGGTGGTGTTGGCTGCGGGCATGGCGTTGTTTCTCCTTTGGAAAAATTATACGGCAGATTGCCGTACGTTTCATCTGTCGGGGCTACTCCGATCCCGTCAGCGGCCATTGTCCGACTCCCGCCGTAGGGGTGTATAGCCGCCAAAGTTGGGTAAGCCCCCGGCGAATCCATCTTGACCGCGAACGTCAGGATCAAGCGGCGTCCGTCCGCTTCCACCGATGCGGCAGCAACTCACCGATCCGGCTCTGCGGCTGAGTCGGCAGACGGGTGAGGACATCCTTCAGATAGGCGAAGGGCTCATGCCCGTTGAGGCGCGCGGACTGGATCAGGCTCATGATCGCCGCAGCCCGCTTGCCGGCGCGCAGCGAGCCGGCAAAGAGCCAGTTCTTGCGCCTGATGGCAATCGGCCGGATCTGGTTCTCGATCCAGTTGTTGTCGATGGGGACGTTTCCATCGGCCAGGTAATGGGTGAGCGCCGCCCAGCGCTTGAGGGTGTAGTCGATGGCCTTGGCGCTGGATGACCCGTTGGGAATCTTCCCCCGGCAGGCCAGCAACCAGGCCTTGAAGTCTTCCAGCAACGGCTTCGCCTTGGTCTTCCGTAACGCCTGGCGGGCATCGGCATCGAGCTCACGCGCCGCCTGCTCGATGGCGTAGAGGGCGGCGATCCGCTCGAGCGCCTCGCCAGCGATCTGGCTCTGCCCGTGCTCCTGCAACTCGAAGAACTTGCGTCGGGCGTGGGCCATGCAGCCCGCTTCCGTGACGCCTTGGGCGATCAAGGCCTTGTAGCCCGCGTAATCGTCGCAGACGAGGGTGATCGCTGAGGATCACGGGCTTCTGGATGGGCTGGGGGTAGGCAGGTTAACGATCGATCTCGATGCGAAGTTCGATTTCAATATGGTCGGGCCAGAGGGCGTCGACGACGACGGGAAGCGGGTTATTAAACATTTCGGACCTCATCAGGAAGAGATGGATGTCGCCGGCCTGGAGCCTGCGATGGAGGGATGCTCCTAAGGAGATGATATGGATATGACATCACCAGCCATGACGCCCCGTCAGGCCGCGCGCCTGACGGGCTTCCCGTTATTTTGAGGTTAGTGTTGATCCGGCCGCAGGCAATGAATGTCATCCGGGTGGATGCCGAAGCAAGGGGCGACTTTGTTGTAGTCGATGGACAGCGAGAGCGGATCACCGGCCGGCAACTGCTTAGCCTGAGTCAACGCCTTGCGGAGGCGGTCAAGGATCTCGTCGGCGATCCGTTCCCGGGTTGATGCTGTGGCACGTTCGATCGCCATCATCTTGTACACCTGGACCACCTGCCTGGCGTAATCGGGGTCCAGCGCAATCTCGGTGGCGAGGTCGTCCAGCGGGAGGGCCGTCATGTCCGTTGCCAGACCCAAGGCCCAAACGGACCAGCCTAGCGAGTCCCTGCACGTGTCGATGGCCTCGTCGGAAAGGCCTTGGTCGGGGATGGGTACTGCTTCGGTATCAATCATCTTTAAATCCTCGGTGATCGGGTGGGTATCAACACACTGTTTGCGGCAATTGATGTTTTTGGCCGGTCTTTGCCAAAACAAACTGGTAGATACCGGTTTTGTAACCACGGAGGACCCCATGACCACCAACACCCTGCAACCCACTTCCTGGCTCGCTAAGCGGCTGGGCTTATCAGTTTCCACCATCGAACGTCTGCGTGCCCGAGGTGAGGGAGAGTTGCCACCGCATCTGGTGATCGGTCGGCACACGATACGTTATGACGTGGGCGTCGTTGAGGAATGGCTGACTGAATGTCGGCATGCGCGGGAAACTGCACCAGCAAGCCGCCCGCCAAGTGCCACCACTTCGGCGGGTAAAACGCTTTTTCGCAAGCGCTTGTCCAGCGCTCCGGCTACTGCAAAAGAATGATCAGGTTACTGCACCAGAAACCCGCTTTCCCCCTTTGGGGGAAGGCGGGTTTCTTATGGACGATTGGTCGGGCCGGCTGGATATCGGCCATAGCAGCCATTCGGCGGAACAGAAGCCAATGCCAGCTTTACACAAAATTCCGGACACACCCCGATCTGGATATTTCTCGGCACCAGCAGGCAGGATCTTGAGCCGGGTTGTAGGGAATCCATTACTGAATGCCATTTCGGTTATGCGGGCGTGCACGATTAACTTTTCATGCGCGATTTAGCCAGTGGGCGAACACGAACAGGTCTCGACGAATAGCGATGCTGCCACTTTGGAGGTGGCGCAGCGTGAAATTCAAAGAAAATTGGGCCGGAACCTACTGCGCTTGCAGCAAGTAGAGCAGATGCTGAAAGCCTTCTGGGTAGACCACGAATTTTCTGGTGAAAGCGCCGAGTTACTCACCATTCAGCACGACCGCAAAACCGAGGTTGCAGATAAGACCCTGGGAGCAGTGGCTAAGAAGCTGGTCGGCTCTTTCTTGACCAACGGTGACACCGAAAATCCAACCGGCGATTCTCCTGAGATCAAGGATCCCAACAAGATTCACTTTGGCTTCAAATCGTCTTTGAGCTTCAGTGCTGAGGATTTTGAACGAGAGAAGGCGACGCTTGAAGCCCTGATCACGGTGCGTAACGAGCTCGTTCACCATTTCCTGGAGAACTTTGATCTGAGAACCCTTCAAGGCTGCGCAACGGCCGACCAACATTTGGAGGCGTGCCTGGTTCAGGTCAATCTATACACCGAGAAATTGAGAGGATGGGCCGATGCGACCCTCAAAGGGAGGGAGTTGATGGCATCGTTTCTTGGTAGTGAAGCAGGACGAGACTTGATCGTTTTCGGGATCATGCCCGGAGGCGAGATTCACTGGGAAGCCACTCCTATTGTGGCGCAGTTGAAGGCGGCAGAAGAAGCACTATCGTGCAAGGGTTGGACGTCCCTGAATGCTGCGATTGCCAAAATCAAGGGCAAGCACCCGGAACTGACACCTCGAAAATATGGCTGCAGCCGGTGGCGCCATTTGCTGCATGAAACTGGGTTGTTCAATACCCAGATTCAGAAAAGTGCTTCAGGGGCCGTCGACGACGTGTTCTTCCAAAGCCGAGTTGAGCGCGGCTGAATCGCTAGCGTTTAGCCAGGTAGCAACCTCCCTCGAATAGTGCAGCCGACCCTGCGACCATCGCCGCGGGAACGATGACCATTGGGGACATCAGGCCCGCACTGACGGTGCCGATGGTTCCGGCGGTCCCACCCATGATTCCTACGGTACCGGCCGCAGATGCGCCGCCAGCTGTGGAAGCCAACATAGCTGCACCGGAGGCGGCGTGGGTGAGGGTATAGAAACCTGCCGCCTTCATGCTTAACCCCACGGCTGCAAGTGAAGCTGAGCCGGTAGAGATGACCCCCGTGGTGCCAGCGCCAATTAGGCGACTCGGTTTGTACGCGCAGATGTCGGCAATGGCGGGACCAGAAAGCGCAGCGGCCAAACCGGCTAGGATGATTAGACGTTTCATCACTTACCCCTTCACTGTGTTTGCGTTCAAACGATTTTTCGATTTGCGGCTTAGTGCTTGGTAGCAGCATATTTTTTGTAGCCAGCTACGGCCAAGCCACCGGCTGCCAAAAGGCCACCACCGATCGCGACGGGGACTGCCCAGGCCGGAGCCGTGCCGATCCCGAACACCGCCAATGCTGGGCCTGCCCAGCCACCTATTGCTGCGCCCAGTGCCGAGCCAGCGGTAGCAAAGGGAACCGTGGCCGCAATCGCGGTACCACCAGAGGCCAGACCAATAGAGGCTCCAATGCTGCCACCGGCTACGCCGCCAACGACACCACCAATTGAGGCGCCCGCTGCACTGATCGCAGCGGTTGCGGATGATGACGCGGCAATAAGACCTGCAGCTGAAGCTGCTGAGCCACCAACAACAGCGGTACCCAGTGTGGCGTTTTCAAGATTGATTTGGCTTTTCATTTTTCGCTCCCCTGATGAATTTGCGATGAAGTCATCGTAGGCCTGAGTGATAACAAATTAAATCGAACAATTACTGATTAATGGTCCCTTATTTTCGAAATATTGGCATGGCCGTTGAGCGTCGAAGGTCGCGACTCTTGCTCTCAGAGATCACCATAATTCCGGCCTACTGCCGCTTCGCAGCGATTGGAAAGCCAGGAGCCCAGGTCGGTGCCGTCGAGATGGCATCGACAACGTATTCGTCAGGCCGGAACAAGTCAAGATAGTTGTCGCCTGATTCATGCAACCGACCGCTTTAAGTCTTCAGCATGCACGTGATCGCGTACGACCGCATCGCGCTCCGGATTGAGTGTGACCGCGCCGATTGGCGTCCAGTCGCGCGTCCCACGGGACCAGCGCGCAGGATGTCGCTCGCGGGCCCGCAGATACGTCTGATGCCGTGCAGCCAGGATCGTCCGGTCCTCCAGCGCGTGTCGCTGCGCCGGGGTGACGTAGCGGATGCCGCTGTGGCGGTGCTCGAAGTTGTACCAGCGCACGAAGTCGCGTCCCCAGAGGCGGGCGTCGTCAAGGGTGGCGAAGCCTCGCGCCGGGAATTCGGGGCGGTACTTGGCCGTCTTGAAGAGCGACTCGACGAAGGCGTTGTCGTCGGAGACGCGCGGGCGCGAGTACGACGGTTTGACCCCCAGCCAGTGCAGCATCGCGAGCACCGTTGTGGCCTTGAGCGTGCTGCCGTTGTCGCCGTGGAGCACGGGTTTGTCGGTCATCGCGTGGATGCCTTCAGCGAGCGCGGTGCGCTTGAGCAGGCTCACCGCGTGCTCCGCGTCGTCGGCGTCGTGGATCTCCCAGCCGACGATCTTGCGGCTGTACAGGTCCTGGATCAGGTAGAGGTAGAACCAGCGCCCCTGCACCTGCGTGGGCAGGTAGGTCATGTCCCAGCACCAGACCTGGCCCGGCGCGGTGGCCACATGCGTGGTCGGCGTGCGCGAGCGCTGGGGCGCTCGGGTACGGCCCCGGTGACGGGTTTGCCCGTGGGCGCGCAGCACGCGCTGGAAGCTCGATTCGCTGGCGATGTAGATGCCTTCGTCGGCCAGCGTGGGCACGATGCGCGCCGGTGGCTGATCGGCGAAACGCGGCTCGTTGGTCACCGCCAGCACGCGAGCGCGCTCGGCCTCGGTGAGCGCATGCGCGGGCGTCGGGCGCTCGGCCAAGGGCCGGCGGTCGCCGACGTGCAGGCCGTCCTCGGTCTTCCAGCGTTGCAAGGTGCGTACGGTGATGCCGGCGACCTCGCACGCCGGGCGCAAGCGCGCGCCCGCTGCGTGAGCGGTGTCGATGTGGCGGACCATGGTTTGGCGATCTTCCAGGCCGATCATGCGTCCTCGTCCTTGTCCTTCGGAAAGATCGCCTCGAGCTTTTTTGACAGCACCAGCAGCGCGGCAGCTTCGGCCAGGGCCTTCTCCTTGCGGTGCAGGTCGCGCTCGAGCTCCTTGATGCGGCGCCGGTCGGCCTTCTTCTCGCGGTGGCTGATCCGCGCGGCGTCCTCGGGGTCGGCCAGCGCCTGCGTGGCCGCTGCGCGCCATTGCTCGAGCTCCTGCGGATACACGCCGTTCTCGCGGCACCAGGCGCTCTTGCTGGCCTCGTCCATCGCGGCGGTGACCAGCACCGCCTCGAATCGGGCCGGCGCTGTCCAAGCCCGCTCGCGAGCGGGCTTGGACAGCGCATCCGCGCGCCACCGCTCGAGCGTCGCCGTTGAAATGCTCAGTTCGCGGGAAACCAACTCCACCGATGCGCTCTCCGGGGGCAACAACCGTGCGACCGCTTTGTCCTTGAATGCTTGTCCGTATCTGGCCACTTCGTTCTTCCGTTATCGCCCTCGGGGTTCAGATTCTATCGAGGCGACAACTATCTTGACCCAGAGGGGGTCCAGCGAGGCAAACTCGACCCGCTGGAGATTGAAACGGTCATCCTTGGCGGGGAACTTGCCGAGCCACAGGCTCTGCCCGTCTTCGATCGTGGCCTTCGGCCGCGCGCCGCCCATGCTGGTGCCGGGATCGAGCTGTTCGAGCAAATACGCGGCGACGTGCTTGCCTTCCTCGATGGCCTGCGCCGCGGCAATCAGCTCATCGAGTTGATGCGTTCGGTTGTAGTGACGCTTGGGTGCAGGCGGCTCTGCCTTGAGGCCAAAACTCAGGTAGCCGGCCCCGTCCTGGGGGCCATGGAGCAGGTAGTCGATCTCCTGGAGATCGGCGGGGCTGCGTTCCAGCTTGTTTTCGATCACGCGCCGGCCCCAGGCATCGGGCGCCGCATCGCGCACTGCACCGGGGATACCCTTGAGCTGCGTGAATTCGAACACTTGCTTGGCCAGGGGCAGCCGGAACGGATCGAGTGCCACCGCCTCGGGCCGCGCAAGATAGCGATCGCCGTAGCGGAATCGCCCGATCTGGATGCCGTCCGGCAAGGTCTGCACGCGCAGCAGCGCCGCCGGAACGGTCTCCAGGCTGCCGGGAAGCTGGATGTAGACGTAGGCCTCGCGCTCAGAAGTCATAGTCGTCGCCAGCCTTGCGTGGCTTGCCGGCTCGGCTGGGGCGCCGAGCGGCTTCGAGCGCCTTGCCGTGCAAATCGGCATCTGGATCGGCGACGCCGTCCAGCGTCCGATCCAGTCCCAAGGCCCATAGCACCGTGAAGCACACCCCGACGGCCGTGCCGGGCTTGCCCAGTTCCAGCGCAGTCAGGGTATTGCGGTTGATGCCCGCCTTGCTCGCCAGATCCGCTACGGACCAGCCGCGCCGGATGCGGGCGATCCGGATTCGGTGGCCGAGCTGGATCACTTGCTCGGCGACATGCATCGGGGTCTCGAATCTGCTCATCTAAGTCGGCATTTCACAGTTCAATGCCCAAAATAATAGGCGATACAATACGGCATGGCAAGCCAAGAGCGCCTTTTGTGCCCATTATGCTAAGCGTTACACAGCTTGGCGCCTGTTATTTTAGGCAAAATATGCCGAGATCGCGCAGACCCTAAGCGACATCAACCAGGTGATCGTGCCGGGACACTCGTTGTCCGCTGTCGACGCGGCCTACTTCGCAGGCCTGATCGAACAGCGCAGCGTGGCTGAGCACGTTGGCAGGTCGAATGCCGTTCCTCTGGGGAGTGGCCTCAGAAACAGGCGTTGCTTGCACGCCTGGGGGCCGCTTCCGCCAAGGCCACCCCCGTGCTTTGGGATGCGCTGTAGGCGCCGTCCTCCCCGAAGCGCCTGCGTCCGTTTCAGTCTGACAGCATTTCCCACAGGTCTAAGCACACACATGGACTCGCGGAACGTAGCTGAATACGGTACATGGTGGCGATCGGCGAACTCGGGGGGAACACGCAGATAGACCCGAGGCAGCACAGCTGATGCAGAACGGGTCTTGCACCGCTCAGACGAAACAACAACGCTCACGCATTTACGCGAATGGCATGTCTCGATTTTGTTGCTGGAAATCCCGCCAGCACCGCCCACGCAGTCAAGAGCGAACCCATCATCGCACATAGACGGTCCTCCGTGATGGTCCGACCGGGGTGACTTGATCGCTGCGTGCGAATGAGCCTGGACATTGACGCTTTCGCCGTTGCTAACGCCAGGAGGAACGTCCTGGCCTTGGGGAGCTTTTGATGTAGATATTCCTTGTAGGGAGAGGGATGCATGCACGACAGTCCACCTGTGTCCAAGGTCTATTATCGACCGATCGAAGCAGCCATACGCTGGGCAGGCCTGCTGAAACACAAGAAAGAAATTCTGCGCTTGATCTCGTGGCCGAGGCATTTGCCCATGACGCTCGATTTCCCGGGATGGACCGAGCTACGCCTATGCACCGAGCGCATCTACGATGCCATCTTCAACGGCGAACTCCCATACGGCTGCAATGGCATCACGCAGAACGACAAGGCGCTCTGGGATTCTCCCGACCTCACCATTAGGCACGTCGACCTCAAACGCTGGATGCGGGATCAATACCCTGAGCAGCGACCAGCCTTTCTCTTCAGCCGCCGCGAGCGCATCGCACACCCCATCATCACCTTGGAAACAGGGCAAGCGATGCTGGTGGAGCGGAAGGCATTGAAGGCAGAGCTGAAACAGTGCCGGCGCCAGCTTGAGATGCTGCAGAAGCAGCATCACGTATTGTCGAACCAGATCGAAGTGACGCCGGCATGCAACGAGTACTCGATAACGAATCGAGCGGAGTCCACCTACCAGCACATCATCGGCGGCATGCTTGATCTGATGCTGGGCCAGTCGCCAGCAGGCACTCCTTACTCGTGCTTCAAGACACAGGAAGCCATCGTCAGTGCGCTGATCGCGCATCACGACGGCGTCATGGGGATCACCGAGCGCACGCTGAATGGCAAGTTCGCCCAGGCTCGCCGAAGAATGCGCAGCTTGACCGCCTAGGTCTGCAGAGAGGCGGGCCGCCACGCCGCGGAGGCGATGTTCCTGTCGCGTTACGACTTGCAAGCTTGTATGTGCAGTCCCGGAAATTGCATTTGCAATGGCTTCCGGCAGTGAGGTCTATTTAATGAGGGTCACGCCAACGAACGCCACTGAGCGTTAAGGAGTGACCATCATGTCGCAAACGCCTGCATTGCTGCCGGGCGAGCGCCGCATCCTGCGGCTCGACGAAGTCGAAGCCAAGTCTGGTTTCAAGCGCGCCCACATCTACAGCCTGATGAAGAAGGGCGAGTTCCCACAGGCACTGCGTCTTGGGGTCCGTGCGGTCGGCTGGGATTCGACCGAGGTAGACCTCTGGATCAGCGAACGCCTCAAGAACCGGGTGTGACCGGCTCTCCCACGGATTCATAGAACACCTACGAGGAGAGTCTTATGCAGGTCATATCCATCATTTCCACGAAGGGCGGTGTCGGCAAGACAACCACCGCCGCGAATCTGGGCGGCCTGGTTGCCGACGCCGGTTTGCGCGTGCTGCTGCTCGACCTCGACGTACAGCCCACGCTGTCGTCCTACTACGAGTTGGCGCACCGCGCCCCTGGCGGCATCTACGAGTTGCTGGCATTCAATGAGCAGCGCCTGGAGCAGTTAGTGTCGCGGACCACCATCACCGGCCTGGACCTGGTGCTGTCCAATGACGATCGTGGTGAGCTGAACACGCTGCTCCTCCACGCTCCGGATGGGCGGCTGCGGCTGCGCCACCTCTTGCCCGCCCTGGCTCAGCAATATGACTTGGTACTGATCGATACCCAAGGTGCGCGAAGCGTGCTGCTGGAAATGGCGGTACTCGCTTCCGATGTGGCGCTTTCGCCGGTGACCCCGGAAATCCTGGCTGCGCGCGAACTGCGTCGCGGCACCCTGCAGTTGATCGAAGACATCTCCCCATACCGGCATCTTGGTATCGAGCCCCCTCCGTTGCATCTGCTGATCAACCGCGTGCATCCGGTTTCGTCGAATGCGAAGTTGATCCAACAGGCATTGCGCGAGGTGTTCGCGGGCCAAGTCGGCGTGCATGTCCTAGACACGGACGTTCCTGCCATCGAAGCCTATCCCCGTGCATCGACGAAGGGCCTGCCGGTGCACCGCGTCGAGTACCGACAACCTTTGAGTCGGGTCGCGCCGGCGGCATTGGAGACCATGCGTGCCCTGGCGGGAGAGTTGTTTCCGGCATGGCGCGAGCGCCTCGCACAGGTGACAGGCAAGCCCAATGACTCCAGGGGAGCCCGCCATGGCGAACGCGCATGAACTGGCGCGCGGCCATAAGCGGTTGCGTGCCCTGATTGAATTCGCCCTCGCAGAGGGCTGGCATGTCAAGCGAACGCCGGGAGGCCATCTCAAGTTCACCAAGCGCGGCTGTGCGCCGATCTACACCAGTTCGACGGCCAGCGATCATCGGGCCAGCCTCAATGCCCGGGCTCAGATCCGCCGCGCCGATCGCGAGGTCCGTTGCGCCCTCCACGCCGAGGCGAAGGGAGGTGGGCATGGCTGAAATGACTCCTCGTGACATGGCGGATAAATTGCTCGCCGCCGGGTTCCAGCGAACTGGTCCCACTGCCACGACGTTGAGCGATCCGATCGCCGATACGCCGATGAACGTGACGCTGGACCAGTTGCACCCGTATGACCACGACCCCCGCGTCAAGCGCAATCCGGCTTACGAGGAAATCAAGGCGTCCATCCGCGAGCGGGGACTGGATGCTCCACCGGCGATCACACGCAGGCCTGGCGAAGAACACTTCATCATTCGAAACGGCGGCAATACGCGACTGGCCATTCTTCGCGAGCTGTGGGCCGAGACCAAGCAGGAACGATTCTTCCGCATCTCCTGCCTGTTCCGCCCCTGGCCGGAACGGGGCGAGATCGTCGCCTTGACGGGCCACCTGGCAGAAAACGAGCTGCGCGGTGGCTTGACCTTCATCGAGCGCGCCCTGGGCGTGGAGAAAGCGCGCGAGTTCTACGAGCAGGAAACCGGCGGCACACTCACCCAGTCCGAGCTGGCGCGGCGCCTGACAGCCGATGGCTACCCGGTGCAGCAGTCGCACATCAGTCGCATGCAGGACGCGATCCGCTACCTGCTGCCGGCAATCCCGACGGTGCTGTACGGTGGCCTGGGCCGGCACCAGGTAGAACGGCTTGCGGTGCTGCGCAAGGCATGCGAGCGCACCTGGGAACAGCGTGCCTTGGGCCGTCACCTCGCCGTGGACTTCGCCTCGCTGTTCCAGGATGTGCTGTCGCAGTTCGACACGCAGCCGGACGGTTTCTCGCTCCAGCGAGTGCAGGACGAACTAGTGGGGCAGATGGCCGAGCTGCTGGAAGCAGACTACGACACGCTGAGCCTGGAGATCGACGACTGCGAAAACCGGCAGCGGGTGTTGACCAGCGAGCCGTCGCCGACAACCCCACTTGCCCCCATCGTTTCTGCGGCTCCACAGCCTGTATCGCCACCGCCGGCAGCGGCAACTGCACAGCGGGCCGGTGCCCCGACTGCTCCCATTGCCGCGATGCCCTCGGCACAGCCCGTCACGGTTCCCGCAGCCGGCGACGAGCGAGCCGCGGAAGTAGGCGCCGCGCCAATACCGGCTGGCAGCGATGCGGAGCGCCTGCAGGGGCACATCGTGTCCCCGGCGCCGACGACCGAACGCCTGCAATCCATTCAGCGCCTGGTGGCCGACCAGTTGGGCGACAAGCTGCCCGATTTCGAGGCCAACGCCTTGCACGCGATTCCCGTTCAGGTCGGTGGTCTCTACCCCATCTCGGATGTCTGGTACATCGAACCGGCTCTGGACGTGCCGGACCGGCTCCGGGTGCATATCGCGCAGTTCGCTTGTGAGATCGCCGAGGAGGCGGCGGTAGCCGGGTACATCGAGCCCCGTGACGCTGGCATCGGCTTCGTCTGCGCGCCTCGACCCGTTACGCAGGCGAAGGCTTTGTCCGCCTTCGCTTGTGCCGTGCTGACTCTGCTGCAGGCGCTGAGCTCGACGGCGGCGCCCTCGACCGGGCTGGATCGCGCGCGATTGGCCGACGACCTGGCACCGCTGCTGCACGGCAGCGGTGGAGCGTCCATGCGCCTGAGCGACGCCGGATTGGTGAAGTTGTTCCGGCTGCTTCGCCTGGCGCGCCGACTGCTGGACCTGGAGAGAGGCGCGGCCTCCGTCGATCCGGGCCATGATTCCTGAGCGAGGGAGACCGCCATGTCGTCACCTCATCCGCTCAATCAGGCCGTCATCGCCCAGGCGCTACACGATCTACGCAACGGCCAACTGCGCCGCTGCAAGGCGATGGGCTTCGGCGAAGAAGAACTGGATGCGCTCAAGCATCCGGCACTGGTCAGCGTGCTGGTCAACGCGACGGTGTCATGGTGCTCGGTCTCGGTCAACCGCGAGGTCCTGAAGCGACTGCTCAACCAGGTTCAGGACGTGGAGCAGGAAATCGCCGCTGTGGACCGCATGCTGCGCCTGGGTGCGAGCACGGAGATGGTGAGCCGCTTCTATGGCCTCACACATCAGGAAGTCGCCCTACGGCGCGACATCCTCGGGCTGCCCAAGCGCAAGGGGCGGCATCCGGTGCTGGACGAGGTGCAGGACACCGCCTTGTGGGAGCACTGGAAGGCCGGGGTCACCGAGCGTCATATCGCGCTGGACGATGAGTTGTCCATGCTGGGCCTGACCATGGATCTCGCCGAGGCCATGACGCTGCCGATGTCGGTGGTCTGGGCGGCGATACGGAACTGGATCGACCAGGGGCTGGTGTAGGCCATGGCGACCGGCGGCGCACCACGGCGCGATGGCCCCATGGCGCTGTCGGCGCTGTTCGACGACGCGCTACAGAACCTGGCGAAAGGGCAAGGCACGGCACCGGCCGCTGACGGTTTCCTGTACAGCGGCAATCGCCATGAAAGCGTGCCGCGAGCGCTGTTCCTCGACCGGCGCCTGACGCCGCTGGAGCGCAACGCCTGGCAGGTCTTCCGTCTCCAGCTCAACGACGACGGTGTGACGGCCTTTCCGACCTATGACCAACTTCGGCCTTACCTGGCCTCGATGCCGTGCGGGGCGCAGGCCTCGCACGAAACCGTCGCGCGCGCCTTAACGCTGCTGCGTCTGACGCGCTGGCTCAGCCTGGTACGCCGCCGCCGCGATCCCAAGACCGGACGCATTTTGGGCAACCTCTATGTTCTGCATGACGAACCACTGACGCCCTTCGAGGCGATGCAGCTCGACCCCGACTATCTTGGTCTGGTGAGCCAGGCCCTCGCCCATGCCGCCAAGGCGGTGCAAATCGTTGGCATGCACACGCTGAAGGAGATTGCCGAAGATCCGCTGCTCAGCGGCCGCACGCTGCCGACACGCTTGCAGGTGCTGGCCCAGCACGTGGCCCGGCATGGCTGGGCGACGCCAAGTTATCCACAGGAGGGTGTCGACCACGAATCCGAAGAAGGCAATGATGGCTTGCTTCGGAATGCAGAACACCCGTCTTCGGAATCCGAAGTGAGGCCGAAACCCGCGCCGGATGGCTCTCTTCGGAATCCGAAGGAGGACCGTACAGTACGTAAGGATCGTATTGATGAAGTACGTACAGTACCGCGCGCGAAGGCGCTGCAGAACCTGCGGCTGCCCGAGCGTTTCCTGCGCTTGAAGGACGAGCAGCAGGCCGGGGCGATGATCGCTTTGCAGCAGGTGGAGGAAGCCCTGCGGCAGGCGGTGCTCGACGAGTGGGCGGCGCGGTGCCGCAGCAGTACGGTGCGCAGCCCGGCCGGCTATCTGTTCGGCATCATCCAGAAGGCGATCCGCGGGGAGTTCAAGGCGTGGGCCGGCACCGACGCGCCAGTGCCGCCCGCGCCGCGAGCCGCTGGGCTGATGCCATCGCCGGCTTCCCGCCCGACCGACCCCGAGGTGGCGCGCACCTACCTCGCACGGCTGCGTTCAGCCTTGCGCGATCCCTGAGCTATCCCCGGGGGATAGATGGAACAGGCCGCCTTCCGTGGGGCGATCCGGTCAGGTCGCTGCTTCAGCTTCTTCCGTTTCCCGCCAATAGGCGTAGTTGAACAGCGCATCCAGCTCCGTGAAGTCGTCCAGGCCCAACGACCGTCTGACCGCATCGGCATGCTCGCAGTACCTTGCGTAGCTTTCCGCACTGACGTTCTGCTTGGTTGGATGCAGTGGGTAGTCCCGGATGCCGGCAAGCGCCAGTCCCGACACCGCGTTCTGGTTCATCACGGCGAACCGCTTGTTGTCCAGCGCGTGCAGTATCTCGGTCAGCAGGTTGATGCCCGCTCCGGTGATGGCGCCGAAATGTCCGTGAAGAACGGCAAAGGCTTGGGCCGGCGAGAGGTTGCGCCGGCCGAGGATGTCCGCCACCGCGGCCACGAACTGCCCTGGGTGGTTGGCGATCCGACTCTTGCCGCGGTGCAGCCCGCCGGAATGGAACAGATCGATCAGCGCGTTGTAGCGCCTCGGAAAGGCCCGCCTGACGTTGCTGCTCAGGGCCGCCAGCTCTGTCAGCCTGCGCCTTGCTTGGCGCAGATTTCTCTTGCGGACGGTCTTCTGCGTACTGAACCCGTGTGCTGAATCGTCGTTCTTCATCAGCTCCAGAAGGTCGGCCAGGATCGTGAAGTCTGGCCCCTCGGTTCGGCTCGCCTTCTGCGCACGCTTGTTGGCCACCTTGCGGCAGGTGTCGTGGATGAGGTATTCCCGCTCGTACGCATCAATCCGGGGCTTGGTCGCCGGCACGAGAATCCCGTCGGCGACCAACGCATCGAAGTGCTGCGTGACCGATGCCATCAGCGCGCCGCTCGCGTCGTCGACCAAGGCCGATGCCTCGTAGTTGCCGTAGAAGCCTCCGTGGGTAAGGTTGGCCGAGCCGACAATCACCGAGCATTGCTTGCCGTGCTGGAAGGCGTAAACCTTCGGGTGGAAGGTGTCGCTGGCGTTGCTGAGGTACAGGACGAGCGCGTGCTTCTCGGTCAGCGCATAGAGCTGTCGGAGTGCTTCGGGTTCGGTCAGGTAGAAGTCCAGACCTATCGCAAACCTGGCCTTCAATCCCCTTTCCAGCGCCTTGCGCAAGGGCTTCAGCAAACCGCCGAGGGCCGAGGTCTTTGCGAAGGCCACCAGGCATTCCAGGCGTTCCGTCCGCTTGAGCAGCTTCTCGACCATGTGGCCGTGCCCGTGTTTTTCCCCGTTCAGCAGCAACTGAACGGCTTCCCTATCCTGCATGTTTTCCCCTCGTTCTTCTGCGCAGCAACCCCAGGTGTGATGCGCCCCCGGCCATTGTCATATTTTACGTCCCTGCATCAAGCCTCGATGGCTCAAGACCTATCCCCAGGGGATAGCGGGCACACATAGCCTTCCGCGTCGGGCAAACCGGGCGGGCGTTGGATGCGGTTTGTCGACTGACAGCCTTCCGACCGGTGCCGATGCTGACGACTCGTTCATTCACCGCGAGTCGTCCCCATGGCCAACGAACCCCTGCAACTGAATCTTGGATCGCTGCGCAGCGCGATGTCGCTGACCCTGCATACCCACCATGCATCGCGGATCTGGCACGGCCGCGCGCCGGCCGAAGGGCGCCCCGGCATAATCGGCCTCAACGGCTACATCAGCGTGATGAACAAGATGAAGCGCGGCGCCGAACAGGACGATCCCTATTCGGACTGGTGGATGCTGCGTATCGAGGACAAGCTCGCACAGACCAAGGCCAGCCTACAGGCGTTGCGCGAACAGGTGGACCTGGCGCTGGCCGACGTGCCGCCTGCGCTGTCGCTGGGCGAGAACATGAACGTGCAGCCGGTGAAGCTGCCTCTGTTCGTCAATGCGCAGCTCGGCTTCATGGCGGTGTACCTCTTGGCCGACTACGACGACCTGGCGCGCAAGCTGATCCTCGCCCACCACACAGCGCTGATCGACCGCAGCACGCTGGAGCGGTGGCTCAACGACGGTGCGCATGCACTGCGCAGCCTGTTTTCCCTGGCGCAGCAGTACCGGTACTCCGGCACGACGCGCGATGACTTCGCCTCGAAGAACGCGGCTGCGCGAGCGGCGCTGGAGAAATTCGGCGAGCTGCCGCAGGACGTGCTCGAAGGCACGCGCCGTTCGCGCTTTGCGCCACCCATCGCTCGGCGGGGAATCAGGTCCGAGACACCGGCCACGGATGCTTCGGAGTTAAGCCTCGCCGACGGCGCAACCGAAGCCAAGACGGGTGGCGAAGGCACCAAGGCATGACGGCAGCGTCTCTTTCCGGCCGTCCAGCGCGCTTCGTTCCGCTGGGACAGGCGGACTTCCAGCGGCTGGAACACGCAGGCTACCTAAAAGGCCTTTTACAGCCTTTTAAAGGTAAGGGGAGTCTGGAGACCTGGGCCAACCAGTGCATGGCGCTGCGCGACGAGCTGATCACCCTGGCACAAAGGCAGG
>WBZX01001194.1_pt1 | contig 20144 bp, 19 predicted proteins | sample 5204211 | NCBI WGS metagenome assembly WBZX01 (sample SAMN12344362, study PRJNA552823) | activated sludge metagenome | biome: Activated sludge suspended growth; feature: Nitrification reactor; material: Wastewater; isolation source: activated sludge from nitrification reactor of wastewater... | reverse complement strand
AGGAACAACCCGCCGAGGATGAGGACGAGATCACGGAGGGAGACCTCGTTCTTGTTCTGATATTCGAGTTCCGCCCTTTCTTCGGTCATGGGTATTTCTTTGGCGGTGATTTCAGCTTTGAGCCCTTTCTTCTCGACCGCTTCGACAGTTACCTTTGGCTTGAGCCAACTCTTGGGAACGCCAAAATCGGACCAGTGGAAGAGTGGTGATGTCATGCCTGCCAGCCAGGCGAGGGTGAAGAGCAGCAAGAGGCGGGTGCCTAGAGCGGCGAGGAGCCCCAGGTTGCGGGCGAACCGCTGCTGTTCCTTCTTGAGCTTGCTCACCAGGATGGTGATGAAGATGATGTTGTCGATACCGAGAATGATCTCCATGGCAGAGAGGGAGATCAGTGCAAAAAGCCAATCAGGCATGGCAACCCCTTGAGCAGCGTTAGTCAACAACGCTTCGCTTGTTATGTCAGTTGTAAGAGGTTACGACAAGCCACCCAGGCCGTGGCCGAAATCCCGGGTCACCCGCTGCTCGCGACCCATGCTGGTATTTCCGGGTATCGGCGGCGCTGGCGGGGGTAGCTGCAGTTCAGGTAATGGTGCAGCGAGCGAACGATCCATGCTGCCTACCATCACCATCTGATCAAGGTTGACCAGCTTGGTCAGCAGTCGTTCCAGGCAGAACTGCTGAGCGTCGAGAACGAGGTGTTCTTCGGATCGCTGCTGCAGATGAATGAAGAACATCAGCACCACACTGAGCGACAGTGCAACCAGAGTACAGTCGAAAGTAAAGCCGAGGTTGCGGGTGGTTTGATCAAGAAACTGCTGGAGCGCTTCGTTGCTCCCTAGTGATGGAGCAGCAGCGAGGGCCAGACCCATACCACGGGCGGTGCCGACGAAGCCCAGCGCGGGAATTGCCCAGGCGAGGTACTGCACTAGCGACATGGAGGTGACCAGGCGATTCTGTGCCAGGTCTGCTGCTTCCCGCACAGCGGTGGCTACTTCTGCGGGACTACGACTGCTGGCGAAACGACCGAGAGCGAGATCGAGCAGTTGACCGAGGAGTGTCGGCTGACCACCGGAGAGGGTCTGTCGCTGGATGCGGCGTTGCCAGAGACGGGCATCTTCGGGGAGCAGGCGGTAGTCTTCTTCGGGAGGCAGTAGTTCCTGCTGGAATGGTCGGCGTTGGCGACCCATTTCCCACCAGCGGGTCCAGAGGATGAACATCGCCCAGACGAAACAGAAATAGCAGAGGAACTGTTCGGGACCGAGAAGAAGCCGGGACAGTCGTCGGATGGTGGGATCGGTAGCATCATGCGTGAGCGACCACTGCCAGGCGGGCACCGCGAGCGAGGCCACCACTGCTGCTGCCAGCACAAAGAGTGGCCCTTCATGAGTAAACCGGAAAGCATGCCGCATGAGTTGGTCCCGGATAGTGGTCATCACGCTCCGTCGTGATGACAGCGATGATGAGGGCTCGTCGCTTGTTGTCCTGGTAGTGAAGTACTCTCACCGCCGCGGTCATCACGGCGGAGCGTGATGACTACTTACCTTTCATTCGCACTTCAATCGTTTGCGTTTGCTCAAAGGTGAGAGGTATTTCTTTTCCACTGAGCTTGGCTTTCATGTCGCCTGCCAGTTCGAGTGTCAGTTGTGAAGAGTGCAAACGGCCAGCCTGGGCATCGAAGTAGGCAACCCCCTTCCCCGACTTCAGGTTGATGTTGCCTGAGAGGATCGAGAGTTCAGGGTTGGCTGCTTCCGCACTGGGAGGAGTGTATTTGATAGTCGGTTGATAGTCGATCTTGACTAGTTCCTTGCCATCGATGGTGGCTTTGCCTGCCAGCTTGAAGTTGAGTTCAGTGGTGATGCTGCCGAGCGGGCCGAGGTTGAGTTTGAGGTCGCGTTTCCAGGTTTCCCCATCAGCAGTGTCTTTCTGAGGCACGAAGCTGAACGAGTGCTGGATGGCTTGCTTAAGCTGTTCTTCGGAGAGAAGGGCCTGCACGACTCGGCGCAGGCTTGGGTCATCGCCTGCCAGTCGCTTGATGATCTCTTCGTAGCCTTCCAGTTCTTTGACCTTGAGATCTGGTGCCAGCTTGGCTTTGAGGATAGAGCCTTGCAGCTGGTTGAGGATGGCATTGTTGCCTGTCGACGGGCTGCCATCAGGGTTGGCTGCCTTCATCGACTCGACTTCCTGATCGAGAGCAATGATGCCTTCACCCACATCGGTGACGGTGTATTTGACTCGGGTGATATGGGACAGGTCCTGCTTAATGTCCTGCCCGTTGACTTTGACCGATTGTTTAAGCTGGCTGACCGTCTCCATCGTGAAGGCATCGCCTTTGGCGAACTTCCACTTGAGGGCGTGGTTTTCGGCAGGGGAGATGAGGGCGAGCAGGAGGTAGAGTATCATGAGTGGCTTCGTGGTAAGGGGAAGTTGGAGTGCCGCCTTCAGGCGGCAAGCGATTGCGAGAGCCCACCAGACCGCCTCAAGGCGGTACTCCAGCGACTATGGTTTCTTGATTTCGTCGCCGCGTTCGTCGCCTTGCTTGATGTCGATGTAGCCTTCGTAGCGGTCGGTGTTGTTTTGCTTACGGTGAATGACGTAGCCCAGACCTTTGCCTTTGAACATCTCGGCGAGGATTTCCTTTACGGATTTATCTTCCGCTTTGTAGGTGAAGCTCATATTGCCTGAGACACCGCCTTTAGTATCGAGACGAAATTTGACTTCTGCTTCCTTTTCGAGCTCTGCTACTACGTCCTTCAGCCGTTCATCAGTGAAGTTGACAGTGATCTTGGTTTCGAGCTTCTTGCGCGTCTTCGCGACGAGCGGTGAGTCTTTCTTGTCATCGGCCTGCACGAAGAGGATTGTGCACAGGAATGTCATCACAGTAAGTGCGTATCGCATGGGTCTCTCTTAGTTGTTAGTTAGTGGTTGTTTGTTGTTGGTTACAGAAGAGCAGTAGCTTCAGTAATTAGTGCTCAATCACTTGTCGCGGTCCTAACCATCAACCAACAACAAACAACCAGCAACAACGATACTATACCTTGTCTCCAACCCCTTGTCACTACACCTGTTCCGCCGAATTTACTGGCAGGCACCCTAAATGCCAGCTATGCTGACATCGAATACTTCCTCATCCATAAGGAATCCGACATGTTTGCACTGTTTGCTGCTGAAGTATGGCACCCCACGACGATGGTTGAATCGCTGACCGCTGCTGCGGCTTTCGGTGGACTCGGGATTGTGATGGCCATCATCGGGTTCAAGCTGTTTGATTGGATCACCCCTGGCGATCTGGGCAATGAGATCACTGGCAAATCCAACATTGCAGCAGCGATCCTTGCTGGTGCAGTAGTAATTGGCGTGAGCATTATCATGGCTGCTGCCATCGGGTAGTTCCCATTCAGAAGTTCAACTTCAGTGGTTCCAACTGAATCGAATCACAAGACGAAGGTGGCGTATGTCTCGTAAGCGTTCGCGTGTCATCAAGTTGACACTTCTCGGTGCTGCTTCGCTACTCGTTGGTGGTTGTGGTGGCTGCGAGGATAACAAGGCTGCCCACGGTGGTGGTGGGGCAGATTTCCCACAAGCACCTAAGGTTGATCCTGTGCTTACCAAGCAGGCCATTGCCTCGGGAACGGGTGTCGTGGTGGGTGATGCCTTCATGCAAGGAGCCAGCTTATTAGCAGCTGGTCCGGGAGTGGGGGGATTTACGCCAGTTGATGTCGCCCGCATGGGTTACATCATTGATCAAGCGGACGAAACAGCTCACGCCACTGCCAGCGAGTTGGGTATTCCCGAAGCGGTTGCTGGCCATTCTGGACAAGGGACGGGCCACACCACTACCCGTCATCACTATCACTACTCGCGTGGCCCTGGCATTGGCTGGTTCGTGTGGGGCTACATGATGGGTAGCTCCAGTGCCCGCACCAGCACCCCCTATGTTCCTCCGCAGCGTTATGGCAGCACACCGCGGCAATATGCTCCCCCAGGTCGTACGGGCGGAAGCGGCTTGGTGGCGGGAGGCGGTTCCACAGGTCGATCCGGCAGTAGCGGTTCGCCTTCCACTGGCGGTAGCGTCAGCCGGGGTGGCTTCGGTGGATCGGGAGCAGCTCATGGTTCTTCCGGGGGTGGCAGCTAATGCGCAGGCATCTTGCGACCCCACGGTCCAACTGGCAACGACAGGTCGAAGCGGTGGGGCTCTCCTTCCACACTCTGGAAGACGGCCGACCCTACTGGAACGAAGCAGCGTACTACCAGTTCAGCAGTCAGGAAATCAACACGCTCGAGATGGCGACCCAGGAACTGGATCGCATGTGTCTGGCTGCGGTTGAGTACATCATCTCTAACAACCGTTTTGCTGAACTGCAGGTGCCTGACTACTTCGTTGACTATGTCAAAAAAAGCTGGGATAACGATGCCCACACGATCTATGGCCGGTTCGATCTGATCTTCGATGGTTCAGGACCACCCAAGCTATTGGAATTCAACGCTGACACACCAACGTCACTGGTAGAAGCCAGCGTCATTCAATGGCAGTGGCTGGAGCAAGTGCATCCGACTGATGACCAATTCAACTCGCTGCACGAACGGCTGATCGAAGCCTGGCAGCGTTATGCGAGAGAGACCAGTATACAGGGGCCGGTGCATTTCTCGTGCATGGATGGCCAGGATGAGGATGAACTCACGATCGGTTACATGATGGACGTGGCTCAGCAGGCGGGGATCACGACGTTCCCTATTCCCGTGAAGGACATTGGCTGGGATCAGCGTCAGCGTGCCTTCGTCGATGGTAAGAATCAACCCATCCAGAACATGTTCAAGCTCTATCCGTGGGAATGGATGATGGTGGAGGAGTTTGGCAGGAACATCCCGCAGGCCAATACGAAATGGATGGAACCAGCGTGGAAGGTACTGCTTAGTGGCAAAGGGCTGCTGCCTATCCTTTGGGAGATGTATCCCGATCATCCGTATCTGCTGCGAGCCAGTTGGTATCCCATTGATGATGTGGTGATGGTTCGCAAACCCGCCCGAGGTCGCGAAGGAGCCAACGTCACTATTCTCGATGATGACATGGTGGTTGCTGAAACCGGTGGTACCTACGACGATGGCCAATGGGTTTACCAGGAGTTCAAGCCTCCCGGCCGCTTCGAAGGCAACACGGCCATCATCGGTTCGTGGATGGTCAACGGCTACGCCTGTGGCATCGGGGTAAGGGAGGACGACGGCCTCGTGACGCAGAACACCAGCCGCTTTGTGCCACATCTTATCCGCGGGTAAAGTATCCATCTCGCTCCGTCGAGATGCTCGAAGAGATGTCTCGCAGGGAAGTAACAGCGCTCGCAGGAAGTGAACGCAGACGACTGCGTTGGCAATAACTAAATCGCATGACATCTTCCCGTGCATCTCGGCGGAGCGAGATGAGTACTTTGGGGGACAGACATGTCGCTAACCCACTTCGATGATCAGGGTGCCAGCCGGATGGTGGACACTTCCCACAAGGGCGAGACGGTGCGTACTGCCAGTGCTAGTGGGCTGGTACGGCTCAGTGAAACGACGTGGAAGTTGATCCAGGAAGCACCAGTAGCCAAGGGCAACGTCCTCGAAGTGGCGAGGCTCGCCGGCATCATGGCAGCCAAGCAGACGGGGGCGTTGATACCGCTCTGCCATCCCCTGCCCCTCAGTGGTGTTACGATTGATTTCTCGTTCCCTTCAACCGGTCTGGTACGCATCGTCGCTGAAGCCAAGGTGGTGGGCCGAACCGGTGTCGAGATGGAAGCGATGACTGCCGTCAGTCTGGCGGCTCTCACCATCTATGACATGTGCAAATCGCACGACAAGGGCATTGTGATCGAGCAGGTTCAGCTCGAGAAGAAGACGGGTGGCAAGAGTGGTGATTGGGTACGACATGCCTAGTCCATATCATTCCAGCATGAGTCAGCCTCTGCTTGAAACGATCAACCTCACCAAAGAATATGGCCGCCATCGGGCGCTCGATCAACTCAACCTCACCATTGCACCCGGTGAAGTGTTCGGGCTGCTCGGTCCGAACGGGTCAGGCAAATCGACAGCCATCCGCATGCTCCTCGGCATGCTGCGTCCCAGTGCAGGCTCAGCGAGCATTCAGGGTTTTGACTGCTGGAAGCAGAGTGTTGATGTTCGTCGCTTGGTCTCCTACCTGCCTGGTGAACTGAGACTATACGACAACCTCACCGGTACCCAACTGCTCCAGTTTCTGGCTGGGCTTCGTAATCAGCCATTGTCTGGTGATTTGGAACGGCTCAGCAACCGCTTCAATATCGATGTCCGTCGGCCACTATCGCAGCTCTCTTCAGGGATGAAACGAAAGATCGCCCTCATGGCGGTCATTCTGGCCCGGGTGCCACTGGCTATTCTGGATGAACCTACCAATACACTCGATCCGACGATGCGGGATGAATTGCTCGACCAGATTCTTGAAGCCCGTGATCGTGGGCAGACGATCCTCTTTTCCTCCCACGTGCTGGATGAAGTGGAGAGGGTGTGCCATCGGGTGGGCATCCTGCGACTAGGAAAACTGGTGCATCTTCAGCCACTGGATGAGATTCAGAGTAAGCGTCGAGTGACGGTCGAATTTCGTGAGTTGCCTACACAGCCATTGCCTGCATCCATGACGGCAGAGAAGAACGAATTACGATGGAGGTTGCACATTCAAGGTGATCTGCAGCCTGCTCTTCAGTGGTTGTCACAACATCATGTGACCGACCTTCGGATTGAACCTGAAGGCTTGGACAACATTTACCAGAAGTACCATCAAGCAGAACAGGAGACGGTGCGATGAGTAGTGCCCTGTTCTGGAAAGTGCTGCGTGATCTGCGCTGGCCCTGGGTGGGAGCAGCGTTTCTGCTCGTCCTCTTTGAAGGCTTCTGGGTGAAGATCACTGATCGGGTCACCAACGAAGTGATTCCGTCGATCCTCAAGAAGATATCAGCGAAGGACCTGTTCACGATTCTGTTCGAAGGTTCTGGCAAACTCTTTCAGGCAGTGCTCGGTGGGGAATCGATTGATATCTCCCGGACAGGTGACTTGTTGAGTGTGGGCTACGTGCATCCCCTGCCCCAGACCATCTTGATGATCTGGGCACTTGGCCGAGGTGCATCAGCTATCGCTGGCGAGTTGGAACGGGGGACGATGGAACTCCTTGTCGCTCAGCCCATTCCACGATGGAAGATCATCACCAGCCAGTTGATGGTTGACCTCGTCACTATACCCGGGCTGGCCTGCATGATGTTATTTGGTACCTGGCTCGGTACCGAACTGGTGCCATTGCACAACGCTAACCTCGCCGTATACTGGCGGGCGGTGGTCCTGGCCATTTCACTGACACTGGCCCTTTCGGGTATCACCTATGCCATTTCGTCGATGGGCCGTACACGCTGGCGGGTGATTGCGTGGACATTCGGCCTGGTGTTGGCTATGTCGTTCCTGAATCTGTTTGGGCAGTTGTGGGATACGCTGGCACCCTGGCGACCACTGTCGATTTTCTACTACTATCAGCCCCAGTATGCCATTCTGAAGGACCAGTGGACACTACCCGTAGGTGGCGTCAAGGTCCCCGTTTTGGCCGTAATGCTGGGTGTTGCGACGCTGGGATACAGCTTCGCTCTGTGGAATTTCAGTCGGCGTGATCTGCCTGCACCGCTGTAAGGCGTTCCACTTCACCTTGACCAAGTTGCCTAGGCCGGTTAAACGTCACTATCGGTATGATAGGTTCGGGCAGAAGCAGCGCCGTGTTGCTTGCGTGCCTGACTTGTCCACGGAATACTTATGGTGTACGACTTCACGAGTGGATCTCGGCGCTGTGCTCGCAGCGGGCGGGAACTGAAGCCGGGCGAACAGCACATGGTGGCGTTGTTCGAACGGGATGACAAGCTTGTCCGTGAAGATGTGGCGCTCGACGCCTGGCAGATTCCCCCTGAAGGGGCGTTCGCCTGGTGGCAGACCCGGGTGCCAGCAGATGGGCAATCGAACAAGCTCGTGATCGACGATGGTCTCGTGTATGATTGCTTCATCCGCCTGGATGGCGATGCTGAACCACAGAAGGTGAACTTTCGCTACGTGCTGGCGCTATGGCTGTTACGCAAGCGAAAGCTCAAGTTCGAAGAAGTGCTGAAGGATGCTGGCCAGGAATGGCTGCTGCTTCGCGAAGCCAAAGCGAAGAAGATGCACAAGGTACTTGATCCCCACTTGACCGAAGAAGCCATCGGCCAAGTGCAACAGGAAGTGGAAGCGATGCTGCGGGCTGCCTAGCAGTACCTCTTGAAAGGTGGATAGCCATGCGACGACGAGTGCTTCTACTGATCCTCTGCTGCTCTGCGATGACGGGTTGTAAAAACCTGTTCAGCAGCAGTGAAAACAGCATGAGTGGCAACTTCACTGCCCCACGTTCATCGAACGAACTCGTTACTTACCTCAACAGTAAAAGTGGCCCGATTCAGACGGTCGAAAGCGATAACGTTGACATCACCGTGACCCAGAATGGCCAACCATTCGGGCTCACGGGACGCCTCGCTTTTCAGAAGGGCCGAAACTTTCGCATGGTCGCGAGTGCTGTAGGTAGCACCGAAGCCGATCTCGGCTCGAATGATCAGGAATTCTGGTTCTGGATGAAGCGGAACGATCCACCCGATCTGTTCTTCTGCTCATACAACGATCTGCCTAACGCCCAGGTGAAGTTGCCGTTGCAGCCTGACTGGATTGCCGAGGCGCTGTGTGTGCAGGAGCTGAATCCTGCGGAGTATCAGATGCGTGATCTGCAGTCACGTATTGAACTCATCAAAGAAGTAAACGTCAATGGTGAGAAGCTGTACAAGGGCATTCTCATTGAGAAGAGTGGGACCAATGCTGGACGAGTGGTACTGCACCGTCTATTCCGTTACAACGGCAACACCTCGCAGGAAATCTGGCGGGCTGAAATTAAAGAGTATCAACTGCAAAAGGACATCGGTAACTACGTGGTGCCTTACCTGGTGACCGTGAACTGCCCGGAGCAGAAGGTCTCCATCGAGATGAAGATCAAGGCTTGTAAGGTGAACCAATTGCAAGCCACCCCAGCCCTCTTCCAGAAGCCCACCGGCCACCGCAACCACGACATCGCGAGACTGCAACCCACGGGTATTCCCAACACCATCACTCGAGTGAGGGGTGGAGAGTAGTTTTTCAAACATGTGCGAGAGATGCGTTGGAAGATTGTGGTCAGAATCTGGCAGCGATTTGAAATGCCACCACTCTCTTGTGAAATCGTGGCGCCGGCTCCAACGGAGCCACGACTTTAGCCAGGGGCGGAAGCCCCTGGAGCGAAGACATTGATTTTGTAAGCCCTGAAAGGGCGTCTTTAATCCCACATATACCGCTCGTCGTATTCCACCTCATGCTGATCCAATTGATTCGCAATTCCTCCTGAAACGTTCGCGTACGGTGATGTTCGATTTGGTTGTCGATGTAGGTTCCCAACGAACCCAGGCCCGACTTGCTGACGGAGAACGCTGCGTATCCTTGTTGCCAGCTGAAATGCTGAAGCAATGGAAACTCTTCGTGAATCCACTTGGAACTATTCGATTTGATATCACGCACCAGATCAGACACAGAAGCATCTCGAGCTTGATTGATGAGCAGATGAATATGATCTGCGATGCCACCTGCTTTGATCAGGTTGTGTCGCTCCGTTGGAGCTTCGATCATGCAATATAGCTCACCAAGCCCTTCCGGGCCTAGCTAAATACGGTGGCTCCTTTGGAGCCATGCAAGTCGCATACACTTCGACAAAACGCTTACGTTGTCGCAACCATCCAAACCCGGCTGAAGCCGGTACTCCAACTACTCCTGTCCCGGCAAGCACAACTGTTTGATCAGTTCCTGCATCTGATCCTGCAGGAAGTCTGCCAGGTTGGGTACTGGTGCTGCTTCCTGGTTTTCGCTGATGGCGGAGAGCCAGCGGGGGAAGGCGTAGAGCCAGGCGAAGCGGTCTAAGTCGAGTGCTTCGAGGCGGCAGATGCGACCTTGGTTACTGGCTTCATCCCACAGCGTTTTGCTTTTGCCGGTGATGGCGACGTCATCGCTGGGTCTTAGCAGGATCAGTTGATCGAGGACGCATGGTTCGCCTTCAAAGGCAGCGAGCTTCACAGCAAGGTCTCGCGGTTTGCCGGGGCCACGGCCGAGGAAGAGGCCGATGCCCAGCCGCCAGGTTTTGCCTGCTTTGCCGGCCCAGTGGGCGAGCGAGATCATGCCGTAGGTGGGGTGATCACCGAAGCTGAGTTCGGGGACAACGTGGGTCAGCCGCCACGGGCCGAGCTTGACGCCGTGTTCATGGCAGGCGTTGAGGAAGCAGCCCAAGCCTGATTGCAGTTCACGGGCAGCGCCGGTGAGGGCACCTTCGGGGCTGAGCTTGACCACCGCTGCAGCACATTCATCCCGCCAGAGTTCCAGCAGGTTGGTCTTGGCAATCGTGATCGTGGTGACAGGCTCGGGAATCACCACCGGTGGTTTGACTTCGACGACCATCGGTTCGGTCTTTGGGTCTTCGACTACAGGTGACAGCATCGGTGCGGTCACTGTCTGCTTGGCGATAGTAGGCCACAGACCCAGATCGATTGCATCCTGCGTAGCAATGCGGCGAGCGACCGGTGGGAAGGCATCCTGCACTGGCGGAAACTCTGGGTTCGCTGGTGTTTCCACCTGCACCATGCTCTTCACCTGAGCAGGCAGTTCCGAGGTCACAGGCACTTCGCGTACCGTCGGTGGGTCTTGTTCCACCAGCGTGGCAGGATTGTTGCCATACACGATAGTGTCGAACAAATGTCGGAACTGCTGGAGCATGTCTCGTAGCGTCGGTTCGGTCTTCGCTACTCGTGCGATCTGTTCATCATTGAATGGATGGATGGCAGAACACTGCTTGCTTTCTGCCCCCAACTCTTCGAGTGAAGGCTTGAGACGAGCAGCAACGACTTGCCAGACGAGGTACGGTGCAGGTGGTTCGAGCCTGAGTGCTTTGATGGTGCCGAACTTGGGCAGGTGGATCGGGTTATTGAGACGATCCTGAATGTAACCATCCAGGCTGGGCACAAAACGATTCCAGAGGCCTCGTTCAGCGAATACCAGGAAGCAGAGGCCATCAATGCGATGCATCAGTTGAACGATACCTGCGAAGAACGATTCACTGATCTTGTGAGCATCTTCGGTGCGGCGAACCAGCAGCAAATCTTCCAACTGATCAAAGGCTACCACGACAGGTACCTTCAGTGTCAGCATGATGTCCATCAGGGCTTTGAAGAGGGACAGGACAAGGTCGGCACGACCGGGGCGTACCTGGAAATCAAGGCGAGCGAAGCCATCGGTGAGGAAGTCAGCCAGCACCGTTTCCTGATTGAGGAGCGTGGCCATCACGAAGCCTTGAATGATGCGGCGACGCATCTGGCCGAGGGTGGCACGGGGTTCATGGGTATCGACGAAGCTGGTGATGGCATCACACATCTTTTCCATGTCGAGCTGAGCTTCCTGACATGCTTGTCTGATCGGCATCCCATTTGGCTTGCTGATGGTTTCGAGCAGCCACTGACAGCGTTCTTCGCCTTGGGTTTGCCCGAGACCGAGCTTGCGCACCCAACGGGCCAGACTGGCACCGCCGAAATACTGGCTTCGTTCAGCGGAGGGCATAGCTTCCAGTGTCTGACGCAGGTACCGCTTGGTCAACTCTTCGCCGATGAACTCGATAGGCCGTTTACCTTTTTGCTTGCCACCAGTGAGGAGGGTATCGATCACCTGGAAGAGAACATATTCGGGGAAATCGGTGCCCTTTTGATAGGTGCCTGGGGTGACGACAAGTTGCCAGCCTTGAGCTGGTCCATGCTTGAGCGAGTGAAGCAGGTGGGTTTTACCTGCACCCTTGTTACCAAGGATAGGGACGATCTCGGAGTGTGTCTTCGGGTCGTGCCGGTAGAGATCAACGACGGCCAGTAGTTGTTCCCGTTCGCGAGCATAGAGTTCAGCAACGTGGTAGCGGGAGCAGACATCATCATCAGGATGACGAGCGAAGTAGTTGCGGAAGGGGTTGCCTGTCTTTCGCAGCATCTGCATGGCCTTGGCTGCAACGGGGCGTTCTTGTGTGGCTGGCATATCTGATCCCTTCCGTGTGTAACTTGTCTTCGTGAATGGATATCTGTTAACCGAGAGCGCTGGCATAGAAGGCCAAACTGTGACCTTGTAGTAGCGCCAGGCTTGGTTCGGGTAGTTCGTGGAGTGGCCCGGTCCAAGGCTGCAGAGCGATCCTTCGCTCAGAGCAGAGTTTACGCAGGCCATCGTGAAAGATGCCTACGCTCATCTCGGGCATGGTTTGTCTGGCTTGGTGGTAGAGTTCAGTGAGTGGGCAGTCTTCGGCAGGACGAGTGTTCTGTCGCTGCAGCAGATAACGTGTCACCTGCTCTTCCCAATCGGGCACAGCCACCCGGCTTTGAGTGACGACAGGTTGACTGCACTGCGTTGAAAGGCGTTCCACTTTGGTCCGAAGTGTATCAATGGTTTGATGAGCGTTCCGAACGGATAACTGCAGTTCCTGCAAGTGTCGTTCGGTTTGCTGCAACTGGGTCTGCACCTGTTCCAGCACGGGGCGAGGGTTGCTCTGGGCCAACAGGTGGTTGGCACCAGCTTCGGTGATACTTACCAGTTGGGTGCTGGTTTTGCCTTTGGATGTGGTTTGCTTGACACTCAACCAGCCAGCAGCGAGTGATTCCTGTGCAGCAGCTTTGCCAAGGGCGTTGCTGGGAAAAAGCCCGGGCTGGGTTTTGCTCTCCAGCAGTGCAGTAGGCTGGGTGGCAGCGTAGGCCTGGGCCAATCCAGTGAGTAGCTGCGAATGATGCCGAGTCGAACTCATGAGCCATCCATGGCATAGGGTTCTGAAAGAAGTTGTCGCATTATGCACAAGGTGTGCGGATGCATCAAGTGCAGTCAGCCGAAATCGCCGTTGACATCATCACCCGTTCAACTGTACATATCGTGCCTCGTGGGCGGAGGTGGATGGAATGCAGGGGGAGTCTAACAGTAACATGCCGGTTGAGCAAGCGGAGGCTTATTCGCTTGGGTGGCGCGGTGTCGGTCTCATTCTGCTGTTTGGTGTCAGTCTGCTGGTGGCGTATCACCTGAGTTGTCGAACCCTGACCATGCACGAAGTGATCTTCGCCCAGCCAGCGAAAGAAATGCTGGCGAGTGGTGACTATCTCGTACCTCGGGTCGGGGGTGTCGTCTTCTCGGATAAGCCTTTGCTGACGATGTGGCTGATCGCTGGGTGTATTCAGCTTTTCGGTAGCGAGAGTGAATGGGTGGTACGATTGCCTAGTTCGTTCGCCATGCTGTTGACGGCGTTGATGATTGGTATGACCGCTGCTCGCTGGATGGGAAGACGAACAGGCATTCTCGCGGGGCTTATCCAGCTGACCTGCTACTACATGTTGCAGATGGGCACGCTGGCAGAAGCAGATATGCTGCTGATCTGTGCCGTTACAGCGTGCTACTGCTGGTTCGCCTGTGTGAACATCGACAGTCCGGTGGGCAAGCTGTCAGGCACCTATACGCCGTGGGTGTTTCATGTCTTGCTTGGGCTGGCATTCATGATCAAAGGCCCGTTGGGCATCATTCTGGTGGGGCTCGGTCTTGGTTCATACATGGTGATTAGCCGACAATGGTCGCTGTTGTGGTTCTTCTTTCACCCCGGTGGAATGCTGCTCATTGCCGTGATGGCCCTGCCCTACCCTGTGCTGGCTGGGTTGCGACACCCGCCGATATTTGATGAATGGATGTACCACAATTGGGGGCGGTTCAGTGGGGAGATGTCTCATCTGCAGTCTCAGCAACCAATGTTGTTCTATGTCTATCATCTACCTTTGATGCTACTGCCTGCTGCGCCGTGGCTCATCTTTGGGTGCTGGGGTAAGGCCATCTGGCGCTCACCGATCACCTGGTGGGCCTGGTGCTGGTGCATTCCGGGCCTGCTCTTTTTGAGTTGTTCGGCGTGGAAGTGGAAGCACTACATGTCGCCTTTGCTCCCCGGGTTAACGCTACTGATGGCAGCTGGGCTCGAACGCTGGCTCTTTGCGATGGCTGATGTACTCCACCGCATCTGGCGGCCGCTCATGTGTGCTGTCGGGCTGATTGCAGGTGTCTGTATCACGGTCGTACTGATTTTCCAGCCACTGGGGATGATGCCTTTGTTGGTGCTGATCCCAATGCTAACTCTGGCTGCGTTATTCGTACTGGAAGTCTCGTACCGACGCTGGCAACGCCTCTTGCTGCCTTCATTGGCACTGCTAACCTGGGCGATGATTGTTTCGACCTTCTGTATCGTGATGCCGAAGTACGATCAGTTTCGAGAGCTTGCTGAGTTTGCAAATCGCATTAATCAACGTCCAGAACTCATCGATCCATTGTATCTGGTGAATTTGAGTTACGAACAGATCATCTACTATCTCAAGAAACCGGTCATCAGCTTGGATCATTGTGAAAAGTTTTCAGGAGATCAGCATACTACGTCACCATTATTTCTACTCATGAGAGCCAGTGAGCTAGGCAATCTTCACGGATCTTGGTCAATTCAGACACTTGACAGCAGCGATCATTCAGGCCGACATCCTTCAATCAAAGATCCACTGGTTTTACTGAAAATCGAACCGCTACGACAAACGGTTCAAGCTAACTGATTGAGAACGCTTGTTCTTTGTTGCAACCTTCAGGATGATATTGTGTAATAACGGTCTTGATGCAGAATACTGAACACCAGCTCCCGGTGTATTTGCAACCTTAATATCCTGTCTCACCCTCAATGATAGCTCAACCACTATTTCAAAGCCTGGTGTTGGCCATACCTGAAGTGGTCAGCAACACTCGGTTTGCCTCCTACCTGCGGCAGTCATTGCAGTTTGATTTCGCAGGCTTGGAGAGCCGAACTCGACTACAGCAAGATAGATTGCATTTCATTCAGAGAGCCGCAGGGCGAACCAAATTATATCGAGACTTGATCGCTGGCTCGCAGGGTGAAAATGACTGGAGGAAGTTGGTCATCACTAAATCGGATATACGTCGATACTATCCGAGTGGTGTTTTTTCACGATGTCCGGAAAAAGATTGGCAGTATTTATCAACGTCAGGTACTACCGACCGTTTGTCGGTTGTAGCTGATTTCGTCAAACGAGATCATCGACGTAGTAGCGAACTGCGGACACTTAGTATCGCAACAGGCAGGTCCATCGGAGTTGATACTGTTGAGATACCACCAAACGTCTGTAACGTTGTCTGTGGTATTGACGATACACTTCCTCCGACCATCTGGCAGCATCTCTGGGGAAATTTTCGAGCGGGCAGTTTTAATAAGAAAGCTGTCAGTGATTTGCGTGGATTGGTGGAACGGAACGTGCTTCTTCGCAAGTTCACGCTACCACCAATCGAGCCTGCTCCTGCTGCTATCCTTACTAAACAACTAGATCATTATCTGGGTCATCTGAAGAGGCAAAAACCAGTCATATTGCGGGGCTACCCACAATACCTGCTTTGGCTCGCAGACAGAGCTCGTTTGACAGAAGTATCGCTTCCATCGCTGCGATTTATTCTTCCTTATGGTGGTCTCGCATCCTCTGCGATGATAGCTCGCATCGAAGCAGGCTTCGATGCAGTTTTTCGAAATGCATATGGGACCAGTGAACTAGGTGCGATGTCAGTATCGTGTGGCCACTCACCTGGAATGCATATCTTTGAGGATTTGTTCCTGTTCGAGATAAATGGCAGTACCGAAGCAAAGGGGCCCGTGGTGGTAACAGACTTGATTAACGATGCTATGCCGATTCTTCGTTATCAGGTAGGCGATGTCGGTCGGCTATTGCACGAACCGTGCAGTTGTGGACGAAAAACTGGAAGAGTGGAAATCATGGGAAGAGTACAGGAACTACTTCAACTCGAAAGAAGAACTCTTACCCCAGGCGAAATAGCAGATTCCTTCTACGTTGATCAAGGAATAGCTAACGCCCGGCTGGACGAGGTGGCCCCAGGATGTTTTGAAGCTTCGATTGTTGCAACACCTGGAGCACAGGAACCCGATGTCCTTGCCTGGCAGGAACGATTTCGTGCCTTGGGGGGGCGAAGCATCAAACGTCTCAAGTGTCGAGTGGTGACTTCGCTTCGACCTGAAACCAGTGGTAAGTATCTGCTGGTTTGGCCCTATTCTTCATCTGCCTAAGCTGACATCATGCTTCCAGTTGCTCTCCGAGACGACTTTCCATTTCTTCAGCAGGTTCATCCGAACGGGCGACCGTGGGTGTATCTTGACAGTGCTGCGACCACGCTGAAGCCTCAACCTGTGATTGAGGCGATGATGAAAGCGATGAGTCTGTACAGTACCAATGTGCATCGCTCGGTGTACGGTTTGGGGGATATCGCCACAGAGAAGTTTGAAGGGGCACGTAGAAAGATCGCCAGGTTTATTGGTGCAGATAGACACGAAATCGTATTTGTCCGGAACACTACTGAAGCCCTCAATCTGGTGGCGAGTGGTTATCCGAGAAAGGGGGTCGCGCTCGTTTCCTGGAGTGAACATCACTCTAACCTGTTGCCCTGGCAACGAGGTCCCTTTCGCGGTATTGCCCCTTTAGCGAATGGCAGCCCCGATATTCAAGGTGTCTGCAACGAGTTGAATCGAGGAGATGTTTCGATCGTCGCGGTTTCCCATATTGGCAACGTGACAGGTCACATTACTGATATCCGAAGATTAGCCTCTGAGGTACATCGTGCAGGTGCAATCCTCGTAGTGGATGCAGCTCAGTCTGCAGGGCGAATGCCTATTGATGTGCAGGAACTGGAGTGCGACTTCCTGGCGTTCAGCGGACACAAGATGTATGGCCCATCAGGAATTGGTGTTCTGTATGGAAAGACGGAACGTTTGCTGGAGCTCTCACCCGTCCTGGCTGGCGGTGGCACGGTGGAGACGGTGCATATGCATCATCATGATTTCCGCTCATTGCCTTGGAAGTTGGAGGCAGGTACGCCTGCTATTGAAGCAGTGATTACTCTAGGAGCTGCGGTAGACTATCTACAGACACTGGGTATGGAAGAAGTAGCTGAACATGAAACGGAGTTAACCAGGTATGCAGCCCAAAAAATCAAAGTATTGAACCAACATGCGAAATGTGTCTGGCACAGTGGTGAATCTTCGCTCGGAACGCTCAGCTTTCACATCGAACGTGAATCCTCTCACGTGATGGCGAGGACGCTCAGCGATCGATATGGCATTTGTGTGCGATCAGGTCACCTCTGTGCACAACCATTACTCGAATGGTGGAAAGCCCCTCCTATCATTCGGTTGTCTTTTGGCATTTACAATTGCACTGCAGAAATCGACTACTGTTGTGATGCTTTGTGCGAAATAATGAGTTCACTGAAAGCCAGATAGCTACTCATCCAGATCAATCAGTTCAGCAATACCTGCCTCAGCTACCTGCCGACCGGTGAGGAAGCGGCCTTCACTGATCCAGGTGCGAACGTGTTGCTTTGAGACGTTGCCTAGCAGTTTCACTTCGAGATCGAGTAGTTCTTCTTCGAGTTGCTGAAAGTGAGATGCCCAGTGGCGGGCTTCGACACTGTCTACCCGCTTGTCACTTTCCCAGCGCATGCGGTGGAAGAGAAGCGTGGAGTATGGGGTGACATAGCGTTGATGTGCCGCAGCGAAGATCAGCACGGTAGCTGAGGAACATTCGCCCAGCACATAGCAATGCACTTTCAACTTCCGAATTCGCATGAGGGAGAGGACAGCCATTGCCCCGTAGACCGAGCCTCCAGCAGAATCGATGTGGAAGGCACACTCGCTGCCTGGTTTGAGTTCGAGCAGTTCCTTGACGATGTCTGCTTCCCAGTCGTCAACGTCGCCGATGAGGGCGAACTCGGGAAGTGACTTCTTACGTGGTTTAGCCATCGGTGGTCATCGTGGGGCAAGCAATCAGGAGTCTTGCACTCTAGCGGATGAGCAGTGATCATACAATCAGAAAGAACGATCAGTATTTGAGGAGCAGTGGTGCGGGTAGCGCTCGTACACGATTGGCTGCTGGGCATGCGTGGTGGCGAGAAAGTGCTCGCTGCCATCGCTACACTCTATCCGCAGGCTGAAATTTATACCTTGCTGGCTGATGTTCGCTCTATGCCAGTGTTTCAGAAACATCGGATCCACACCAGTTGGTTGCAGTATTTGCCGGGAGCGAAATCGTACTACCGCAAGTTGCTTCCGTGGATGCCTGGAGCTATCGAACGGTTTCGGCTGGTTGAGTTTGATCTCGTCATCAGTTCAAGCCACTGTGTGGCCAAGGGGGTAAAGGTTCCTGAGGGAATTCCCCATATCTGTTACTGTCACACTCCAATGCGGTACGCCTGGGATTTGCAGGACCTCTATCTGGAACGGGTTCCTGCACGTCTGAGAGGATGGGCACGTCACGAACTGGAGAAGTTGCAACAGTGGGATCGTGTAACATCTCACAGAGTCAACCGTTTCATCGCCAACGGTCGTACCGTGCAGGAACGCATCCGAAGATCGTATGGACGAGCGAGTGAGATCATCCACCCACCTGTCGATACGGATTTCTATGACTTGAATGCTGGTGTATCACGAGAGAATTATTATCTTGTTGTTTCCGCACTGGCACCGAACAAACGCATCGACTTGGCCATAGAAGCATGCCAGCAACTGAACCGAAACCTGGTCATCATCGGTACAGGCTCCGAAGCCAAACGATTACGACGAATGCTAGGAAACGATAAGCAATTTATTGGCTGGTCAACTAACGAAACTATCAGACATCACCTGCAAAGGTGCCAGGCCCTTCTCTTCCCCGGTGAAGAAGATTTCGGCATCGTTCCTGTTGAAGCTAACGCCTGTGGTTGCCCGGTGATTGCATATGGTGTGGGCGGGGCGACGGAAACGATCAGACCACTCGGACGTGCTGACTATCCTACTGGTGTCTGGTTTGATCAGCCCACGACCGCATCACTGATAGAAGCGATTCAACTATTTGAAAGACATCAAAGTGACATTGATCCCGAAGTCTGCCGTCGCTCCGCTGAGCGATTCAGTCAGGCCAGGTTTACGAAGGAATTCAGTGCTTATTGCACCACAGTGCTGAACAGCCGTGGTCTGTCATAGAATGAGGGAATTCATCTGTCTGAGAAGAATCATGGATAAGCCAGTTACTCAACAATCACTCACCCACTGGCAGGCTCGGCTCGATCACATCGTTGAAACCATGCGTGAAATGAGCCTGCATACCGATCCGCAGGCCATGGTGCAGTCGTATAGCAGTCGCATGAGGCAACTGCTACCCAACAATACCTTCGTTGCTGTTAGTCGACGTGGGCTGGATGCTCCATGGTTTCGAATCACCCGTTCGACCAAGTGGAATCACTCCATTAACCCGTGGAAGGAACAGGAAAAGCTGCCTTTACTGGCAGGTGGCATCCTGGGAAAACTGCTGTATGATGGTCGCCCGCGCATTCTCGATGACCTTTACATTGAACCAACCGACCCGGCTTATGAATTCCTGGCAGGTCATCGGTCGTTGTTAGCGATCCCGCACTTCGATCATGGTGAAGCCCTCAACATGGTCTTTATCATGCGGGCCGAATCGCAAGGGTTCGATCCCGATGAGTTCCCGGAGCAGGTCTGGATCAGCAATCTCTTCGGCCGAGCTACCCATAACCTGGTACTTCGAGAACAGGTGCAGCTAGCGTTCGATGCGGTGGATCGAGAACTCAAGACGGTTGCTGCGATTCAGCGTTCACTCTTGCCCAAGACCTTGCCCAGTATTCCGGGGCTTGATCTGGCAGCTTATTATCAGACCTCAGCACGGGCCGGCGGTGACTACTACGATATGTTCCCACTGCCTAACGGCTTATGGGGTTTGCTCATCGCTGATGTCAGCGGACATGGTACACCAGCAGCAGTGCTGATGGCTGTCACCCATAGCATTGTCCATAGCTACCCTGGTCCAGCGACACCACCGGGAACCATGCTGCAGTATGTGAATCAACGTCTTTCCGAAGCCTACACCAGCGATGTAGAAGCCTTCGTGACCGCTTACTATGCTGTGTATGATCTGATAGCC
>WBZX01001193.1_pt1 | contig 20174 bp, 14 predicted proteins | sample 5204211 | NCBI WGS metagenome assembly WBZX01 (sample SAMN12344362, study PRJNA552823) | activated sludge metagenome | biome: Activated sludge suspended growth; feature: Nitrification reactor; material: Wastewater; isolation source: activated sludge from nitrification reactor of wastewater... | reverse complement strand
ACAAACGCGTCGCAGCGTCGATGCATCGGGTGAGCCGTGCGCAGGGGTTGACCGAGGCCACGAAGGCTCCGTCGTGATCGAATGGCCACCGTGCCGACGCTCGCGAGCACGAAGTGGCCGGCCGCCGTCGACACGCCGACGCCTCACTCGCGCAGCCCCGGCGGCGGGAGCACTGGCCCACCGTCCGGCGCGTCGTCCTGCACCGCGAGGCACTGCGCGACCGCACCGAGGCCCGGGATCGCATCGAAGACGGTCGCGAGCGCCGACGAGGCGTCGGTGAGCATGCCTTCGCCGAAGCCGACGAGCACGGGATCGATGATGTTGAGGTAGCACGGGTTGGCCGGCGCGAGCACGGCCTTGGCCTCGTCGCGCCACCAGAAGTAGAGCGAGCGCGCGGTCCACAGGTACGTGAAATCGTAGGCGGTGGGGTTCGGTCGCCAGGCGGCGATGCGATCGGGGTCGACGCGGTAGTTGGCCTCGTGGGCCAGCACCAGCGCCTGCGCGTCGTCGAGGGCGTCGCGGGCGACCTGCAGTCGCGCCGCGAGCTCGGCGTCGTCTTGGTCGTAGATGCCGTCGACGTAGTTGTAGAGCGCGTGCACCTGACGAGCCCGCAGCGCGGTCATGCGGGCGCCGACGGCGAGATCGGCGAACAGCGGTGCGGCCTCGACGGGGATCTCGGGCGCGAGCGCCTCGAGCTGGTCGGCGATGTCACCGAAGCGGCTCTCCATCTCGGCCAGCAGCGGATCGAGCTGCGACGAGTAGGCCGGCGGCGAGTGCAGCGGGTTGCGCATCTCGACCAGGCCGAGCTTCTCCGGCTGCGTCATCGTGAAGCTGATGCCGGGGATGTCCTGCCCGAGATCGGTGAGGTCGTCGAAGGGCTCCCAGCCCTGCAGGTAGGCCTGCCCGTTGCGTCGCACGATGTCCGACGGCGCAGTGCCGTCGACGCGGCCTTCGATCAGCAGCTCGTGCTGGGCCTTCGCGAGCTGCACGAGCAGCGATGCGACCTGCGGACCGACCGCGCCGAACGGCTGCACCACCGGCTCGAATGCGGCGAACAACGCCGCGTCGTCGTCGAGGTCGGTGCGAGGGTTCCATGCCGCGCGAGCGGTGACGACCTCCTGCACCCAATAGCCCCACTCCCAGCCGCTCGAGAAGGTCAGCTGACCGTCGATGGGCGCGCCGGCGTGCTCGTCGCGACCGGTGAGGCCGGCGTCCTCGGCCTGCGCGATGAGGCGTGCGTCGTGCAGACGTCGCTCGGCGTAGACCGGCAGCAGCAGCGGCACGTCGATGTCGAAGCTCACCCAGTACGCGGTCTCGGGGTGCCACACCACCGTGCGCCGGCCGGCCTCCTCGGCGAGGAACTCGAACATGAACGCGAAGTCGGTGTTGCCGTAGGTCGGCGCCGGATCGTCGACCGCGTAGTGCTGCACCGTGTGCGGCATGATGCCGAGCCGCGGATCGGCGTAGTGGGGCAGGAAGTTGAAGTTCAGCGGCTCGCCGGTGTCGGGATCGGTGTAGTTGGGGACGGTCTGCCCGCTCGAGGTGTGGATCTTGATGAGCGCGGTGCGGCCGTGGGCCTCGTCGAGGTGGCGGGCCAGCTCGTCCATCCACGCGACCATGCGGGTGTCGTCGGGCGCGGTGAACTCGGTGGTGCCGCTCTCGGTGGCGAGGTAGTCGAACTGCGCCTCCATCAGCCAGTCGACGCGATCGCGCAGCTCGGCGAGCTCCTCGTCGAGCACGCCCGAGTCGGTTCGCACGAGGCGCCAGGTGTTCTGTTGGTGCAGACGAATCGGCACGTCGACGCCGACCCACACGCCGAATGCGTGGGCGCGCTCGACCATCGTCTGCAGCCGCCCGCGCCGCTCGTCGCTGTCGGCGAAGGTCGCCCAGCCCTCCGAGTAGAGCAGCAGCCAGTGCACGCGGTTCTGTCGATTGGCGAGCATCCACTCGAGAAACGCGTCCCACTCGCCCAGGCTCGCCTGCCAGCCGGCAAAGTCGTCGGGGCCGCCGGGGCCCCAGCCCTGCAGCATCTCGGTGAGCTCGAGCGGGTGCATCGTGTGCAGCTGCACGCCGCGGATCGGCCATCGCGGCGCATCGGTGCTGTCGATGCTCGGCAGCGTGTCCGGCAGCGCAGCAGGGCGCGTCGGTGCCAGCGGGTGCAGGAACGCGAAGCCCAGCGACTCGAGCAGTGCGTAGCTGCCGTAGCCGAGCCCGAGCTCGGCGTGTCCGAAGGGATCTGGATCGATCGCGGCGCCGTCGGTCACCAGCGCCGCGGCGCCGGCGACCGTGCCCGAGCGCAGGATGAAGCCCTCGCTGGGCACGCCGGCCAGCTCGTCGGCGCCGATCAACGCGCGCGTCGAGGCGTTGTCGCCGAAGCCCAGCACCCAGCTGTCGGGGTGCACGTCGTCGATGCTGTCACCGACGTCGAGCTCGACCACGGGACGATCGGCCACGGCTTCGATGTGCTCGACGATGCGGGCGCGCACGGTGGTCGAGACGTCGTCGCCGAAGTGCAGCAGGATCTGGGGTGTTCCGGGATCGACGCCGGTGGTGCCGCCGTCACTGCTGTCGGCGGGGCTGGTGGTCGTCGACGCGGTCGCGGATCCGGAGCCGCCCGTGGAATCCGCACCGGTGCTGTCGTCGCCCGAGCCATCGGCGGCGCTCGAGTCGTTGCGGCACGCCGCGAGGGCCAGCAGGAGCGGAATCGAACCGTGGAGCCGTGCGCAGCCGCGAAGCATGGGACGCCCATGATGCCCGGGATGCGCGGCGGTTGCCTCGCAGCGATGCGAGCTGTCGCACGCGAGCTCTAGCGAGCCGTCGCCGCCGCGGCGACCTGCTCGCGCGCCCATGCGAGGAACGGATCGTGCTCGTGTCGCTCGTGCCAGAACATCGACACCGGGAAGCCCTCGATCGGCAGCGGCGGCGCGACCACCTCGAGTGCGAGGTAGCGTCGCACGGACTCCGCGGATCGCTGGCCGCACGTGAGCACAGCGTCGGAGCCCGCGACGATCTCGGCCGCGACGTGGAAGCTCGGCACCACGGCGGCGATGCGACGACGCAGGCCTCGCTTGCGCAGCGCGAGACCCACCGAGCCGATGACCTTGCCGGCCGGCGAGATGAGCACGTGATCGAGTGCTGCGAAGCGCTTGACGGTGAGGCGCGTGCGCAGAGCCGGGTGCCCGCGCCGCAACACGCAGACGAAGGGCTCGCGGTGGATCTCGCGGCTGCGCAGCCCCGTGACGGTGCGAGTGCCCGAGATGCCGAGGTCGATCTCGTCGCGGGCGAGCGCGGCCGCAGACGCAGGCTGGAACGGCAGCACCACCAGATCGACGCCCGGCGCCGCTCGCTGCAGCGCGCGGTGTAGCTGGGGCACCACCAGCGACTGGGCGAAGTCCACCGCCGCGAGCCGCAGCGGGCGACGCTCGGCCGCGGGATCGAATGCCTTGGGTGCTGCGACCACGCGCTCGAGCAGCGTGAGGCCTTCGCGCAGCGGCACCGCCAACGCCTGCGCGCGCGCGGTCGCGGCCATCTGGCGGCCGACGCGAACGAGGATGGGATCGTCGAGCAGTGCGCGCAGACGGGCCAGCGTGTGACTCATCGCCGACGGGCTGACCGACAGCCGCCTCGCCGCACGCTCGACGTGACGGGTCTGCAGCAGCGCGTCGAGGGCCACGAGCAGGTTGGTGTCGAGCGCGGCGAGTTGGCTGCGTTCCATGCCGCCTCAGAGCATACATGCATGCGGTGCAGGTATGGGCCTGAGCATCTTGCATTTGGATTCATGCCTGGGCGGTCGCAGCTTGAGGCCCACCAGAGGGACCCCGACCATGCGACACACCATTGCCCATGCACTCATCTCGTTCCTGCCCGTGATGGGCGCCTGCACCACCGACGACCCGCAGGGCGACGACACCGGCAGCAGCAGCGGTGCGGACACCAGCGGCAGCACGACCGCCGGCACCACGACCACCGCGACCACCGCGACCACCACCGACGGTACCGACGGCACCGACGGCGGCAGCACCGACGACGCTTCGAGTGGCGGCGGCTCGGACTCGGGTTCGACCGGCGGGACCGCACCCCTCGAGCTCGAGCCGGTGGTGGTGTTCGATCCCGCCGCATTCGAGCTACCCGAGGGGCTCGCGATCGACGGCGGCGATGCGTTGGTCGGCTTCGCGTTCACCGGTGCGATCGAACGCATCGCGCTGGCCGACGGCGGCCGCACCGTGGTGGCCACGACCCCGCCGCCGCCGCCGAACACGAGCTTCGTCACCGGCATCACGACCGACGGCGAAGGGCAGATCTACGCCGCGGTGGTCTCGTTCACCGCCGAGCTCGCGGCCGGCATCTACCGTGCGCCCGCCGAGGGCGGCGATGCGGTGCTGTGGGCCAGTGACCCTGCGATGGTGTTCCCCAACGGTTTTGCGTGGTCGGCCGCGGACACCCTGCTCGTGACCGACTCGGTCTACGGCGGTGTGTTCGAGATCGACGCCGACGGTCTCGCGACGCCGTGGCTGCAGCTGGCCGCGCTGGAGGGCGACGCGAGCAATTGCGGCGGCACCAGTGACATCGCGGTCGGGGCCAACGGCATCGCGCGTGATGGTGACGCGCTGTGGGTCGTCGGCGGCGATCAGGGCGTGGTCGTGCGCGTGCCGATCGAGGCCGATGGCAGCGCCGGCGTGCCCGAGACCGTCGCGGGGCCGGACTGCGAGCTCGCGGGGCTCGACGGCATCGTGCTCGACGACGACGGCAGCGTGATCGCGGCCGTCAACCGCAGCAACCGCATCGTTCGCGTCACCGCCGACGGCGACGTGGCGGTGCTGGCCGAGGGCCCACCGCTCGACTTTCCCGCCAGCGTCGCGATCACCGACGACGGCGGCGAGCGAGCGCTCGTGGTCACCGGCTTTGCGCTCGGGGAGTTCCTCGCCGGCGGTGCGCCGGCGCCGGCACTGCTGCGCGCGGCGTTGCCGTAGCCAGCGCACGCGGTCGGCCCCGCGGCGGTGCGCGGGGCCGACCGGTGTGGATTCCGCGTGAATCCTCGGGGGCGCGACGCATCCGCCACGCTGCGATCGCGACCATCAGCTCCGCATGGTCTCGCTGCGCGCCGTCTGCCTGCTTCCGGTCGCGTTCTCGCTGGCGTGTTCGTGGTTGTCGTCGGGCACTGCGGCGACGAACGAGCCCGGGTGGCTCGCACCCGTGCACGTCGCCCCGCCGCCCTCCGATCTCGCCGCGTCCACGCTCGGGAGCCCCACGGGGTCGAGCGCGAGTCGGCCCGCATGGGCCACCCAGCGCAGCTACGCCCCGGTGCTCGCGGCGCCCGACGTCGCGGCGCTCTTCCACGCCGCCGAGGCGACGCCGAGGCTGCGCGACGAGATCGCGGGCAGCCTGCTCGCGTGTCGCATCGACGTGCGCTTCGAGGAGATCAAGAACTGGTCGCTTCGTCCTCGACGATGGGCGGCCGCCGAACTGGCGCTGTGGATCGGCTTCGGCGCGGGCGCAGCGAACGACGCGTCGGCCCTGGCCGTGATGGGGCCGAACCAGAGCAACGCCGCCTTCTTCGCGGTGCCGGCGGCGCGCCTCGTCCGGGGCGATGTGCTCGACGTGCTCGTCAACGATCGCGATCGTCTCTTCGCCACCGACTTCGTCGATCGCGTGGGCCTGGTATTCACGGGCACCACGCCGCTGCGATCCAGCGGGCCGATCACCACGCTCGAGTGCCGGGTGGTCGATGAAGCCGCGATCGCGCCATTGTTGCTCGAGCGGGCGTGGGCCGCCGACGACCTGCTGCATGCGTGGCAACACGGCGAGCCGGACGTGCGCGGTGGCATCGAGGCCTGCGGCGCGCCGTCCGAGCTCGTCCCGCGGCTCTCCGAGCTCGCCGCGGTGCTCGCCTGGGACGACGCGCGCGTGCGGTCGCGGGTGGAGCGGGCGGCGGCGGTCGAGCACGAGGTCCTGGACGTGTGCAGCACGCGGTTCGCACGGTGGGTGACCTCGCTCGATCGACCCGGTGTGCCCGCGAGCCTGCCCGGCACCCGTCTGGGCGTGCGCGTGCGAGGTCGCGACTGCAGCAGCGCGGTGGCGTCGGCCGCCGGCGGCTGCATCGTCACGCTCGAGCTCACCCACCGCGGTCGCGAACCGTTCGTCCTCGCAGCCGGGGCCGAGCTGCATCCATCGTGGCTGCTCGAGGTGTTCGACGAGCGCGGTCGACCGCTCGCGCTGCGACGCGAGGGGCGTTGGCCCGACAGCATCGCGGCGTCGCAGCCCGCCACCGTCGCGCTCGTGACCGGGCGGGCGCGACCGATCGCGCAGCTCGCCCCCGACGAGCGCGCCACGGCCGGTGAGGGTGGTGCCGCACTGCTGCAGCTGCGGGAGCGTGAGGGCGGTCGCACGCTCTGGCTGCGACTGTCGCCGTGAGTGCTGCGATCGTGCGCATGCCGAGCTTCGCTCCAGCAGCGAATCGCTCGCGTCCAGCCGCTCGATCGCAGGAGCAGGGCAGCGTGCCGCTCGCGATCGACGGCATGTGGCTACCCGCGGCGCCGCTGCTGGAACTGCCGCTCGAGCCGTGCCAAGGCTCCGAGCGGGCGTCGACGTTCCTCGCGTCCAGGGGCCTCGACCCCAATGATCCGCTGACGCTGCGCGAGGCGGTGCTCGACGCCGACACCGTGGCGGCCCTGCACCACGTCGATGACGGCGGCGCGGGCATCCTCCGTCGCCGTCGCGGGTGACACCACCGGCGACCACGGCAGCGCGTGCGTCCGCGCCTCGCCACGAGGAGAGCTCGCTGCCGGTGGCCGGGCCTGCGGCGGGCACCCAGCAACGCCGCCGTCGCAGCGCAAGCTCGGTGTGATTTCGCAAGACATCAGGGGTGCCACGGGACTAGCCTCGCCGCCCACGTGGCCGAGCACGACGACCCCGAAGAACCCGGCGACTCGTCGCGTGCGAGTCATCGCGAGACCTCCGCGCGCATGCGAGCGATCGCCTTGCTCGCCAATCGCCTGGTCGGACTCAAGCCCGGGGTGCTCGCGAGCGTGCCGCTGACACCCGAGCTCGACGAGGCCGTGCGCGCGTGCCAGGGCTTCACCAAGAACGCGCGCGCGCGCCAGCTGCGACGCATCGGCTCGCTGCTGCGCGCCACCGACCTGGCGCCGATCGAGGCCGCGATGCGGGAGATCGAGACCGGCCGCGGTGAGCGATCGCGTCGCGAGCAGAGCTACGAACACTGGCGCGTGCGCCTCTTGAAGGAGGGCGATCCCGCGATGACGGCGTTCGTGCGCGCGCACCCCAGCGCCGATGTGCAAGCGCTGCGACAGCACGTGCGCATGGCCGTGCGTGAGCCCGAGAGCCCGCGGGGCAAGGGCGCCGCGCGCGAGCTGCTGCGGGCGATCCGTGCGCTCGGCGAGGCGACACCGGTCGCCAGCGAGGCCCAGCCCGCGAGCACCGCGTCGCACGACGACGACCACGACGCGTAGCGACGCGCCGATCGTCTCACCGTGGATCGGCGAGCCAAGCGTCGATCTCATCGATCTCCCGCTGCCACTGCGCGGCATCGGTGCCATATAGCGCGCGCGCCTGCTCGCCGAGTGCTCGTGCGTCCGCGCGAGCGCGGGCGTCGGTGGCGAGGCGCCAGCGTGCCTTGCCCAGCGCGAACAGGGTGTCGCTGAAGAGCGTGGGATCGACCTCGACCTTGCCCTGCAGCGCGAGCGCCTGCTCGAGCGCGAGGCGGGCGCCCGCGGCATCACCGGCGGCGAGGCGCGACATGCCGAGCGCGTTGCCGGCATAGACGATCATCGGATGCTGGCCACCGACGGTGGCCTGGAACATCGCGAGCGCACGCTCGTCGATCGGCACCGCCTCGCCGGGGCGCCCAGCTGCGACCAGGGTGTAGCCGACGTTGAGCAGCGAGATCGCGAGGTCGGGATGGGGATCGCCGAGGCGCTCCTCCCAGATCGAGAGCGCCTCGCGGTGGCGCTGCAGCGCGAGCTCGAGGTCGCCGCTGCGACGCGCGATGCGACCGAGATCGTCGAGCAAGGTCGCGACCGCGATGCTGCGCGGGCCGCGACTCGTGCGGGTGGCCGCGAGCGCCTGCGTGAGCGGCTCGACCGCGAGGTCGAGCTTGCCGGCGAGGCTGAGCGCGCTGCCCAGCTCGCGCAGCGAGTCGGCGACGATGGGGTGCTGCTCGCCGTAGTGAGCGGTGCGGATCGCGATTGCGCGGCGGTGGTTGACGATCGCCTCGTCGTAGCGTCCCAGTCGCACGAGCGCGGCGCCGATGTCGTCGAGCACGCGCGCGACCTCGGGGCCATCGGGGGCGTGGGCACTCCAGTAGGCCAGCGCGCGGCCGTGGGCGACCAACGCGGCCTCGAAGCTGCCGGCCGCAACCAGCACGCTGCCCTCGGCGCTGTCGAGCTGCGCCGCGCGCTGGGGGTCGCCCCCGCTGCGGCGCACGAGTGCGCGCCCGAGCGCGAGCCAGGTCTCGCCGCCGCCGCGATCGGCCTTCACGAAGCCGACCTCGTGGGTGAGGTTCGTCGCCAGCTCCGATGCGCGTCGCGGATCGTCGGCGGCGAGTGCTGCCGCGAACGCTCGGCGGTAGCTCGCGATGGCGTCGTCGGGGAGGCCGAGGCGCGCCGTGAGGGCGCCCTCCCAGCCCGCGATCTGCACCGTCAGCGGCGGATGATCCACGAGCGTGGCCGTCACGACCCACGGCGACAGTCGCAGGCGCGCCTCGGCGAAGTGGCCCAACGCCTCGGCGCTGGCGACATGGGCGAGCGCCTGCTCGGCGCGCTCGGTGATCGCGACGGCCTCGGGGTCGGGCGCCGCGGGGGCGGCCTCGTCGGGCGCGTTGCACTGCTCCAGCCGCGCGAGTCCGTGCACCGCGTCGATCGAGTGCTCGACGGCGGCATCGTCGGCGGCCGCGAGCCCTGCGAGTAGTGCGTCCAGCTCGGTGCGCCGTCGCTCGAGGCAGCGCATGCGCCCGTCCATCACGGCTTCGCTCTGCTCACCCGTGACGCGGGTGGCCGTGCACGCCGCCGTGCGTGCATCGATCCACGCCGCGGTGTAGTCGTCGATCGCCGCCGTCACGGTCTGCGCAGCCGCGGGGGCGTAGGTGAGCCCGGTGCTCCGGAACGCCCGCGCGATCGCGTCGCGGCGAGGGTCGTTCCAGGTCTGCGCGATCGCTGCCTCGCTGCCGGTGCACGGCGCGGGCCTGGTCTCGACCGGGATGCGTCCGCCGATGCGGCTGCCCGCGATCACGCCGGCGGTCAGCAACGCCGCGCCGCCCAGCGCGATCGCGGCCACGCGACGGCGTCGCAGCGTGCGATCGCGATCGAGCGCCTCGAGCAGCGCGAGCATCGACGGATGCCGCCGACGCTCGTCGGTCTCGAGCCCCCGCACGAGCGCGGCGTGGACGTGACGCGGCACCTTGGTGCCCGCGGGTGGCTCGCGCAGTCGTCCCTGCAAGACATTGGTCGCCAGCGCGACCAGGCTGTCGCCCGCGAACGGCGGCGCGCCGTACAGCGCCTGCCACAGCGCGACGCAGAACGAGAACTGATCCGAGCTGGCCTGGACCTCGGCGCCGAGGTGTTGCTCGGGCGACATGTACGCTGGCGTGCCCATCACCGCGCCGTCGGCCGTCATCGAGTGCTCGAGGGGGATGGCGACCTTGCGCGCACCGCTCGATCGCAGCAGCTCCGCGCTGGCCTCGCGATCGATCACGACGTTGGCAGTGCTGCCATCGTGGCGCGCGAGGCCGAAGTCCAGCACCCGCACGCGGCCGAAGCTGCGGCCGGGCTGCGGCTGTGCGCCGACCATCACGTTGTCGGGCTTGAAGTCGCGGTGGATGAGACCGACCGCGTGGGCGGCCGCCAGCCCTTGCCCCGCCTCCGCGAAGCAGGCGAGGATCTCGCGCCAGCTGCGGGGCGCCGCGCGGCACCACTGCGCGAGCGTCACGCCGTCGACGAGCTCCATCGCGACGAACACCAGCTGGCCCTCGATGCCGACGTCGAACACCGGGATGACGTTGGGATGGGCCAGGCGCGCCATCGCCTGCGCCTCGCGCAGCAGCCGGCTCCGCTCGTCATCGCCGCGCTCGCGATCGACGGTGACGAGCTTCAGCGCGACGCTGCGATCGAGGTCCGGATCGAAGGCGCGGTAGACCACGCCCATGCCACCGGCGCCGAGCCGCTCGAGCACGATGTAGCGCCCGACCTGCCGGCCGCGCTGCAGCGGCGCGTCGCTCGGCGAGTGCTCGCCGCCGTCGGTGGTGCCGGCGAGGTCATGCGAGTCGTTGCCACCCAGCACCCGGGTGCGCTCCAGTGGTGGGCCCGCGGCGGTGTCTTCGTTGGATCCGGCGGTCACGTGATGGCTACGAGCGCCGGGCCGGCGCGCCGCCGAGCATGCCAGAGTCGCGTCGTTGCGGTCACGCGCAACGCCGCCGCCGCCGCGCGAGCAGCATCCATGTGTCCGCATCACGTCCAGGCGCCCACGCCGTGGTCGTCGCGGGGATCCACGACGCGGTCGGCCACCATGACGCGGTCGGCCACCATGACGCGCGCACCGGCGAGGTCGCGTTCTTGCCCGGCTTCGTCGAAGCCGCGCCCGAAGCGAGCTTGTGGCTCGACGGCTCGCCGGTGCAGGAATCGCTCGGCGTGACCGCACCCGCGCTCGGGGTCGACGACGTGCTCGTCCTGTCGGCGGACGCGGGGCGCGAGATTGATCTGTCGCTCGCGGTCGCCGACGACGATGCCACGTCGTTCCGGGCCCCGTACACCCACTACTTCTGAGTCTCGACCGCGCCGATCACTCGTGCGGCTCGCACGTGATCGAGGCGACCGGCAACGCTTCGCTGATGCGCGCGGCGAGGTCCCCGAGCCGCCAGTCGAGGACAGTCCCGTCGGGGGCGAGGTCGAGCGGCTGCGGACCGCTGCATGGCGCGACGACCCGCACGAGCTTGGTTGGCCGCCCCATGGTCGACCCGCGCGACAGATCCCTGCTCCGAAGTCGGCGGAACCGCCCGGATCGCGATGCCCGTCGCAACATTCTCGGCGGTCGTGCAACCATCCCACTCGAGCGAGGGCCGAGCGGCGCGAAGGCGCGCCGCACCGAGCCCGCGTCGGGAGCCCACGATGTCGTCCTCACCCATCCGCGTCGCAGCCCTGTTCGTCGTCGCCGTGTCGATCTCGTTGGCCGCCACCACAGCCGACGCACGCGACGCCTGCGACCTGCTGCCGACCACTGCGAAGAAGGTCACCAAGGTCGTCGCCTCGCTGGGCGACCCCTACTGCGACGTGACGTGCAACCAGTGGCCACCTGGCTACGGCCCCAAGCCGTCGGCGCCGGTTCCGTCGGGGACTGCGGGCTTCGCGTTCACCAACGGCAGCCACGACAAGTGCTCGATCAAGATCTCGAACAAGCTCGGTTCGGCTGAGTTCTGCAAGGCCGAAACCATCTGCCTCGGCCCCGCGGGTCGGACCAACGATGGCGGCACCTACAAGTGCCCGACGTTCGAGTTCCAGACCGTGACGTTCAATCCTCGCCAGGACTGCAAGGACAAGACGACGCCGCGATTCGGCATCTCCGGCGTGTGGGTCGATGCATCGTCGTCCGGCGAGGTTCATCGCGCGGTGTCGACCAGCTGCACCCAGACCGGCCTGTCCGATCTGGTCATCCAGGGTGAGAACGTCGCGCTCGCCGATCGCATCTCGTTCAGCGACGGCCGCATCACGGCCACACGTCGACAACCCCACCCGGCGTCACCATGTCAAGCGCCCGGGTGCGTCGAGTACATGCTCAGCGTCGACGCCGATGCCCCGCTCGGCGATTTCCACGGCACGCTCGGCCTGTGGGGGCGCACCGAGAAGACCTTCGACTTGAAAGTCGTCGCGGCGACGTCGTCGACGTGCCCGACGCAGGCCGCTGGGCCGCGGCTCACGGGCAGCAGCTCGAGTGCCTCGGCGAGCTCGTCCAGCTCCATGAGCAACACCCAACCCGCCGTCCAATTCGGCGGCACGCGCACGCCGAAGGCCAAGGCTCGCAAGCGTTGCGGCCCCTCGGATCTGACCTACACGCGCGACCCTGCGGTGTTCGAGCTCACCACGGACACGCGCGTGGAGATCGACACGGACCTGGTGACGTTCGGGTGCCCGCAGTCGGCCCCTGCCGGCACGCCGTTCTCCGGCGTCAATCTCACCGGCAACGGGATCTTCTATCTGCGCGGCGTCGATGAGTTCGGCCTGGGACGACGGGTCGAGTTCGATGCCGAGGCGGTGTGGTTGCCTGCCGGCCGCTACACCATCGTGCTCGAGGAGATGCAGACCGCACCCGGCGACTACAACCTGTTCTGGTGACGCGCAGCCGTGGGGTTGGCGGTGCCCGATGACGGCGCCATCATCGGGCACTGGCCGTGGTCGACGGTGACGATGAGTGGACGATGATGGACGACCACGATCGGCGCGCCTCGGGATCGATCCGCGGCCCAGCGTCACGTCGGGGGCATGATGATCTCGGGCGGCCGGCTGAACGCGGGCGAGCGCACGGTCATCGGCTTGCCGTCGATCTCGAAGGTCACCTCGAGCTCGAATTCGCGGCCGCGCGAGGTGCCGCCGCCGAGCTTGGCCTCGACCGTCGACCAGTCGGGCGGCGTGAGTCGATAGCTGGCGTGGAACTCGGCGCCCGCGGCGAGCCGCTCGTCCCAAGGCGTGTACGCGCCCGCATCGCTGAACGCCGAAGGCAGCCGCGCAGCGACGGACGCGAGCACGCCCTTGCCGTGCACGTCGTGGAGCTGGATCGATGCGATGCGCACCGCGGCCGTGGCCTTGCCGGTGTTGGTGAAGCGCAGCTGCAGCGTCGAGGGTTGGCATGCGCGGCGGTACGCCACCGCCGAGGGCGCTTCGCCCGGGCGCGGCGGCATCGGTGGCGAGCGCCTGGCGGGCGGAGGCGGTGGCATGTCCTCGCTGCGCGCCGCCGGGGTCGACGGCGATGGGCCCGCCGCCGGCTCGGGATCGGGGCAGTCCTCGTCGAGCGTCACCGAGGCGATCGCGATCTGCACCGCGCTCGCGACCGGCTCGCGTGGCTTCGGCTCGGGGTCCGTCTTGCCCTCGGGCTTGGGAGCGGTGTCGGTGGTGTTCGCCGGCGCAGGCGCCTTGTTCGGCTCGCGCGCGTCGAGCGACGTGCACGCCGCGAGGGCGAGGGCGATGAGGCAGGGGATCGTGGTCGTTCGCATGGCGGTCTCCTCGGGGTGTGAGCATCAGAGCGTGCGCAGCCACGCGACCAATGCGTCGCGATCGTGCGCGGAGAGCTTCGTGCCGTAGGCGTGGCCGGGCACCGCACCAGGGCCCCGGACGCCGCGCGCGAACCCGGGCTGCAGGCGAGCGCGGTCGAACAGATCGTCGAGCGTCGCGACGCTGCCGTCGTGCAGGTAGGGCGCGGCCGCGGCGACGCCGACCAGCGGCGAGGGTCGGTACAGCCCGGTGCCGCGCGAGGTGCCGTTCGCCAGCGCGGGATCGGTGCCGACCCGCCGAGCCGACACGGGCACACCGCTGCGGGACTCGTCGCCGTGGCAGTCGAGGCAGTGGGCCTCGAACACCGCGCGGCCGCGGGCGATCCGGGCGTCGTCCCCACCGCCTGCCGAGATCGTCGCGTCGGCGATCGGCGGCGCGTCGAGCGAGTACAGGAACATCGCCAACGCCCACGCGAGCTCGCGGGGCGGCCGCGTACGCTCACCGTTGGCGTGGATGTACTGGGTCTCCTGGCGGATCGCGAGCACCAGCGGCGTTGCACTGCCGTCGCGGCGATCGTGGACGATGGTCGCCGCCTGGGTCAGGGCTCGCAGCGATCGCAGTCGCCACAGATCGGGGATCGCGACCGGATCGGCGTCGTCGTCCTCGGTGATGTCGGCGCGGCCGGGGCCCCAGCTCGCGAGTCGATCGGCGAGTCGCGGATCGATCACATCGCCGAGATCACGGTGCCACGCCAGGCGCATCCCGCCGTAGTCGAGCTCGCGCCGCGCCCGGCCGACGACCAGCGCACCGTCCTCGAGCGCGGTGTGGCACAGCGCGCAGGTGATCCCGACCTTGGTGTCGCCGTCGACGTCGGCGAACGCGACCAGGCCCGGCACCACGCCGCCATCACCGGCCGCAGGATCGCGGCGCAGGCCGATTGCGTCGGCACGGGCCACCGCGAGCGCGTGCGCGGCCGCGGCCTCGGGCCGCAACGGGTAGGTGAAGAACACGCGGCGCCCGAGCGCGACCCACTGCGCCATGTCGTCGGGCGTCTCGCCGTCCCACAGCGGCGCGGCGTCGTCGGGCAGGCGCACGGTGCCGCGCGTCTGCAGCGTCTCGAGCTCGGCGTCTGTGAGCACCACCGTTCGTGGGTTCCATGTCGGCAGCGCGTCCCAGCCGGTGTCGACGCGGGCATACGACGCGACGCGCAGCTTGCCGTAGAGGTTGTCGGGGTTGCGCAGCGACTGCAGCACCGCGGCGCGGCGCGCCTCACCGTCGTGCAGGTACGTGTCGGTGAACGACAGCAGCCACGTGTCGCTCCACGGGGCCTCGGCGACGGGCACGGGGTCCTGCGCTGCCGACGACGCCTCGGGCACCGCGCGCGCGTGGGGCTCGCCGCCGCCCGCAGACATCCAGACGATCGCGGCGACCAGCACGGTGAGGGTGAGGCGCGCTCGCATGGGAGTTCGGCGTTCGGGGGGCCCCCGTCGGCCCGACGATGGTCGCACGAACGCGCGACGCCGGCGGCGGGTCTCCGGGCGGCCGCCGGCGCCTCGGTGAAGTCGCGGCTACCCGTGGTGCAGAGGCGCGAGCCGATGTCGGCATTCTGCGAGCTCTCGCGATCGGAAACGACGCCCTCGTGTCGACGCGGGTGATGCCCGCTTCAGCCGCAGACGAGCGTGCGCGCTTGGTAGCCGTTGCCGACGGTCGTGACGACGAAGCCCGCCAGCGCTGCGAACCCGTAGCCGTAGGCATCGGCGCCGCCGTCGACCACGGTACCCGTGTGCCAGCAATGGTCGGCAGCCGTGTAGGCCGCGACGACCGTCGGGTCACCTGGGCCGCACGGCCCATCGTTGCACGTGGGTGACCACGCCGCGAACGCGTCGCCGTTCGGGTGCGCGGCCAGCTGCGTGGGACCCACCGGAGCGTTCGGCGTGCCGAGGATGATCGAGTCGGTCCAGCCGTTCTCGTCGTCGTGCGTCGCGACGCGCAACGACGGTGGACCTCCGACGGTCGACCACAACGCGTGGCCCCGTCCGCCGATTGCGAGCGTTCTCGCGCTCCACGCGTCGACGGCCGCAGTCGAGCCATACACCTCGAGGACATCGGTCTCGCCGACGACGTCCTCGCGGGTGTACGTGTGATAGTTGACGGTGTCGGCCGCGGCGCCTTCGTCGCTCTCGTAGCCGAAGTACACGCGCCGCATCGTGCCGCCCGCGTAGTCTTGTGGGTACGGCATTTCGATCGCGGGGCCGAGCGTGCCGTCCGCTGCGATGAAGTAGGTCTGCTCCGGAATATCCGTGGTGGTCACCGGCGAAAACACCACCTCGGCGGGCTCGAGCTCGCGCATCGAGATCCAGAAAATGTAGCCCTCGTAGGCCCACACGTCCGTCCATTCGCCGGTCGCGGCATCGTGCCGCTTCACCACGCCGCTGCGCGGATAGACGCCGTCCGCCGGTCCGGTGACGTACCCGACGTAGATGTCGCCGTCGCCCGAGTCGACGATCAGCTCGGCGGCGTCGGCTGAACCGACGGGGCTCGCGACGAGCTCGAAGGGATCGACCTCCCACAGCTCGGTCGCGACGTCGAAGTACGCGAGCGTGAGCTGCTCGGGCTGATCCCACGCCGCGTTCGAGCGCACGAGGACCGCGATGCGGCCGTCGGCGAGCAGCTCGGTATCGGCGATGTAGCGGAACCCGGGGATGTCGGTCAACTCGACGTGCGTCCACACCTCACCAGTGAGACGATGCGCAAAGAGATCGCCGTTGGCGTGCTCGAGCACGACTGCGCCGTCGTCGGTCGCGACGACGCGCAGCTCGGTGTACTGCTCTTCGTTCCACGGGCCGGGATCGCGCAGCTCGATCGGCGAGGTCCATGTACCCGCGTCGGGGTCGAGCACCCCGGCAAACACCGCCTGGTCGTAGTCGTGCACGGCGGCGATGATTCGACCATCCCCGGTCTCGCCCGCGCTGCGGCCCGGGTTGAGCAGCGGCGACTTCGGTACTCCGATGGTCGAAGGCAACGAGAGGGAGCACGCGGCACAGCTCGGCGCCACGCCTGGGTCGTCGACCGGCGCGCCCGTCGAGCCGTCCGGATCGGTCTGCGTGCCTTCGTCGCTCGACGCGTCCGCACCGGTGCTGGTGGTCGTCAGCGGCCCGGTCGTCGCCGACGGACCACCGCCCGCGCTCGATGAAGACTCCGAGCCTCCGGCCCCCGGGTCCTCACCGCCGCACGCAACGCCCAGCCCGAGCACCAGCGACACGAGGGGGCCACGCCGTCCACGCAATTCCATCGACGCGATAGATGCCCGACGCCGCGGTTCGATCACTCGCGGGCGAAAATCGCCAGAGCCTGCGTCGATCTGCAGGAACAGCTGCCCTCGGTGCGATCGGAGCGATCTGGCCGCGATCTGGCCGCGATCTGGCCGCGATCTGGCCGCGATCACGCGCGACGACGTCGCCGCAGCGCGAGCAGCATCAACGCCGCCAAGCCGCCGCGGGGGTCGGCCGGTGCCCCTGCGTCGCACGAGCAACCCCGTCCCAGCGTCTCGGCGTTCTCGGCGATGCCGTCGCTGCCCTGGGTGCCACCGCTGGTGCCGGTGTCGTCGCCGGGGATGCCGGGGCCCTCCGAGCCGCCCGGTCCACCGGGGCCGCCAGTGCCGGTGTCGGCGGTGCCGTCCGGCGGCATGCACCCGTGCGCGCCGTTCCACGCGTCGAGCGCTTCATCGATGAGCGGGCGATTGTCGACCACGACGATCGGCGCGCCCTTGGGCGGGATTTCCTCGATGCGCTCCGCGTACGGCATGCCGGCATCGAAGGCGGGCCACGTCGCGTCGTCGAGGTAGATCTGGCGACCGTCGGCGAGGGTCGCGATCGCGTCCAGGTCCGCGTCGCACTCGACGCACTCGACCGTCGCCACCGAGACGTTGCCGACATCCCGCAGATCGGGCGCGGGCTGGAAGGTCGGATCGAGCGTCATCTCGTGGGGCGAGATGGTCGTGAACATGCGCGTGAGGTACGGCCAGCTGCCGAGCAGGTTCTTGGCGTGCAGCCCGGGGGCGATGACGCGGTCGCGCATCTCGTCGGCGAACGCGGGGCCGTCCCACAGCGGGAAGTCGGTCTGGTCGGCGTAGCACGACAGGCACGCGTAGAAGTCGTTCTCGGCCACGTCTGCGGGGGCCGGCAGGTACTTGCGCAGCATGCCCACCACCACCGGGTGGCCCACGATGCACGGACCATTGCGGGTGCAGTTGGCGAGCTGCTGATCGTTGAGCAGGTGCACGACGTCGATCGCCGCCGCCGCGACGAACGCGTCGGCGTCCCAGGTTGCGGCCCACAGGGCCGAGTCGTCGATGAGCGCGGCGTCCCCGGCGTACTCGGTGACGAAGCCATGTCCGCCCTCGGCGGCATCGACCGCCTGGGTGATGACGTCGGCGTACTCGGGCCCGCTGTACGACCAGCGGAAGCGCAGCGGGTTGGGCACGACGTGTTGGTAGTTGAGCGGCGCCCAGCGCTCGTCGCCGAGCATGAACACCCGCACGGCCATGTTCTCCTGCGCCGCGATCGCCGTCAGGCGCAGCGGCACGCAGGGTTCGTCGCCGAGGTAGCGCAGCACGATCGGATGCACCTCGCCGACGTCGGCCGAGGGCAGCAGGCGAAACGCGACCAGCACGTGGCCGTCGGCGAGATAGCTGTCGAGGATCGGCGCGGCGGCGGGGTCCTGCTCGTAGCCATTGTCGCCCAGCCACGTCATCACGCTGTCGACCGTGCCGCCCTGCAGCACCGTCACCTCGAACGCGCCGACGCTGGTGGTCTGGACCTCGGGATCCATGTTGGTGGCGCCGCCATCCGGGTTCTGGATGAACGCGCCGCCCTCGTCACCCGCACCGCAGTAGGGCCCGTTGGTGCCGAACAGCGGCGTGGTGTTCGAGAGCAGCGCGTCGAACAGCGGCTGCGAGCCGACCTGGAACTCCGGCACCGCGGGCATCGGCAGCAGCCACGCGAACTTCTGCGCGTCGGTGTTGGGATCGATCGCGATCTGGATGTGCGCCTCGACGTAGGCGCCGTCGCGCACGAACACCACCGTCTCGGCGGCCTGGTCGACGACATCGAGGTTGGGTCCCGCGTCGCAGAAGGTGCCCCCGCAGGCCTCGGCCTCGGTGCCGGAGACCAGCACAGCCAGCGAACTAGCCAACACCGAGGCGGTACCGAGAAGTCGCATACTCAACCAATAGCTCACATTGCTAGCAAAGATCAACACAATCCTGGCAGGGTGGATCCCCGAGGGCGAGGGGGAGTCGCGGGGCGTAGGCTCGACGGTTCGTGACCCAGCGTTCGGCGTCGAAACAGCGGGCCGCCCCCACCACGCGCGAGCACGTGCTGGCGAAGCTCCGCGCGATCTGTCTCGCGCAACCCGGCGTGCTGGAGAAGCTCTCCCACGGCGAGCCCACGTGGTTTCGCGGACCCAAGGGCAAGGTGTTCGCGATGTTCGACGATCACCACCACGGTGCGCCGCACATCTCGGTGTGGCTCGCCGCGACGATGGATCAGCAGGAGGCGCTCGTCGCAGCCGAGCCCGCGCGCTACTTCCGGCCGCCGTACGTCGGTCATCGCGGCTGGGTCGCCGCCGTGCTCGACGACTCGCCCAACTGGCGCGCGGTCGAGGTGCTCGTGCGCGAGGCGTTCGCACTGGTGGCACCGACGCGTGCGCCACGGGGCGCGTCGTCGTCCGCCGCGTCCTCGCGCGCGGCTCGTCCATCATCGCAGCCGAGCGCTCGGACGACCCCGCCGCGCCGGACGAAATCCGCGACGCGCCCGCGGTAGCTCTGGCACGTGGGCGCGGGCCGCTTCAGGGCGCCGCGTCGGCGCAGTCGCCTCCGCCGAGGCTGGTCTTGTTGGGCCAACCTTGATTGGCGCCGCGGATCTCGTGCGCCGCCTCGGCACCGAGCTCGGCGGCGAGCCGTGATTCGAACTCGGTACCGAGCTCGAACTGCAGTCGTAGCATGCGCTCGCCCGCGCTCTGCTCGGTCGGCGCGGTCGCGAGGCCGGCACGCTCGGCGGCCACGCGCCGTCGCACGTCGGCGCGTAGACCTTCATCGACGACCGCGTCGAGTACCGCGTAGAGCTGCGGCAGGGACAGCCGATCGACCAACTCGGCAGGGAGCTCGAGCTCGGCGACCAAGCCCCGCAGTCGTCGCGCGACATCGTCACGCAGGGCGCTCGCGGCGGCGGAGAAGCGCGCTGCGTCGCCCTCCGAGAGGCCGGCGGCTTCGATCATGGCGCCGTCGGGCAAGGTGTGGTCCGAGAACACGAACTCGGGCGTGTCGAACAGCAGACGTCCACAGCGCGCCAGCTCCACCAGATCGTCGTGCGATGGGTCGGTCCAGAGGTGAGCCGCGCAGGTGCCTTGTTCGGCGCAGTCCTTGGCCGCGGCGCGACGAGCCTCGGGCCCGCCTTGCTCCTCGATGCTGGTCTCGCCGCGACCCGCGGACGCCTGCACCGCATCGAGCTGTTCCTCGAGCGCGCGCAGTGCTCGACGCTGCTCCGCGTTCTCGCGCACGAGCGACGCGTAGGGGCTCGCGTTCGGGGCGGTGCTCTGCGCGATGGCCCCGCCCGACGCATCGCCGGTGTCGTCGTCGAGCAGCGGTGCGCGGTCGCCCCATGCGTGCGCCGACTCGCCGGCGGCGAGCTCGATCGAGCCGCGATCGTTGGCGAGCACGACCTGGCCCTCCTGAACGCTCAGGAACACGCCAGCGGAGATGATCGCGCCGGCGCCGGCGCTACCCAGATGTTTCAGCTTGCTCGACAAGGGGAGGACCTCCACGGTGAAACAGGTGCCCGCCACGCTCACGTGGCCGGCGGGCGTCTCGACGACGAACGCATCGCCGCGGTCGACCCGATAGAACACCGCACCCGCGGATTGTCGCACACGCACGTCGCCGTCGTCGTGGATGTCCCACGCTATCGT
>WBZX01001192.1_pt1 | contig 20174 bp, 21 predicted proteins | sample 5204211 | NCBI WGS metagenome assembly WBZX01 (sample SAMN12344362, study PRJNA552823) | activated sludge metagenome | biome: Activated sludge suspended growth; feature: Nitrification reactor; material: Wastewater; isolation source: activated sludge from nitrification reactor of wastewater... | reverse complement strand
CCGGCAACACGGCGACGCAGATCACCATCGGCACCGGCGGGTCCGGCGGCGCAGCGCCCGGCGGCAACGCCGGAGCGACCGGCACCGCGGCCAAGACGGCCAGCGCCTAGGCGACATCGGCAGCTGCGACAGCGAAGGGTCCCACCTCGGGTGGGGCCCTTCGTCGCGTCTCGGCCCACTGTCAGCGGTGCCTGTCAGGCTGTGCCCACGGTCGCGATCGCCGCCCTCGGTCGCCCTCACCACCACAACGACTCCCGGGAATCCACCGTGCCCACTCGCGGCCCGTCCCACCGTCCCATCCCGCCGAAGGCCCGACGTTCCGGTGCCCTCCGTTCCGGAGCACTCCGGCCCAGTGCCCTCCGTTCCATGGCGCGTCGGCTGGCGCTCGAGCCTCCGGGTTGGCTGCTCTCCCTCAGCGGTCCCGATCGAGCGCTCGTTGTACGCCGCGAGCTCGCCGTCGACGACCCCGATCAGCTCCTCGGCCTCGTCGCCGACGACGATTGGCGCGCCATCGCCCTCGTCCTTCCTGGTCTCAGCGACGACCTCGCCGCTGCGGTCGACGTCGTGACCGTGGCGTACGTCGTCGACCGCGGCGGCGCCTGTACGGTGGCCGTCGCGATCGGTGACGCGGTCGACACCGTCGACACATCGACCGGGGTCACGGGCTTCATCGACGACCTGGCCCGACGGATGCTCCGGTTGCCCTCGGCTCCCGAATCCACGAGCTCGGCGCTGCTCATCCTGTCCGTCTGGTTGCAGAACCTCCTCGACGCGTCGTCGGATCCCGAGACCTCGGGTGGCATCGCCACGTGGACCGACGCGGTCGGGCAGCACCCCGCGTGGCGGGCGGGCGGTGGCCCCCTGGCGGTTGCCGGCTCCGTGGGCCCGAACCACCCCGACGAGCTGGCCGATCTCACGCTGTCACTCGCCCGCCACCTCGATTGGGAACGTCTGCGGCGCCTGGCCGCCGACGGAACGATCGCGATCCCCGGTCTGGCGGCGTCCGAGGCGGCATGGATGGATTGGCCGTTCTTCGCCCGGTGGACACTCGGCGTTCACCGTCCGGTCACCGAGCTCCTCGATGATCTGTCCCTGTTCATCGACGGCGGTGTGCTCCGCGATGTTCGTTACACGGTCGACGCCGTCGGCTGGCTAGGGTTCGCGGATTCCCATGCGTCATAGCTCGACAGGAGACGAATGAGCCAGGTCAGTTTCAGCCACGTGACCAAGCGCTTCGGCGACAGCGTGGCCGTCGACGACCTCACGCTCGAGGTCGCCGACAAGGAATTCATGGTGCTCCTCGGCCCGTCGGGCTGCGGCAAGACCACGGCGCTGCGGATGATCGCCGGCCTCGAGTCGGTCACGTCGGGTGACCTCGTCATCGGCGACACCAAGGTCAACGACGTCGCCGCCTCCGACCGCGACATCGCGATGGTCTTCCAGAGCTACGCGCTGTACCCGCACATGACGGTTCGAAAGAACATCGAGTCGCCGCTCGTCGCCCGGCGAAGCGGGCGCGTCGACGCCGCCGAGCGCGACCGGCGGATCGCCGAGGCGGCCGACGTCCTGGGCCTGACCGAGTACCTCGACCGCAAGCCCGGGGCCCTCTCGGGTGGCCAGCGTCAGCGCGTCGCGCTGGCTCGCGCCATCGTGCGGCGCCCCGAGGTCTTCCTCATGGACGAACCGCTCTCCAACCTCGACGCCAAGCTGCGTACGCAGACCCGCCTCGAACTGGTCGAGCTGTGGCGCCGTCTCGAGACCACGTTCATCTACGTCACCCACGACCAGGTCGAGGCCATGACCATGGGTTCGAAGATCGCCGTGATGACCGCCGGCAAGCTGCAACAGGTCGGCGCCCCGCAGGCCGTCTACGAGCGGCCGGCCAACCTCTTCGTCGCCGGGTTCATCGGCAGTCCCCCGATGAACCTCGTCGAAGGGGTCCTCGAGACCCAGCACGTCGCCGCCGTCGCCACCGGCCGGATCCCGATCGGTACGTCGCCGTCGGTCGGCATCGGGGCGTCGGTCACGTTGGGCATCCGCCCCGAGCACGTCCGCATCGGCGGAACCGACGTCAACGCCACGGTGGTCAACGTCGAGCTGTTGGGCCACGAACGCCACGTCATCTGCAACGTGGGCGCCTCCCGCTGGGTGATCCGCCAGGGCGCCGACGAGGCAGCGGTGCAGGTCGGCGAGGCAGTCGGCCTCGCGATCGACCCTCACGCCGTCCACGTGTTCGACACCGCGACCACCGCCCGGGTCAACTGATGGCAGTCGTCGTGCGCCGCTCCCGCCGCACCCGTGAGGCGCTGCTGGCCTACGCGATGCTGGCGCCGTTGCTCGTGGTGTTCGCGATCTTCGCGTACTACCCCTTCTACCGGATCATTCACTTCGCGCTGTACCAGAAGTTCGGCAACAGCGACGAGGAGACGTTCGTGGGCCTCGCCGGCATCGGCGACGTGCTCCGCAGCGACGACTTCACGTCGGGGCTGTGGATCACGATCAAGTTCATGCTCTACACCGTCCCGGCCGGTCTCGTCGTCGGTGTCCTGCTCGCCACTGCCGCGCACCGTCGGCTCAAGGGCATCAAGATCTTCCAGACGATCTTCTCCTCGACGATCGCCTCGTCGGTGGCCGTGTCGTCGGTGGTCTTCCTGACGCTGGTCAACAAACAGGCCGGCTACTTCCAGAACGTCGGCTGGCTCGACCTCGGCACTCCCGGCGGTGCCATGCGTGGCGTGGCGCTCTCGTCGGTGTGGCAGAACGTCGGCCTCACCTTCATCATCGTGCTCGCCGGCCTCCAGGCGATTCCCGAGGAGGTCAACGAGGCGGCCACGCTCGACGGCTACGGACCGGTGCGACGCTTCTTCCGTGTCACCGTGCCGATGATCTCGCCGACGCTGCTGTTCCTGGCCGTCATCTTGGTCGTGCAGGCGCTGCAGGCGTACGCCCAGATCGAGATCCTCACCCTCGGCGGCCCCCAGCAGTCGACCGAGACCCTGCTCTTCAAGATCACCGAGCTGCAGGGGCGGACCGATCTCCAGACCGGTGCGTCGATGGCGATCGGCCTGTTCCTCCTGACCCTGCTCGTCTCGGTCGGCCAGTTCCTCATGCTCAACCGGCGGGTCCACTATGACAACTGACTCCCCCATCCTCGATGCCACGCCACGCAAGCGGCGCCGCGGCCAGCACGGCGACGCCGCCGGTCCCGCCGGGGGCTCGCCGCTCGCCAAGCTCGGCTGGTACGTCCTGCTCACGGCGCTGGCGCTGGTCATCCTGTTCCCGATCTACATGACCTTCATCCGGGCCATCTCCGGGGGCGCCGCATCGCTCTTCCAGAAGAAGCCGTCGCTCACGCCCGTCGACACCGACTGGGGGTCGTTCGTCGACGCGTTCCGCGAAGGCGACCTCGGCGTCCCCATCCTCCAGAGCCTCCTCGTGACCGTGATCATCGTGATCGCCCAGACGTTCACGTCGACGATCGCGGCGTACGCGTTCGCCTTCCTCGAGTTCCCCTTCAAGAAGGTGCTGTTCGGCCTGATCATGGCCACGCTGCTGCTGCCGATCGAGGTGACCCTCATCGCCAACATCCAGACGATGTACGACGTCGACCTGATCAACGTCAGCGACCCGACCTACCTCCGCACCCTCGGGGCGCTCACCATTCCGTTCCTCGCCACCGCACTCGGGGTGTTCCTCATCCGTCAGGGGTTCCTGGGGATCCCCCACGACCTCTTAGACGCCGCCCGGCTCGACGGGTACAGCGACCTCAAGTTCCTGTGGCGGATCGCCGTGCCGGTCACTCGTCCCATCGTCGGCTCGTTCATCGTCATCTCGTTCCTCGGGGCCTACAACCAGTACGTGTGGCCCCGATTCGCGGTCAAGAGCGACAAGTTCGAGACGATCCAGATCGCGCTACGGGGGTTCCTCACCGACAACCCCAACCAGCTCAACTGGGGTTTCGCTGCGGCACTCATGGCCGCGGTGCCCGTCCTCGTGCTCCTGTTGGTGTTCCAACGCCAGCTCGTCCGCGGCCTCACGGCGGGTGCCGTCAAGTGACCCGCCGTCCTCTCAACTCCAAGGAGAACCCACCCATGTCCCGTACCCGAACGGCGCTCGCGGCACTCGCCGCAGCGGCGATGCTGCTCACCGCTTGCGGCCCCGGCAAGAAGGCGGCCGACGAGCCGTCGAAGTCCGACGGTGGCGTCAGCAAGTCCGACCTGCCCGACTGCCCGGTCGACGCGTTCGAGAAGGCCGACGGCAAGACCGACGTCGTGCTGTGGCACTCCTACGTCGGCAACACGGCAGCAGCGCTCACCAAGATCACCGACGCGTACAACGCGAGCCAGGACAAGGTGAACGTCCGGCTCGAGTCCCAGGGCGTCAACTACGACGAGTTGCGCCGCAACTTCGACACCGCCGCCAGCGCCAACCAACTCCCGACGTTGGTCGCCGGTGAGGACACCTGGACGCAGTACATGATCGACAACGGCAAGACGCTGCCGGCGCAGGCCTGCATCGAGGCCGATGACGACGAGCGGGCCAAGATCGACGACGTGCTGCCCGGCATCACCGCCGCGTACTCCGTCAACGGTGTGCAGTGGCCGGCGGCGTTTGGCGCCTCGACCGTGGTGCTCTACTACAACAAGGCCCACTTCACCGCCGCCGGGCTCGACCCCGAGAAGCCGCCGACGACCCTCACCGAGCTTCGAGCCGCCGCCGATGCGCTCAAGAAGGTGCCGGCGCCCGAGGGACCCGGCGCCGAACCGCTCGCCATGAAGCTCGACCCGTGGTTCGTCGAGAACATGCTCAGCGCCAACGACCAGACCCTGGTCGACCACGACAACGGGCGTGACGGCAGCCGGGCCACCAAGGCGACGCTCAAGAGCGAGTCGGCCACCACCGCACTCGAGTGGCTGGCCAACATGAAGCAGGACGGCCTGCTCAACGCCATCCCCAGCACGTCGCTGATCGACCACTACGTGGCGGTCGCGACCGGCAAGTCGTCGATGCTGCTCGAGACGTCCACGGCAGCGACCATCATCGATCAGGTGACGTCGAGCGACAAGGGCCTCAAGCTGTCCGACGTGGTCGACGCCGAGACCGCCAAGCAGTTCTCGGCGTTCGACGGCTTCAAGGTCGAGTTCAAGGTCGGCGTCGCCGAGGTGCCCGGCATCGCGTTCTCCGGCAAGGGCCAGGCCGGCGGGTCGGCCTTCTACCTCGCCAACACCGGCACCCCCGAGCAGCAGTCGGCAGCCTGGGACTTCATGAAGTACTTCAACCAGACCGACAACCAGGTGATCTGGACGAACGAGGGCAGCTACCTGCCGGTGCGTGAGAGCGCGCAGAAGGCGCTCACCGAAGATCCGGCGTGGGGGGCCAGCCAGCGGGGCCAGTGGATCACCACGGCCTACGACAGCATGAAGGGCCTGTCGCCCGACTTCCCCGGCCCGTTGATCGGCCCGTACGACAAGTTCCGCGACATCGAGCGCACGATGCTCGAGACCATCGCCCTCGGCGATCCGGCGAATGCTGTTGCCGCGGTGGGCCCTGCCCTCGACGCTGCGACCACGTCGATCGACGAGGCGCTCACCAAGTACAACCAGACCACGAAGTAGCGGCGCCCTCCTCACCGGTTCTGTCCCGCGAAGTCGTGCAGACTGCACGCCTTCGCGGGACAGAACGAGCGGGGTCAGATGAGGTGTAAGCGGCGGGCGAGGTCGCTCTGGAAGCGTCCATCGGGGTCGACGCGGCGGCGGATCTCCCGCCACTCCCCCAGCCTCGGGTACATCGCGTCCATGTGGACCGGGTTCACCCGGCTGTCCTTGGCGAGGTAGATGCGCCCGCCGTGGGCGACGACCTCCTCGTCGAGGCGGTCGAGGACGACGTTGAGCTCGGGGTTCCCGACGGGGGCGTCGAACGCCAGCGTCCATCCGGCACTCGGGAACGACAGATGGCCCGGGTTACCGGGGCCCATGCGCTTGAGCACCGCCAGGAACGACGGCGCGACCCCTGACCGGCTCAGCTCCTCGAGGCTGCGCCGGACGAACTCGCCGGCGGAGTCGGGCACCACGTACTGCCACTGCAGGAAGCCCTTCGGCCCGTAGACCCGGTTCCAGTCCGCCACGAGATCGAGCGGATGGAAGAACTGCGTGATCGACATGATGGCGTCACGCCGTTTGGCCGGGGCCTTGCGGAACCACAGCTCGTTGAACGCCTTGACCGTCAGGCCGTTGATCAGCCCCGACGGGGCGATCGGCGGGAAGGTCGCGAGCGAGTTCGAGACGAACTTCAGCGGATCGGCCACCATCTTGGCGGGCAGCTCGTCACGTCGGGCGAACCGACCACGGTCGAGCACCGAGCGGCCCATCGACGAGCCGCCGGTCATGATGTCGATCCAAGCGACGGAGTAGTCGTACGCGGCGTCGCCCTCCACCATGAGTGCCATGACGCTGTCGAGGTCGGGGGCCCGGTCGGTGTCGACGACGAGCCGGCTCGACTCGATCGGCTTCATCTGGAACGTGGCGTCGATGATGAGGCCGGTGAGGCCCATGCCTCCGGCGGTCGCCCAGAACAGGTCGGGGTCGGATTCCTTCGAGACATCGAGCACCTCGCCAGTGCCGACCATGAGACGGAACGATTCGACGTGATTGCACCACGAGCCACCCTGGTGGTGGTTCTTGCCGTGGATGTCGGCGGCGATCGCCCCGCCCACGGTCACCTGGCGGGTGCCCGGGGTGACGGGCACGAAGAAGCCCATCGGCACCATCCACTCCATGAGCTGTTCGAGGGACGTGCCGGCCTTGGCCGTGATCCGCCCGCCGGGTTCGAACGACGTGATGCCGATCGACGTCGTTGCGTCGACGACGACACCACCGGAGTTCTGCGCGCCATCGCCGTAGCTGCGGCCGAGTCCACGGCCGAGCACCCCCCGCGGGGTGTCACGGAGTGAGGCCCGGATGTCGTCGAGATCGATGAGCCCGGTGACGGCTGCCGACGTCGGCGCCGTGCGCCCCCAGCCGCGGAGCAGGCGCTGCGGGTGCACCCGGGGGGCCGCTGCAGCGTCAGCCGGCGACATAGAACCCGGCCCCCACGAGGACCACCCAGAGCACGCCGACGATCTGCAGCTGGCGGTCCGACAACAGCAGCTCCTCGGGCGCCGAGCCCTTGCCCAGCTCGACGAGGAGGCCATAGCGCAGGATGGCCACGAGGAACGGCAGGATCGACACGAGGAACCACACCTCGGCCGACGTCGACTCCTCGGCCCGTTCGAACGCCCACTGCACGTACGCGATCAGCACGATGCCGGCCGACACCGTCTGGAGGAACCGCAGGTAGTTCTCGGTGTAGATGCCGAGGGTTCGTCGAATGCCTTCGGTGCGGTCGCCCAGCTCTCGCTTCTCGGCGAGGCGCTTGCCGGTGGCGATGAAGAGGGCGCCGAAGCAGCTGATGATGAAGAACCACTTGGAGATGCCGACGTCGACCGCGTACGCGCCACCGAGCAGCCGGAGGATGAACCCGCCCGACAACGCCACGACGTCGAGCACCGGCTCGTTCTTCAACCAGAAGGAGTAGAGGGTCGTCTGGACCGCATAGATGGTGACGACGAGGCAGAACTGCCAGCTGCGGGCGAGACCGAGCCCCAGCCCGCCGCCGATGAGCAGCACGGCCATGCCGATGGCGAGCGGGATGGGCACCACACCGGCGGCGATGGGCCGATTGCGCTTGGTCGGGTGGCGCCGGTCGGCCTCGACGTCGACGGAGTCGTTGATCAGGTACGTGCCGCTCGCCACCATGGAGAACACGACGAAGGCGAGGAGCGCCTGCAGCACCTGGGTGCGGTGGAACACGAGGCCGTCGGCACCGCGCGAGATGATCACGTTGCCGGCCGCCGGCGCGATGAACACCAGCACGTTCTTGGCCCACTGCTTGGGTCGGCAGGCCTTCAGCATCCCCTTCGGAAGCCCCATGGAGGGGGTGGGTGCGCTGGGCCGACCGGGCGCCGGGTCGACGATGGAGGACGTAGTCATGGGCACGATCACTGTAGTTGGGGGGCGCGCTGGAACCGCGCGTCGCCCAGCGGTCGAGAGGGTGAACTTCTCGTGCAGATCCGACCCGCGGGCCCGGGGTTCATCGCAGCGCGGCAGCGACGATGTCGGCCATCACCGCCAGCTGGTCACCGGTCGGCGGACCGCCGACACGGGAGTAGAAGCGTCCGCTGGGCAGCTGTGACCAGGCGAAGCACTCCGCCCAGTCGCCGGCCCCCGACGAGAAGTCGTCGGCGCCCGACGCCACCCACCACGCGGCGTCGGCGGCACGGCCACGGGTTTCGTTCCAGCGCTCGTGGTCGGCGTCGTCGAGGAGCGTGACGTCGATCGCGTGACCGAGCTCGTGCGCCGTGACGTGGACGTAGTCGGCGACCGTCAGGTTGCTGCGTTGGTAGATCTGGATGAGTTGGCGGTCCGGGAAGGTGCTCCCGCGGTACCCGGGCCGGGACGGAAGGAACTCGATCCGCCAGCCCGGCAGCACGTCCTCCCACGGGAAGGCGATCTGCGAGAGCACCTGGGCACGGAGCGCCTCGGCGGTCGTCGCAGGCTCGGCGGGGGCCGGGGCCGGGGCGGTGGTCAGCACGGTGGTCGTCGGCACGGCGGTCGTCGGCGGCGCAGTGACCGGTGCCGCCGTGATCGTCGGCGCAGCGGTGGTGGTCGGCGCCGGGAGCGTCGACACCACGGTCGACTCGACCTCGTCGTCGACGCTCGATCGCTCGATGCTGATGCCGGCGACCTGCGTCCGGATCGACGCTCGATCGGCGTCGGCGGACGCGTCCTGCGACCACGTGGCCAGCCCGGCGACGAGCACACCGACGACGAGGCCGGCAAGCACCGCCGAACCGATGGCCGCCCACCAACGACGTGGTGACGGTGTTGGGCCAGAATGCCCAGGGGAAGAGGTCATTCGCGAACCGTACGTATGAGGTTGTTTGATGTCACTTCATATCTTCTCAATACCTCTGACCGCGGTCGCCTGGACGCGCAACGTGGGGAGGAACCCCGCCAACGGGGGTGGGCAGCCCTCCGACGGGGGAGGTAAACCGACGTGATGCCGGCAAGCTCTGCGTTGTCCCTGGTCGACCGACCGCGTACCGCTTTCGGGCAGACGCTGCGTCGGCGAGCCGTCACCGTCCCGGCAGCGATCGCCGGACTCGTGATCGTCGCCCCGCTCCTCGCGGCGTCGCTCCCCCTCCTCGCGGCCCTCGATCTGATCCACGGCGAGCCGATCCTTCCCCGCACGCGCCTCGCCGTCTTCGGGGTGTGGTACCTCGCCTGGGAGGCGGTCGCCGTGGTCGCTGCCGCCGTACTGTGGGTCGCGACCGGCTTTGGCCGCGGCGTCGACCGTGCCTGGTCGCAATCGGCGCACGCGGCCCTCCAGTCGACGTGGGTCGACTCGATCCTCAGCGTCGCTCGGCGAATGCTCCGGCTCGACCTCGACATCGAGGGCGCCGACGAGCTCGGGACTGCCCCGGCGGACGGCCCCCTGATCGTGCTGTGCCGGCACGCCAGCATGGTCGACACGCTGGTGCCGGCGAAGCTGCTGTTCGACCGTGGCTACCGGGTGCGGTACGTCCTGAAGGACGAGCTGTTGTGGGACCCGGCGCTCGACATCATCGGACACCGGCTGCCGAACTGCTTCGTCGACCGGTCGAGCACCGACAAGGCGGCCGAACTCGACGCGATCGGGGCGCTCGCCGCCGGCGCCGGGCCGGGCGAGGCGCTGGTCATCTTCCCCGAGGGCACCCGGTGGTCACCCGAGAAGCGGCACCGGGCGATCGAGCGGCTCCGGACGGACGATCCCGCGGCGGCCGAACGCGCCGAACGGCTGACGTCGACGCTGCTCCCCCGGCCGGCCGGCACCCTGGCGCTCCTCGCCGGGCGCCCCGACGCCGACGTCGTGATCGTCAGCCACACCGGCCTCGAGGGCCTCGCCGGACCGAAGGACGCGCTGCGCCTGCTGCCGTTGCGCCGGCCGATGCAGGTGTCGTTCCGCCGGGTACGGCGTGGCGAGGTCCCCGACTCCCCCGACGCCCAACGCGACTGGCTCCTCGACCAGTGGACCCAGGTCGACGACTGGATCCGGGCCGCCCGCTGACCCCCGACCCCCTCCCATTTCCGAGGCGGGTAGGTTCGGTTCATGGACTTCAGCGTGTGGCCGGCCTCGAACCGAACGTGGGCCGAGGTGGCCGACACCGCCGTCGCCGCCGAGCGCGACGGGTGGCACGGCGTGTGGTTCGCCGACCACTTCATGCCGAACGTCGCCGGCACCGTCGACGCCGACGACCCCGTGCTCGAGGTGTGGTCGGTCCTCTCCGGCCTGGCCGCCGTCACGAGCCGGGTGCGGCTGGGCCCGCTCGTCACCTCCGTGACCTACCGGCACCCGGCGGTCCTCGCCAAGATCGCGTCCACCACCGACCAGATCAGCGGCGGCCGGGTCGTCCTCGGCATCGGCGCCGGGTGGCAGGTCAACGAGCACGAGGCGTACGGCCTCGAACTCGGCGACGTTCCCACCCGGTCGGACCGGTTGGAGGAAGCGGCGGCGATCCTCCGATCCCTGCTGCACGAGCCGCGCACCACGCTCGTCAGCGAGTTCTTCACCGTCGTCGACGCGCCGAACGAGCCGAAGTCGGCCGGTTCACCGCTCCCGCTGCTCGTCGCTGGCAAGGGTGAGCGCCGCACGCTGCGCACGGCGGCCCGACACGCCGACGAGTGGAACGGCTGGTGCCGGCCCGACGAGATGATCGCCAAACGAGCGGTGCTGGCCCGGCACTGCGAGGCGGCCGGCCGCGACGTTGCCGACCTCCGCTGTTCGACGCAGGCGTTCGTGTGCTTCACCGACGGCTCGGCCCCGCCGAGCGAGTTCCTGGCCGCGACGACCGGCCGCCCGACGCTCGTCGGCACCGCCGATCAGATCGTCGAGCAGGTGGCGGCGCACGCCGACGCCGGAGCGGACGAGCTGATCGTGCCCGAGTGGTTGTGGGACGACCCGGCCGAACGCGCCGATCATCTGGCGCGGTTCGGTGCGGAGATCATGTCGGCGTTCACCGGCTGATCGACTCGCCGCGTCCACGAGATTCGGGCGAGCACCACGACCGCCGACAACGTGAGGACGACCGCGTAGCCCTTGAGTGCCGGGTCACCGACGGCCAGGCCGTACGCACCCCAGGTGGCGGCGTCGAGGATCGACAGCCACCACGTCGCCGGCGACAACCCTGAGAGGTCGTGCTCGCGAACCGCTTGCCACACCTGCGGGCCCTGGCTCACGACGACGCCCATCGCGAGCGCAGCCGCGAGGAATCCGGCGGCGGCGGACGCGACGACGATGCCGGCCCACGCCCCGGCGGCGAGCAGGTCGGCGAGCGCCGTGCGGCGCCGCAAGAGCAGCACCGCCCACACGCCGGGCACCACGGCCACCAGGGAGACGATCCAGACGACGGGATCGTCGGCCACGAGGCCGTAGACGAGCCACGCCAACGCGGCGATGACGGCATTGAGCGCCGCCAGCGGCGACACCCCGTCGGCGACGCCGGAACGGGCCAACCGGACCGGCTGTGGCGTCAGGCGGGCGAGGAAGACGGCGGACGCGACGATGCCCAGGACGTCGGTGGAATCCATCGCCACCTCAGCGTGCGAGGGCGTCGACCGGCGGCACGTACTCGTACCCGAGCGCTTCGGCCACCGCCGACTCCGTGACAAGTCCACGACAGACGTTGAGGCCGCCGAGCAGGTGCGGATTCGCGAGCAGGGCGGCCGTCGCGCCCTGGTCGGCGAGCGCCAGCACGAACGGCAACGTGACGTTGTTGAGCGCGTGGGTCGACGTGTGGGGGACGGCCCCGGGCATGTTGGCGACGCAGTAGTGAACGACGTCGTCGACCACGTAGGTGGGGTCGTCGTGCGTCGTGGCGTGCGACGTCTCGAAACAGCCGCCCTGGTCGATGGCGACGTCGACGAGTACCGAACCGGCCCGCATCGCTCGCACCATGTCGGCGGTGACGAGGTGCGGGGCCCGCGACCCCTTCACGAGGACCGCCCCGATCACGAGGTCGGCGTTCACCACGAGGTCGTCGAGTGCCGTCCGGGTCGAGTACTGCGTGCGGAGCGTCGAACCGAACCGCCGTGACAGGCGGTCGAGCACGGTCACGTCACGGTCGAGCACGGTCACGTCGGCGTCGAGGCCGACGGCCATCTGGATCGCGTTCTCGCCGACGACCCCGCCGCCGATGACCACGACCTTGCCGGGAGCGACCCCGGGGACGCCGCCGAGCAACACACCGGCGCCGCCCTGCGCACTCTCGAGGCAGTGGGCCCCGGCCTGGATGGACATGCGGCCGGCGACCTGCGACATCGGGGCGAGCAGGGGCAGCCCGCCCTGGGAATCGGTGACCGTCTCGTAGGCGATGCACACCGCGCCGCTCGCGACGAGGTCGGCGGTCTGGTCGGGGTCGGGGGCGAGATGCAGGTACGTGAACAACACCTGACCGGGGCGGAGCATGGCCCGCTCCGATGCCTGGGGTTCCTTCACCTTGACGATCATGTCGGCGGCGGCGAACACCTCGGCGGCGGTGTTGTGCAGGGTCGCTCCCGCCGCGGCGTAGTCGGCGTCGGACGCGCCGATGCCGACCCCGGCGTGTCGCTCGACCACGACCTCGTGGCCGTGGGCCACCAGCTCCCGGACGCTCGCGGGCGTAAGCCCGACGCGTCGCTCTGCGTTCTTGATCTCGCGGGGCACTCCGACACGCATGGGCCCACCCTACGCCCGCATGGTCACGACGGGGCCGTCCGATGGTGAGAGAATGTCGGCGATCAGAAGGGGCCGAGACATGGCGAAGAGCGCAGGAAAGGTCGAGCAGAACCGGCAGCACCGCATGCGGCGCTTCGCCGACGCGTCGCTCCACATCGTCGCCACCGAGGGGCTCGCCGCGCTGACGATGGCCCGGCTGGCCGAAGAGCTCGACACCGTGCCCAGCGCGGTCTACCGGTACTTTGCGTCCAAGGGCGCGCTCATCACCGCCGTGCAGTGCGACGCGATCGAACGCCTGACCGCGAGCTACGGCCTCATCCGCACCCTGAGCGAGGACCACTTCGTCGAGCTCGGCCTCGACGAGGCCGACACCGTGGTGGCGCGTCTCGTCCTGTTCGGGCGTTGGTTCTGTGCCACCGCCGACACCCATCTCGAGGAGCTTCGACTCCTCCAGATGATCATGTCCGAGCGCACCCACGACCTCGATCCGCAGGGCGGATTCGAGGTGCTCCCGATCGCCATGGTCCTCCTGGGCCAGGCGGCCGAGTGCCTCGACGCCGCCGAGGGCATCGGCCTGGCGACCCCCGGCGAGTCGCTCGAGCGGGTCATCGTGTGGGCCGCAGCGCTCGGCGGTGTGCTCGAGACCGACAGCCTCGCCCGATACGTGCCGGAGCTGTTGGGCGACGGTCGGCTCGCCCGTCGCACCAACCTCGACCTGCTCCGCGGGTGGGGTGTTCCCGACGATCGGCTCGTCGCCGCGACCCAGGTGGTCGACGATCTCGCCACGCGTGGGAGCCTCGCACCCGCCGCCGAACGGGCATCGTGACGCTCGCCCGGCTGGTCGGCGACGAGCTCACCGTCCCCTGCATCGACGGTTCCGAGCGCGTCTACCTGGGGCTCGACGCCGGAGCGTCGACCGCGGCGTTCGAGTCGGTCGCGGCCCGCGTCCAGGAGTTCCTGCCGTGGTACTCGAGCGTGCACCGGGGTGCCGGCCGAAAGTCGCAGGTGGCCACCCAGGCCTACGAGGACGCCCGCGAGGCGATGCTCGAGTTCGCAGGCCGGGGCGACTCCGACGACGTCGCGATCTTCTGCCGCAACACGACCGAGGCGATCAACATCCTGGCGCACCGACTCGATGTCGAACTGGGCGACACGATCGTGACCACCGTTGCCGAGCATCACGCCAACCTGCTGCCGTGGCAGCGGATGGCGCACGAGCGCGGCGTGACCATCCGCTACGTCGAGTGCGACGAGCGGGGCGAGTTCGCCGCCGAGGATGTCGCCGAGGCGATCGAGACCGCCGATCGCCCCCGCCTGTTGGCCATCACGGGTGCCACCAACGTCACCGGCTGGATGCCCCCGCTCGCGGGCATCATCGAACACGCACACCGGCACGGCGCCGAGGTGCTCGTCGACGCGGCGCAGCTCGCACCCCATCGTCCCCTCGCCACGTCGGGCGCCGCGGCCGCCGACTATCTCGCGTGGAGTGGCCACAAGATGTACGCGCCCTTCGGCACCGGCGTGCTCATCGGACCGCGCCGCACGTTCGAGACCGGGACTCCGCTCCTCGTCGGCGGCGGTGCGGTGAACCTCGTCGACCTCGACGAGGTGCTGTGGACCGACCCGCCCGAGCGCGACGAGGCCGGCTCGCCGAACGTGCTCGGTGCGGTGGCGTTGCACGCGGCGGTCGACGAGTTCGCCCGCATCGGCTGGGACGCCATCGTCGCCCACGAGGAGGCGCTCGCCACGCGGCTGCGTGTCGGCCTCCGCGACCTCGCCGGAGTCCGGGTGCTGGGCGACGTCCCAGACTGCGACGACCGTGACTACCTGGCTGTCGGCTCGTTCGTGATCGGCACCGCCGGCTCGGGCTCCGCCGGGCCGCTCCCCCACCCGCTCGTGGCGGCGCGGCTCAGCGCCGAGCACGCCATCGGGGTGCGCCACGGGTGCTTCTGCGCCCACCCCTACCTGGTGCGGCTGCTCGGTCTCTCCAACGAGGAGACGGCGCGTTACCGCCATGACATCGTCATCGGCGACCGCCGCAACATCCCCGGCGCCGTTCGGGCCAGCGTGTCGATCTCGACGACCGAGGCCGACGTCGATCGGTTCCTCGACGCGCTCGATCGGGTCATCAGCGGCCCCGAGGCGCCCGTGCGGTACCAACAGGACCCGACCACCGGCGACTACTGGCCCGTCCCCTGAGCCCAACTGGCTCGGAACAGGGGCCGTCGGGGCCGTCGAGTCAGCTCACTTGGCGCTCAGGTCCGTGATGTAGGCGACGACCTGAGCCAGCTGCTCGTCGCTCAGACGGTCCTCGTCGAAGGTCGGCATCTGGCCGGTCGCGTCGTCGCGGCGCTGGGCGTTGGGCTCGCGGACGGCGCGGATGAGGTAGTCGGTGTCGACGGTCGTGACCGAGCCGTCCTTCAAGGTGACCTTCGAACCCAAGAGACCCTTCCACGTGGGGCCGGTCAGCTCGTCCCCGTCGACCGAATGGCAGTTCTGGCACTGGAACCGGGCCGCAACCGTCTTGCCCTTCGTGCCCTCCGCCGAGAGCTTGACCGGCGGGCCCGAATCGTCGGTGCACGCGGACAGGGCGACGGGGACGGCGATGGTCAGCGACGCCGCGACTGCGACGCGCGCACGACGATGGACGGAGACGGGTGAGCGCATCGGTCCAGTATCACCCGTCGGTCGCGGGGGTCGCGCCCACCAGGGTGCCCCGGAACTTCGGCCCTGCGGTCGACCCGCCGCCGCCACCCGCCATCCGCACGAACCGCACGGCGATCTGTGCCCAGATGACCAAGCCGCCGGCCACCTGGAAGATCGCCGCGGCCAACTCCTGGTCGGACTGGGCGTCGAACGTGTCCCACACCCGCGGCGCCAGCTCGTACACCGAGTAGATGGGCGTCGGCGACCATGTCATGAAGAACGCCACCGGCAGCGGCGCGACCGACACGCCGATGAGATACACGATCGCCACCGGCCCCCGCAGTCGCGGCACCATCGGCGACGGCGGTTGCACCGGCATCCAGATGAGGAACCCGGCGCTGATCCACGCCAGGTCGAGGGCGAACGAGCCGAGCTGCGACGTCACCAGCGGGTCGACGAGGATCGGCGCGCTCACGGCGAACAGCAGACTCACCGACACCACGAGCGCCAGGAGCGGGTGGGTGGCGATCCGCAGCACCGCACGGCGGCGTGGCGTCGCCTCGATCCAGCGGCCGAGCGATTCGGGCGCTCCGAAGAGCACGAGCGGGCACGCGATCATCACGATCAACACCTGCCGGACCATCTGCGCCGACACGACGTACCCCGCGCCGAGCGTCGACAGCGGCCAGTCGGTGCCACCGAGGATCAGCACGAGCCCGAGGGCCAGCGAGATCTTGCGCCGCGCCGGGACCTCCGAGCGGAACGCACCCGACCGCCAGAGCCACACCGCGACCGCGGCCACGATGGCCCACGCCCCGATGTACGGCTTCCACGTCCACGACCAGTTGCTGCCGTCGTTCGAGCACCACCATCTCATGACGGATCTCCGACCCGGCTCATGACGGATCTCCGAGGAGGCTCATCGCGTCGTCACCGGCCACTCGTAGTCGACGAGCCGCGGGAGATCCTTCAGCCACGCCGCCTTGCGGACGCCGAACGGATAGACGATGTGGCACTCGTTGTCGGGGGTGAACGCCAGGATCTGGCTCGGGTGTTCGACCACGTACGAGCCGTCCTCGCGGGGCTCACCGATGATGATCGAGGGCAGCTGCATCGCGGCGAGGGCCTCGTCGAGCTGTGCCGGATCGGCGCTCAGGCCGACGAAGTCGGGATTGCGCTTGTCGAGATAGGTGCGCATCACCTCGGGGGTGTCGCGTTTGGTGTCGACGCCGACGAAGATGACGTTGGTCTTCGACGCCGGACCGGTGAGATCCGCCAGTGTGTCGGCGAGGATGCTCAGGTGGACCGGACAGACATCGGGGCACGACGTGTACCCGAACAGCATCAGCGTGAGCTTGCCCACGGTCTCCGCCGCCACGTCGTAGGGGGCGCCGGACGTGTCGGTGAACGCGATCGTCGGCTTCGCCACCGGGTACCCGAGCACGGTGCCGGCGAACCCGAGGTTGTCGTCGTCGAGCGCAGCGGTGTCGTCGTCGGAGCAGGCCGTGACGAGGCCGGCACCGGCGGCGACGCCGAGGGCTGCCAGGCCGGAGGCCCGGAGGAACGAGCGGCGATCGTGCTCAGCCACGGCCGACCACGTCATCGATGTCGTCGGTCACCGTCGCCGGAACCGTCACCGTGCCGGCCTGCTCGAACGTGAGCGTGAGGTCCACGGTGTCGCCGGCGGCGAGCCGGTCGGGTTGCAGCATCATCAAGTGGAGCCCTCCGGGGCTGAGGGAGACGGTCTCGCCCGCCGGGATCTTGACCGATCCGACGCCCGCCATGGTGGCGCGGCCATCGGGATCGACGGTGGTCTTGTGCAACGTCGTCAGCTCGGCCCGGGGCGTGGAGACCTTCAGGAGCCGGTCATCGGCGTCGCCGTCGTTGGTGATCCTCAGGTAGATCGCCGCCGTGTCGGCCGTGGCAGGGACGGGGACGACGGCATCGGCGACCTCGATCCTCGACGTGCCCGGCCCACACCCGACCAGTGCGGCCACACCGAGGCTGCCGACGAGGGGCAGCACGAACCGGAGGGCGGAGGATCGACGGGGCATCGACGTCCAGTTCAGCGCGCCGGGACGGTGCCGCCCAAGTCGGCGGTCGGGCGTCACACGACGGCGACCGCCCGTTCTGTCCCGCGAACGCGCGTCAGAACGCACGCATCTACAGGACAGAACCGGTGATGTCGGCGTGCAGCTCCGGGAGGAACGCGGCGAGGTGTGCCATCTCCTGCGCGCAGTGGATCATCAACTCGGCAGCGCTCTGCGCGGATGCGCCCAGCAGTCGCGCAATGGCCGGGCGCGCCGCCCGAGCCGCGAGCGCCGTGCCGGGGCGATCGCCGCGCAGCGCGATGTGGGAGCCACCCATCCAGAAACGCGACCGCATCTCGGCACCGTCGGCGGTCGGGCGGACGTGGTGCACGAACCAGCCACCGTCGACGGGACGGGTGGCGTCTCCGAGCCGGGCGCACACGGTGAGCTCACCGTCGGGCACGTGGTCGATGCCGAACTCCGCCGGTGGAACGAACTGGATCGCGGCGTGGAAGAACGTCGAACCCAGGTACTCCCGGACGAGCGAGGTCCTCCCCACGTAGTGCCCGTCGCCGCCACCGTCGGCCCACTCGGTGGACACGTGGGCCCTCGGGTGCCACAGCTTGTACCGGCGGCTGTCGGAGCCGTGCCATCCGAACCACCACTCCCACATCGCCGGCGTCACGCCGGGCATCGGGGTGCGAACCGCCACGCGGATCGACCCGTCACGACACACCGCGTACCCGTCCTCGGTGGGTTCGGACGCGGTGCGGACGAACTCGGCGACGCCGGCGCGGTCGGTGAGCAGGGGCTCGGGCTGGGGTCCCCGGGCGAGCGCGTCGACGACGTGGGGATGGAGCGGCTGCATCTCCGGTTCGAAGAACCGGCCCCACGCAGTGTCGGCGTCGCCGTCGCGATAGCCCAGGTAGGTCGTCACGACGCGGGCCCCGATCCGTTCGCCCCGACGCGACCCATCCACGCGTGGAATCGGCCGTCGGGGTCGTACGCCGCGCGGGCGGCGTCGAGGCGCTCCATGTTCTGCGGGAGCGCGAACGGGGCCGGCCGCCGCCCGAGGTTCTCGTCGGCCAGTTGGATGCCGGTCGCCAGGTGCTCCATGGACGCCATGTTGGACCGGGCCCAGTCGGCGTACGCGTCGTCGTCGGCCGCGTCGACCCACACGCCGTAGAGGGCGATGTACACCTCGTCCTCCATCGAGTACGCCATGTCCTGGCGTTCGGGCGACGATCCCCAGTTGAGCCACAGACAGTGCGACGGAGCGGGCGGGAGCGAGTCGGCGATGCGGTGCAGGCCCGGCAGCAGGTCGGCCGCCGGCGCGGAGGTCCACATGTTGTCGGTGGCGTAGCGATGACCGTCGGGATAGTTGTGCATGACCGCGTCGTACCACTCCATGATGCCGGCGGGTGCGTAGGGAATGGCGATCAGCGCCCGGTCGATGGCCGGACACGTGCCCAAGAGCGCCAGGGCCTCCTCGGCCTCGGCTTCGGAGTCGGCGAACACGGGCGAGGCGATGATGATCGACGGCTCGTGGAGGTCGATCTCGGCGAACTCCCGGCTCATGAGGACCTGCATCTCGACGCGCCGGTCGACGTCGTCGGCGATCTCCCGAGCCCACGTGTAGACCTCGTCGAGGCACTCGATGGGATAGGCGTACAGGCTCATGCCGATCGCTGCCGGCTTGGGGTACAGCCGGACGTGGAACCGGGTGACGACGCCGAAGAACCCCGGGCCGGCACCGCGTGCCGACCAGTAGAGGTCGGCGTGGTGGTCGGCGTCGACGAACAGTTGCTCGCCGGCCGCGGTCACCACGTCGAGACCGATCACCGACTGGCAGGCCGGGCCGAGCACCCGTCCGTTCCAGCCGTAGCCGCCCTGCAGCAGGTAGCCACCGACCGCGACACCCTTGCAGTGCCCAGCCGGGAAGAACAGCCCGGCCTCGGAGAGCGCGGCACACATCTCGTGGCCCTTGCGCCCGGGGCCGACCGTCGCGGTCATCGTCTCGGCGTCGATCGCGAGCGCGTCGAGGCGCGACACGTCGAGGAGCAGTCCGCCGTCTCGGACGTGGTTGGCCGCCCAGCTGTGCCCGCCGGACCGCACTCCGACGCGGTGACCGTGCTCGGAGGCGAACCGGATCGCCGCGACGACGTCGGCCTCGGTGTGCGCCTGGACGATGACGTCGGGGAAGCGGTCGGGCAGGCGCGCATTCCACACGGTCGCCCGGCGGGCAGCCTCGTAGCCATCGTCGCCCCGTTCGTACGCCACCCCGTCGGGGAGTACCAGGTTCATTCGTTCGCCTTTCGAGTTGATCCACATCATGGATCGCATGATCCGTTGTGTGGACTATACTGATCACATGACTCCCTCGTCGTCAACCACTCCCACGCCCACCGAGCCGTCGTCGGCCGGCTCGATCCAGGTGCTGCAGCGCGCCGCCCTCCTGATCCGCACCATCGGCGAGCACCGCGGCGGACTCCGCCTTGCCGAGCTGGGCGAGCTCGTCGATCTCCCCAAGACCACGATCCACCGCATCGTCGGTGCCCTCACCGAGGAGCGGCTGCTCCGCATCGACCCGTCGGGTCGCATCTGGTTGGGCTCGTCGGTGCTCGCGCTCGCACGCCTCGCAGCGACCGAGCTGGCCGAACAACTCCGACCGGTCCTCGTCGAACTGCACCGCCTCGTCTACGAGACCGT
>WBZX01001191.1_pt1 | contig 20175 bp, 19 predicted proteins | sample 5204211 | NCBI WGS metagenome assembly WBZX01 (sample SAMN12344362, study PRJNA552823) | activated sludge metagenome | biome: Activated sludge suspended growth; feature: Nitrification reactor; material: Wastewater; isolation source: activated sludge from nitrification reactor of wastewater... | reverse complement strand
CGCAGCAGGTTGTACGCCGCTGCCGACAAATACGCGGCGATTTGGGTTCGGGCTTGGCCGATGAAACGGGTCTTTCGCATTCCGCCCACCGTCTTCAGCCAGCCGAATATTTCTTCCACACGCTTTCGTTTGCGCTGGCTGACCCTGTAGCCTTCGGTGCAAGTCGTCCGTCCATCGAGGCCCGGCGTCTTGCGTCCTTCAATGCGGGCGATATGCGGCTTGATCTTGTGATCCCGCAAGTGCCGGACGAAATCCTTCACGTGGTAACCCTTGTCGGCCCCCAGAGTCTTCGGGTGGATCTTCCGGCGCCGGGCGCGGGTGAGCAGTTGGCGGGCCGCCTGATGCTCCGCCAGCGTCGCATCGGTGATCAGCAGATCGACGCATAACCCGCTGCGGTTCTCCATGAGCGCATGGCCCCCGTAGCTGAGCCTGGCCGGCTGGCCGTTACCCTTTCTCATGAGCTTGGCCTCGGGATCGGTGGTGCTCTGGTGAGTGGCGTTGGAACGCTTTTCGCCCTTGAAATCGACCATCCCCGTACCGTCGCCGGGCTTGGGCGGCTCGTCGTTGTCCTTACGCTTGAAGCTTTTGAAGGATGCCCAGGCGTCGATCAGGGTGCCGTCCACGGTGAAGTGATCGGACGACAGCAGCTTGTCCTTGCGAGCCACGCGCACCACCTCGTCGAAGAAGCGCCGGGCGATGTCGGTTTGCACCAGACGTTCGCGCAGACGGCTGAAATTGGATTGATCGAGCCCGCCCGATTCGAGGTCCAGATCGAGGAACCAGCGGAACAGCAGGTTGTAATCGAGTTGCTCGCAGAACTGCCGATCCGAGCGCACTGAATAAAAGGCGATGAGCAATTGGGCCTTGAGCAGGCGCTCTGGCGGGATCGACGGCCTGCCACCCTGCGCGTACAGCGCGTCCAGCTCCGCCGAAATGGCCGACAGCGCCGAGTCGGCCAGTTTCTTCACCGGTCTGAGCGGATGATCGGCCGGAATCCGGGATTCGACCGAAAAGTAGTGAAACATCGAGGACTGGGGGTCGACTTCGCCGCGCATCGGTGCTGTGCCTGGGATTTGGAGGGGACGGCTAGGACAGGTGGGTGGCCGGATCGTTCACTGGGTTTTGCATCAATCTGCTAGCAGCCAGGACCAGCACCGACTGACACCGGATGACCCGGTCGTATTGGACTCACCGTTTAAGACGGAACTATTCGAAGGTGACTGGGAATGTGTTCTGGAGCACGGGCCACTGGTTTACACCATAAAAGCGGATGGCACCTTTGCCAGTGCCGCCGACCTGAATGAATCGGAACCAGTGACCTCAGAGGGCCGGTGGGCGATTCGAGGAAAACGCCTTGTCTGGGATGTATGGAAATAAAATATTCCGCTTGAAGACCCAGACTCCATGGATGACGAAATCACCTTCGTCTCAGATGAAGAGCTTCATCTGACCGGGAGCGATGGCGAGACCCTAAAATTCAGAAAAAAGAAGCCCAAGACAGAGTTGGGAGGGAAAGTTGTGAACTTTTCACTGTCAGCTTTGAAAAAACTCTGGAAGTAATAACTATGCCTTACGTTAGACCGACCAATTCTCAACCTCTCACGCCTGATGATAAATCGTTATTAATCGACAATTACCTAACCTTTTATGAAGCACTAACAAAATCGGCAACAGATACAGATTACTCAGCCTTGAATGCAAAGTTACCTAAGGCTGCTAGCAAAGCACTCCTTGATGAAGTTGGCTCGCTTCTAAATCGAGCGGCTATATCGGCGTCCAAAAATGGAGACATCAGAGAGTTTCTCGATAACAATCCATTGCCGGATTCAATGAAAGACCATTTGCCAGATGAATTCAGGGCCTTCTGTCTCCTTCTTAATTCGTTAAAACAATGGGTTTCAGCTGAGTCAGCAGCAACTGACCGTTATCTGCTGGGCGGTACGGCCAGAACAAGATTACGCCAAGCTGCTACTCATTGCATGGTAACGGCTGAGCCACTTGAGAAAATAGAGTTGCATCACCCTGTCAGAGACGGCAGGCCGCCCATTCCTCTATCTCCTGCGGGACATCGCATTGTGGAGGAATCAATTTTAATTGATGGTGGCGACACGATTAGCAACGCACTTCGGTTACTGAAAAAGGAACGAAGTTGGTCTTGGAAAATGCTAAGAGATGGCTCTAGTCATCACTTAGGTGAGGAAGTTTTAACCAGGACAAAAGCATCAATTAACACAGCGAGAACGTTTGCAAATAAGGCCAAGGAGCGAACCGGGCTGAGTTACAAAGAGTTGATTGAATGGCTCGATGAAAATGAACTTGGTTTGTAATTCATTACCAAACTTTCCCACCTTCATTAATCAAATGTGGCAGAGTTGCACTATTCCTTGAACAGCAGCTAAGCTTTATTTCAAGACATAGGGCCATTGTTGTGGCGAATGACAGCAATGGGTCGAGGTTGTGTGAAAACTCCGCTGCTGTGTACTCCAAACAGGGGTGTGGTGCGTTAATTCTTGTACGGAGGTGCAGGAATGAAACGATTCATCGAAGGCATACCACCCTGGACTTCTTCTCAAACTCTATATCTACGGCTATCTGAATCGTATCCAATCGAGTCGGCGCCTGGAGCGGGAAGCTGGCCGCAATGTTGAACTGATGTGGCTAACTGGCCGCCTACGCCCTGACTTCAAAACGATTGCCGACTTTCGCCGGGAGAACGGCAAAGGTATCCGCAATGTCTGCCGGCGCTTCGTGGCCTTATGTCGCCAGCTCGATTTGTTCAGCGAAGCCACCGTGGCCATTGATGGCAGCAAGTTCAAGGCCGTAAATAACCGTGACAAGAACTTCACTCCGCACAAACTGGCACAGCGGACGAAACAAATCGACGAAAGCATCGAGCGGTATTTGCAGGAATTGGATACCGCCGACAGAACGTAATCACCCGATGCCGGCTTGCGTGGCCAGCACATCCAAGGCAAGTTGGCCAAGCTTCGCCAGCAGATGGAATATCTCCGTCAAATTGAAGAACAACTGAAACTACAACCTGACGAACAACTTTCGCTGACTGACCCGGATGCCCGCTCGATGGCAACCAGTGGTCGAGGTACGGGGATGGTCGGCTACAACGTCCAGGCATCGGTGGACACGAAGCATCACCTCATTGTGACCCACGAGGTAACCAACGAAGGTCATGACCGGCGGCAGCTGTCGAATATGGCGATGAAATCGAAGGTGGCCACTGGCACAGAACGACTGGACGCACTGGCGGACCGGGGCTATTTCAAAGGGCCGGAAATCCTCAAATGTGTTGAGGCCGGCATCACACCTTGGGTGCCGAAGACGATGACCTCGGATAACAAGGCCAAGGGCTTGTTCGACAAGCGCGATTTCATCTACGTCGAAGCGAACGACGAATATCGTTGCCCTGCCGGAGAGCAGCTGATACATCGATACTCGTCGTCAGAGGATGGGATGAAAATAGACCACTATTTCGCCTCCTATCTGACTTGTCGGCAATGCCCGCAGAAAGCGCAATGTACGACAGGGAAGGAGCAACGTGTCCGACGTTGGGAGCACGAAGGCGTGCTCGATGCCATGCAACACCGGATGAACATTACGCCAGGGAAAATGAAGCAGCGCCGTTGCACGGTTGAACACGTCTTCGGTACCCTGAAATTCTGGATGGGCTCAGCGCACTTTCTGATGCGCCGGCTGAAGAACGTCAAAACTGAGATGAGCCTGCATGTTCTTAGCTATAACCTGAGACGGGTCATCAATCTGCTGGGAGCTGACAAATTAATGGTGGCCATCAGGATGTATGTGGCTGCAACTTGAAGCAGCTAAGGGCAAAAACCACCGTTTTTACCGCTCACATTTCGACTAAAAATTGACTCCAGGTGAAATTGTCACTCTCGACAGTCGTCCGTGACCCAGAATTTAGGGGCGTTTCCACACAATCTCGGTCGTTTTGAGTCGTTCAAGTCCGATGCCCTTCGGTGGTCGCCTGACTCGATATGGCGACACCGCTAACTTGTCACAAGCGTGAAGTATCTCGCCATTGATTTTTGTCGGAGCAAATAGAAAAGGGGCCGCTGGCCCCCTTTCTTGAACTGTCCGACAGACTTAATTGTTTGTTTTCACATTACCAGTGGGTTTCGCGGTCCGGGGTGGCGGTGATCTTGTGGATGGTGAGGTCGGCGCCGTCGAATTCTTCTTCCGGATCGAGGCGGATGCCGACGACGGTTTTCAGCGTGCCGTAGACGATCACGCCGCCGACCAGTGCGACGACAATCGCGGCGACGGTGCCGATCAGTTGCGCCGCGATGCTCACGCCGCCGATGCCGCCCAAGGCCTGGCTGCCGAAGATGCCGGCGGCGATGCCGCCCCAGGCGCCGCACAGGCCGTGCAGCGGCCACACGCCGAGCACATCGTCGATCTTCCAGCGGTTCTGGGTGATCGTGAACAGCTGGACGAACAGCACGCCGGCCAGGGTGCCGGTGACCAGCGCACCGATCGGGTGCATCAGGTCGGAGCCGGCGCAGACCGCCACCAGGCCGGCGAGGGGGCCGTTGTGGATGAAGCCCGGGTCGTTCTTGCCGAGGATCATCGCCGCCAGCGTGCCGCCGACCATCGCCATCAGCGAGTTGAGCGCCACCAGGCCGCTGACCTTGTCGAGGGTCTGGGCGGACATCACGTTGAAGCCGAACCAGCCGACGGTCAGGATCCAGGCGCCGAGGGCCAGGAAGGGGATGTTGGAGGGCGGGTGGGCGGCCACGTTGCCGTCCTTCGTGTAGCGGCCGCGGCGGGCGCCGAGGAGCAGCACCGCCGGCAGGGCGATCCAGCCGCCGACCGCGTGGACCACCACCGAGCCGGCGAAGTCATGGAACTTGGCGCCGAAGGCCGCCTCGACCCACGGCTGGAGGCCGAAGTTGTCGTTCCAGGCGATGCCCTCGAAGAACGGATAGACGAAACCGACCAGCAGGAAGGTGGCGATGCTCTGCGGGTGGAACTTGGCGCGCTCGGCGATACCGCCCGAGATGATCGCCGGGATCGCCGCGGCGAAGGTCAGCAGGAAGAAGAACTTCACCATCTCGTAGCCGCTCTTCTGGGCCAGCACGTCGGCGCCGCTGAAGAAGTTGGCGCCGTAGGCGACGGTGTAGCCGATGAAGAAGTAGGCGACCGCCGACACGCAGAAATCGGTCAGGATCTTGACCAGGGCGTTGACCTGGTTCTTCTTGCGGACCGTGCCGACCTCGAGGAAGGCGAAGCCGGCGTGCATGGCCAGCACCATGATGGCGCCGAGCAGCACGAAAAGAACATTGCTGGCGTTGCTTGTTTGCTCCATTTTGGGCTCCAGAATCGAAGCGAAGCACCAAGCAGGTGCCGTGCCAGTTTTTCTTTCAGGGAAAATTCCAATAAATCAACGGCGTGATTGTTCTGCCGGGTTTTCTGTGCGCACCAGCGGCGTGCATAAAATCAACTTCTGCACCAAATCAAGGCGTACGCCGGCGTGGGAGCGCGGCGCCGGACGCCTCACCACGCGTTTTCCACCGCGATCTGCGCCGGAGCGGCCAGACGGCTGAGGCGGAAGCCGCGGTCCATCAGCGCCTTGTGGGTGTCGCGCACCATGTCGGGGCTGCCGCATATCATGAAGCGCGAGTCGGCAAGGCTGAAGGGCAGGCCGACCGTCGCTTCGAGGCTGCCGTCGCGAACCAGTTCGGGGATGCGGGCGTGAAGGGCGCCGGGCACCGTCTCGCGGGTCGCCACCGGCTGGTAGATGAGTTTGTGGCCGTGCTCGGCCCACAGCGGGTGGTCGCGCAGCGCGGCGATCTCGTCCTGGTAGGCCAGATCCTCGGCGACGCGGGCGCAATGGACGACGATCAGCCGCTCGAAGCGCAGCCAGGTGCTTTCGTCCTGCAGGATCGCCAGGTAGGGCGCCAGGCCGGTGCCGGTGCCGAGCATCCACAGGTCGCGGCCGTCGGCGAAGCGGTTGGTGGTGAAGAAGCCGTTGGCGGCGCCTTCGATCATGATTTCGTCGCCGACGCCGAGTTTTTCCAGCCGCGAGGTGAAGGCGCCGTCGGGCACCACGATGGAGTAGAACTCGAGATGCTCGTCCCAGGTTGCCGAGGTCATCGAGTAGGCTCGCCACACCGGCGCGCCGTTCTCCTTGAAGAGCCCGAGCCGCGCGAACTGGCCGGGCACGAAGCGGAAGCCCCGTTCGCGGCTGATACGGAAGGACAGCAGCCGCGGGCTCCAGCGACGTATCCAGAGCAGGGTGGCGGTGGTGTGGCGTGGGGCGTCCGGGGTGTCGTCCATGATGGTCCGCTCCGTGCAGGGGTTCTTCTGTCGAGACATCCGATCGCCCCGCTTCGTTCCGGCGCTGCGACGAACGGCCCCGGCGATGCCTGACGTGTTTGGGCAGCGAGGTGACGAAAAACGTCACGCTGCGACGCGGCATTCGGCCCCGGTGGCGGCCCGGCCGCCCGGGATTTTTTTCAAGTATCTGATTGTTAATGATTCATTGTTTTTTGCAAAAGCTGGCACGCGGGTTGCAATGGTTACGGCGTCGGGCTCCGGCCCGTTCCGAATTCAACCAGCGAGTGGAGATATGCACATGAAAAAGCAAGGCGGTTTTACCCTGATCGAACTGATGATCGTCGTGGCCATCATCGGCATCCTGGCTGCCATCGCCGTTCCCCAGTACCAGCAGTTCCAGCGCAAGGCGCGCTTCACCGAAGTGATCTCCGCCACCGGCGCGTTCAAGAGCGCGGTCGAACTGTGCATCCAGAACAACAACAACAGCGCGACGGGTTGTTCCAGCGGCAAGACGGGTGACGGCTGGTCCGTTCCGGCCAAGACCTCGGCCTCCGGCCACGTGACTTCGGTTGAAGCCGTCGATGGCGTGATCACCGCGGTCGCCACCAGCACCGACGGTCTGGCAGGTGAAAGCGTGATCTACACCCCGGACACCACCACCGACACCACCAAGATTTTCTGGAAGAAGTCGGGCTCCTGCACCACCGCGACCCCGGCGATCTGCTGATCGGTCCGATGTCCTGACCGCCGCCTGACGGCGGTCCGAACGACAAAGCCCGGAACGGCGTGAGCCTTCCGGGCTTTGTCTTGCTTGCGACACCTCCGTTGAAGACATTTCCCCGACACCATCCCGTGCCGGCCCGGCGCTGGGTCGACGCCTTCCTGTTCGGTGTGCTGGCGCTGCCGGTGCTGGTGCTGCCCGGGTCGTGGACGGTCCGCGCCGCGTCGGTCGGCGTGCTGCTGGCGCTGGTGCTGATCGCGGCCGGCCTGCCGCGGCTGAACGGCGTGATCCGCGTGCTGGCGCTGGTCAGCCTGCTGCTGGCGCCGCCGGTGGCGTGGTACGGCCTGCGTTTCGGCGTGGCGCCGGGCGAGGAGCTGGCGCTGACCCTGCGCATGAGCGATGCCCGCACGGTGGCCGAGTTCCTCGCCGACATCGCCGGCCAGCCGGCCAGCTGGCTGGTCGTCGTGCTCGAGGTGCTGGTCGTCGTCGCGCTGCGGCTGCGCCGGCCATGGCCGGCGGACCGGCGATTGCGGCAGTGCGGACTGCTGGCGGGCCTGGCCTACCTGTCGATCGGCGTCGTGCACGATTCCTTCCTGCGCGGCGCGCTGGCCGTCGACCCGTGGGCCAGTCCGGAACGGGTGCTGCGCACCTACCCGGTGTCGTTGCTCCAGCCACTGGCCATGCTGACCACGCCGCGGCCGGTAGCGGCCGGCATAGGGCCGGTGCGCGTCGTGGCGGCGGACGAGGCGAGCCGCGACGGGCGCCCGCTGCCGCAAACCTATGTGCTGGTGATCGGCGAATCGGCCCGGGCCGACCGGCTCGGCCTCAACGGCTACCGTCGCGACACGACGCCCATTCTGGGCAAGATGCCCGACGTGATCAGTTTTCCCCACGTCCGCGCGGTGTCGGACTGCACGCTGCATGCCGTTCCGGCGCTGCTGACGATGGCCGACGCGGCCGGCTTGTCCCGCCAGCGGCCCGACCGCGGCGTGCCGACGCTGTTCGACTACTTCGGCGCGGCGGGTTTCTTCACCGCCTACGTGTCGATGCACGAGCCGGTTCTTGCCGAATCCATCGGCATCCGCGCCGACCACTCGCGCACGCTGCGCTATCTCAACCCGGATTCGCCGCTGCGCGACGACGCCCTGCTGCCCGAGCTGAAACGTCTGTTGCTGCTGCCCCGCGACCGGAAGTTCATCGTGCTGCAGCTGATCGGCAGCCACTTCGAGTACGAACAGCGCTACCCGCGCGAGTTCGCGATTTACGCCGGCGACGGCACGCCGGAGAGCGAACGGGCGGCCCGCTACGACAACAGCCTGCGCTACACCGACTGGATTTTGTCGCGCTTCATCGACGCACTGCGCGCCGTCGACGGCGAGGTGGTGCTGGCCTACGCCTCCGACCATGGCGAGAACCTCTACGACGACGCGCGGATGCGCTACCAGCACTGCGGCAGCGTGACCCATGTCGACACCCTGCCGGCGACCTTGTTCTGGCACGCACGTTATCGCGACGAGGCCCGGCTGCACGCGTTGGCGGCCAACCGGCTGCGCTATGTCGGCCAGGAGATGGTCGGCGCGACGCTGCTCGACCTGGCCGGGCTGCGCGTGCCCGACGCGGCGCTGCCCGCATCGCTGGCCGGTCCGTTCGGCGAGCAGGAGGTGCGTTACGTGATGGATGGTGGCAAGCTGCTCGGCTTTACGAAAGACGGGAGTCCGGCCCGGTGAAGTCCACCCAACTGCAATCCCCGAACTGCGACGAGCGCGAGGCGGGCACGGCGGTCGTGCTGATCGTCATCCACGCCATCAGCCTGCCTCCGGAGCGCTTCGGTGGAGACGGCGTCGAGCGGCTGTTCACCAACCGCCTCGACCCCGCCGCCCATCCGTACTACGCGGGCATCCACCAGCTGCGGGTGTCGGCCCATTTTTTCATCCGCCGCAGCGGCGAGTTGATCGAATTCGTCGCGCCCGAGAAGCGTGCCTGGCACGCTGGCGTCTCGACCTGGCGCGGGCGGGCGCGCTGTAACGACTTTTCGGTGGGGATCGAACTGGAAGGCTGCGACAGCCTGCCCTTCGAGCCGGTCCAGTACGCGGTGCTGGCGGAACTGCTGGCCGGGCTGTGCGACCGCTTTCCGGTGGAAGGCGTGAGCGGCCATTCCGACATCGCGCCGGGCCGCAAGACCGATCCGGGACCGTTCTTTTCGTGGGGCCGGCTGCGCCGCGAACTGGCCGTGCTCGGCCGCGTCGATCTGGTCGGCCGCATCGAGCCGGCAGGTGCCGCGGACGACGACGACCGCACCGCGATGCGCTGGCCTTTTCCAGTCGCCGCGCGGCCCGGCTGAGATCCGCCGGGCGCTGCCCGAAAGCCGCTGGTGGCCTTGTTCTGGCGGGGGCAGAGGGCGAAGAAGCGCGTCGCGCCTGCCATCCGGGGAATGCGAAAGGCATCCGTCCGGCAGCCCCGCGAGCCGGCATGGATTGACAAAAACAAGTCGAATCAATAGAATGCGTCTTGTGTGCAGTGCAGCATGCATTTTTTTGGTCAAGTTTTCTTAAACGTCGGTGCTGAAACCGCCGCATGGCCGGGCGTCCCGTTCCCGGTTACTGACCGTTCCGACGGTCTGGTTTCGGTGCTTTTTTTGGCACGCTGTCTGGTTGCGTCAGCGTGTTTGGATCAACCCCTGGCGACCTAGTCTGTCGAGTGCCGTCGGCCGGTTTTATTGGCTGACGCGTTGAACCCAGCCCTGCTTTTCGGGGCGGTCGGGTGAAACCAAGCGCTTGTCCTGTTCCCTTGTTTTGACGGGGCAGGCGGCGTGTGTGTTCGGCGGACTGTGGCCACAGAAAGGAGAGCCCTATGTTCGCAACTCGTATCTCGAAGTACGCACGTCACGCGGCTTCATTCATGCTTCACTTCGCCCACGGCGGGCTTCTCGTCGCTGGCCTTATCGTCACTCTTTTCGTCGCATCGCGGATCGCCAACCATGGCGTCCAGGGCCTTTCGCTCGGCAGTCTGATCGGCGCCTCGTCGGCCGTGGTGGCGGAGGAGGCGGAGCCCGAGGTGGCCGATGCCACCGACGCCGCTCCGGTCAAGCTCAGCCCCGACCTGCAGCGCGTCAAGACCTACGTCGCCCGGCGCTACCAGGTTTCGGCGGTGGCCCTCGAGCCGCTGCTGGCCGCCGCCCAGCAGACCGGCCGCAGCGTCGGTGTCGATCCGCTGCTGCTGGTGGCGGTGATGGCCATCGAGTCGCGCTTCAACCCCTTTGCCGAGAGCCCGATGGGCGCCCAGGGGCTGATGCAGGTGATCCCCAAGTGGCATCCGGACAAGGTGGACGTCAAATCCGACCGCAGCGCGATGTTCGACCCCGACACCAACATCCGTGTCGGCGCGCTGGTGCTCAAGGAATACATCCAGGCCACCGGTTCGGTTCAGGGCGCCCTGCAGCGCTACAACGGTTCCAGCGACCCGTCCGCGCTGTACGCCAACAAGGTGATGGCGGTGAAGTCCCAGCTGAGCCAGGCGGCCCGCAGCGGCGGCAAGTTCGTCGGCGTCTGACGAACCACGGGTCGGGTGCCAGCCCGACCCGGTTTCCCTCTCCTACAGCACTTTGCGGATGCGCTCCGCCGCCTCGACGAGCCGCGCCTCGTCGGTGGTGTAGGCGATGCGCAGGTGGCGTTCGGGGGCGTTGTCGCCGAAATCCACGCCCGGGGTGGTCGCCACGCCGGCTTCCTCGATGAGCCTGTGCGCCAGGCTTTCGCTGCTGTCGGCGAGATCGGCAATGTCGGCGTAGAGGTAGAAGGCGCCCTGCGGTTCGGTGGCGAAGCGGAAGCCGATGGCGCGCAGCGCCGGCAGCAATGCGTTGCGCCGGTCGGCGAAGGCGTGGCGGCGTTCTTCCAGGATTTCCAGCGTGCCCGGCGCGAAGGCGGCCAGCGCGGCGTGCTGGGCCGGCGTCGAGGGCGAGATGAAGAAGTGCTGGGCGAGTTTCTCGATCTCCCGCACGTAGCCCTGCGGCGCCACCATCCAGCCGAGTCGCCAGCCGGTCATCCCGAAATACTTCGAAAAACTGTTGACGACGAACACGTCGTCCAGGCGTTCGAGCGCGGTGCTCGCTTCGACACCGTAGTTCAGGCCCTGGTAGATCTCGTCGACGATCAGCACGCCACCGCGGGCGGCAACCACGTCGCGCAGTGCGGCGATTTCGGCGACGCTCAGCAGGGTGCCGGTCGGGTTGGCCGGCGAGGCGACGATCAGCCCGCGGGTGCGCGGCGTCCACGCCGCGGCAACCTGCGCGGGGGTCGGCTGGAAGCGGGTCGTGGCGTCGACCGGCAGCGAGCGCGGCACGCCTTCGAAGCTGCGCGCCAGATGCCGGTTGGACGGGTAGCCGGGGTCGGGCAGCAGCCATTCGTCGCCCGGATCGGTGAGCACCGCCAGCGCCAGCATCAGCGCGCCCGAGGCGCCGGGGGTGACGACGATGCGTTCGGGCGCCACATCGGCGCCGAAACGGTCGTGATAGAAACGGGCGATGGCTTCGCGCAGCGCGCCAAGGCCGAGGGCCGGCGTGTAATGCACGTGGCCGCCGGCGAGAAACCGCCGGGCCGCCTCGACGATCGGCGGCGGGCTCGGGAAATCCGGCTCGCCGACTTCCAGGTGGATGATGTCGCGCCCGGCGGCGGCCAGTTCGTGGGCGCGCTTGAGGATTTCCATCACGTGGAAGGGCTGGATGTCGGCCATGCGGCGGGCGATTGGGGTCATCGCGGAGTCCTGATCGGTGGCGGGGAAAGCGGGCCTCCGATTGTAGTGCAGGCGCGCCGCGGCCACGCCTCAGAACAGCGTCGTCAGCGCGATCCAGCGTTCCGGCAGCAGGTTCACGATCTGCGTTTCGAGCCACTTGTCGGCGCCGCTGAGAATCGCCACGCCGGTGAGGCCGATCAGTACGCCGAGGGCCTTCTTCGCGCCGTCGATGTGCGCCAGCACGCGCGTCCGCGCCCGCGCGAAGCCGCTACGCGAAGCGTAGGCGACGGCCACCAGCGGCGTCGCCGCGCCGATGCCGAACAGGCCGAGGATCAGCGCTCCGCGGCCGGCGCCGCCGTCGCTGGCGACGAGGGTCAGCGCCGAGGCCAGCAGCGGGCCGGAGCACGGGCTCCAGACCAGCCCGAGCACGCCGCCGAGCACAAAGGCGCCGCCGAGCGAACCGGCATCGAGGCGGCCCGAGGCGGCGTTGGCCGACGAGGCGATGGGCAGCATCAGTGCACTGAAGCGGCGGCCGAGGGCCGGCACCAGCATCACCGCCGCAAAGGCGATCAGCAGCGCGGCGCCGAAGTGGCGCACGCTGTCGGTGTCGATGCCCAACGCCGCGCCGAGGGCCAGGCCGATGGTCGCGAACGAGGCCGCCATGCCGCCGCCCATCGCCAGCGGCGCCAGCCGGTTGGCCTGCATGGCGCCGCCGACGACCAGCGGCAGGATCGGGAAAACACACGGCGACAGGGTCGTCAGGCTGCCGGCGACGAGGCTGAGGGCGAGGTGGGAGAGCGACAGCGTGTCGGTCATGGCGGGGCTCCGGCGGCTCAGAGCGCCGACTGCAGCGCGGCGCGCAGTCTGGCGGGGTCGGTTTCGCCGGCCAGGCGGGCGGTTTCCCGCTCGCCGCGATAGACGATCAGCGTGGATTGCATGCGCACGCCGAGTTTCTGTTTCAGCGCGCGTTCCTGGTCGTAGTCGGCGACGAGCAGCGGCAGGGCCAGGGTGGCGTCGGAGCGGAAGCCGTTGAACACTTTTTCCTGGGCCCGGCAGGTGGGGCACCAGCTGGCGTGGAAGTGCAGCGCGACCGGCCTGCCGCTGCGCTGGGCGGTGGCCAGCGCGTCGGCGGAATAGGGCTGGATGTCGAGCGCGCGGGCGGGCAGCGCGGTGAGCAGGCCGGCGAGGGCGGTGGCGGCGAGGCGGGAAGTCAGGCAGAACATGGCGGGCTCCGGTGGGCGGTGATCGGCTGCCCATTAGTCGGCCCGCGTCGCCGGTTTCTTACAGTGAGGCTCCGAAAACCGCCGGCAGCTGCGGGTCGTGCCAGGCGAGGCGGCGGGTGGTGAAACTGAATTCGGCCAGCGTGGCGAGCGGCCCGCCGATTTCCGGGGCGGCGTAGCTCATCAGGCTCACGCCGTCGATGCGGCAGCGCAGCGCCGGGCCGGCGGCGAAGTCGTCGAGCTGGCGCTGGATGTCGGCGGTGGGCCAGGCGCCGGCGAAGAGGCCGATCGTGACGTGGGGCGTGTAGGGCCCGCCGGGCGCGTCGTGGGGGCTGAGGGCGCGGCGCAGCCCGGCGATGCTGCCGGCGGGATCGGCGACGGCCAGGAAGGGCGCCGAGCTGAAACTCGCCAGCCGGCCGATCTCCACGTCGAAGGGCGACGTGCCGAGCGCGTGCAGCGCGTCGAGCTGGGCGGCGAGGGCGGCCGGCCCGAAGTCGTCGGGGTGGCGTGGATCGCCGGTCGGAAAGCCGCACAGCCCCAGCGTGACGTGGGGCTGGCGGCGGTAGCCGGCGAGGAGACGGCCGGCCAGATGGGTTTCGGCGGCGGCCACCGCGTGGCGTACCGCGGGGATGTCGACGTCCAGCGCCCACAGCGCGTAACGCGGACGGCCCCGGTGCCACTCGGGAAAGTCGCGGCGGACGTTGGGCAGCGTCTGCCCGGCCGCCGCGAAGGCCGCGCGGGCGTGGTCGAAGACGGAGTCGGGCGCCGTTTTCAATGGGCGGCCGGCAGACGGTCGCAGAAGCGGTGGCGCGGCTCGGGCAGGGTCTGGCCTTTTGCCTTGGCGCGTTCGGCCATCTGGGCGTGGTGCTCGGTGACGTAGGCGACGCATTCCTCGCGCGATTTGAAGCCGCGGATGCGCTCCTGGTGGGCACGGCGCTCGTCGGGCGTCATCAGACCGTAGGCGGCGCTGTTGCGGCGGTTCATGCGCCAGTTGCAGTTGGGGCCGGCGGCGGCGTCGGTGGGCGCGGCGGCCTTCATGCACGGGTGGTGGGCGGGGCCGGCGCCCATCATGCCCGGCCCCATGCCGCCACCGGCGCCCGGCCCCGGCTGGGCCAGCACGCTTCCGCAGAGCAGCACGCCGGCACAGGCCAGCAGGAATTTCCGATTGAAGAGGTGCATCTCGATCTCCCGGTGAAAAGGTTGCAGCCGGAGGCAAACAGCGGCTGCCGGATGAAATGGTAGACCCTGGCGACGGACTTGCAAGCGCGCGGCGGCGCGGGCTTGCGCTGGGTCAAAGGGGGCGGGGCTGGTGCGGAGGCTGCGCCGTCGATGTCGTGCCGCCGGCCCGCAAGGGTCGGGACGACGTCCGGCGGCCGGCTCAATCCTTCGCCGGTACGGCGGCAAGTTTTTCGACGGCGTGGATCGCCCGCTGCAGCGCGGCGTCGTCGAGGACTGGGGGGCGTTTGACGAACAGCCAGGACGCGTTTTTCGGATTGATGACGCGCACCATGTCGTCGGTGATGCGGGCGGTGTTCTCGACATACCAGCCGGGCAGCGCGAGGACGGCGACGACCGGCAGGCGTTCGCCGGTGGCGGCCTGCAGGTGGCGGGCCAGCCAGTCGGCCTGACGGCGGGCCTGCTCGACCGGTTCGGTTTCCATCCAGCCGGGGAACTTGAGACCCTTGCCGTCGTAGAGCACCTTGACCGATTCGCTGCCCTGACCGGTGGCGGGCTTGAGGCGTGACTTGGTTTCCACCGCGAAGATGCCGCCGGGGGTGATCACCACATGGTCGATGTTGAACTGCTTTGCCTGCACGTCGTGGATGATACGGTTGCGGCCGGCCAGCATTTCAGCGAGCTCCTGGGCGACGGCCTGCTCGGCGCGGATGCCGGCCCGCATCCTGGCAAGCTCGGGCAGCAGGCGGACGAGGCGCTGGCCGAGGACGCCCGACACGGCGAGGCTGCCGAGCAGAACGAGGGTGTCGATCAACCGCCAGTCGATGTCCGCGGGCAGGCGGCGGAGGACGATCAGGACGACGCTCATGCCGCCGACCATCGTCGCGGTCAGTATCAGATCCAGCCCCTTGTCCCGCATCAGGTCGAGCCGCGTCATTAGACTGTCGGCCGGCAGACGGCGCAGGTCGGTGGTCAGCGGGTCGCGGCGGGGCTGGCGGTCCGCCCACCATTTGTAGCCATAGACCGCTGCCAGCAGGAGCAGCACCGGCAGGATGGCCAGGAATTCGACGATGGCGACCGAGATCATGCCGCTCCTCCCACGCGCCGGGCGCGGCCGACGACGACGAGGGGGCCGCGGAGTTCGCACGATTCGCGGGCGAAGCGCTGGGCGTTGGTGAGCTCGGAGCCTGAAGCGCCGGCCCGGCGGGCGGGGAAGTGGTCGGGGGTCATGGGAGCGGCAGGGGCGCCATGGGGAGGCGCTGGCGGTCGGGCGAAATGACGGGAATGTATGCCGCCCGGCCCGGCGCTGGCAAGCCCGGCGGGCGGTCAGCCGGTGGGGCGCGGGCGGCGGGTTTGTTTGGCGGTGTACATGGCCTGGTCGGCTTTTTCGATCAGGCCATCGATATCGGTGGCATCGTCGGGGTAGAAGGCGGCGCCGACGCTGGCGTGGAGGTCGATGTGGTGGTCTTCGTAGACGAAGGGGCGGTCGATGGCGGCGGAGAGGCGCGCGATGGTGGTGTGGATGTTGGAGGGGTCGGGGCTGGGGGCGAGGACGACGCCGAATTCGTCGCCGCCGAGGCGGGCCACGGTGTCGGACTTGCGGGTGGCGTGTTCGAGACGCCGGGCGAATTCGCGGATCGCCATGTCGCCGGCGCGGTGGCCGTGGCGGTCGTTGATCTGCTTGAAGCCGTCCATGTCGATGACGAGGACGGCGCTGCGGCGCTGGTCGCGGCCGGCGAGGTGCACGGCGTTGCGCAGGCGGTCGAGGAACAGCGCGCGGTTGGCGAGGCCGGTGAGGAAGTCGTGGGTGGCGCGGTGGAATAGGGCGTCGCTCTGGCAGCGGGTCGAGAAGTAGGTGGCGGCGGCGAGGAAGTCGGCGATCAGGCGCAGGATTTCGATCTGCTTCGGGCCGAACGCCGACGGCCGGACCGACATGACCTTCAGCACGCCGACGACGCTCTGCTCGAAGCGCAGCGGCACGACCACCATCGAGCGCAGGCCGACCGTGCGGCAGGCGGCGGCGTTGACCCGCGGGTCGCGCTCGGCGTCCTCGCAGTACAGGGTTTGCCCGGTTTCGACGCTGAGGCCGGACAGGCTGCCGGCGATGGGGATGGTGAGGCCGATCTGGGCTTCGGCGATGCCGTGGCCGGCGCGATAGATCATCACCCCGTCTTCGACGAGTTCGACCGCCGCGCCGTCGGCTTCGACAAGGCCGCTGGCGCCGCGCACGGCGCCGGCGATGACGGCGTCGAGGTCGAGCCCGAGGCCGATGATTTCGGTCTGGATGCGGATGATGGCGAGCAGGTCGTCGCGGGTCGGCAGTGCGGCGGCGGGGGTCGAATCCATGGCGGGGCTTCCGTCGGGCCGGAAAAGGGCGGCGTGGGGCCGCGGGGTGGTGTCAGACTCGATCTTCAGGATATTACGCTTTCCGGTGCTGCGACACAGTGTCGCACGGGCCACTTTTCTGGCGTGGATCAAGCGCGGCGGCGCGGCGGCCTTGATACAGTTCGCGCCCCTGATTGCGATGGACGAGAAAAACCGATGTCTTGCTGTAAACCCGATCCGGTCGCGCTGGCGGTCGGTCTTGCGCTGGCGGGCCTGGCCGCGGCGCCGCTGGCGCTGGCGGCCGACGACGGCACCGCGCTGACCCTGGGCGAAGTGGTGGTGAGCGGCGCGGCGGGCGGGCCGCTGGAGGCGCGCCGGGTGCTGACCTCGGTGGACATCCTGCCGACGGCGCGCATCGAGAGCCAGGCGGTGTCGAACAACTGGCAGCTGTTCGGCCAGCTGCCGGGGGTGATGCTGACCCAGTTCGGGCAGGGCACCACTTCGGGCAAGTTCTCGCTGCGGGCCTTCAACGGCGAGGGCGAGATCAACGCGGTGAAGCTGCTGATCGACGGGGTGCCGTCCAACAGCAACGACGGCAACATGCCTTACATCGATGTGGCGCCGCGGCTCGATATCGAATCGATCGAGGTGGTGCGCGGCACCAACGATCCGCGCTACGGCCTGCACAACATCGCCGGCAACGCCAACATCGCCACCCGGAGCGGCGGCAACTATCGGCTCGGCCGCGCCACGCTGGGCAGCTTTGGCACCGCCGAACTGCAGGCCGCGGCGGGCGTCGAACAGGACGGGCTGGCGCAGAACTACGCGCTGAGCGTCGGCCGCAGCGACGGCTACCGGGATCATTCCACGGCCGACAACGCGGCCTTCTCGGGCAAGTGGTTCGTGACGCCGCCGGGCGGGACGAGCCGCTTCGGGTTGATTGCCCGCCACTACACGGCCAGCGCCGAGGAGGCGGGCTACCTGACCGCGGCCCAGCGCCGCGCCGATCCGGACCAGTCGCCGGCCCACAACGCCACCGACGAGGACCGCCGGCTGGTGACCCAGCTGGCGCTGCAGGGCGAAGCCGAAATCGGCGCGCGCTTCTTCTGGACCGGCCAGACCTATCTCAACAATCTGGACGACCGGCGCTTCGTGCGCTTCTCGGCCGGGACGGCGCAGCAGGAGCGGATCGTCGCCGAAACCCACACCGGCGCGTCCACCACCCTGACCTGGCGCGGCGGGGCGACGGCGATCGGCGACATGGCGGTGATGGGCGGGCTCGACGCCGAACACCAGGACAACCGCAGCCTGCGCTACACCACGCTGAGCCAGGTCCGGCAGGCGCAGACGCGCAACCAGCAGTTCGACTTCAACACCGTCGGCGCCTTCGTGCAGGCGGTGCTCAAGCCGCTGCGCGGCCTGACCGTGACGCCGGCGTGGCGCGCCGAGCGCATCGACGGCAGCTATACCAACCGGCTCAACGGCAAGACTTACGACATCAACGACTACGGCACCATCAGCCAGCCCAAGCTGAGCGTGGCCTACGCCTTTTCGGCGGCGTGGTCGGTGTATGGCAACTGGGGGCGCAGCTTCCAGGTGGGCGTTGGGACGGCGTCGTACAAGGTGAACCAGTCGGCCGACCTGTCGCCGTCGATCAACGAAGGCTGGGAGGCGGGGCTCAAGTTCCGTCCGCTGGCGTGGCTCGACGGCCGCCTCGCGGTGTGGCGCCAGACCGCCAGCAACGAGGCGCGGCGCAAGCTCAACGACCCCGCCAACGACGCCGAGAACGTCGGCCAGACGCGCCGTCAGGGCATCGACCTGCAGCTCAACGCGCAGCCGGCGCCGCAGCTCGGGCTGTGGGTCGGCACGGCGCTGCAGCGTTCGAAGATCCTGCAGGCGGATGCGGCGTCGGCCGGCACCACCGGCATGGAGATCGACCACGTGCCGCATCTGCTCTACAACTTCGGCGCCGACTACCGGCCCGGCGACGCGCTGAAGCTGTCGGCGTGGGTGAATGGCCAGACCAGCTATTTCCTCGAGCGCAGCAACGGCACCGGCAAGTTCGGCGGCTACGCGCTGGCCAACCTGTCGGCGGCCTACCGGATGACGCCGGCGCTGAGTGTCCAGCTGCAGGTGCGCAACCTGTTCGACCGCTACTACGAATACGTGTGGTGGGACGGCGCCCAGAGCCTGCACGCGCCGGGCACGCCACGCAGCGTGTCCGGCACGCTGGTGGCGCAGTTCTGAATGCGGACCGCGCGGCGCGTCTGGCTGACGCTGCATCTTTACCTCGGGCTGGGGCTCGGGGCGCTGTTCGCGCTGCTCGGGCTGACCGGCAGCGTGCTCGTGTTTTATCTCGACGTCGATGCGGCGCTCAACCCGCGCATCCGCGTGGCGGCGCCGGTGCCCGCCGCGCCGGCGCCGGAGGCCGTGCTGCGCCGCCTGCAGGCGCTCCACCCGGAACGCCACGGGCCGTGGCGCATCGAGATGCCGCTGGCCGCCGACGCGCCGCTGATGGCGCGTTATTCCAACCCGGTCGAAACGGCGGGGCGCGGCTTTGCGCCATTGATGCTGACCCTCGATCCGGCGACGCTGGAGGCCACCAGCCAGCGTTTCTGGGGCGACTACGCGGTGAGCTGGCTGTACGACCTGCACTACACGCTGCTGCTGCGCCAGCCGGGGACGACCGCGGTGGGCATCGCCGGGCTGGCGATGCTGGTTTCGCTGCTCACCGGCCTGTGGCTGTGGTGGCCGAGCCGGGCGCGGCTGGCGGCGGCGCTGCGGCCGGTGCTGCGCAGCGGCGCGCTGCGCAAGACTTACGACCTGCACGTCCTCGGTGGCATCTACGGGCTGCTGGTGCTGGCGGCGCTGGCCTTCACCGGCAGCGCGCTGGCCCTGTCGGAGCAGACCCGCTGGCTGGTCGGCGGGCTGTCGCCGCTGCGGGCCCCGCTGCGGCCGGGCGCCGGGCTGCTGGCCGACGGCGCCGCGGCGATCTCCCTCGACGAAGCGGCGCGGGTGGCGCGGGGACGCTTTCCGGATGCCGAACTGCGCTGGGTCGAAGCGCCCGGGGCCGCCGGCGGGCCGATCGTGCTGCGCCTGTGGCAGCCCGGCGAGCCGGGGCGGCGCTTTCCGCGCACCCAGGTGTGGGTGCATCCGGCCAGCGGCGAGATCCTCGCGGTGCGCGACCCCCGCGACAACAGCGGCGGCGACACCTTCATGGCGTGGCTGCATCCGCTCCACAATGGCGAGGCGCTGGGGCTCGCCGGGCGCTGGCTGGCGTGCATCGCCGGCCTGCTGCCAGCCATGCTGTTGGTGACCGGCTGGCTGCGCTGGCGCCACAAGCGGCGGGCGCGGCGGGCCACGGCGGAACGGCGCGGCGGGGGTCGGTGAGTGCCGCGATGGCCGAACGATCAGTCGTTTGTCGTTGATCGATCGGGCCGTCCGGGGTTTCGGCGCCGCGGCGATCCGTATCGCAAAACCGTCCTTGCCGATGGGGCAGTCGTAACCTACCCTCATATCACGGAGGCGTGCTCCGACAGTCGGCCGTGATCCTTCCGGTTCCCCCGATCTACCTGTTCCGGGTATGCCGTCCCCGGACATTTCCAATGGTTGCCTCCGCTGTCGATCCGATCAATCAGGAAGCCCGCCCGAGCGCGGCGGGCCCGAGAAGGAGGGCGATGTCATGAGCGAATATCG
>WBZX01001190.1_pt1 | contig 20182 bp, 18 predicted proteins | sample 5204211 | NCBI WGS metagenome assembly WBZX01 (sample SAMN12344362, study PRJNA552823) | activated sludge metagenome | biome: Activated sludge suspended growth; feature: Nitrification reactor; material: Wastewater; isolation source: activated sludge from nitrification reactor of wastewater... | reverse complement strand
CTGCCGAGCCGCGCGGGCCCATGATGAGATCGATGTGGGCAACGTTCAGCAGGTCGAGGCCGCTGCCGTCGGGGCGATTGTCTATCACCAGTGCTTCGCCCACGAGGACGCGATCGATTTTTGCCATTCTATTTCTCCATGTAGATTAAGGTTGAATACATTTCTCGCCGATAGCGAGAAAAATATCGCACGCGATTATCCGGTTGCTTTTTGAAAATTGCCTTGACGGCGGTCAAGGTTTGGAGAATTTCCGGCAAGGCTTCTGGCTTGTTTTGCACACTACCGATACCGACCGGGTACTGAATGAGCGATCAGTCGTCCTGAACCTCCCGGCCAGGAAAAAGCACATCGCTAAAGCCGAAATTTTTCAAGTCCCTGATTCGCATGGGATAGAGGATTCCGTCCAGATGGTCGCATTCGTGCTGCACTACTCTTGCGTGGAAACCACTCACCACCCGATCGATGGGCTTGCCATACTGATCAAATCCGCTGTAATGCAATCTGGTATAACGCGGTACCAGGCCCCGCATGCCGGGTACGGACAGACAGCCTTCCCATCCTTCGTCGGTTTCCGCGCCCATGGCGGCAAGCCGGGGGTTAACCAGTACGGTATACGGAACTTCCTCCGCATCCGGATAGCGCGGGTTTCTGCCCACCCCAAAAATCACTACACGCAGGCTGGCGCCTACCTGCGGCGCAGCGATGCCGACACCATCCATTGCCGCCATGGTATCTTGCATGTCGGCAATCAGCGCATGGATTTCCGGAGTATCGAACGATACAACCTCTGCCGCCCGCTGCAACAGCAGTGGGTCGCCCATGCGCAGTACCGGCCTAACCGGCATGGATTACCACCAGATGTTCGATGATGCTGCGCACCCGTTTCATTGCATCAGCCAGGACGGTATCGATATCCTGATAGCGGATGCCGTGCTCGCTGGAACCGCGGCCAGCCGCATGGTTGGCAACGACGCCGATAGCGGCATAGTCCATACCGAGTTCGCGCGCCAGCACGGCTTCCGGCATCCCCGTCATGCCCACCATGGTGGCCCCATCCCGCTCCAGGCGGTTGATTTCCGCAGCCGTTTCCAGACGCGGTCCCTGCACGCAGGCATAAACACCGCCATCGACGCAGGTATCGCCGACTTTCTGAATCGCGGTCATGCATAACTGCCGCAACTGGCTGGAATAAGGCTCGGTGAAATCGATATGATTGACCGGCTGTTCGCCAATATGATCCTCGAAAGTGGACTTTCTTCCCCAGGTGTAATCGATGATCTGGTCCGGCAGGACAATGGTGCCCGGCTTCAGGTCCGGATGAATGCCGCCGACCGTGGCCACCGATACCACATCTTTCACGCCCTGATCCTGCAGTGCCCAGATATTGGCACGGTAATTCACCAGATGCGGTGGAATGGTGTGACCGTAGCCGTGTCGCGCCAGAAAAACGACTTCATGCTCGTTGATGTTGCCGAATGTCAATGCCCCCGATGGCTCGCCATAAGGCGTGCGCACCACCTGGCGATGGGTGATTTCAAGATTGGCGAGATTGGTGAGGCCGGTGCCGCCGATTAATCCAAGCATATTTGCTCCTAGTTGATTTACCGTTATTCTAGCAGGGTCGCAGCCTGCCGGAATTGACCAAACCGGTTGCAGGATGAAATGGCGCATTGCCCGATCAAACCCGACAGGCTGCAAGCGAACTGCTATACTGCGCGCACCATGTCGCACGCCGTCAAAGCCAGTCTGGCGCTAGCCAATACTCATTACGAAAATTTTCCGGTTGCCTCGTTTTTGCTGCCCATGCGGCTACGCAAGCCGATTGGCCTGATTTACGCCTTTGCCCGCAATGCCGACGATTTTGCCGACGAAGGCAATCTGCTCCCGGAACAGCGCCTGCTGTTGCTGGATGGCTATCGCCAGCAATTGAGTAGAATCAGCGCGGGCGAGACCCCGGACGACGCCCTGTTCGTTTCGCTCGCCGAAATCATCAAGCAGTACAAGCTGCCGATTCAGCTATTTCATGACCTGCTCGATGCCTTCAGCCAGGATGTCGTCAAATCCCGCTACGAAAACTTTGGCGAGGTCATGGATTATTGCCGCCGCTCCGCCAACCCGGTTGGCCGACTGCTGCTACACCTGTATGGCGAAGTCGATGAGCGCAATCTGGCTTATTCCGATGCCATCTGTTCAGCCTTGCAACTCATCAATTTCTGGCAGGATGTGGCGATCGATTACAGAAAAGACCGCGTCTATCTGCCACAGGACGAGTTGCATAAATTTGGCGTCACCGAAGCGCAAATTGCCAGCGGTAACCCCGGTGGTAACTGGTGGATGCTAATGCAATTCCAGATCGACCGCTCAAGACGCCTGTTGCAGGCAGGCGCCCCACTTGGTTTGGTACTCAAGGGCCGTATCGGCCTGGAAATGCGCAGCATTATCGCCGGTGGCGAAACCATACTGCGCAAACTGCACCGCCATCAAGGCGATATGTTTAACCACCGCCCGGTCCTGCGTCCGTGGGATTGGGTTTATATGACTTACCGCGCTATCAGAGCCAAATGACCGATCCCCATCAATACTGTCAGGAAAAAGCGGCTGCCAGTGGTTCCAGCTTCTATTACAGTTTCCTGTTCCTGCCCAGGCCGCGGCGACAAGCCATTACCGCGCTTTATGCCTTCTGTCGCGAAGTCGACGACATCGCCGACGAGTGCTCCGATATCAATGTAGCCCGCGCCAAGCTTGCCTGGTGGCGGCTTGAGATTGCCAACCTTTATTCAGGGCAACCGCAGCATCCAGTGACACAGGCATTGACTGCCGCCGTGCAGGAATACGGGCTGGCCGAAGAGCATTTTCTGGAAATCATCGACGGCATGGAAATGGATCTGGACCAGAACCGCTATGCCGATTTCAAACAGCTTCAACTTTACTGCTATCGTGTCGCCAGCGTGGTCGGCCTGCTCTCGGCTTCGATTTTCGGCTACAGCGACCGCAAAACCCTTAAATATGCGCACGATCTTGGCATGGCCTTCCAACTGACCAACATCATTCGCGATGTGGGCGAAGATGCGCGGCGCGATCGTATTTATCTGCCGTTGGATGAATTAGCCCGGTTCAAGGTCAGCGAAACCGACATCCTGCATGGCCACGAAACCGACCATGTGCGCGAATTGATCAAATTCCAGATCAACCGCGCACAGGATTTTTACGACCGCGCTTTTGCCGAGCTACCTGCCGGTGACCGACGGGCACAGCGTCCCGGCCTGATGATGGCGGCCATTTATCGCAGCCTGCTGGTTGAAATTCAATCCGACGATTGCCTGGTCGTGTTGAATAGCCGGGTCAGCCTGACGCCACTGCGTAAACTCTGGCTGGCCTGGAAAACCTGGATTATCGCCTGATCTTGCAGAACTTCCGAGGTTCAGGCTTGCCTTTTGACCTGCAAGGCATGCGCCAACATGGCAGCACCGATAATTCCGGCCTGATCGCCTGATTCGCTGAGGAATATTTCAACCTTTTCTCCGCGTAATGCCGGAATCAAATCAGCATCGAGACGAGCATCGAATGCGGACTTCATGAGGGGCCAGGAAAGGCTCATCCCGCCCCCGACTATCACACGTGAAACATCCAGCACCTTGAGTATCGTCGCCAGACCCTGTGCCAGCGCATCCCCGGCACGCTGATAAGCGGCCAGGGCATGAGGTTCGCCTTCTCTGGCCGAAGCAGCGATTACTACAGAATCTATACCCTTCATGCCGGATAGCTCGGCGTAGCTGAGTGATACCCCGCTAGCCGACGCATATTGCTCAAGGCAACCGCGATTACCGCAGCCACACAAGCGCCCGCCCGGTTCGATGATGATATGCCCGACTTCCATCGCGACCCCATGAGACCCCGGAAAGGCCCTGCCATTCAATACTGCGCCGCCGCCGACGCCTGTTCCCAGGCCGATGTATATCGTATTCTGCGGATGCGCCCCGGAAATATATTCGCCATAAGCGGCAACCAGTGCATCGTTCTCGACCACCACCGGCAAGCCCAGTACTTTCGCTAACGGATTGGCCAGATCGATATTGCGCAAGCCCGGTAAATTGGGTGACTGCGAAACGACATTCAAGGCCGGATCGATAAACCCGGGAAAACCGATACCGATGGCTGAAACATGCTGGTAGCGTGCGCGTGCTTCCTGCATCGCACCCGCAATGGTGTCGATAATGAATTCAAGTGCTTCTCCGGGCGGGCTTTGACGACAGAATGTCGCAAAGTCGGCCTGCACCCGCTGCTCCCACACCACCCGGTTCTGGTGTACGACACCAACCCGCAGGTTGGTGCCCCCCACATCCATGCCGATCAGCCAAGGTGCGTCATGCTCAGCCATTTAAACAACCGTAAGACTGATTTTCAGAGGGCCTTTGATACGACCAAGGTCGTAGCTTAGCACGACAGTGACGGCCTGCATGATTTTTTCGAACCCCGCCTCGGATTGCGAAACACTGAAATGCGGCCAGGAGCAAAAAGTTGCTGACTGCGAAGTCGTCAGCATGATCGAGCCCCCCATGACCTCGTCGTCGAGGCAGACCTCCTTCAGGCTGTCGATTTCCTGCGGTTGGCCAAACCCGCCGATAATCTTGTGGCCAATGCGGAATCGCCCGGCAGGCCCGTCACAGCTTGGCATCGCGAGATTGATTTCTACAGTAAAGAGACCACGGGTACTGCGGCCGAAATCGTATTCGACATTGAGGCTGTTGTCCTTGATGCCTATTTTCTTGTCAATCGCCATGCCCTCGGCAACCGAACGGAAAGCCATCGTGGCGCCGCGCCCGGCTAGCGCTTCATATTGCAAGGGCAATTCCGGCTCGTTGGAACTCGATCCCCACCATTTATCGATGAACATCGATTTGGGGTGTGCATCCGTGGCAAGATCCTCAAAACTGATCACATGCTTGGACCCCATGCGTTCATGCGGATTGGAAATACCTTCTCCGTTGGACTGATGGTTTGCGCTTGCATGCACCTTACGGTGGTAATGTTCGGTCTGGCGCATCAGGGTATCGCCAAAATTGTGGCGCAGCTTGTAGGCATCAAATTCGCAGATCGCAGCCGAGCCATCCATGCGCACCACCGCTTGCAAGTCCGCATTATGCAGAAACACCTCGTCTTCCCCATCCAGATCGAGGTCTATGCTTACGCGTGCCTGACGTGGCTCCACGGCATCGATCATGGCTTCGAGCGCTACGATGGAGTTGTAAATGGCGCGACGCAAATGCGGCAGATACAAGCCGCCGAACAGGCCGTGCCAATAGGCGTCGTTGGCTTGCGCCTGATAGAGTTCGTGCAGCATGGCTGGCGTTTTCTTGTCGTCCGGCAACGCATGGTAGCGTGCGGACAAGGCCAGCATGCGCTTGTGCATCCAGTTGGATTCAGGGAAGCGCATGAAGAAATTGCGCCAGATGCCACCGCGAATGAAAGGTTTGCTCGTTTCCCAGCGCCCTTCTCGCTTCTCCTGATCAACCAGGTCGGCATAATGATGAGCGGCCGGAACAGGCAGTGTCCATTCGTTCATTTCGCTGTAGGAAGCCGTTGGCAGATATACCACACCGCGCGTACGCGCTTGTGCATGGTAGTCGCAGTAGCGCATTGGCTTGATGATTTGCGAGGCCAGCACCCCTTCGATAAAGTCCCTGAGCCAGCCTTTTTCGTACACCCAGTCATAGGTTTCCGGCCAGATGCCAAACTTCTCAATATCGTCGAAATAGACTGCCGCCGCTTGGCCGGATTCATCAGCCAACCCTTCCAGATAGCCTACAACTTCATGCGCGGGTGAAAATGGCAGGCGGTAACGCAATGCTTCAGAAATCGGGTAAAGATCGAGCCTGCGGCCGTCTTCCTCGGTCGTGTAATATCCGTTGAGTTCGGCAGCATGCTTGCCGGTACACATAAAGTGGTAATCATCAACGGTGACGTACTTGATGCCGGAATCGGCCAGCGAGGGTACTACGGTCGATTCCCAGACTCGCTCGGTCAACCAGGCTCCCCTGGGGGTCTGGCCCAGCTTTTTCTTGAGAAAATCCGACAGCAGGGTAATCTGCCCTACCCGGTCGCGCGAAGGGATGGCGGCCAGTACCGGCTCCGTATAGCCCGCGCCGAACAATTCGGCCTGCCCGCGCTTGACCATCTCCTTCAGCAGTTGCAAATCCTGCGGATAATGCTTGAGCATGTAATCCAGCAGCCAACCACTGCAATGGATGGCAAAATGGAAATCCGGATACTGGTAGAGCACGCGCAGGAATGGCCCGTAGCATCGCAAGTGGGCATCATCGAGCACATGATTGAAGTTACCGACTGGTTGGTGTGCGTGGACACCCAGGAGCAGCGCAACAGATTTAGCCAATTTAATCTCTCTCAAGACAATGTTTACCAAGCAATTACTTTTTCTACAAGCCAGTTGACACCGAGCTACTCTTGCCCTCGCCGCATGGTTCCGCCGACTTCGGCATGCCCGCCGCCACTGCTGATCACATGCGCCAGGGAGGCCGGTACTGGCAGCTTGAGCAAGCGATACAGATTGCTCAAGTTACGACGATACAGGCTGTCGAAGCTTTGCACGCTCAACCCCGGATTGTAGTCACCAAACCACCAGAACCAATCCGAACCTTCGCAATCGGCTAACTGTCGCTCGGCCGCAAGTTTCTCGGCCTTGGTCAACCGACCGTTAGCCATCACACGGTCATAGTTTTGCTTGGCCTCAACCAGCAAATCCCAGGCACGATTTTTTGCCGAATCGCCTATCCATGTCGTGAAATTTCCATACACCCAACTCCCTGCAACAATCGCAGGTAATTTTTCCGGTACTACATTGGCTCCGTGGAAACTCTCAACTTCCAGCAATTCTTCGCTATCTGCCAACTCGGCGCAGTGCTTGGTCACATCGCTGAACGTGGCAAGCTCGATCAATGGATGATTGGCAAGAGCCTCGTAGAGTTCGGACAAGAAATAGAACGCATTGTAGGGATAGTATTCCCAGGCATTTTCGCCATCCAGAATAATGCTCACCACCGGCGTGTCATTCTCGCCGTGGCTGTGCCAGACCTGTTCAAGTTCGTGCACAAAATCGTTGACGGCATCGCGACCATGCCATCCAGAGTACTCGAAGCCGATCTTGTCGGACAAGCGATCGTCCCGGAAAAAACACAGAATATTGTCCGATCCATTGCTGACATGATAAGGCTTGTACAGATGCCCCTTGTTGTGGCTGAAGGCTGCCTCACCGTAGCTTTGCCGCAGACTGTTGCCAAGTACGCCTTCACCGGTTGCAGCCCACTGAAAACCCTGCTTGGCAAGCAGCATGAGCGCGGCATGAGAAATCGAACCTTCTGCAGGCCAGACTCCGTTGGGCGGGTAACCGAAGCGTTCGGTATGGGATTCGACTGCCCATTCGATATGCCTCTTGGCTCGCGTCAATCCGCCCGGGTATCGCTCGGTTTTCGGCAGCGGGATATCCGGCACGGCTTCGCGAGCCGTGTTGAAATCGAGCAGCAGGGGCAGGATAGGGTGATAATGGGGCGTCGTGGAAATCTCGATTTGCCCGCTTTCAAGCAATCGGCGATAACGTGGGATCAGGTCTATCATCAGGTTGCCGATCAACTCCAGCAAATCTCGGCGATCCTCATGGGTAAAACCACTGCCCTTGGCCATGAGCCGGGAAACCAGCTCGGAATGGCGGCGAACGCTTTCGCCGATCCAGGAAAGGTGGTACCAGGTGATCAGATCGGCCAGATACTGCCCCGAGAGGTAGAAATACTCATCCTCGCCCTCTTCCTCCAGCAACAGGAATATCCTGTGCAGCCGATGATAGGCAGGGAATGGCGTCACCATCTTGGAATGATTGCAACGGAAACAGCTATCGATAATCAGCTTTCTCCGCTCGTCGCTGATGCTCTCCAGACTTTCCTCGCCAAGCATGGCAAGCAATGGATCCTTGATCTCGGAGGATGTCAGTTGCCGGGCATACTCTTCGAGTTGATCGAGCAACACAGGGACAAAATTGAAATTGGCACGCGCTTTGGGGTTCTGCTCAAGGTGATACGCCATATCGGTGTAATCCTTGATTGCGTGGAGATAAGTCCAGGGCAGCACGAACTCTCCGCTGACATAATCACGATAATCCGGCTGGTGCATATGCCAGTAAAGGCAAAGGTAAAGCTTGCGAGGGGTGTGCATTTGAACTCTAAATATCTGAAAACGGAAGCATCGCTGATGCTTCCGTTTTCGTCCTTGGTTTATCTGCCGTGATGTATGCTTTGTCCAAGCATTTCAGGTGTGACTAGCGTGATGCCTTTTTCAGAAACGTAAAAACGCTTGCGGTCCTCATCGTGATTGACGCCGATCTGCATACCGTCGGGGATGATGCACCCTTTGTCGATCACGGCGCGCGTAACTTTCGCATAACGGCCAATGCTGACTTTTGGCAGGATGACCGATGACTCTACACTGCTGTAGCTATTGACACGCACATCGGAGAACAGCAGCGACTGTTTCACGCAGGCACCGCTGATAATGCACCCGCCAGATACCAGCGAATCAACCGCCTTACCTCTCCGTTCATCCTCATCGAACACAAACTTTGCAGGCGGAAGTTGCTCCTGGTAGGTCCAGATCGGCCAATCCTTATCATACATGTTGAGGTCAGGCACAACCTTGGTCAGCTCCATATTGGCTTCCCAATAGGCATCGATGGTTCCCACATCGCGCCAGTAGTGCATGCCATCGGTACTATTGACGCAACTGTCGGTAAAGCGGTGGGCAAAAACACGATACTTGTTGATCAGGTAGGGAATGATGTCCTGCCCGAAGTCGTGATTCGAGTTGGAATCATCAGCATCACGGATCAGTTGCTCATATAGAAATGCCGCATTAAACACATAGATCCCCATGCTGGCCAGCGCTTGTTCGGGGTTTCCGGGGATCGGGTCGGGATCACTCGGTTTTTCACGGAACTGAATCACCCGATCGGTATCATCCACCCCCATGACCCCGAATGCCTTTGCCTCGTCGATCGGCACATTCAGGCATGCCACCGTCATATCTGCCTTGTTTCTGACATGCGATGCCAGCATGCGGCCGTAGTCCATCTTGTAGATGTGGTCGCCAGCCAATATCAGGATATATTCGGGTCCCATCTGCCGCAGGATATCCAGGTTCTGGAATACCGCATCGGCGGTGCCTTTGTACCACTCTTCCTCAACCCGCTGTTGTGCCGGGAGAAGCTCGACAAATTCGTTGAACTCGCCGCGCAAAAACCCCCAGCCGCGCTGGATGTGTTGAATCAGGCTATGCGCCTTGTACTGCGTGACCACGCCGATACGACGGATACCGGAATTCATGCAATTGGATAAAGGGAAATCGATAATACGAAACTTGCCACCAAATGGAACGGCCGGTTTGGCACGCCAATCAGTCAGCGATTTCAGGCGGGAACCACGGCCTCCAGCCAGAATCAATGCAACTGTGTTCTTGGTCAGCGCACTGATGAACCGGGAAGAAGCCACGTCGGGTTTAGAAGAATCCTGCTGCATTTTTGCTCCTCCTGATTTATAGTTTGGCACTGCGCTTGATTCGGAGCGCGTCGCCAAGCCAATTAACAACGCTTGTGGTCATTATAGACACGTTGAAAAGATAAAACCAACTGTTCGAAACGGCTCAATTCCAGACATAAACGAGACAACAACATGGCCACCACCAAAGCAAAAATTGATCCACAGCTCTCCCTGATTCTGGGGGCTCGGCATCATGATCCCTTTTCATGGCTAGGTTTGCATCAGACCAAGGGACAACAGGTACTACGCAGCTTTTTGCCGCATGCAGGCAAGGTTTGGGTTCAGGTACAAGGCCAATGGGCAGAAATGCAGCGCATGCATCAGGATGGCTTGTTTGTCTGGCAAGGCAGCGAAACACTTGACTCACCCTGCCTGCTTCGCTGGGAGGAAGACGGAAAAAACCACGAGCGCTACGACGCCTATACCTTCCCTGCTCATTTATCCGATCACGATCTGTATCTGTTCAGCGAAGGCCGTCTACGCCAGGCCTATCACACCCTGGGTGCAAAAGTGATTGCGCATTGCGGCATATCAGGCACGCGTTTTGCCGTCTGGGCGCCAAATGCCGAACGCGTGAGCGTCATCGGCGACTTCAATCGCTGGGACGGCCGCGCCCACTCGATGCGCGCGCATGGCTCCAGCGGCGTGTGGGAAATCTTTATTCCCGGCATCGGCGATGGGAGTCTTTACAAATTCGAAATTCGTAATCGCCATAGCGGCCACGTTCTAGTCAAGACCGACCCCTACGGCAGAAGCTTTGAGCTACGCCCAAGCACTGCAGCACGCATCGTCGGCGGTTCGACGCACCAGTGGCAGGATAAAAAATGGATGTCGGCACGCGCCAAGGCAGATTGGCTACATGCTCCGATGAACATCTACGAAATGCATGCCGGATCCTGGCGGCGCGAAGTAGATGGTCGTTTCATGAATTTTCGCGAACTTGCCGATACTCTGGTGCCTTACGTCAGCGACATGGGTTACACCCATATCGAGTTGATGCCGGTAAGCGAGCATCCGCTGGACGAATCCTGGGGTTACCAGACTACGGGCTACTTTGCCGTCACGAGCCGTTTTGGCACACCGGACGATTTTCGCCATTTCGTCGACACCTGCCACCAGGCCAATATCGGCGTTATTCTCGACTGGGTGCCTGCCCACTTCCCCAAGGACAACTGGGCGCTTGCACGATTCGACGGTACGGCATTGTTCGAACATGAAGACCCGCGCCTTGGCGAGCATCAAGACTGGGGAACCTATATCTTCAACTATGGCCGCAACGAAGTTCGCAATTTCCTGATTGCAAATGCGCATTACTGGCTCAACGAATTCCATATCGACGGGCTGCGCGTCGACGCTGTCGCCTCCATGCTCTATCTGGATTACTCGCGTAATGCTGGCGAATGGCTGCCCAACAAATTTGGTGGGCGCGAAAACCTGGATGCGATCGAATTCCTGAAAGAATTGAATGTTATCGTCCACGAAGACTTCCCCGGCGCACTCACCATTGCCGAGGAATCTACCGCCTGGCCGATGATCTCCCGTCCCGTCTACCTTGGCGGACTGGGGTTCTCGATGAAATGGAACATGGGCTGGATGAACGACACTCTGGACTATATGAAACAGGACCCTATCCATCGTCGCTACCACCACAACCAGTTGACTTTCGGGCAGCTCTACGCCTATACCGAAAACTTCGTACTGCCGTTTTCGCATGACGAAGTCGTACACGGCAAACGGTCGCTGTTGGATAAAATGCCGGGCGATGCCTGGCAGAAATTCGCCAACCTGCGCCTGCTGCTCACCTACCAGATGACCTACCCTGGCAAGAAGCTCAATTTCATGGGCAATGAAATCGGACAGGGTCGCGAATGGGCGGTCAGCAGCGAGATCGACTGGAATCTGCTCGCGACCCATTGGCACCAGGGAGTGCAGAATCTGGCGCGAGACCTCGGCTTGCTCTATCGCGATACCCCGGCAATGCATCAACTGGATTTCAGTCCGGAAGGCTTCGCCTGGATCGACTGCCACGATGCGGATCAATCCATTGTCTCCTACCAGCGCCGGGCACGGGATGGCAGCAATCTGATCGTTGTACTCAACTTCACTCCCGTACAACGCTACGGCTACCGTATTGGCGCATCAAACAGTGGAAAATACCGCGAAATCCTTAACAGCAATGCAGAAATATATGGTGGCAGCAACACCGGCAACGGCGCCGGACTTGAGGCCGAAGACACGCCATGGATGGGCTATCCGCACTCTCTGGTGATTACAGTACCGCCATTGGCTGGTATCATTATCGAACGCGAAAAATAAATACTGCTACATAACATATGACGTCCCAACTGACCCAAACACCCTCCTGGCAGGCACTTGCCGCGCATCAGCGCGAAATCGCCCCAGTACATATGCGGGATATGTTCAAAAACGATCCTGCAAGATTCGACAAGTTTTCACTGCAATTCAACGATATCCTGCTGGATTACTCCAAAAACCGCATCAACGAACAAACCATCTCGCTGCTGCTCGACTTGGCCCGCGAACGCAATATCGAGATGTGGCGCGATCGCATGTTCTCCGGGGAAAAAATCAATACCACGGAAAAACGCGCCGTACTGCATACGGCACTACGCAATCGCTCCAATCGCCCGATTCTGGTCGATGACCAGGATGTCATGCCCGGGGTGCTGCGCGTGCTGGATCAAATGCGCCATTTTACCGAACGTGTTCGCAACGGCGCCTGGCGCGGCTACACCGGCAAACCCATCACCGATATCGTCAATATCGGCATCGGCGGCTCCGACCTTGGCCCATTCATGGCCTGCGTTGCACTCAAGCCTTATAGCCGATCCGATCTGCGTGCCCATTTCGTTTCCAACGTTGACGGTGCCCATCTGGGAATGACCCTGCAGCGTTGCAATCCTGAAACCACACTGTTTGTCGTGGCGTCGAAGACCTTTACGACACAGGAAACCCTCACCAACGCACGATCTGCGCGTCAATGGTTCCTCGACTCGGCACATGACGAAACTCATATTGCCAAGCATTTTGTCGCACTCTCGACCAATGCGGTTGAAGTCTCGAAATTCGGCATCGATACCGCCAACATGTTCGAGTTCTGGGATTGGGTTGGCGGCCGTTACTCTCTATGGTCGTCGATCGGACTCACCATTGCGCTCTATCTCGGCATGGACAATTTCGAAGCCATGCTGCAAGGTGGCTTCGAGATGGATGAACATTTCCGCAGTTCTCCACTGGAAAAGAACCTGCCGGTCATCCTCGGGCTGATAGGGGTTTGGTATAACAATTTCTTCGGCGCCCAGACGCAAGCCATTCTGCCCTACGATCAGTCACTCTCGCGCTTTTCCGCATACTTCCAGCAAGGCGATATGGAAAGCAACGGCAAGTTCGTTGATCGCGATGGCAGCCGGGTCGATTACGATACCGGCCCCATCATCTGGGGGGAACCCGGGACCAATGGCCAGCACGCTTTCTACCAGTTGATCCACCAGGGAACCCGCTTAATCCCTTGCGATTTCCTGATGCCGATGAAAACCCATTATCCGATGGGTGATCACCACAAGATCCTGTTCTCCAACTTCTTCGCCCAGACCAAGGCACTCATGCTGGGAAAGACGATGGAAGAAGCTCGTACCGAACTGCAAGTGGCAGGAATGCAAGGCGAAGAGTTGGAAAAACTACTCCCACACAAGGTGTTCGAAGGTAACCACCCGACCAACTCCATCCTGTTCCGCAAGCTCGACCCCAAGACACTTGGATCGCTGATTGCGTTATACGAGCACAAGATTTTCGTTCAAGGTGTGATCTGGAATATCAACTCTTTCGACCAGTGGGGTGTGGAACTAGGCAAGCAGCTTGCCAATAGCATCCTGCCGCAGCTATATGACAAGATACCGGTTAGCAGCCATGATGCCTCGACTAATGGGTTGATTAATCATTACAAAAAGAACTGCGTCTGACCCGGTAGAAATAAAAGGCCGGTGCAATGCATCGGCCTTTTTATTGGCTAAAGTCCGGCTCAACGGTTATTAAAGTAGGTAATATTCAGACATTGATCATTAACGAAGGTCAGCTCTACCGTTTTGTAGGTATGCTTGGAGTCATATCGTACCTTATTCTCGTAGTACCACATCTCGACACTGGCCCCCTTTTTCTGGTTTAGTGGGCGACCCAGTGTCGCTTCAGCGCCTGCTGGCTTGCTAGCCTGCCCTATACGTACCGGCTTCCCAAGCGCGTCTCTCACCTGTTTTCGTGAACGATTCTGGAACAGTTGGAGAAACTCTTCTTCCCCGAATGTTTTTGTCCCTTTTTTTGCAGACACCTTGGCTGTCGAATCAGCTGCTGCCACATGCATCGGGGCTATCGCCAGCAAGCCAGATAAAACACCTACGGCCACGAGAATTTTCTTTAACTGCATGAACGATTCCTTAAATTGATCATTGGCGATTATCGCATTGCCCGGGATATCATGCCAGCGGCAGACGTAATCCATCGTAACCAACATGCATATCGGGCGGTAGCTCCTGCTCCAGTTCGGCATATTCAAGATCATGCGTCATATGGATGAAATATGTGTCCCGAGCCGCTATCTGACTCGCGTAGGCCACGCTTTGTTCCACACTGATGTGAGTATGATGGGGTTGGTAGCGCAGACAATCCAGCAACAGCACATCCAGCCCGTGCAATAACGCCAAGGATGCTTCCGGGATTTCAGAAACATCAGTCAGGTAAGCAAAATTGCGGATTCGATAGCCCAGTATCCTTGATCGACCATGCATCACAGGAATCGGGATGATCGTTTCGCCACACACCTCGAATGGTATTTCCACCACTTGCGCGCTCAGAATAGGCAGATCCCAGGTGCCGCCAGGTGCGCGGATGGCGTAACCGAAGCGGGTGGAAATGTTATCCATGGTATAGGCGTTGCCATAGAGCGGTATCTGCATACGTTGCAACTGGCAGAATGCCCGCAGGTCATCGATACCGTTTACGTGATCGGCATGTACATGGGTATAGAGCACGGCATCGACCCGCCGGATATTTTCACGCAGTGCCTGCAAGCGCAAATCCGGGCTGGTATCGATGAGGATCGTGCGCCCATCATCCAGTTTGATCGCCGAAGAACAGCGCGTACGCTTGTTGCGCGGATTATCCGACGTACAGGTGGCACAATCGCAACCGATGACCGGCGTCCCTGCGCTGGAGCCCACACCGAGGACGATCAGTTGCAAGGTTGCCCCTGTTTGAAAAGCCTGAAAAAGTTGGCACTGGTTGCCTCGCCGACCTGCTCCACACTAATACCGCGCAGTTTCGCAATCTCTTCGGCAACATATCTGACATAACCCGGCTGGTTGGTCTTGCCGCGGAACGGAATGGGAGCCAGATAGGGGGAATCGGTTTCGATCAGCATGCGATCCAGCGGCACTAACTGCGCCAACTCCTTCAATGCTGCAGCATTCTTGAAAGTCACGATACCGGAGAATGAAATATAGAAACCCATGGCCATTGCGGCCTGCGCAACCTCCCAGGTTTCGGTAAAACAATGCATGACGCCACCCACGCGAGCCGCATTTTCCTCCTGCATGACTTTCAGGGTATCGGCAGCCGACTCGCGGGTGTGGACGACCAAGGGTATGTCGGCAGCAATTGCAGCACGAATATGAATGCGGAAACGCTCGCGCTGCCATTCCAGGTCGCCCTTGAGGCGGTAATAATCCAGCCCGGTTTCGCCGATGCCAATCACCTTGGGGTGCTGGGATAGCCGGACCAATTCTTCGACGCTGGTCGGTGCCTCGTCTTCATAATCCGGATGAATACCGACCGTTGCGTAAAGGTTATCGTGCGCCTCGGCCACTGCAAGCACCTTGGGGAAGTCACGCAGGTTAACGCCTATGCACAAGCCGTAAGCAACATCGTTGCTGCGCATGGTTGCGAGTACGCGATCGATATTGAGCGCAAGATCGGGAAAATCGAGATGGCAGTGAGAGTCGACAAACATGTAAAAAAACGCCTGACGCGAGGCTACATCGTATGGGTTGGGCGCGAGGATTTCATCGCGCCCGCAAGCATCCCCTCGATCTTGTTGCGCGCCTCGATCCCACCATCCTTTTCGCTAAACTTGACACCGATCCCTTGCGGACGGTTACCTTGCGTCACCGGAGTGATCCAGGCCACGTGACCGACAACTTTGAGCTTTGCCGGATCCTCGGGTAGCTGCAGCAACATAAAGACTTCGTCACCCAGTTTGTAGCTGCGATTGGTTGGAATGAACAAGCCGCCACCATTCAGAAATGGCATATAGGCTGCATACAAGGCCGATTTCTCCTTGATCGAAAGCGAAAGAACACCGGGTTTTGGCGCTGCTGCAGTCGCGGATGGTTCTTCTTTTTTCGATGGTTCGCTCATGGTCTGGCTGTTGCTGGAAACATTTGTGAATATCTTACCAGCAGTGCTTCCAGTTGCAATTCAGTATTCAATGGATGGCTTGCCTGTGCTTGCGCCTCGGCCAGTTTGCGCTGAAAGTCAAGCAGCGCGCCCAAGTCTACGCTTTTGGCCATGGATTGCAAAGTGGCGGCTTGTGCCGGGTAATAGCGCACGAACCCGGCAAGGCGGCTGGATGTCAGATCGTAGCTCCATTTCTGCAAGGCAGCCAGCGCCAGTGAATAATCTTCCTTGCTCCAGTGCGTAGCGCAAGTTGCCGGGTCGATCCGGCCACAACCCGTCAACTGCCTGGCAAAACCTTCAATGCTTTTGCGCAATTCCGGATTATCCAGTTCCAGCGCCGCCATCGGTGCACCACCGGACTGCGCAAGACAGAAATCGGGGTCGGCGACATCCTGCTCAGCCAGCCAGTTCTGCGCTTCGCTCCGGCTCGGCGTCGGTATGGCAACCTTGTGGCAACGGCTGCGTATGGTAGGCAGCAGGCGCGGCAACTGGTGGGTCACCAGAATGAATAGCGTGGCAGGCGGCGGCTCCTCCAGCATTTTCAGTAAGGAATTCGCTGCGTTAGGATTCAGTGTTTCGGCCGGATGCAAAATCACCACGCGCAGCCCATGCCGATGCGAAGTCAGTCCGACCAGGTTGCTCAATGCCCGTATCTGGTCGATCAATATATAGTGAGATTTTTTTCTCGATCTGGCTGCAGAAATAGCCTCGCCGACGCTATCCCCACCTTCGTCTTCCGCCCGGTCTTCCGGCTCCAGCAGCCGGAAATCTGGATGGTTGCCCTGCGCCAGCCAACCGCAACTGACACATTGCCTGCAGGCATACCCATCGGCGGACGGCGACTCGCACAGCAAGGCCTCAGCCAGCCGTTGTGCCAGCGCAAATTTGCCTATACCCTGCCGACCGTGCAGCAACAAGGCGTGTGGCATGCGGTCGCGCAGTTGCATCAGGCGCCGCCAGAGATCAACCTGCCAGGAGAATACAGGATCGCTCATATCGCCGAAAAAATCGTGTCGAGCGACTGCCGGATTTCATCGATACTGCGATTGCCATCCACAATGTGGAACCGCGCAGGGAAATCGGCCGCCCGCTGCAGATAGGCATTACGTATACGTTCAAAAAACGGTGCACTTTCCTGCTCGAAGCGATCCGGGTCGCGCGCACCGACCAACCGTTGGCAACTGACCGCGACCGGGACGTCAAACAGCAGCGTCAAATCCGGCTGCAATCCGCCTTGTACCCAACTTTCCAATATCATGATCTTGTCTGCATCAACACCACGGCCACCATGCTGGTAAGCGAAACTGGCATCGGTAAATCGATCAGACAGCACCCACGCCCCTCGTACCAAAGCGGGTTGGATCACCTGCTCGACATGCTCGCGGCGAGCGGCAAACATCAGTAGCGTTTCAGTTTCCGGGTGCATGGCTTCGTGCAGCAGCAGTTCCCTTAGCCGTTCGGCCAGCGGCGTGCCTCCAGGCTCGCGCGTCAAGACGACTTCGTGCCCGGCGCGGCGAAGCAATTCGGAAACATAGGGAATGTGCGTGCTCTTGCCTGCACCATCCACCCCTTCCAGCGTAATGAACCTACCGCGCAATAAGGTCATTTTCTCAATTGATACCTGGCAACAGCACGGTTATGCTCGACAAGCGTTCTCGAAAAAGCATGGCTACCATCGCCCTTGCCGACAAAATACAAATACCCCTGACTCGGTGCCGGATTCAGTGCCGCTTCAATCGCTCCCAGGCCCGGATTGGAAATTGGCGTTGGCGGCAAACCTCCACGGGTATAGGTGTTATAGGGCGTGTCGTCGAGCAAATCCTTTTTACGCAAATTCCCATCAAAATATTCACCCAACCCATAAATCACCGAAGGATCGGTTTGCAGACGCATGCCTGTTCGCAGACGATCGAGGAACAGACGAGCGATCAGCGGCCGCTCTTCACTTTTCCCGGTTTCTTTCTCCACGATCGAAGCCATGATCAGCGCATCATAGGGAATTTTATAGGGAAGATTGCGATCCCGCTTGCTCCAGGCCGATGCCAGCTTTTGCTGCATCGCCTGATAAGCACGTTTGAGGATATCGAGGTCAGTCATCCCGCTGGAAAAATAATAGGTATCCGGAAAAAAAAGCCCTTCTGGAAATCTTTCTGCAGCACCGATCCGCTGCATAACTTCCTCATCTGACAACCCCATGCTGAAGTGCTGAATACCCTCGTGGCGGTTCAACTCCTCGCGCATCTGGAGAAAGGTCCATCCCTCGATAAACGTGATGCCAATCTGCGAAACGTCACCGCTGGTTATCATGTCAAACAACTGAAACGATGTAACGCCTGAAGAAATCTGATAATTACCAGCCTTCAAGTCAGATGCACGACCCGTCAACCGAGCCATGATCATGAATGTCCATGGCTCAGTCAGCACACGCTCCTCAGTCAACTGCCTTGAAACCGTCCGTATATTGCTGCCAGGCTTTACCACAAACACATGTGGGGATTCCGCAATCGTTAAAGGCGACCCCGCGAATCGCCACATCCACGCCGCCCCCATCAACATCATAATCGTCAGTAACACTGTCAGCTTAAACAATTGCCGCATCGTCTTCCCGTAGTTTCTCGCGTAGTCGTGCGGCCAGTATACCCAAGGTCCAAGCGTGGCTGGCCAAACGCCTAACCTGCCAGGCACCATAAAGGCTGTTGCAAATAATCACTTCATCGGCATCCATCAACTCAGGCAATCGGAGATGGCGGATTTCCACAGAATATCCAAGTTGTGGCGCCAGTTCCAGTATGCGCTCCCGTGTCACGCCAGCCACACCGCAACGCGACAAATCCGGGGTCACCAGCACACTCCCCTGACGTACAAACAAATTACTCATGGTGCCTTCGATCACTTCGCCACCCTCGTCCAGCATAAGGCCATCAGCTAATTGCACATCCACCCACTCCATGCGCGCCAGTACATTCTCCAGCCGATTAAGATGTTTGATCCCGGCCAGACGGGGTTGACGAGCCAGCCGAGTTTCGCATAAATGCAAGGCCACGCCTTCGCTGAAATTGCTTTCCGGGTAGAGTGGTAATGGTGTCTTGCTAACGACACGTGTTGGCTGGGCCAGCGGAGGCACTGCATAGCCGCGCGCACTCTCACCCCGTGTCACGGTAATCTTGATCACGGCATCCTCACCCGACTCCAGTATGCGTAACACATCGCTCAACAGCACATCTTCCGCCGGGCAAACGATTCCCAGAGCATTACAATCGGATTGCAGATGCTTGTAGTGGCGCTGCCAACAATGAGCCCGCCCCCCATAAACCGGTAGTGTGCGAAACACCCCATCCCCGTAGGCAAACCCTCGGTCATAAGGCATCAGGCCGGCTTCGTAGCGGCCATTAACAAGAAAGCTATGGGGAGAATTCATCACGGTCACAATTGTACCGGCTGAAAAGAAAAGTGCGGTAATTTGCTTCAAGCTTGAAAATCAAGACGTCCGCCACCTCTGTGGCGATGTTGCCCTGCAAAAAAACCGGCGTTACCACTTTTGCCTGATACCGTCAGGCGGCGGTGTTTCAAACACCCGATAACTTTTAATTTTACGCCTTGCCTTCGCTTGTAGCGTTGTTGCACTCTGGGGCTGATAAGGGGTTGAGTTTCGCTGCCATCGTGGTAAATCCTCAAGTGTATTTGTTACTACGGTTTTTACCACGAAATTACCACGGACAAAAGTGGACTACTTTGGACTGGCGTAGACTAGATTATTGCTGAATACGTTGTATTCATTGGCTTTTGTAGACTTCTTCGGACTACTTAAACCGTGTATTTGGCGGAGAGAGCGAGATTCGAACTCGCGACAAGGTTACCCCTGTGCCACCTTTCCAGGGTGGTGACTTAAACCACTCATCCATCTCTCCGAAGGGGGCGAATTATAGCGCACTCCCCGTTTGATGCAAGCCTTGAGCCAAAAATTAAGTGCTCCCGATAACGCCGAGGATGATCTAACTTGCTTATCGATTACTCAATTTCAGCACCATCGGGTTGAATGCCTTGGATACCAGCATTACCCGGTTGCCGGGCAGCAATTCAGCCGCTTCTTCCGGCATCGCCGCCACACGGACGATCTGGTT
>WBZX01000995.1_pt2 | contig 20185 bp, 21 predicted proteins | sample 5204211 | NCBI WGS metagenome assembly WBZX01 (sample SAMN12344362, study PRJNA552823) | activated sludge metagenome | biome: Activated sludge suspended growth; feature: Nitrification reactor; material: Wastewater; isolation source: activated sludge from nitrification reactor of wastewater... | reverse complement strand
CGTTAGCAGCCCATGAACTCGCAACAGGACTTCAGGACGCAGAACTTCGCGGTCAAATAACTGCGGCCACCGAAAAAGTTATTGCAAAGAACAGCAAGTGATTTCAACAACGATCTCATTTGCTCTCGAATGGGATAGAGAGTGGCTCTATGCATGTATGAGCCACTCTTCCCCATTCCCTCCCCGGCGAAGCGGGGTAGGCTGGTGCTTGCAAATCAAAAGAAACATACGATCTAAGTGCGACGGAACAGTTGTCGCAAGTACTGCCACACTGTTCGAGAACCATCCATGCTGCAACTTCAGTTCCTGACTGGAATGCGCTCTGGTGAAGTACGGGTCATGCGTAAGTGCGACATCGATACCAGTGATCCAGCATGTTGGTACTATCGTCCTGCGAATTACAAGAATAGCTGGCGGAAAAGTGGGCAACAGAGGGTTGTGCCATTAGGGCCAAAATGTCAGGGAGGTCCATGGTTAGCCGGTGCTACAGATAACCGATTTAGCTTCGACCCACATGTAGCCATTGAAGAGTTCGATCAACTTCGACGTTAAAAGCAAACACAAGCTACTAAACAGCTTCGCACGTCACATGCTATTCTTCAAACACATACGCACAAGCAGTAACCCGGTCTTTAGCTGACTTCATCCGGCCATTCCACCATTTGCAGGTCACCTCCATGTTGGGTTCGGCGTGAATGCCGTCCCCCTGTATGTTGCTAGGGGCTACTGTGTGAGTACTAACCGTGAGATTTCAGCATCACACTAATTTTGCATAACGATTCGGATACAACACGGGCTTCTACGTCATCGAGAATGGAGCGAATGACTTGAGCGAGATCGGTACTAGTACGTTTTTCAATCGCAGGGTGTTTCAGGAGGTGAAACGGGCTAAGTTGTAGTTGCATGTCCATCAATCGGTCAGTCTGCGGATAGTGCATCAACTGTCGGGCAAAGGACCGTACCAAGATAGTGTTGTACCGTAGCAAGGCGACTCGAGCACCTTGACCTACCTTACTCTCGACTTCCGGGGCACTCTGCAACAATATATTGGTTAACTGCTCTGCGGTACGGACCATGTTTTGATAGATGAGCACGGCGCTGGTGTAGTAGGGCGTCGCATCGATGGCTTCCTGCAACAGGGCAGCGATATCTGGCCAGGGCTCGAGAGCGGAATTCAGTTCCGAAAGGTAAGCCATCAGGCCGCGGGCCGGGAGCTTGGCCTGGAACGCAATCTCATCGCGGTAAAATTGAAGCAGACGGGCTCTACCAGGCTGACCCATAGCGACTGTGCGGAGTAGCTCTTCCATCAGGAATATGCCATCGCGCTGGCCGTTGGTCTTCTCGCCGTTTCGTCGCATCGGGTGGTTGGGGTAGAGCTTGTAGCACTCAGCAACGGCGGCACTCATGCGCTTTTGGGTGGCTTCAAGTAGTGCGGGGCGTTTCATCCACAGCTGGCGGGCTTGTTCAGCGGCTTGAAAATAGGGCTTCACCGCAGCCTGCAGTTCATCGCTTAGCTCAGCCACGAATACGGATACGGTCTTCAAAGCTGCCTGCACCTGCTTGCCTTCGGTATCAAAGCGGGGAAGGACCATGTCGAAGAGCCAGCGACTGAAATCGGCGACATCCTGTGCGCCTCGTGACGAAAGAGAGCATTCGAGGGCAGTCGCGAGGATTGCAGTTGGCAGCGAAGACCACAAAGCAGCCTGCTGTTCGTTTTGCACAGCTTCACTGGAGGTATCGCAAAATGGCACCGTGGAAGGCACTTCCGCCTGACTACTGAGCCAGCGGGATTGCTTGATAACGGTTTGGAGATGAGTGGCTTCGGTGAAGAAGGCATCAAGGTCCGACCCATCGGTGTGTTGCTTCACCTGTTCAAGCAGCAAGGAAACCAGTTCGATCGGATCAAGATTGCCCGGTAACTGCAACTGCGTGGTGTAAAGGTGGTTCCATAGCTTAGCGGTGGCAGAGGAACTGTTGTTGAGCATTCCGGCGGCATGAAGACGCGCAAGGCCTTGCAGCAATTGAGACATGCCTTGCTGCAAGGACGCAACACGCTGGCTGATGCTCTGGGTTGCGACCGGCACAACTTCCATGTAGTAACGTGCTACGTGATGAGCGGCGAGGCTGGCGACACGGGCGACAGCGCTGGCTGGCCCAAATCGCTTGATGTGCACGCGCAAGTGTTCAAAGACTGGTTCGGTCCGTCGAGTAGCATCCACTCCAAGCACTTGCAGAATCGCCTGCTGCATGGCGGTGAGGCGGGCCTGCCAAGTCTCGCACGGGTAATCCACATGCACAAGGATGTTACTCAACAGCCAGTCAGTGAATTGTTCAAGTGAATGATGCGGCTGATGGGAGACGGTCTCGGCCAGAGCGATGAAGAATCGCTCGTAGTCAAAGATGTCTTCCATGCGTATCCAGCGTTGGCTGGAATCGCCGACGTGCGGCTTGAGGCTGCCGAGAATTGACTGGGTGGCCTCGGCAAGTGCATGGGCATTGGTCTTGAGAGACCAGCAGGCGCCAGCCTGACGGCAATGGGCCTTGGCGGTCTCCATCAGTTCGTCCACTATAGAAGCGTCTTTGGCTCCAAGTGACCGACGGCAGCTTTGATGAACGAAGCTGATGAAGAATTCAATATCCTGTGCTGTCACCCGATGGGCCGGGTCACCAATGGCAAACCACGAGAGAATCTCTTCACAGAGCGGGTGAAGGTCGCCCGACTTCACACAGTTGGCAATCGCTCGGATGATGTGGCGGCCATCCTCGTAGCCCTTCTTGCGTCGGAGGCTGCCTCGCGGCGAGTTGATCTCCGGGTGGAGTTCGCAATGGGTATCGACCGCCCATATGGATATCTCACTCTCTTTCTCCCACAGCTTGCGAGCGGCGGCATCGCGAAGTGGTTGCTCCCACTGCTGGCGATACTGAAAGAGCTTGTCCAGCCCGTTCACAAAGCTGGTATCACTATCCTGCGGACGTACGGTCAACAACTTGCACATAGAGTTCTCTAGGTCAGCACCACATCGTGGGGTTGGGTTAGCAAACGCTTCCGCGCTTTGGCTGGTTCACTGGGAAGGGAGCCATCATCGGGCAGCGTGCGAAAGCCAAACCACATGACCATCATGCCTATAAAGGCGAGGGGCGGAATGGCGACCCAGGCATACCAGGGACGGCCGGTTATGATAAGCGTGGCCACGCTAATGCTGACCACGATGACAATCATGAATGTGGCTCGTTTTTTAAGCCGGATACGGATGCCGCGACGCAGACGGACATCTCGCAAATGACTACCGAAGTAGCGGTTGTTCATCAGCCAGGCATCCATCGTGGGTGATGACTTGCCGAAACAGCAACTAGCAAGGACGACGAACGGACTCCAGGGAATGCCTGGCAGTACCCATCCAACGTAAGCCAGTGCTAGAAAGAGGAATCCCAGGCAGATGTATACCCACTTCCATATCCCGGTCGCAAGAACAGGCTGGTACGGCTCATCAGTAAGATGTAGCTTGTTTGCCATGGTTATACTTCGGGGACTGCTGGCTCGGGGATATCACTAAGAAATGCAGTGACATGCGCAATGACAGGCTCCATCAAAGCGAAAGTCTGCGGGCTGGTGTATCGCTTCACGCCATCACGCATGTGGTTGAAACCATCAAGCAGGAATTTGGGTGTCATGTTGATCGAACGAAAGATAGTGCGCACCCAGATAAGCATGTGGTTGTTGAGCCATTCGATGTCGTTAAGGAACATCGTCTTTCCGGCTGCACCAATAATCAGATGCATGTCGCGAATCCCCTTCTCACGAGACAGTGGGTGGTAACGAGAGAAGCGAGGATATTGTTTCAGCAAAATATCGATGGCATAAACGGCGATCTCGTGATCAACCTTTTGAATTTCCAGCAACGCGGCCTTGCGGGCGCTCATGGAGCGGGCGTAATGAATAAGGGTCTCTCGTTCGATGTCGTTAGGGTAACGATCATCCAAGATGGTAAGTGAAGTAAGAGTTGCGGGGGCAGACATGGTTTTCCCTGGTAAATCTGTTTGGCAGTGTTAACGCGTTAGACGGTGGCGTAGTCGGTCTCTTCCACCATGGCGGTGAGCCGATCTCTGGCCCAGGTGAAATAGGGCTCCATGAGTTCCTTCGTCTCGGGAGAGACACGGCTATAGAGGTTGGTTTCCACAATCGAGAAGATGCTCTGCATCTGGTCAGAACCTAACTCCATTAGCACTCCGACGGCGTAGAGTCGGTCGGCAAGTTTGGTTTCCACCACATTCAGATCGTCAAGCAGCATGGCTTGCGAGACCGTAAATAAGGTTTCAACTACATCGGCCGCAAAGGAGGGATTGCCAGCAAAGACTTCAACGTTCTTGCTGAGATGCTTTGCCAAGGCATCGCGCTGGTCGGCGATTTCCTTGACAGCGGTAAGCCGGGTCGGGAGAGACTCGGCATACATCATGATTCGCTGAATCTCATCATCGCGAAAGTGTCGGCCGTTGGAAGCCGACAGAAGTTGCATCAGCCACGTATCCATGAACGGGTTCCGTTAGAGAACAGTAATGCGAAGTCGGGAGAGGAGTTCCCCCTGGGAAAGACCCTGCTGGAGCCATTGGGGCACTTTCTGAATGCGGTCACGCAGGCCAATGACATAGCGTGAGGTATCGGCACCCTTCGAAGGGCATTCGGTCTGCTCGCAGTCTAATTCCTGCCCGGCGAAGTGACTGAAGAAGCTTGCAAAGAAGCCGGTCATCAGGTGATCGACCGGTTCGCGACGCTTGCTAATTCTGGCGAGTAGCTCAGGCATTACCGAGTTCTTCAACTCGACCACCATGTATCCGAACTCCGATTCACTGAATGTGAAAGAGAGCTTACCCCAGCCATGATGGCGGAACGCTTCCGCCAGGCACTCGTACACCAAGGCAGTACTCATGTCCTTGATCGGGGTGCGGTAATGGGCTGAGAGATCGCGATCAAAGCGTTCCGTGAACTGCTTACCCCAACGCTTTCCTGCGGTCTTGAATACTTGACCGGTTGCTTTACCGCATTCAAACTCAACAGCCTTGTGGAAGCCAATGAGAAAATCGGAGGTGAGGGCACAAATACGCTCGCCCGTGGGAGTGCGGATTGTGCCTTTGTTGATATCGTGCCGGAAGTAGTCAGCACGTGAATAGTAGTTCTTGAGCAGTCGGTAGCGGGGCTTAGGGGGCACGGCTGCGCTCATACCAGCACCTCTTTCATGCGATTCGTGCGAAAGGCGAGAGGGGAGGAACCCTGCCAGGGGATGGTACCGAGAAGTTTGCTGAAGCCGACGATCATGGGCTTGGTTGGAAAATCCATGGGGATAACGGAAGTCACCGGGACTGCAACTGGCTCGACTTCGACAGAGTCTGCAGCAGGATGCAGAGCGGTGAAGCCAAAATCAGAGCCGGTCCATGGCACTTGCTGGAGCAGCTTGTTCCATGGTTGCAACCAGAGGTTACGTTTCGGATTGTAGGGGCGTGCCGACATCATGATCTCACTTACATGGAACGTAGTTTCTTCTGAATATCCTTGGCGGTAGCACCCTGCTCCCGCCAGAACTTGGCTGCGTCAACCCGCTCGTAATCCGAAATAACGAACTTGCAGTGATCTTCTCCCATGGAGTAGCACTGCATTTCCACCGAACCAAGATTACGGCGGGCAAGCACGGAGAAAACAGCTGCGAACATGCCAGCGTAGAAGTAACATACAGCCACCCCTATATCTCCGAGAGACTGTGCGACAGCCGATTCGTAAAGTTCAACGAATAGCATGCCCTTCTGTTTTTGGCGGAAGTCGTAGCGCCAAGTACCCCAACCGGTGATTGTGAGTGGCCACCACCAGGTTTCGAGCATCATGCCGACACGCATCTTCTCGAGTTCTACCTGGAATTCAGCTTGCGCCCGGCTGCAAAAGGAACGCATGTCTTCCAGTCCCCATTGGTAGCCACACTTGTACATGATTTCACGTGCTGCTTGCTCACCCACTTCGTCTTCGAGTGAGCCAAGCATGGCAATGATGAAATCTTCGGAAACACGCATGACCCGCTGGCCGTAGACATTCTCAAGTCGACCTTCAGGTACATCGTGCCGGTAGAATTCGGCAGCAGCGTAGTGGTTGTGTTTGACCGGCTGGAAGCCGATCACTGGCTTGATCACCTGACCCACTTCATTGGTGAAAGCAGGGCGTTTGATGAGATCCACTGCACGAAAATCAGCACCCTCTTTCCAGATCAGTTGCAGCTTCTTGGGCGATGGCTTGTCTAATGGCTCATCAGCATCCTGCTGGATGGGCGGTAGTTCCAGAGTTGTTGAATCCAGGGTATTCGTCATAGCGTCTTTCACGGTTGGGCGTTAACCAGCGGTCGCTTTAAGTTTTGTCACTTCGGTATTAACTGAAGCGAAAAGTTGCAGCATGGATCGGGTAATGATCTTGCCTTGGGGGATGAGCATAGCTCCCGTGATGGGATGTAGAAAATCGTACACTGCACGTTCGCCTACCATGTTCATCAAATCGTTGGTGTTTTCCAGGAAGCGGATGTTAGGTACTTCGATGACGACATCATCATCAAGTACCTGGGCTTGACAGGCTAGCCTGCTTTCGGGCTGTGCATTCGCCATGAATGAGAGAGTGCGAGCTTCCCGTTCACACGGAGGGTTGAGGGAGTGCAGACCGGATCGGACGACCACATGGCAAGTGGCACAGATGCCGCGACCGCCACAGACCTGTTTCACCGGCACATTCAGCGCCTTCAGGAACGACAGCAACGAATCGCCATCGTTGATCTCTGCCGTCTCGTTTTGCGGAAACAGGGCCACAGTCTTCAAGTCAGCCTCGCGAGTTATTGACCTAGTTGCCAATCACCCAGAGCATCGCTGGGTACCAGAGCGGTGTCATCCATATTGATGTCGATGTTCGCTAAGGCGACGTTATCAGGCATCTCTGTCGGCACATCTTCCTGCCCATTTTCCAACTCAGTATCTACAGTTTCAGCTATGATTGCCGGGGCAGTACCACCAAAGGTGAATTGACCAACACGGGACTGTATATCATCATCAAAGTCTGGTCTCTCGATTGCACAAGCAGCAGGTCGGGCGGCAAAAGTGGCTATGAGAGTCGTTTGACCACTTGCCAAGCTATCAAGTAATAGCTCACCTCCGAGCAATGTAGCCAGATGTTTGGCGACATAGAGACCGAGCGCTGAGCCAGGAACAGTAGAGTCGAAAAGGGTTGAGTTCAGCCGACGATAAGGGTCATCAAGATCCTTGAGCATTTCAGTATCGATAGGTTGGCTCTTGTAATTGCATCGGAGTTCGATCTGATCCTGTGCGGTCTTTTTGGTGCGACCGAGAACCATATCAATTTCCTGACCGGTACTGGCGTTGATGGCGTGTGTCAGTAAGCCGGCGACAAGGGTGGTAAGACAAGATTCATCCGCATAGCACCAGGCACCACCGTCCACGATGTCGAGTGTCAAGTTCTTCTCATTCAATAAGCCTTTGAGCTGATTCTCGACCTTGTCGGTCACTTCGCTGAGCTTCACTTCCTCAGATTCTCCGAACTGGTAACTCTTCGTTTCCAGGTGCAGCAGCCATTCAAGCAAGTCGTGCACCATGTTCAGATACGCCAGGTTCTGTTGGCAACTGCTGAAGGTAGGCAGCAACTGATCCTTTTGGGGCATACGCTTGATGGTTCCTGCCATCACCCGAAGATCGGATTGAGCCTTCTGGATAGGTGATTCAATCTGCTTTTGCAGATAAGTAGCTACGGAACGTAGCGTCTGCTGGCGGTTGTGTAGCCTGTTGTTGCGGCTGGTGATAAGTTCATCGTTCACGGGGCGGAAGACGAAAGCGGAGTATTGCGAGGTGAGTCGGGCCTTGATCTTGAGGTACTGGCTGCTGTCTTTATCAGCACGCTGTACGAGCACTTCGTTGTCGGGCATTTTCTTGAGCGTGCTCATAGCCAGGAAAGGTGTCAACGGCTTCTCCGTCTCACCTCCATCGGCATCCAGAGGAGAAACGTTATCGGCGAGCAGTTTCTGGAGTCGTACCTTTTGAAGCTGCTTCGAAGTGAGGTCAAAGAGTTTCTCAGCGGCTGGGTTGGCCGTGATGATCCGCTGCTGGTTATCGGTAATGATCAACGGAGCTGGCATTTCTCGAAGGAAGCTGGAGAACGCTTCGAGTCGTTGACGGCTGATTTGCAGAGACTTGGTCAGGTAGTTTTAGCTGTTGGGCACCGCTTGTTCATACTTGCCTTCAGGGGCACGATAGTGGAAGGTCGGTGGGTGGTTCTTGCTGGGATCAGCGAGTAGCTGAAAAGTGGTAACTATGCTGAAGGTGTTCTCGTCGAGTTGCTGAAGGCGCTGAATGAGACGTTCCGTGAGATTCTTAACTACCTCGGTAGTGCTCTTTCCGGACAAGGCAGGAAGCTTGGCAAGGGCGTGGGTGAGCTTATCGGATTCTTCATAGCTGGTCTCCAGGATGGGTCGCAAGTCTTCCAGCAGTTGCTCGGTTTGCACGGCTTCGCGGGTCAACATCCAGGCCAAACCAGCAGAAATACCACCAGCCAGCAACGACAAGCCAAATGCCAGAAACAGGCTGGATTCCTGAGTGATCAAGGCGATACCGGCGACAACTAAGCTCGGAAGAAAACAACTAATAACAACGAACAGCCGCTGGCGTTGCTGCACAGAGGTCTCCATTTCAAAATGAGTGGCACTTGGTATTTAGTTCACGTTTTTCTGAATGTCCAATTCTGATGGTCAAAATATGTGCTATATTGGAACTAATTAATTATTATAATAGATGAAATATTGCGACATGCAGCAATATCGGCGACTTACGTGTATTCAAATTGACCAATTGCAAAATGCGTTCTACTTTTCTTCATTGAGTACCCACACGTCTTAAATGCGTGAAAATGACCGTTTGAAAGGAAGACTGGATGGCAGGAAGCATGGATGGCTTAGATACAACAGCTGAGTCGATGAGCCATAACGATTGGCCATTCTTCCCAGATACCCTTGAACCTGAAGTATCCGAAGGTCCTCGAGAAGAAAGGTACACAGACCCTAAGCATATCGATTCAAAGCAATCTACTGTGGTGAATGCTCTGCCATCGGCCACTGAAACCAAAGTGGATTTTGAAGCAAGAGGGCCATTCATCCCGGGTTATTTCCTGATGAAGCCTGTCGGAACGGGCAGCATTGCAGTGGTCTATCGTGCCATGCAGCTTGATCTCAATCGGTGGGTGGCATTGAAGTTATTTACGCGGCTTGACTCATCGACCAATCTCCAAGTCCAATCCGAGGCGGAAGCTGTTGCTCAAATAAACCACCCTAACATCATGACTATATTTGGATGTGGTAAATACCGGCAACATCCCTATTTGATATTTGAATATTGCGATGGTGGAAGCCTGGCAGACTTTATCAAGAAAAGTCCAGTAGTACCGCCAGCCATTGCTGTGGCCGCTCTGTTACCATTGGCTGCCGCACTTGACGCAGCTCATCAACAGGGGATTATTCACCGTGATATTAAGCCAGGTAACATCCTATTAACAGGAAAACGGCGTGATTCTGTTTTTCAGCCGTATACAAACATGCCTAGTCATCCTCTGCTTCAGGTGCAGCTGAAGCTGGGAGACTTTGGATTAGTTCGACACCCGGATCATCGCGATTTGAACGAAGGGAATATTGCGGGAACTCCCTGCTACCTGGCACCTGAGGTGGCAAGCAATGGAGCAAGCAGCGATCCCAGAATTGATATCTATTCACTGGGAGTGGTCTTGTATGAATTACTTACTGGACGTCCGCCATTTCACGAAGCAACTGTGCAAAAGACATTAGAGGCAGTGAAAATCAAAAACGTCCCCTTGCTCAGCAAGAGTTTTCCACAAATACCACGCAGACTGGCTGATATATGCCATCAATGCCTCGAAAAGGAACCGAACAATCGTTACTCAACTGCTCGTCAGCTAGCTGATGACTTGCTTCGGTTCCTGAATGACAAACCCATAATTGCTCAATCTCACACACGACACACCAAAGCATGGTGGCGCAGACTTTTGTTTCAATAGATGTTGAGAATCAATGTCGGAAAGTGTTTCCGAATTCTTCTGCTCATAACGTTCTCTAACCACGAGGTAGGTCTTGCTCTCGCAACGTATTCGTGAGGCCATGCAGTCGATTCATGATCGTATTGAACAGCTGCCCGTCTCACTAGCTATGGCCAACGGCAGCATTTCAAAAGATAGCTATGTCGCGCTGCTGGAACAACTGCTACTCATTCACAAAGTACTGGAAAACCACTACTCCCATCCCTGCTTAGCAGCCTTCATTTCCCCTGGCGTCTATCGCACCCAGGCACTAGAACGGGACTTAGCTACCTTGGGCGGCTTCGTCGCACCCCAACCATGGGCTATTACCAGTGAAATGATCCAACACATAAACCATGTAGCAAAAGAGCAACCATTGCAAATACTCGGCATGCTCTATGTCATGGAAGGCTCACGCATGGGTTCCATGGTGCTCTTCAAACCGTTGGCGAAGGCACTCAAAATTCCGCCAACCGTTGGTAATGGCCTTGACTACCACATTGAAGGGATTGCTGAACGTCCCCAGCAGTGGCTTCGATTCAAGACTGCGTTTAATTCTACGTCATGGAAAGCTGACGAGGAAATCACTCTCGTCAACGCCACCCAAGCGACCATGTCTATGCTCTTCGCACTGTATGAAGCAGCCAGCAAAATGTAATCAGATATGGCCCCCCCTCGCGATGTTTCACACCAAAACCTCTCTCCTTTACCTGAAACGCTAGGCGAGTCGGTTAAGTGCCATTACAAAAGTCAAGCATTCTGATGATTCGTACGATGTACGACCCCTGTGAAGCAGGGAAGCAGTGAGGTGAGCAACTCGAACGTAGCAGGGAGTGAATCTCAATCATGGTAACGACGGACCGCCAGGTTGGTGAATAAAAGAGGACCTCAGAACGCATCATCAGTCGTGCTTGGCAGCCGGACCATCAGCACCGAGGGCGGCATGGGCAGATTGTTGAGGAGGGTATGTTTTGGCGATAAACATCTCTACTTACCTGGAGAGACACTGTCGCCGGGTTAACTTGGCTCGCAGGGCTCTGCGGGACATCGGTAAGGAACATGGCGCCAAGTGTTCCCAAGCCGCTATGGACGTAGTACGGTGGAGTGAGGCTGCGAGTGATCATGGCCGACGTCGTTATGGTGCTTAGTGCCCGCCGGTTAACTTGGTTACGGGAGTATGCGGCGACATCATTGGTGGCGCGGTAACGTGTCCCCGTTTGGGAAAATGCTCACCACTTGCCCTCCCGCACTGGCAGCCCTCTTTACAAGGGGGAATCCATGTCTACCAGTCGAAAGGCTATTCCTTCCGGTCAACGTGAGAGATCGCTACGGATCACTCATCCGCATGCAGCAGGGATCGACATTCATGCTGGCGTCCATTGGGTGGCGGTCCCAGCCGAAGATGCACCGCCAGAACCTCTTGGTCATCCGCCCACCTTGCCACGTCACGTGCGAGCCTTCGGCACATGCACTGCCGATTTACATCAGCTCGCCGATTGGCTGACGGAGTGTCATGTTCAAACGGTGGCCATGGAATCCACGGGAGTGTATTGGATACCGTTGTTTGAATTGCTGGAATCCCGAGGCTTGGAAGTGTATCTCGTCGAGCCGCGTCAGGCGAAGCATGCTCCCGGAAGGCCTAAGAGTGATGTGCTGGATTGTCAGTGGCTGCAACGCTTGCATAGCTACGGCTTACTGAGCGCCTCGTTTCGCCCGTCTGAGCAAGTCATCGTGTTGCGTGCCTATCTGCGTCAGCGTCAAATGCTGTTGCGCTATGCGAGTATGCACATTCAGCACATCCAGAAAGCACTGGAGCTGATGAATGTCAAGTTGTCAGAAGTGGTCAGCAGTGTTGTGGGGGTAACGGGCCTGGCTATCGTGCGTGCGATTATTAGTGGTGAGCGAGATGTGCAGGTGCTGGCCAGCCATCGCGATGGACATTGCAAAAAGACCCACGAGGAGATAGCTCGAGCGCTGCAAGGGAATTGGCGCGAGGAGCACCTCTTTGCCTTGCGACAGGCGGTGGAACTGTATGACTTTTATCGCAAGCAGATGAGCGACTGTGATGAACGACTCCAACTGTATTTGCAGCAATTGGAAGATCGGAGCCAGGGGCGTCCGCAGCCGCCCCGTACCCGAAGACATGTTCGTCGAGCCAACGAGCCTGGCTTTGACTTATCTGCTGCTTTGTATCGAATGGCAGGTGTCGATCTGACGGTCTTGGAGGCGATTGATCCCACTACGGCATTGGTGATCATGGCTGAGGTGGGGCCCGATGTGAGTCGATTCCCCACAGTCAAGCACTTTACCAGTTGGCTGGGACTAGCTCCGCAACATCAATCGTCAGCAGGAAAGGTGAAGAGCCGCCGCACCCGTCGCGGTGCCTGTCATGCTGGTCGGGCCTTGCGACTGGCAGTGCAAGGATGCCACCATGCCCGACATGCTTTGGGAGCCTTCTATCGTCGTATTCAAGCACGAGTCGGAGCTCCCAAGGCTATTGTGGCGACGGCCCGGAAGCTAGCCGAACGGGTCTACCGATTACTCAAACACGGCACTACCTATGTCTGCCAGGGAGCGGATGCCTACGAGGCTGCTTATCGAGCCAAGTTACTCAAAGGACTCTCCCGACGAGCTGCGGAGATGGGCTTCCGACTCGAGCCGGCAACTGTCACTTGACCTTCACCTCTCTCGCCTTCTGCTTCATCCGTGAGGCGAACAAACCAAGATAGTTCCGAAACTTCAACTAACTATTGGGGAGGGGGACTTCGTCTTCGCAGATTGCTCAGCTCGGATAAGAAGGAATTGTTGAGTCTTTCGCGACGGACTTTGTTCCTTGGGAACAGCGAGTTAAAATATGCACCCCAAGCTGGCCCTTTGGAGAACTTCCTCATCTTCTTGAAATTGGCTGATTTAGCACCTTTTGCAAACCACTTAACTGCAGCCCGAGATCCGACTAAGCCGCCACCTTTGCATGGTTCTCCTTTATGATGGGCAACACAACCCAGGGTGAATGCTTGTTCGCGAGTAAAGATCCCGTCCCACAAACCAAAGGCGTACGGTCTACCTTTCTCCAGTTGGGAATGATTGTAAACACACCATGGCAGGAATGAGAAATACCTTGCTCTTGGAGTTATTGAAGTGATGCAATGTAGCAATTGTCTGGCGATGCGCGTGGACCCACGACCTACAAGCCCAAGGGGGTCTTGTACATCGGACACTGGAACGTGCTCGCTCCATCGCAACAGATATGTACCTGATTGCAGCTGCTTCGCCATTTACACTTTTCAATGAGACACTTCATTGAACTATAGTTCAAGCTTGGTAATGAATGAACTTGAATATGTTTATTTCAAGACGCTTTCTTCCCTGTTTCCAGCGGTGGGAGTTTCTTGTCCAATTCCTGAGTGAATGATAGTACTGCTGGTTCTTCAGTCAGCACCTCTCCACCATAGTCTCTCACCGCGATGATTACCTTATTCAATTCATCACGCATCGCTTCAAAATTGTCTTTGGTCTGATCACTGAAAGGCTCTTTAAGTGTATCCGCAATCAATACATATCTTGATGATACTCCAGACGCCTGTTTCTGCATGAAGGAACCCAGAAAACGATTTACTCCCCCGGAGAGCTTAGCGATTTCATCAGCCGTCAAGCCGACAAAGTTGCCTACTTCAACTTTATCAACAACAATATTTTGGCCGTTGAGAACCTGTCGATAGGCATTCCACCGACTGTTATCAGGTAGCGGGATATACGAATGCTTCTTCATCCCTCGTTTCATGAACTGTTTTTCAATTTCAATGTCTCTAAAAGTGTGCGTCGGACGAGGCGATTGTTCTCGCTTAGGTGCTTCAGGGGGGATAACCAGTCGTTCGTACAAGCCAGCCAAAATATCATCGAATGCCTCATCCTTGCTTGCTTCGATGTACAACGGCTTGGTGATTGAAACTGTCTCCTCACAAAGCCCTGATAGGTAAGTCAGAAACTGAGGCGTTGTTTTCCGAGGCTGGAGCATCGGAACAGGATCGCCTTTGATTTCTTCCTCCAGGAACAGTTCCGTGTTCGAGAAAATGTGACTTTCCAAATATCCTTGCCGTCGCTTCAGAAACGCGACCAGCTTCTCTCGCTCATCCTTGGTTGGTGGTTCGATGTCTGTCGGTATTCGGTTCACTGCATTCCAGAGCACATACTCAGGAAGTTGCTGAATACGCTGACACCATTTTTTCACCAGATCCTTCTGCGTGAGCAACTGGAAGTAATAGTTGTCAGGGTTATATTCCTTCTTGTCAAACATGGCTTTGAGGTCTTTCTCGACAGCCGCTAGTCGTTCTACCCCTGCTTGAATGCCAGCATGCTCACGAGGGCGGTAGAATAAGGCGTTTCCGAAATCGAACAAGAGCAATTGCTTGGTTGATTCATCCACAGCGATATTCCGTCGTTCTGGCCCAAAAGCTCGATCAGTGTTTGCCAGGAACAGATCGAGCACAATAGCCCCATGCACTTCGTCCTGACGAAGAGTCAGAAAATCACGTAGTTCTTTGCTCGTTAATGGCGGTCACTTTTGTTCCCTCGCTGCCGGCTTCATCCACAGAATGAGAGCCAGTTGATCGCCGGCAATCGTATGTGGTATCACCACCGGTATGTTGAATCCCAGCACAGACCCAAGGTAACTGGAAACCACCTCGTTCGCTACCGTATAAGGAAAATTTTCGTTCGGAGCTTTGCCAATAAATTCGAGCTTGAACTTCCGCTTATCGCCGGACGCTCCACCCAATGGGTCTGGTGGTAATTCTTGTATTCTTAGCAGATCAGCATCGGGCACTGTAAACTCCTGTACATCCCCGCTCTCTCTATCGTAATTATGACATATGATCACTTTTCGGGGAGAGCAGTGCTAATTGTTTCCGCAATAATATCGGCCCGATAGTGCAGATTGCTAGTTGTAATCACCCCACTTGCCCCGGGGTGGCTTCTGCGGTGACGTAAACTCCCAGTGGCCATCTCGCGGTAGATATTGAGGAACTTTTTAAATCCTTGGACATCGCCACAACTCTCTTGCCAACCGTGATTTAACATGACATGTTTAGATAAAGGTGCTCCTTCTCGTGTTGCCCCAGTTTTCAGTACAAGACGGTTTACACTTTCCTGAGTTACTAGAGCCTATGAGTTCTCCGACGCCATCCTCCCCTGAAAACAATCTCCACCAGATTAGTCTTGTTTTGGAACAGTTTCATAAGGATATTCATGAATTTCGGCGTGGTCGGGGGGAAGCAAAGAAGAAGTTCGGTCGTGACGAGTACTCGATCATTGAATCGGCTAGAGTACAAGCCAGTTTGTTACTTCCACTTTGTAATCTAGAAATGGCTTCTCAGCTGAAACCCTTTATGGGAAAGTCGGCTAAAAAATTTTTGTTCACTGTAAGTCGTGCCGCAAATGATTTCTTAAACGTGGTCAAATTCAAACATGGATCACAGACGGATGATGAAGAGGCATTACTTGAGCGATTAGAACCATTCATAAAAGAGTGTTTCGATTCCGTGCACTCTGGAAGTCAATTGACGCAGTTTATTAAACCACCACAGGTTATCTTGGGTGGTCAACATGAGGAACCTATAGTGTGTGGTGTAAAACAGAAAATACTCACCTATGCGACTTACAATGTTGTCAAGGCACTGGTACTTGCAAAGCGCCCATTAACGAAGGATGAGTTAGTCGCAAAGAGCGGTCACTTAGATGCCATAAATATTCTAAAACGGCTTGCGAAAGACCCAGATTGGAAGGAGGTTATTCAATTGGCAGGTTCTCCTGGTAAGGGCTATTCAATAAAGCTGTAAATCATTAGACGAGTAATCCACACAAATCCACACACTAATGAACACGCATCAACACCAACACCTTCGTTAAGATCTCTTCGCACTCTTTAAAAGCAGAGTAGCGTAGAGGTTTCAAATGTCACATATTGTCGATGCTCGCAATCTGGCGAGTAAGTTAGGTGTCACGCCAGCCACCATTTTGGCCTGGGCGCGGCGCGGTCAAATTCCCTATTTGCGGGCTGGACGCCGGCCTGTCTTGTTCGATGTAACGGATGTCGAACGCGCTATGAAAGTAGCGCAACAAGAAAGGGGGCTGCGTCATGAGACTCGATAGTATTGCCACTTTGGCTATTTGTCAGGATCAACAGTCCGACAGTCTCATCCCACTCCGTGAAGTCCCGAATCTACCCCTCCTGGCAAGCGTACGATCGGGTAAACCACTGCACATTTCTACCGTCTGGAGGTGGGCAAATCGTGGTGTACGGGGACGAAAGTTAAAGGTTGTTCGTGTAGGTGGCACTGTTTGCACAAGCATGCGTGCCTTGATGGACTTCTTCGAGGGAAGCGCTTCCCTTTCTTCGTCCAGCGATGAATCCCATCCATCGCGTGTTACACGGAGCAAACATCAAAAAACCATCGAGGATGCCCTTAACAAATTGGGCATCTAATTCCCACCAGGCGCAGAGCGTTGCTTAATAGCAACGCCCCTGTGGTTGCACACAGAGGCGTCTGGAAAAACCCCAGCATACGGAGTACTCCAATGACAGATCTTAGTCAAACCACGGCAATTTCACAAGCCGGTTCCAACAATTCAGCTGCTGTCAGTAACTCAGGTTCACCATCGACAAATGCTGAGTCGAATCCTGCAGCACCAGGCATTTCCATCAAGTTGGCTGGTGAGACGATTGAAATCACCAAGGACAACATTGGTGAAGTTGACTTCATTTCTCTCCAGTCCAAATGCAATGCCCATGTGGGGAACCTCGTAGTAGACATCTCTGGCCACTCCCAGTTTGAACAACCTAATCGACTGCGATTGAGTATGCTCTTCAATGGCATAAAGCCAACATCTTACGTTGCAAACGGTCAGAACTTCGATGATTTAATGACTGCTTGCCTTTCGCTAATCACACTGGGAATGACGCCCACAGCTCTTCATCATTTGAAAGGTGTTGCCATTGAAGTAGCGGCAGTACTGTTTTGTGAGGAAAGTTCGGTTACTCATGCGTGTTATCTGATACAGCAAAAGCTGAAGGATGTGAATGAAAAAGGCTTCAAGATCAAGGATTTACAGAATGACATGCAACGGATCAAGCGATTGATTGACGCTCTGCTACGTAAACAGGAAAGCCAACAGCTTTCAAAAGTTAGAGATTGCTTTCCAAATGCTCCTGTAGGCGAGGAGCTACTATTGCCATCAGGCTGGTTTTTGACGGAAGGAGGAATTCAAAAACCTTATGGGAAGATTACTGGAACTCTTCAATTTCTCGTCTTTCCAATCGCCATCAGCAAGGATGACTCCGGAAGACAGGCTGTACTTCTCAAATACCAGAGTCAAGGGAGTTGGAGAGAACGGTGGGTTGACAGGTTTGATATTGCCGATAAGTGCCGCTGCATTCAACTCGCTGACTATGGTATCGATATTACCACTAACAATGCTAGCTTGTGGGTTGAATATTTCGCTGATTACATCAGGGCTAACGAAAAAGTACTACCGCAGATACAGACAGTATCGCAAATGGGCTTTGTCCAGGTGAATGACACGAATGTTTTCGTCTTGGGTCATACTATCATCACCTCCGACAGCATCCATGATCTGAAGAAACACACGACATGCACCACGGCTGCCACACATCCAAGTGTGATGTTTCGCAGTGACCACGACGGATTTTTGCAACGAGCTGAGGCTTATTGTCAAAAAGGAACATACGACAACTGGCTTGAAGCGGTTGTCAGCCTAATGCAGTTTCCAATAATGCGATTCGTGCTGATGGCTAGTTTTGCTTCTCCGGTGCTTGAAATAGTGAAAAGTCCAAACTTCAACATCAGCCTTGCAGGTCCAACAAGCTCCGGAAAAACTACAGCCATCATGCTGGATGCAAGCGCATGGGGTCACTGTGCAGTTAATGATGCACTTTCACTGATTGCAACGTGGAATGGTACACCTACGTACATCGAACGGATTCGATTGTTTGGCAATCACTTGCCCGTTTTTCTCGACGAAACCAAATTAGCGAAAGGGAACGAACAGGAGATTGCGAAGACTATCTACGCGAGTTCAACTGGAAAAGGTCGAGACCGGGGCACAAAGTGGGGTATTGCCAAAAGCGACTCGGCGAGAAACATCACTTTTATTACTGGCGAACAACCCGCCACCAGCTTTGGTGAAGATGGGGGCGCGACTGCAAGAACACTTGAGATATGGGGATCTCCATTTGGAGGAAACTCCCCAGAAACGGGTAACTTAGTCAGAAAAGTTAGTTCAGTGGTGGCTTCAAATTATGGTCACGCAGGCCCTAAATTTGTGCAATACCTCCTTAGGCACAAAGATCAATGGGATGCTTGGCAGGAACGTTACTCTCACTTTGAAAAAACCTATGTGGAACTTGCAGGAGCAAACGTTGTTGCATGTCGTCTCGCATCAAACTTAGCCACCATTGCCCTGACTTCTGAGTTGGTTCATAAGGCCTTAGAGCTGCCTGGCGATTGGATAGACCCAGTTATTCCCATTTGGGATGAGGTGACCCAAGCAACGGCAGAAGCAGATCACGCTAAGAAGGCATTGCTTGTTGCCTACAACTATGCCGTTGCGAACAGCAGTCTATTCCAAAATGGATCTAATCCGTACGGAGTCTACTCTTCTAATTATATTGGCCGTTGGGAGCCACTCTCTTCAACTCAGATACCCAGTAGTGAAGATAACTTTAACTTTAAATGGATCGGATTCTTAGAGGGACATCTTGAGAAGGTAATGAAGGATAATGGATTTTCGTCGAGCGCTATCGTCAAGCAATGGAAAGCTGCTGGTTGGTTGGTGACTGATAAGGAAAAGAACACAAAGCGGGATCAAAAGAAAACCGCTATCAATGGAAACCCCTGTCGTGTGATCGCAATCTCTTCATCAGCTATTGCAGCTGCCCACAGCTAATCCTCGCCTGCAATCCAATCAACCTGTGTGTGCAGAGCTGCTGGTCAACTCTGCCCTGTCAAACTTACTTTACTGGATGCATCCTTACCTTCTTTGGGAGATTTCCATGAACGTATTGAGTCCCGATGTCACCATTAACAACGTATGGCAAGAAGCCATACGACTCACCATTGCTGGAATCTCGATTTTGCCCATTGCTGCAGACGGCAGTAAAGATCCAGCCTTTAGCGTGCTTCCAACTCGATGGGATCCTATTGAGAAGAAACTTCGACCAACTTGGAATGAGTTTAAAGAACACATAGCAACTGCCCAACAAATTGATTCCTTTTACAAATGCAGCATTCCCGGAAAAGTTCCAGGCATCGGCGTAATTTGTGGCAAAGTCAGCGGTGGGCTGGAAGCGATTGATGCCGATGATGGGAAAACTGCTGAAGCTTTCCTAGCCAAAGTTAAAACTGGCAACCCTGATTTGTACAGTCGACTGGTTTTAGTTCAATCGCCACGACCCGGGCTCCATATGTACTACCGATGCACTGAGTTTGGTGGCAACTGCAAACTAGCTCGAATCCCAGACCCTGACAAGAACGGGCTGGCAGCCAAGTGCATCATCGAAGTTAAAGGCGAAGGTGGAGTATGTACCGCTCCTGGATCTCCAGCTTACTGCCATAAGAAGGGTATGGCTTATCAGTATTTGCAACATCACCTTACCCAGGTTCCAACAATTACCATTGATGAACGGAACTACTTGCTGGAATGTGCAAGAAGTCTCAATACGTGGGTATCAGCTGCATCACCGCTTGAAAGCAAATGTCGTGAATCTTCTCTGCGGTTTGCTTCAACAGAACGACCTGGAGACAAGTTCAATCGAACAGCTGAGTGGGTGGACATTCTGACTCCTCATGGTTGGAAACTTGAACGAATGGAAGGTGGTGTTGGATATTGGCGACGCCCAGGGAAGTCAGAAGGAAATAGTGCTACTACTAATTACATGCAACTAGATCGGTTCTATGTATTCACTACAAGTGCTGATTCCTTTGATCCTGAAAAATCGTATTCAAAATTTGAAACCTACGTGAGGCTTAATCATAATGGCGACTTCCATGCAGCTGCTCAAGC
>WBZX01001189.1_pt1 | contig 20205 bp, 14 predicted proteins | sample 5204211 | NCBI WGS metagenome assembly WBZX01 (sample SAMN12344362, study PRJNA552823) | activated sludge metagenome | biome: Activated sludge suspended growth; feature: Nitrification reactor; material: Wastewater; isolation source: activated sludge from nitrification reactor of wastewater... | reverse complement strand
CCCACAACAAGTCGGTGAAGACTCTTCTCATTTGGGCAAGCCTGTGCCCAAATTGAGGGTTGGCCGAGATTCAGGAAGCTTCCTCCAAAAAGTGACCTAAAGCGCTGTCGTGCAAGGATTTTTTGGCACCAAAAGTTCCAACGCTACTCCGCCCTCGCCACCTTCTTCTTGAGCCCGAACTTGATGCGCGTGTTCATCGGCTCGACAGCGCGCTCGAGGTCCATGAGGTAGTCGCCGAAGCGGTTGATGTGGATGGTCCGGTACGGCGACAGTCCGCCCAGCACCTCCTCGGTGATATCGAAGGCTCCCCGGTCCTGCATCTCCTTGAGCACCTTGGACATGCGGTGAACGTTGTTCAGGATGATCATGTTGGCCACGAGGTGGTTGTACTTGACCACCTTGCGCTGCTCGTGCCGCACGTTCTCGGCCATGATCCCTTCGCCTCCGAAGAAGGCCCAGCCGGCGAACTGGTGGAACTCCTCGGTCTTGTTCGTCTCCGCGTGGATGGTGCGGCGCAGTTCCGGTTCGCTGATGTAGCGCAGCAGGAACATCGTGCGGATGGCGCGCCCGAGTTCCCGGAACGCGAAGTAGAGCTTGTTCTTGCGGCTGGCGCTGCCCAGGCGCCGCAGCAGCGTCGACGGCGTGATCATGCCGGCCTTGATCGACACCGCCACGCGCAGCATGTCCTCGTAGTGCCTCGCGATGAGGTCCCAGTCGATCGCGCCGCCGCTGAACAGCGGCTGGATGGCCTGGTAGCGGGTCTCCCTGCCCGGCTTGAAGAACACCAGGTCCTTGATGTTGCGGATGCGCGGCATCAACTCGATGCCCAGCAGGTGCGCCAGCGCGAACACGGGAGTGCTCTGCGCCTGGGTGTCGCCATGCACGGTGTCGGGCTTGATGTCCGACTGGTTGCGGATCAGGCCATCGAGGATGTAGATCGCCTCGTAGACGCCGCAGGGGATGAAGTGGCTGAACAGCGCGATGTAGGTGTCGGAGACGTGGTAGTAGCCGATGCCGCCGTAGCCGCCATAGCGGATGTGGTACTCCGACAGCAGGTTCTTCTCGTACATCGACCACTTCGTGCCGTCGGCCGCGGCGCGCTTGCCTGATCCCCAGTAGCCCGGCAGCGCAAAGCGGTTGTAGGCATTGATGACCTTCACGACCGCCTGATCCAGGCGTTCCTCCGTGACGTGGTGCAGGTTGAGCCACGCTACCTGCTTGCGCGACAGGCCCTTCAAGCTGCGCGCCGTCTGGCTGGCGCCCATGTTGCAGCCGTAGCAGAACAGCGTGGCGATGAAGCGGGCCTGTGGGTCTTCGAGCTTCGATTCGTAGCCGGACAGCGGCCGGAACAGCTTGTGCAGGTCCAGCCACTTCTCCGTCTCGGTGAGCACGTCGACGATGCTGTGCAGGCCGAGGGCATCGTTGAGCGCCTGGTCCAGTGCAACCAGTTGCAGCGGCGGTACCTTCTTCTCCACCTTGCGGATCACGAGGCCGTTCGGACCCCATGCCACGGAGTCGTTCTCTGGAAAGTTGCGATCCGTCGCGTCGGCGGTCTCGGCCAGCGCTCTTCGCAGCGTCTCGGCAAACGTCGCGCCATCGGTCGGCAGCCCCACCAACTCCGTGTACAGCGGCAGTTCGGCGCGAAAGGCCTGCTCTTCCATGAAGTGCGCGCGATAGTCGTCGTACTGCTCGCTGCGCGGCACGTACAGGTCGCCGGACTGCAACTCCTCGAAGATCCGCATGAACACGGCCATCTCCAGGTACTTGCGGTGAACCTGGGTGTCACCAGCCGCGTCCTGCGTGACGATCAGCTTGCGCCACTTGTCGGGCAGCCAGCGCAGTTCCAGTTCCACGCCATCGAGCTTGCGCAGTGGGCGCAGATGCTCCTTGTGGCTGTTGCGGTGCTCCAGCACCCAGCCGAGAGCCGACGAGAACGGCCCGTCCACATAGGTCGGCAGCGGCTGCAGCACGCTCAGGCACTCGAACAGCAAGGCACGCTTCGCGCCATACGGCCGCAGCATGAACGGGTAGTAGTTGTTGTCCGCATAGGCCATGTGCTCGTCGCACTCGGCGATCAGCTGCTGCGGCTCGTCATGCAACGCCTGCCCGACAGCGGCGCCGCGCTGGGCGTCCGATACCTCCTGCTGGAAGGCCGTCAGAACGTCGCGCAGCTGGCCGACCAGGCGTTCGACCTGGCGCGTGTGCTCCAGGTGATACTCCTTCAGGCTCTTCTGGCCGTCGTTGTCGAGCTTGCGCATCGACTTGACGAAGATCTCCGCCACATCGTCGGTCGCCTGGCGCAGCCGGGAGCGCACCAGCAGCGTCGCCAGCGTGTACCGCTTGTTCGGCGGCAGCACCTTCATCTGCGCCGCGTCGAGCGCGCGTGCCTCGAGCGTGAGCTGCGCGAGTTTGGTCGCCGCCACGCCCTCGAACTCGGGCAGGCCCTCGGCGTGCACTGCCAGCCAGCGGATGTGCAGCAAGAAGCTCGCGACTTCACGCTTGGTCGGCTGCTTCGGCTCGCGCTTGAGCCGATCCCAGTCGGTCTTGCCGCCGTGGTTGTCCAGGAGTGCGTCGAGTCGCTGGCGGACTGCGCCATCGAGCGCCGCGGTCGTGCGTTCGTAGATCGCCTGGTTGACCTTCTCGCGGGCGGCCCTGGCCATGCGGAGCATGACTGTGAACCCGGGCAGCACGTAGTGCTGCCGGACCAGTTCCTCCAGCACGACGTTGATGATGTCTGCCAACTCCTGTTTCGTGCCGGCGGCGGCCTCCGCACGTTGGGCGATCCAGCGCATCGCGTCGCTGTCCGGGTCCTTCAGGCCCAGCACCTTGAGCACCAACTGCCTGTGCCGCGAGGCGTCGGCGCTGTTGTCGTAGCGGGACAGCGCCTCCAGCGTGGGGCGCGATACCCGCAGCTTGCGGCACACGTGGGCCGTGATCGCAAGTGGCACGCTCGCCAGGGGCACCGAGTAGCCGAGCCGCTGCATGATTTTCAGTTGCAGCATGGCGCAGGCCTTGGCCATCGGACGCCGCAGTGCCTTGGCGCCGGAAACGAACGCCCGCTCGCTGGCCGTCGGCGTGTAGAGCTGATCCAGTTCCTGCGCAGGTACGTCCGCCAGCAGCCGCGGGTAGGCGGTTTCTTCGATGCTGCTCATCGCGCTGTTGGACGGGCGTGTCAGGGTGGGGTTGGCCAGGGCGCTTGTCGCTGCGGCGATTCTGGCTGCGATTGGTGCGAGGCTTGCGCTATCGGCAATGCGGACGCGTATGCTCGTGTCACACCACGGGTCCGCGATGCCCAACGTCCATCGGTTGCTGCCCCGCCTCATCGTGAATCGGCTGCTGCTGCAGGCCGTCATCGATGAACCACGGCCATGTTGCGCGCTGGGCTTCGTGGAAGAGCGCAAAGCGGTCCTGCCACTGATCGCGCTGGGACTGCCCGGGGTCGAAGATCTGCACGATCTTGGCGACGGGTTCCGTCTGGGCCTTCAAGGCGCGAAGGCCCGTGGTGCCGAGATCCTGCTGCTGGACTTCGTGTTCCAGGGGCGCGAGCCGCTGCAGGTAGCGCTCGATCCGGCGAACCCTGCCGTGAGGCGCGTGCTGAGCGCGATCGGAAAGTCCAGTGCGTACTTCGTGCTCGCCGTCGGCGCCAACGGCGTGACGGCGTTTCGCGCGGACGCCGACGAACTTCAGCTTCGGCCGCTCAACGGCTTGTTGTGGTCGAAGCCGAGCAGCGAGGATGGGCGTTACGAGCGACACGCGGCGCGGGGGCAGGCACTGCCTGGCCTCCCTCGTCGCCGGCGGCAATCGTTGGTCTGGCTGCGCTCCGACGACGCGAGCCTCCTCGAACTATCGACACGGGTCCGGCACGAACTGCGACCGGTTCATTGATCCACGCGGGATCAGCGTCACAACTGCATGTGCAGCGGCAATTTTTGTGAACGTTTACCAAGCGCTGCGACGCCTGTCAACTCTCATGGTTTACAGGGTGATGGGCGCCTGAGCGAAGGTATGCTCCCGCGCGGAACAAAGGCAGCCCAGACGCCGATCGTGGACGTGGGCGCCGACAAATTCGGGAGAGATTCCATGGCGTTTGCAAGCAAGCGCGGCGGCCGCTCGGTCGTCGCAGGGTTTTTTGTCGCGTTGTGTGCATTCGCGCACGTTGCCTTCGCTCAGGAGGCCTTGCCGGACTTCTACAAGGAGCCCGGCATCTACCCCAACCGCGACTATGTGAACCAGCACGTCACGGAGAACGTCGATCCGTTCACCGGGGCCTTGCAGATCCACTCCACTGATGTCTACCTCCCCGGCGCGGGGGGATTCGACTTGAAGGTGGTGCGATCGTTCAACAGCAACCGCATCAACCCGACCAACCCCGCCGACCTGAACACTTCCACGCTCGCCGGCATGGGTTGGACCGTGCACTTCGGGCGTGTGCTGAAGAACCGCAACACGTTCATCTGCCTGAACTCGGATGGCGGCACCGCCATCGGCGACAACGCCGTCATCGAACTGCCCGACGGCAGCCGCCAGGTTCTGGCCTTCACCCCGACCGGCAGCCCGTTGATGCTGACGACGCAGCGCTGGCGCGCTGAGTGCATCGGCGCGGGTACTGGACTCGCCGTCTACTCGCCGGACGGCATCCGCTACGACATGACCCAGCAGGTCCAGGAGGTCGGCGGCGCGTCGTCCGTCAACGCCTGGTACACGACCCAGATCACTGACCGCAACGGCAACACGGCCACGGTCAACTACGCGGCCGCGGCCACCCCGCAGATCAGCAGCGTGACGACGAGCGACGGCCGCTCGATCACCTTCAACTACGCGGACTCAGGGCTGCTCAGCCGCCGCATCACGAGCATCGTGACCGGCGGCCGCACGTGGACCTATGGCTACACGGCCGTCTCCGGCGTCAGCGGCCGTTACTTCCTGACCAGCGTCTCGCGCCCCGACTCGCCGAGCACGTCGTGGGGCTACGCCTACAACACGGTGGTCGGCAGCGACAACGCCAACAACTACCAGATGTTGCGCGTCACCTATCCGCAGGGCGGGACGATGACGTATGGCTACGGGTACGTGTACTTCGACTCGGTGTCCAACCCGTCGAGCCGCTCCGTCGTCGTCTCCACCAAGTCGACCAGCGACGGCGGCAACTGGAGCTTCGCCTACACGCCGGGCAGTGCGAATGTCTATGACACCACGTCCGTAACGACGCCCGCCGGCAACATCACCTACCGGCACGTCGGCGCGAACTACGCCACCTCGGGCTCGGTCTGGCGGATCGGTCTGCTGATGCAGAAGACCATCGGTTCCCTGCAGACGGAGAACTACACCTGGGGCTCGCAGCAGATCTCCGCCGAGAACAACCTGCGCCAGGGCGCGTTCCCGAGTCGCATCGACACGGAGGTCTACGCGCCCATCCTGACGCAGCGATCCATCGTGCGTGACGGAGCGACCTACACGACGTCGTTCTCGAGCCATGACGCCTACGGCAACCCCGCAACCATCACCGAGTCGGGCCCGAACGGCGGCAGCCGGACCACGAACCTCACCTATTACATCAACACGTCGAAGTGGATCGTCAACCAGGTCGACGACGAGACCACGGTGGGGGTCGGATCGGTCGTTCGCGGGTGGGACGCCAACGGCAACCTGCTGTCCGAGTCGCGCGATGGCGTCAACACCGGCTTCACGCGCTACGCCAACGGTGACATCCAGACAACGACGAACGCCCGCAGCTTCACGTCGACCTTCAGCAACTACTTCCGCGGCATCCCGCAGAGCGAGTCGCATCCCGAGGGCGTGAACATCACGCGCGCCGTCAGCGATGCCGGCAACGTCACCTGGGAGCGAAATGGCGAACTGCAGACAACTTCGTTCCAGTACGACGGCCTGAACCGCGTCACCAACATCACGCCGCCGGCTGGCAACCCGACCACGATCTCGTACACGGCCACGAGCAAGACGGCCACGCGAGGCTCGCTGCAACAGGTCATCACGCTCAACGGCTTCGGGCGGGTCACCAACATCACGACCGGCGGCCAGGCCATCGCCTCAAGCTACGACAGTCTGGGCCGCAAGACCTTCGGCTCGATCATCGGATTCCCGACCGTCGGCCACAACTTCCTATACGACGTCCTGAACCGCGTGACCCGCATCACGCACAACACGGATGCGAGCTACCGAACCTTCACCTACTCGTCTTCCGGCGGGACGCCGACCCTCGCGGTTCGGGACGAGCGGAACTTCATCACCACGCATTCGTACAGGGCCTACGGGGACCCGGACAAGCCGCTGGTCATGAACATCGCGGCGCCCGTGGCCGCCGCGAGCGTGAGCATCGCCCGCAATGGCCGAGGGCTGGTGACCAGTGCCACCCAGAGCGGCGTGACGCGTCAGTTCAACTACAACACCAGCTACTTCCTGACCTCCACCGTCCAGCCCGAGGTCGGCACGACGACCTACGGTCGTGATGCGGTCGGGAACATGACGACCAAGCAGGTCGGATCCTCCGGCACCACGACCTTCGACTACGACGGCCGCAACCGGTTGTGGCGGGTTACGTATCCCGGTGGTTCACCATCGCAAGTGACCAACGTCTACTGGCGAACCGACAAACTCCGCACGGTCACTAACGCGGTCGCCACACGGACCTACGGCTATGACAGCAACCAGAACCTGACGACGGAGTCGCTGGTCGTCGATGGGCTGACGCTCGCGGCAACCTACAACTACAACGCGAACGACCAGTTGGCATCGATCGTCTATCCGGTGCTGAACCGGACCGTGACGTTCAGCCCCAATGCGCTGGGGCGGCCTACCAACATCGCAGTTCCCGCCGGGTCAATGTTGGCAGCCTCGTTCTGGCCAAACGGGCAGGTCTACGACATCGCGTACGCCGGTGGCTCGCGCGTGACCTACGGGCAGAACACGCGCGAGTGGCTGAACACCATCACGGTCAAGACCGGCGACGGCGTCAGCCGCATCGCGAGTACCTTGTCCTACGACGTGGCGGGCAATGTCTACAACATCGCGGACAGCGTGGACGCGTCCTACAACCGCACGCTGGCCTTCGACGGCATCAACCGCCTGACGACCACCACGGGTCCGTGGGGCACGGGCTCCGTGACCTATGACGGCCGCGGCAACGTGCTGAGCCAGGTGCTTGGCAGCGAAACGCGAACCAATTCGTACGACGCGCAGAACAGGCTTTCCAGCGTCGAGCGCAACTTCGGGCCGAGCGGTGGCACCTCCGCGTACGCCATCTCCTACGACGTCTACGGCAACGCCGTTTCCGCGGCCAGCGACACGTACACGTTCGACAACGCGAGCAACATCGTCTCTACGTCGAGCGGGCGAGCCTTTGCGTACGACGGCACGAACACGCGTGTGCGGACCAGCTATGCCGGCGTGACGACCTACGAGTTCCGCTCGGCGCACGGTCTGCTGCTGGCGGAGTGGCGCAAGCAGAGCGGCTTCTACGACGCCCTCAAGGAGCACATGCACCTGGCGGGCAAGGAGGTCGCCGAGCAGCGCACGGAGTTCCTCGGCAGTACGCTGCTGACGCCCTCGTGGATGTTCCTGCAGCCGGACGCCAACGGGTCGCCGATCTCGTCGACCTGGGCGGGTGGTGGCTTGCTGTTCAAGGAGAACTACCAGCCTTACGGGCTGCAGCTCAACGGCACTGGCACCGCCTACACGAACCGCGCGTTTGCGGGCAAGACGCAGGACAAGTCCGACCTGATCTACATGGGCGGGCGCTACTACAACCCGCTGGCGGCGCGCTTCCTGTCGATCGATCCGCAGGAGGCTGACCCGAGCGACCTGCACAGCCTGAACCGGTACGCCTACGCGAACAACAACCCGTATCGGTATGTCGATCCGGATGGGCATACGCCGGTCGACCTCGCGTTCTTCGCGATTGATGCGGTGAAACTCGGAGTGGCGATCTATTCGGGCGCGGGCGTTGGTGCAGCGGCGTTCGATCTCGGAATGAGCGCCGTCGGCGTCTTCAGTCCGGTCCCGGGAACGGGACAGGCCCTGAAGACGCTTCGGACCGCGGAGAAGGTTGTCGAAGGGCTCAAGGCGGCCGATCATGCTGCCGGCGCTGCTAGGCTCGCGGAGCGGGGCGTCGAGGCAGGAGCAGCCGCAGAGAAGGGCGTGGTCTACCTGCGCACCAACGCGAAGACCGGGGAGAAGTATGTTGGACAGGCAAAGTCGCAGAAGCGCTACGAAGCTAGGCAATCGGAGCATGATCGCAATCTCGGTACCGAGCATGACTTCGAGATTCTCGGGCGAGCACCTGCGGGGAAGAAGTTGGATGTGCTAGAAGAGAGCGCGATCCGAGCGCAAGGCGGGATCAAGAAAGAGGGCGGGACGCTCGCGAACAAGAGACATCAGATGTCGGACGCGAACTTTAGGAAGCATGGCGGGAGCGAGTAGTGGCTAAGAGGCGACAGCAGATCACAGTAGGAGACGTCTTTGCTGTACCGATCCCGACAGCTGAAGGAGTTGTCGGCGTTGGTCAGGTCATCAGCGAGGAGCCGGATTGCTTGAACAGCGTGCTGTGCGCCTTCTTCGTTGACTTGCTGGAGGATGAGGCAAAGGTTGGCTCGTACTTGCCCTCGGCTGGCCGGTTGCTCAGCGTGCAACTGACCACGCGCGACTTGCTGGACTCCGGCAAGTGGAAGGTCTGCGGACGATCTTCGCCGCTGGATGTATCGCCCCTGTTTCCGATCGATGCATTGCGCGCCAACGAGTTTGTGGGCGCAAAAGTACGCGGGTCGAAGTCGATGTGGGAACTCATCTCTGCATACAACGGCAAGTCCGCATGGGACGACTTTCACGATCCCATGTACTTGGACAACTTGCTGCTCCCGGGCCTTCGCCGGCCTCGCGGCGCAATCCTCAAACAAGCGCCGACTAACTGATGGGCATGGCTCCAGGGCGCCCGCTGATGTCAGGCGGGCGCTGGTCCATCACTCTCGTCTGACGGGACCACGCGAACGCGTCCAAGCCGGTCTCCCTTAGGGGGCCGTGGAACCCGGTGAGGCCAGCAATGAATACAGGAGCATATATGCGGCGTCTCGCATGGATTGCCACCCTCGCCACCCTGTCCGCTTGCGGAAGCGGCGATTCGCCTTCTGGCCCTGCTGCGCCGGAGCCTGTTGCCGCGCAAACCCAAAGTGTCAGCGAAGATCCGCAAGCAAGCACTGCTCTGGCGCTGCCGACGCCCGCACCCGCCGACGTGCCGGTCTTGCAGTCGATCCCTCCGGCCACGAACGACGAAACGCCAACGCGTGCGCCGACCGCGGGCTCGACGAAGTTGCCCCTCGCGGGTGCAGGTCTGGCAATGCCCTCGGTCCTCCGCCAGACCATTGCCTCGGGGCTCGCTGCGCCGACCGACATGGCGTTCAGTTCGGATGGCATCCTCTTCTACACGGAGCGACTGCAAGGCCTGTTTGTTCAGCGGCCTGGGCAACCCGCCGCGCCGCTGTTCGCGCCGAAGGAACTCGCCGCCGGCGGATCTCTTGGCATGCTGTCCGTGGCGGTGGACCCGGACTTCACACGCAATCGCTTCGTCTTCATCTTTGTGAAAACGGTCGCCGACGGAGTGGATGCTGGCCGGGTGGTTCGGTTGACCCTGGACGAAACATCGGCCAAGGTCATCGACCGCCGCGAGATCCTGATCGTCGTCGCAGACCCACCTGCCGCACGAGGCGCGCCCCAGGTCGGAGGCGGCCTGCGCTTCGGCCCCGACGGCTTCCTGTACGTCGGCCTGGGTGACGGCCGGGCCGCGACGACACCCCAGTCGCCGTCTCAACTGACGGGCAAGGTGCTGCGCATCGACCGCGAGGGCAAGGCAGCGCCGTCAAATCGTCCCCCGGCCGGCTTCGACGGGCGGATCTACGCGTATGGGGTTCGCGATCCCGTCGCACTGGCCTTTCATCCGAACACCGAGACCTTGCTGGTGGCCCAGCGCCGAGGATCGCGTCCGGACGATCTCATCTGGCTTCAGACCGGCGCGAACGCGGGTTGGGACCCGCGGTGCTCGGCGGCGGAGTCCGGCTACTGCGAGGCGACCAGCGACGCCGGAGCGGCCGACCGCGGCTGGCGCGGCGGCAAGGCCGGCGAGGGCGTGACGGCCGTCGAACGGCTGCGCGATCCAATGTGGCGCGAGTGGCGCAACGCTTTCGTGGTGGCTTTCGACAAGGCCCAGCGGCTCGACCTGGTGAAGTTCGACTCTCAAGGTCGCGTCGTCCAGTCCACGCCGATCGTGCAAAGGCTCGGCGTCGGGTTCAAGGCCGTGGCGCAGGGTCCCGATGCCCTGTACGTCATGACGAGCGGCAAACGCGGCGGCGAGGAAATCTGGCGCCTCTCGGCGCAATGAACCAGGGCTCGTCCGAAAGTCATGCTTCGCGAGACCATCTCGCGGCGCTAACGAGTCTGCGCTTCGTGGCGGCCTTCGCGGTGCTGGTGCTGCACTACCGCGACCTGCTGGGGCCGCTGCCCGCGTGGCTGATGCGCGGCATCATCGGCGGCCAGTACGGGGTGACGTTCTTCTTCGTGCTCAGCGGTTTCATCCTCACCTACCGCTACCGCGAGTGGTTCGCCGATGGCGTAGTCGACGCTTTGTTCTGGCGCTTCCAGCGCTATCGCTTGGCGCGCATCTATCCCGTCTACCTGCTCGGACTGCTGCTGGACACGCCCTGGCACCTGATCGAGCGCCTGCAGGCCGGGCAACTGGCTGCGGCCGGGCAGACCTACTGGGCGTCCTGGCTCATCAACCTCGTTGGCCTGCAGGCCTGGGTTCCGGCGGTGCCCTTCGCAATGTTCTGGAACACGCCCGCCTGGAGCGTGGCGGCCGAATTCTTCTTCTACGCCACCTTTCCTTTCGTGTGCGCATGGCTGTGCACGCGCATCCGCACGACGGCGCGCCTGGCCATGCTGTTCGCCGCCGTGCTGCTCGGCGGCGTGGCCCTCTATGCAGGCGTGATCTACCTCTTGAACTACGTCTGGCGTGTCGGCGGGGAGGCGCAGTACATCGTGCTCGTCTACAACCCCTTGCTTCGCTACAGCGAGTTCATGGCCGGGTGCATCGCTGGGCAGTTCTTCTTGCGGCGCGGCGCGGTAGCCGGGATCTTCGCCGTCGGCGCGAGCAACGCCGGCCGCCGCCGTGATGCGGTCATCGCGCTCAGCCTGCTGGTGGTGTGCGTGCGCATCTGTAGCCCAGACTACACCGGACCCAGCCAGTGGCTGTGGCTGCTCGACGTTGCGGTCAAGTACGCGGTGTTCATCTTGCCCTTTACCGCCATCATTCTCGCTGTGGCGTCCGGTCCGACGATCTTGCATGGATGGTTGGAGCACCGCTGGATGGTCTTGCTTGGCGAGGCAAGCTACGCGCTGTACATCATTCACTGGTCGGTGACGACGTTTCTGCGCATGGGCTTTGTCGGAGCGTACGGCACGCCGCTCGTTCACCTTCTCTTCCTCCTGGCGACCGTCGGCGCCTCGCTTCTCGTCTACCAGTACGTGGAGGTGCCTTGGCGCAAGCGCCTGCGCGGCGAGCCGGGTCGAGCCGCTACGGTATCGCCGGCGGCAGCCTGACGACAATCCACATCGAGTGCCCCCCATGGACAGACCTTTGACTCGGCAAGCCCCTTCTCCACTCGATCGCCCGAAGGTTCCTCTCGACGACAACTGGCGCCTGTGGATCGCTGAGAACCGGCTGCGAGACTGCACGCCGGAATCCATGGTCGAGACGATGGTTGCAGCCGGGCTCGCCCGAACCGAATGCCAGGCGGCAGTGGCGCAGATGGAGGTGGATCCCGCCTTCAGGGCCGCCCGAAAGCACCAGCAGCTGTACCGCAAGCTCGAATCGGTGATGGCCAACCAGCAAAAGCTTTGGAACAGCGATCCGAACTACGCGGTCGTCGAGCGACGCCACTCGGTCTCGAAGGAAGAGTTCGTCGAGCGCTTCGTGCGCGGTTCCAGGCCGCTGGTGCTCACCGGTGTCGCCGAGGATTGGCCGGCGATGCAGCGGTGGTCGCCGCAGGATCTGAAGCAGCGCTTCGGGCACCTGGACGTTGAGATCCAGGCCGAACGCGGCGCCGACCCGCGCTACGAGGAGAACAAGCTCGACCACCGCCGCCAGTTGCGCTTGGCCGACTTCGTCGATCGGGTGCTGGCCGGTGGGATCACCAACGACTACTACCTGACAGCCAACAACGAAGCGTTGCGGCGTCCAGAGTTCGCGCCGCTGCTGGAGGACATCGGTAGCTTGCCCGACTTCTGCAACCGCGCCGAACTGGCGGCCCGGTCATCGTTCTGGTTCGGCCCTGGCGGCACGGTGACGCCGCTGCACCACGACTCGCTGATGCTGCTTCACACGCAGGTGGTGGGACGCAAGCGCTGGCGCTTCATCTCGCCGATGGAAACGCCCAACCTGTACAACTACGCCCGCGTGTACAGCCCGATCGACATCGACCGGCCGGACCTGAATCGCTACCCGCGTTTCAGCAAAGTCACGGTGCTCGAGGTCGTGGCTGAGCCGGGCGACACGGTGTTCCTGCCGCTCGGTTGGTGGCACCAGGTCGCGGCGCTGGAGGTGAGCCTGTCGTTCTCGTACTCCTGCCTGGATGTGCCCAACGAGTTCAGCTACGTGAACCCGGAGATCTGGAACTGGTAGCGGCCCTCAGCAGCTCAATCCCAGCCCAGGCGGTGAGCGCCTTCGACAGCGCCATGCCGTCGATCATCGTCGGAGTGCAGATAGATACTGGTGGTGGCGATGGAGGCATGCCCCAGCGTGTCGCGAACATGCCGCAGGTCGATGTCGTCGGCCATGCGTGAGCCGGCGGTGTGGCGCAGCCAGTGCGCGGAGGCTGCGCGCAGCCGCGCGGCATGGGCCGCATAGGCCTCGCCCTGAGCCAACGCGCGCTGCGCTGCCAGTTCGAAGACAAGCTTGACCGCCTCGTGAATGGCGGCGCGGGTCAGCGGTGCCGACACGCCCCGCGCCGACGCCGCGTGAGGTGCTGCGCGCCACCACACCGGCAGCAGCAACGGCGTGGCTTCGTGCTCGCGGGGGATCGGCGCGAGACCGAGGCTCGTGCGGTAGCGGGCGAGTTCCACCATCAGTTCGCTCGTGGCCGGAACGAGCCGGGTCTTGGTGCCCTTGCCAAGCACCTCGATCCACCAGCGCGGCTCGCCGGCTTTGTCGGTGCGGCAGAAGAAGCTGCCCATCGTGTTGTTGGCCACCTCCGACACGCGCAAGCCACAGAGGAACAGCAAGCTGAACAACCACCGGGCGCGAGCCCGCGTCGCTTGCTCGCGTGCCGTGGCGGTGGGCATGGCGATGATGGTGTCCTTGACGTGCCCCCAGAGTTCCTCGTCCAGGTAGCGAACGATCCGCGGCGCGGACCGTGCCCGTCGTTGCCTTGCCAGTGCCAACGGATTGCCCGCGAGATACCCGGCCTGCACGAGCCACGAGAACAGCGAGTTCACGACCACCAGTGCCTGGCGCACGCTGGCGCCCGACAGCGGCCCGGCGAAGGGGCGCCAATCGGGGTGCCGGCGAGGGAGTTTCCGGCGCGATGCCATCACCCAGCGCTCCGTCGGCTGCGGATCGGCCAGAAAGCGCTGGTACAGCAGCAGGTCTTCGTGGGTCAGCGAGGACAGCGGCTTGCCGGCCTGGAACATCGCCCACAGCAACAGACGCTCGGCCTCGCGGCGGCTGTTGGCGAGCGTGTTCGGACTGTCGGCGCAGCGCGCCAGCCATGCAAGCACGGCATCGCGGTCGGTGTCGGCGGCGATCTGGCGTCGACCAGCGGTGCGATTCGTGCCCAGTCGGCCCGACAGCGCGTCGACGATGACCACGTCCTCGAGCGGCGCCGGCACCATCGGCTGAACGGCGGTCGTGGTGGGGCCAATCGGGCTCAGATCGGTCTCGCTCATCCGGTTTCGGGCGGGATCGCAGTTCATTTGACACTATGATGATAATGTCAAAAGCAACGCCAAAATATCAAGACTATCAACGTACTACATTGTAGTATCAATCACATGAACGCTGAAAACGAGATCCTGACCGAGGTCGAGGCGCTGAAGGCTCGCTTCAGCGACACGAAGGCGCTATATCGCGAGGTCTGCGCGCTGTTGTTCTTCCGGTTCGGAATCACGCCGACGACGAACAAGCTCTACCAGTACGTGCGCAAGGGCACGATGAGCACGCCAGCGGAGGCGCTGGCCAAGTTCTGGGAGGACCTGCGAAGCAAGGCACGCATCGAGGTCGACCACCCGGACCTGCCCACGGAGATCAAGGCGGTGGCGGCCGAGGCGATTGCCGCAATCTGGCGGCAGGCGAGCGAGGCTGCCCGCGGCGAGCTGGCGGCCATCCGCGTCGAGCTGCAGGCGGACCAAGAACGCGCTAGGCACGGGCTTGAGTCCGCCGAACAGGAGACCGCCAAGGCGCAGGCTGCCGCCGAGCAACTGAGTGCTGAGCTGCGCGCTACTCACGACAGCGTGAACGAGCTGCGAGTCGATCTGGAGGCCGAACGCCGCGCTCACGCCGGCACGGTTGCGAGGCTGCAGGAACTGCAAGCCCAGATTGAGCAAGCACGTGCGCTGCAGCAGCGGCAGCAAGAGGGGTTCAGCGCCGACTTGGCCAAAGCACGCGAGGCCGTGGAAGCCGCCGACCGCCGCGCGGGCGCAGCGGACAAGCGCGCGCTGATGGAGATCGAGCAGGAGCGCCAGGCGCGTGCGAAGGCGGACAAGCAGGTGGAGGCGCTGCGGGGGCAACTCGCGGCGAGCGAGGCGCGCGATCGGCAGGCAGCGCTTGAGCATGCCGAGACGATCGCGCGGTTGCAAGCAAGGCTCGAAGCCGTCTTAGCCGCGGAGAAAGAACACCTACTGGCGCGCGAGGCTCTCGAACAGGAACTGGGCGACGTTCGCGAGCAGCTGCTGGCCAGTCAGCAAGAGGCGGCGCGCTATCGCATTGAAGCCCAGACCGTGCAGGGATTGGTCGATCGCCTCGCGGCAACGGCACCCCAGCCCAGGGGCACGAGGAAGAAGGCCGCTGCGTGAGCTGGGGCTGTCACGACCGTGGCACCATGGAGCCAGAGGTGGTGGCGCCGATACTGGCAAGACTTTTGACGCCAAAAAGTCCTTGTGCGACAGCGCCTTAGGTCACTTTTTGGAGGAAATTTCCTGAATCTCGGCCAACCCTCCATCTGCCGCGATCCATTCCCGGGTCAGCGGCAGATTGATCTCGAAGGGTGTGACGCCCAGAAACGAGCCACCTGGCGAGAGGATGGCCGCTGCGGAGGGGGCGGATTCGAACTTGATGACGGCCGTGTTCGGCGGGGTCGCACATGCCGTTAGCAGTAGCGACGCGACGAGAATGAATCTTCGGGTGATGCTCACGTGTTGCCCCCGGTGTGCATGATGAGCAATGGTACGGGCGGCGCGGCGAGGTTGGTGTGGTTGGTGGTTTCTGCGCCGAGCGGCTGGCTCTGACGCCTAACGTTTGAGCTGAGCCGACGCCGCCGGATTGGAGCTTGGGCCGCGAGGCGGAGCATAAGCCTGAGAGCCTCGCGGCCCAAGAGCCAAGCCGGTGGAGGTCGGCTCCAGCGAAGGGTTAGGCCTCGCCTTTGACAGTGGGAGCTTGGCCGGACCAGAAGCGATTGAGCCCCTCCCACCAGCGCCTGCTCTCAGGTTGCAGGTATTGAGCAAAGTCTTCGGGATTCGCGCCGCTGCTTGCCCAGACGTTCTGGATGCCCTCAAGCAAACCGACCGTTGCGAACTCCTTGACCCAGGGAGTGCCGGAGACATGCAGTTGCTCGATGGCTGCGGCAATAGCCTGAAGATGTGCGGTGGCACGCTGTCGATGGAGTACCAGCAAGCGATTGGCTATGGCCTCGGCCGCAACGTACAGCAGTTCATTGCCGTACTCGGCGATATGCTCCTGCACCTCGTTGTTCAACTCAGGGCACGCCTCAACCAAGGTTTGCAGGGCTTCGTGCTGCTCAATCTGAATCGCCCCGGATTCAATAGACACCTTCGAGCCTCAAACTGAGGCCCTGTAGGAGGTGCCATGACGAAGAACCAGCACTACCCGGAAGAATTCAAGATTGAGGCGGTCAAGCAGATCACCGGGGTAGTCGTACTTTTCGTGCAGATTGGTGCGCTTTGGCTTGAAGCCCAGTATCCATGCGGGTTCACGGCGGTCGCCACCCCCGGAAGATGAGCGCCAGACTGCCTTGGCGGCGGCCATGGCGGTACATTGACCGCCCATCTGCCGCTGCCCACTGCCATGCCCGCCTTCGCCCTGCGCTTCGTCGGCCAGGAGGCCTTGCCGCCTCGCCTGAGTGAGTTCGACCGGGAGCAGTTCTTCACGCTCACGTCGGCGGACGTGGCTGCCATCCGGGAGCAGTTCCGCAGCGACCACCGCCTGCCCGCCGCGCTAATGCTCATGTTCATGCGCGTGGCCGGCCGACCGCTCGACGGTTTCAACGTGCTGCCCCGAAACCTCCTCCGGCACACCGCCCAGGTCCTGGCCGTGTCGCCGCCGTCCATCGCCAGCCTGCGGTCGATCTACAAGCGCCGGCAGACCCTCTTCAAGCACCAGCGCTGGGCCAAGACCTACCTCGGCCTGCGCGAACTTGAAATCGACGACGAAGCCGCGCTGACCGCGGCCCTGCTGGCCCAAGCAGCCGACGCCTCCCACGCCGATGACCTGGTCCAGTCGGCCAGCCACTGGCTGTTCACGCGGCGCATCCTGATCCCAGGAGCGCGCCGCCTGCAGGACTGGGCCCGAGATGCATTCGCCGCGGTGGAGGCGCAGATCCTAAGCGCGGTGAGTGCCGCCGTACCACCGGCAGCGGCGCAGAAGGTTGTCGACGCCGCATACAGCACGCGGCCGGGCACCGACACGACGTGCCTGGAGTGGCTCAAGACGCCGTCCAAGCGTCACGGCCCGAGCACCCTTGCGGAGACCATCGACAAGGTCCGCTACCTGAAAGAGCTCGGCGCCCACGACTGGAACCTGAGTGCCGTGTCGCTGGCAAAGCAGCAGGCCTATGCCCGTCAGGTCCAGGCCAGGCGCCCCGTCAAGACGCGGGAGATCAAGCCATCGCGCCAGCTGATCGAGTTGGTGTGCTTCCTGCGGGTGACGCTGCTCGAACTCACCGATGTCGCCATCTTGCAAACCAGCCGGCGCAGCCAGCAACTGTTCCGCGAGGCGGCGGACAAGGCCCAGTCAAACCGTGTCCGGGGCACGACAGGCCTGATCCAGCAGGCGGCCAAGGCGCGATCCGTCCTGCACGACGAAACGAAGACCTGGCAGGCGAGAGTCCTGGAAGCCAGAGAACTGCTCGCCGAGCTCGGCGAAGCCGCCAGCGGCAGCTTCGTGTCCTTGGTTCGCAAGGCCTTGGCGGAAGACAGCCAGCGCGTGCGCGCTTGCCTGGGAGCGCTGAAAGATCTGGACCTCGGTGGCCGCCCCGGCGATCCGGGCTTCGAACAGTGGAAGTCCTGGACGGATCTGCAGCGCAAGGGTGTGACCGAGCTGAAGGAGGGCGTACCGCTGCCGGATGTAGGCACAGCCTGGCACGGCCTGGTCCGCGATCTGGACCCCCGCTCAGGGTTTCGGGCGTTCGAGGCCTGCACGATGATGTCGCTGCGCAAGAGCCTTCGCCGAGGCAGTGTCTGGCTGGACCACTCGCTGAGTTTTCGGGAGCGAGACCAGATGCTCATCCCGCCGGCGGATTGGGTCTTGCAACGGGACGAGCAGGTTGAGTTGCTGGGCATGCCCAAGTCGGCGGCCGAATTCCTGGAGCCCTTGCTGGCCAACTTGATGGCCGCTATGTCTGCGGTGGCAGAGGCCCAGCGGCGCGGCAAGGTCGAGATCGGCGCCGACGGCATGCTCCACCTGCCTGCGATCACGGCACTGCCGGATCAAGCCGAGCCGGTGCGCACACGCGAGACCATCTACAAGTTGATTGGCAGCGTACAGTTTCCGGACATGCTGTTGGAGGTGGATGCCGCCACCGGGTACAGCGAAGCGCTGCTCGGCCACCGCGCGCAGTCCACCGGCGAACTCGTGGCCCTGTACGGCGCGTTGCTGGCGCACGGTACCGATGCGGACGCCAAGGGCGTGGCGTCGATGATCCCTGGTCTGGAGCCCACACAAGTCACGGTGGCCATGCGCGCCTTGGAAGGAAGTGGCCGCCTGCGCCGCGCCAACGAGCGCGTGGCCGAGTTCCAGAGCCGGATCCCCATCGCGGCACTGTGGGGCAACGGGGACAAGGCATCAGCCGACATGATGTCGCTGGACGTTTCGCGCCACCTGTGGAACGCCCGTGTGGACCCACGCCGGCGCGCCTACGCCGCAGGCCTCTACACCCATGTGCGCGACCGCTGGGGCATCGTCTACGACCAACCCATCGTGCTCAACGAACGACAGGCCGGCGTCGCCATCGAGGGCATCGAGCAGCACAACAGCGCGGCGGATCGGATTCGGATCTCGCTGCTGGCGGTCGACACGCACGGCTACACGAATCCGGCGATGGCCATCTCCAAGCTGCTGGGATTTGACTTGTGCCCCCGCCTGCGGGACCTGGCCGAACGAAAGCTCTACCTGCCTCGTGGATTCACCGTGCCCGATGGCTTGGAAGTCGTCACCGTTCGGCGCGTTTCTTTGGCCGCCATCGAACGCGGTTGGGATGAATTGCTTCGCCTGGCGGCGTCAATCCGCTCGGGACGTGTCTCCGCCACGCTGGCATTGCAGCGCTTCGGGTCGGCTGCCCAGGGGGATCCACTGCACCGGGCGGCGGAGCACCTGGGCCGGCTGCTGCGAACGGTGTTCCTGTGCGACTACATCGCTATCGAGGACTTCCGCCGCGAGATCCATACCTTGCTGAACCGTGGCGAGTCGGTGCATCAGCTGCAGCGCGCCGTGTACTCAGGCAAGGTGGCGCCCGAACGCGGCCGGCGGCGGGACGAGATGAAGGCGATCTCCGGCTCACACGCCCTGCTGACGAACATCGTGCTGGCCTGGAACACTGCCCGTATGCACGAGGTGGTCGAGAGGCTCAAGCGAGACGGGATCCCAGTCGAGGACGACTGGCTGCGCCGCATCGGCCCGGCGCACTTCTCGCACATCAATTTCCGCGGCACGATGAGATTCGGCGTCGAGAAGTTCGCTGCTGCGCTGATCCAACGCGTGCCGGGCCAGGCAACTCGGTCTGGTTCGTGACGAGACCTGCTCCCGCACACATTGAACTGGAAGAAGGCCAGTCGGCGCAGTTGACAACAGTTGTCAAACCGCCCAAGATGCCCACATGAGCCGACAAACCATGAGTTTCGCCTTGCCCGAGTCGATGCGCGAGTACATCGACAACCGGGTCGCTGCCGGCAACTATGGCAACACCAGCGAGTACATCCGCGACTTGGTCCGGCGCGACCAGGAAGAGCAGGCCAAGAAGCGGCTTCGCGACCTCATCGAAGAAGGGCTGGCATCCGGGCCCGGCCGTCGTCGCACCAAGGCGGACGAGAAGGAACTGATGGCGATAGCTCGCGGCGAGATCGATTGAAGCCGGCGGTTCTGCGCCCGCAGGCGCTGCGCGACCAGCAGGGCGAGGTCCGCTACTACCGCAAGGAAGGTGGCACCCGCGTGGCTGTGAAGGTGGCCAAGGCCACCACCGCCGCGCTTGACCAGATCGAACTCGACCCTGGCATCGGTTCACCGACGCTCGGAAAGCTTCTTGGCATTCCAGGGCTTCGGACCTGGCGGGTCGCAAAGTTCCCGCTGCTGTGGTGCTACTTCGAACGCGGAGATCACCTGGATGTGGTCCGGCTGCTGGGCGAGCGCCAGGACCTCGCCGCGATCTTGGGCGATGAGTTCGCTTCGAACTAACGTTACTCACGTCGCGGCGGGCGCAGGGCCGGAGCTCAATGACCGGTCTACGGCAGACTGTTCGTCGAGTTGGCTGGCCGAAATCGACCCAATCCCGCCGGTCAGCTTTCTCCAAAGCCGCCTGATGCTCGGACCGACCTCCTTTGGGTTCGGGTTCCCCGAAGCAGCCGTTCGTGGTCACCGGGACCCGGCCACGAACAGACCTTGCAGTCGCCGCCGCGGAGCTGACGTTCGGTGACGAAACCTCGTGTCGGCACTGGTCCGCAGGCCAAGCCTCGCTCGACATGAGCGCCGCTTCGCGACGGTTC
>WBZX01001188.1_pt1 | contig 20216 bp, 31 predicted proteins | sample 5204211 | NCBI WGS metagenome assembly WBZX01 (sample SAMN12344362, study PRJNA552823) | activated sludge metagenome | biome: Activated sludge suspended growth; feature: Nitrification reactor; material: Wastewater; isolation source: activated sludge from nitrification reactor of wastewater... | reverse complement strand
TCTGTTTTTCAACCCACTCGCACGCCTCCCAGCAAGCGCCCTTGACTCTAATCGCTCGGGCCAGGGGGTTTTTTACGCCGAGGTTGGCCCCGCGGAGGTCGGCCCAGTTGCGGTTGGCCCCGCTGAGGTCGGCCCAGCGGAGGTTGGCCTCGCTGAGGTTGGCCCAGCGGAGGTTGGCCCCGCTGAGGTTGGCCCCGCTGAGGTCGGCCCGGGTGAGGTCGGCCCCGCTGAGGTCGGCATTGCGGAGGTAGGCCCTGGTGAGGTTGGCCTCGCTGAGGTAGGCCCTGGTGAGGTCGGCCTTATAGAGGTTGGCCCAGTTGAGGTTGACCCCGCTGAGGTCGGCCCTTGCACCTTCGCTTGGGTCTTTAAGCCAAGCAGCGTGAGTTTTTAGGATTTCTTGAAGCTCGTCTTGTGTATAGGTTTTCATTTTGTGTCTCTCAAGGACCGCCAGCCGGAGACACAGATAGAGCAGAACCCGTCGTCACATAGGTCGACAGCCCCAGAGGCCCCGCACACTTCGGGCACGGTTTCTTCCGCCGGCGTCGACTCGCTATCCTCAAGAATAGCCTCCTCTAAGGTACGCAATAGATTCTTCAACACGCGTAACTGCAACAATACTTTAGGATTCATTTTATCTCTTTCTTAGGTTTAACGGCCGCGCGCAACCCGCGCCACATCTTTCTACGCGCTAAAATTTTCTCTTTGTGTTTCAGATAGTATCGGCGATTCATTTCAGACAACGTCAATGGCACCTTCTTAGGCTTAGGTGGCTGCGCTGCTTTGCGTTTCAAATAATAGCGTCGGTTGTACAACGCCACCTGCTCTTTAGATGGCTTGTATTGCTTATCGATACTTAGACGGGTCTCGATGTACTCGTGTAGTGAGATTGTCTGCAGCGCGTCGCCATAGCCTAGCGCTGCATAATCTTCGGGGTCTAGTTGAAGGGGCATAGGGTTACCCTCCCGTAAAAGAGCTAAGAATGACACCCGGAACACTGAATGCGCTATCCGCCACGCCTAAGAGGCGTACCCGAACATTCTCAGGCTTAGCCCAGCGCTGCACATGTGCCTTACTGAGGAACCACGCGGGAGGGGCGTCATACTCCGGGTGAATATACTTAGCGGCGCCTACACTCTCTGCTACCACGACACACGCCGAATACGTCCCGAAAGCTCCCGGCCCTTTGCGAGTTAGACGATAGATATTCATATCAATACCCCCTCGAAAACTAAATAGAAGACAACGCAAAGCGCCTCATAGTCTTCGGGGTCTAATTGAAGTGCCATTTAGTATTCCTCAAAAACGAAGTCGTATAGCGGGCGGTGCTCTCTTTGCCATTTAAGAAATGATTCGGCATCCTCCATCAGCACAAACACTCTCGATTCTTCAGTGCGGTAACCGGGGTCATAATCCGAAGCTCGAAACCAGCCTCTATACTTCCCGTTGCCGCCGAGCAAGATTATTTGCTGCACATACCGCCCGTCATGACCTTCGTACACGATTTGGTTTTTCATCAGCGCTCCAATCCAGGTTCCACTCCAAGTTTCAAGGCCCAGTACTGCCGGCGCTGACCTTAGATTGCACTCGGTGTGCCACGTGTGTTTGACGCCGCTTAGGCCCTGTCTTCGTGGGTAAAGGGCACCCCTCGTATAAACTTTTCATGCACTTGCCCCTTACCCACCCGCGCGTTTTGACCCACCGGGGGCCTAGGTGCGAAAGCGTTTGCCGCGTAATTCACTGCGCAGTGCGCACGGCTTTACGCGCCCTCGGCTTTCAGCTGCTCTGCACGCTGTGCCACCATGTCTTCAAATACGCGCAACATAATAGCGCTCCGGCGACTCAATTCCCCTAGACTCTCGGGTGTATCCTCAGAAAGAACTGTGTCCCAGTGAACATTCCTCAGAAGCTCAAGGCAAACTCTAATGAATTCCTCACGTGTAAGCATCGGCTCACCCTTTCTCGTGCCAGTTATGAATTATCGCCGCTACGGCCGCCGCTACAACTACCCAAATCCAAAGAATCAGCATGCCTTTGCCTTTCGCATTCAAGCCACCGGTACTTTAGGGGCAATCACGTTCACAATCTGCAATCGAAGCAGCACATCGTCATCCTTCACCGCGTATGGGGCAATGCGGCGTCGATAGTCTTGCGCACCGTAGGCCACTGCCACTGCGGGCGACATGCCGTTCTCATAATACGGCCGACTCAGCACCGTGAGAATCTCGATTACTTCTGCGAGGGCGTCAATCACGGTCGTCTCCGTTCTGCTTCGTGCGGCCGGGTGTGAGGTGTAGAAAATCATTCACGGTCGTCTCCATTTGCGATTTCAAAGCACACAAGCAAAACTCCAAGGGCAAGGAAAAGAATCAAAGCGGCCATATCTATCACGGGTAAGGGGGAGTCGGTTTGGGGTCATTCATCCACTGTTTCCAGTCAACGTCTTCAGTCTCTTCTCCCGATGGGGCCTTCACCGGGTACCAGGGAGTCGGTAGCTCCAAGTCAAGGCAGGCCGTAAGCACTTCGACCACCTTCTTGCACTTCACGCACTTAAAGCCTGTGAAGTAGGAGTCGTCGACCGGCATGGGCACGTAGGATGCCGCACGGTGCCCTTCAAGGCCCTGGCAGGTGAGCTCGACCATGGCGCGCTTGATTGATTCTTCGGTGTACTTAGGCATTGTGCGACTCTTGCGTACGGGCCAGGATTGTGAAGCGGCACTTGGCGGCCTCCTCAGCGACTAGGAGAGCCTCGAGCTCGGAGACAACCTCAGGCGAGAAGTTTTGAGTGAGCCGACGAGCAACCGAGGTGATGAGGGCGCGAACGTGTGAGAGGTCCGTGTACGCGGTGTGGAGTGCTTTGTCGCCAGTGTTGTTCTCGTTCATGCAGAAAGGTACTGCGATTGCCGTGCCAGACGTTTAAGGGCTCCAACATGCCGCCGAAAGGCTCTTGAAGACATGTAACCGCGAACGAGTATGCGCGGTTGAGGGTTAGTTAATGGGCATTAACTAACTCGATTTCTGATAGAATAGTTAATTATATTACGAGGTTACACGTTTACCCTAAGGTGCGAAAGAGTTTACGCACCGGTGCGAAACGTCGGTGCGAAATCCATCTGCATGCATTCTGGCCGAATCTGGCCGCAGGGACTTTTCTCCGCAGAACGTGGTCAAAGTGGGTCAAACGCCGTCGCAGGGTCAAAAAAGCTCACCCAGTGAACACATAAGCACACGTAGGCATATATCCCCATATATCTATTTTCGACCCACAAATACCCTCAAAAATAATTCGAGGGCCGCCGAAAAATGCCGTAGGGAATATTCCCGAAATACTCTCAGAGGCCTCGGGAATATTCCGGGAAATAAAAAGTGTAGACTGTACCCCACACTTTTAATTAAAAACGGCCCGAAAGTGCCGTCTGTCAACCACTCAAGGGTAGCTGACAGGCCTGTTTAAAAGGTAGGTTGGCAGGCCGGCAAAACGGTGCGCAGGCAGAGGATATCGCTAGGCTTTTAGGCATGCCAACCAACCTTGTCAACCAAAGTTGGCAGAAAAAATAGATAGTAACGGCGCACCTTTGCAAGCATGCCAACCAACTCCAACTAAAACGACCTGTCCAAGACTTTACCGGGAAAAACGGAGGGAGCCGACCCTGCCAATTAAATTCAACCGCCAAGACTTTTACGGCGTGCGCAGCCGGGTAGAATAGCGTTCCCTATGTATATATACTACTTTTAGTTGGCTAGTTGGTATTATAAGTAGGTTTCTAGTTGAATTGTTAGACATATCAAGGGTTTGCAAAACTAGAATTTTGCCAACCAACCTTTTGAATCGGCCAACCTCGGCTCTTCAATCCAAATTTCATTAATACAATCAAATGGTTGCAGCGTTTTTGAGGTCGGAAAAGTCAACCTTTCCGAAAAGGTTGGCACGCCTAGAGGGGTGCTCCCGGCGCCTACACGCAGTTTAAAGGGGTGCTCCATGCGCCTACACATACCTTGCGGCCTGTGGATTGCACCGAATGGCTGCATGAGCTCAAACACCTTCAACCTCGATGCGCTGCTGTTGAACCTAGGCCCCTCTGTAAAGCACGTGCGGCGCAAGTGGGACAATAGAAGCGTTGTGATGGTAGCGATGACAGGCGAATACAGCGGAAGCCTTGCGGCCCAGTGCCTCTTAGTTCGCCAGCGCGTTGAAGCCGCCCTTCGAGCCGCGGGTGTGAAGGTGGCAGTCGACGTGATGCGCTACGAGCGCATTGGCCATGGCCTGTGCCATTCTGATTTGCAGCTTGGCGATGAGTGCCTCATCGGTGCGCGCTACACTGTGCTTTGATTCGTGCTACCCTGCGCGCATGGCCAAAAAGAAAATTTCAACAGTGACGCCCAAAGCGGTACGTGGGGACCTTTGGGAAAACGCCTACACGGGTTTCGGAGTGCTTGGGCGTGACAAGCGCCTGGCGAGCGACTTCTACGCCGAATTGGTGCCTCAGCGCCAAGCAGAAGAGATTTGGCGAGGCGACGACATGGCAGCCCGCGCGGTTGAGACCGTGCCCAACGAAATGATGCGCGAGGGCTACGAAGTCGAAATCGAGGGCAATAAAGAACTCGCAGAGGCCCTCGAAGAAGAGGACGCGCGCCTCAAGATTTCCGACAACGTGCTCAAGGCTCTGTACTATGGGCGCGCGTACGGCGGCGCCGGCATCCTCTTAGGCGCAGACGACGGCAGCACAGACCTTTCGCTGCCCCTTGCACAAGACCGCATTCGGTCCTTTGATTGGATGAATGTCCTATCGCCTGCCGAGCTTCAAGCGCATTCGTACTACAACAGCCCATCTGCGCCGAAGTACGGTGAGGTTGCTGTCTACCGCCTTGTGCCTTTCGACTCCGTTCCAGGCTCCACCGAGACCACGAAGTTAATTCACGAGTCGCGCGTCGCGCGATTCGGGGGCATCGAGACTTCAAGAGGTAGCCGTATTCGTAACGTAAACCCAGGGTGGGATGACTCGATTTTCGTGCGCATCGCCCAGGTCCTTACAGATTTCCAGATGGCCTGGAGTGGCACCTCGATTCTTCTCAATGACTTTGCGCCTCCTGTGCTGAAACTGAAAGGGCTTGCCCAGCTGCTTGCCACTGAATCGGGTCAGGCGCTCGCCGAACGAGCTCGCGCCCTTGAGTTGTCGCGAAGCATGGCACGCACCACTATTCTCGACACTGAAGAAGAGTACACTCGACAGACCGTCAACGTATCGGGCCTCCCTGAGTTGCTCGAGAAGATGATGTTGCGCCTTGCGGCCGCGTGTCAGATGCCTGTGAGCTTGCTCATGGGCCAATCGCCCGCGGGCCTTAATGCAACTGGTGAGGCGGACACACGATGGTTCTATGACCAAATCGCGGCCGCTCAAGAGAAGCATCTCGAGCCACAGCTCCGAAGAATCTTCGAGATTGTGATGCTGAATCGCTCAGGCCCGGCGCGTGGGAAGGTTCCAGAGAATTGGGATATTGATTTTAAGCCTCTGTGGCAGATTACCGACCTCGAGGAAGCTCAGTTGCGAAAGACGCAAGCGGAAACGGATGCAATCTATATTCAGGCGCAGGTCGTCACGCCTCAAGAGATTGCCAAGTCACGATTCGGTGGTGACGGGTATTCTACGTCGACACAGATTGACGTCGACTTGCGCGACGCTTTGCTTGAAGATGAAGAGCTACAGCTCGAGGAGCTTGGGGCATCGGCACAGCAGCCCGATGCCCAGGTGTCAGATATTCCAGTCACCCAGGTCTCTAATGTCGACTTTATCGAGCAGCGTGGCAGCAAGTGGCTTGTGCTTTCTACCACCGGTGAAGTGCTTGGGGAGCATGACACGAAGGAAGCGGCCCTAGAACAAATGCGCGCAATCGAAGCCTCGAAAGCGGCCGCACATGCCTGACCTTCGCAAGCGGAAGTTCAAGCTTCTGCGCAAGCGCGCGCCTAAGCCCCTGCCTCCAACCGGAGCGCAGGTGGCTTACCTGGCCGAGTTCAAAGGCATGATGGCCTACGCGCGCGAGCTCGTGCGCGAGCGCGTCAAGGCGCGGCTGCCTGTGCTTCTCGGCCAAGTGAATGTTGACGCGCCCGACCCTTACAACCGCGTCAACAAATTACTTGATGCGGTGAGCGAAGCTTTCTTCAAGCGCTACCCGAATGAGCGCCTTGTGAAGCTGGCCAGCAAGATTGCTCGCCTCACGAGCGAGCACCAAAAGACACAGCTCTTTCGCCAAATCAAATCGACAATCGGCATTGACCTCAAGACGATTGCCGACAAAGGCATGGGCGAGCGCATCAAACGATTCACGGCCGAGAACGTCGCTCTCATCAAGACCGTTCCACAGAAGTATTTCGATGACGTCGAGAAAACGGTACTCGCAGGCGTGCGCGACGGTGCGCGCGCGAGTGAGATTGCGTCCGACCTTGAAGAGCGCGCGGGCGTGGCCGAGTCGCGGAGTGCGTTGATTGCACGTGACCAGGTGTTGAAATTTAATGGGGAATTGAACAAGGTACGCCAGCAAGACCTAGGCATCGACTCTTACGTGTGGCGCACCGTCAAAGACAATCGCGTGAGAGATGAGCACGCGGAGCTTGACGGCCAGACGTTCTCTTGGGATGACCCTCCCGAGCCAGGGCACCCTGGAGAAGACTACCAGTGCCGTTGCTACAGTGAACCCATCATGCCAGGGGAAGAGGAATCATGATTCAACGAATGCTTGAGGCCATCGCCTCCATTCTCGACCTTTCAGGAAGAAAGGCTATAGAGGACCTGCGGCGCATTCAGATAGAACTGGAAGAAGGCCAAGAAGCCCTTGATTGGTACGTCATCGGCATCGGTCAACGCGATTACGAACTGCACTTTGGACCTCGTGCTGATTAAGATTCCAGGCATGTAGAGGGGTCATTCTACGCGAAAGGGGTCAGAGTACCCCACCAAAACGCGCCAATTTGTTGACTGTGCGGCACATAAGTAAGCGATTTATTTAGTAAAGCCGTCTGGCACGTCGAATGAATGAATGGAATTCTATGAAAGCTCTCACACTCTGCCTTTTCGTATTGGCCGGCTGCTCCGCTCCCCTATGTGTCACGCGCAACGGCCTTCAGTTCTACGGCTCCGCTGATGCCTACGCAGTGCCGGTCGATTGGAGTTGCCGTGCTATTCAAGATGTTGAGGACGTCATGGTGGCAGGCCTTCCTCAATTCGACGCTTCCGAGCTCAGTCATTATCGGTTGACGATTGTCGACCCTGCCACACCCACCGACAAATGGGGCCGAGAGGTGCGCGGCTACACCGACTGCTTCACCGGTGAAATGGTCGTGTGGGCCTATCCCTATCACCCGGCCTACAGCTCCCTTGGCCATGAAATAGGGCATGCTTTGCAACGCTGTACTCCAAAGATGCCTGTGGACCCGGGGCACGATGAAGAGCACGCCGATTGGGCTCGCTCGGGCATTGACCTTGTGGAAGCGAAGACGAGAGAGGAACATTCGAAATGAAACCGTTTTGGGAATCGCTTTGGTGCGTGACAGAGCAGATGGATTTACTACCCGGGTGCCGCTGTCTTTCCTGTTGGGAGCAGCCCACAGGAAAATGGCAGGTAGATGCCCGTTATTCCGACGGCCCCTTTGTAGTCGGCACCCAAGAGGAGGCAGAAGAACTCGCGAGGCTGCTCAACTGGCTTGAGGATGTGGGCCGCGAGTTCTCTACCGTAAAAGAGCGTTGACTTCTCTGCCTGCCTTGCGGTAGCTTCGAGCCGCCAACGACGGTCAAAGAAAGCCTCACGCTTCCCGCCTCCTAGGTTTGCAGGCCTAGGGGGCGTTTTTATTTCCGGCGCGTTGACTCTAGCCTCAAGTGGCGCGACAATTGCGCCGGTGAGCACAAAGAACGTTCGACGCTTCGACAGAGGCGCTCTAGAGTCGCCTGTAAAACTCGACAACGGGTGGGTTAAGGTCGACGGCTATATCGCCCGTTCCGGATTGCTTGATTACACGCGCGCCGATGGTACCAAGTGGGTTGAATACCGCCCGCCTGATGAAGCTTTTCGCGCCGATGTTCTCGAGTCATTCTCACTTGTTCCTCTGACGAACAACCACCCGCCTACCGGCCTTCTCGACGCGGACAACACCAAAATGTATCAGGTCGGCACTGTCGAAATGCCTCACCAAGACGGCGATAAGGTGCGCGCGAAGATTCTGGTGACGGACGCGGCCGTCATTTCCGAGATGGCGAAAGGCAAGGCCGAGCTGAGCTGCGGTTACGTGTGCGACCTCGATTTCACTCCCGGGGAAGTAGACGGCCAGCGCTACGATGCCGTCCAAAGAAACGTGCGTGGCAACCATGTCGCCCTTGTGCGCGCGGGCCGCGCCGGGCCGGAAGTCCGCGTACGAATAGACACCGCTGATGCTGAAGTGATACAGTCCGACCCGAAAGGAAACCTACCGATGCAAAAAATCAAGCTTGACGGCGTAGAGTACGAGGTCCCTGAGACCGCGGCTCAAGCCTTTGAGAAGTTCCAGAAAGCGCAGGGCGAAATCATCGCCGAGGTGCGAGCCTCCCTCGAAAAGGCCACCGCACGAGGCGACTCGGCGGAAGCTCAAGTCGCGGCCTTGAAGGCCGAGCTTGCGGAAGCTCCCGTCAAAGTGAAGGCCGCCCTTGAAGCGCGCGTTGCTCTCGAGACCAAGGCAAAAGAGCTGACCGGCGCCGAGAAATTCGACGGCCTGTCCGACCTTGACGTCATGAAGCAAGTCGCCGAGCACGTGCTTGCGCTCAAGATGGACGGCAAGAGCGATGCTTACGTGGCCGCCTGTTATGACCTCGCGGTCGAGCGCGGCGTGAAGAATGACGCACTGGCCCAAGTGCGTGAAATCTCGACGGTGAAACACACCGACGGTACCGACCCTGTGGAAGCGGCGAAAGCCCGATTCCTCGAGGCATCACGCAACGCACACAAACAATCGAAGGAGAAATAACCCATGGCACAAACTAGCTACAGCCGAGAACTCAGCGCCGCGGCATTCGCGGGCCAGCTTGGCGATTCCGGTCCGCATCGAATTGACTCTTACGTAAATGACGAAGGCACGGATATTCCGGCCGGCATTTTGGTTACCCACAAGGCGGAAGGTACTATCGACCTGGTGGATTCGGGCACCGATAAGCTGGCCGGCGCGGTGCTTAACACCTTCGCGCGAAATCCTGATGACCTGACCGGCACTGCCGCGGTCACCGCGGGAGACACCTGTAACGTTCTTTCCGAGGGCGCCGTGTGGCTGCTCGGAGAAGAGGCGATGGCCATCGGTGACGCTGTCTATGTGCGGCATGCCTCTGGCACCGGCACTCAGCTCGGAGCCGTTCGCAACGATGCCGACTCTGCATCATGCCGCCAAGTGAAGGGCGCGCGAGTCCTTAAGGCCAGCACGGGCGCGGGCCCGGTGCTCGTCTATCTCTCTGTTAGCGTCGACACCGCCACGCTCTAAAAGGAACCTGAAAAATGTCAATCATCAAGCCCAAATTCAACCTGCCTCACTTCGACGCGGCGGAAAACGTTTTCTTCCAACGCGAACTTGAGCAGATTCTTGCAGAGCAATTCGACGTTAAGTACGCCGGCCTCAAGGCTCGGCAGTTGCTGCCAGTCGACAATTCTATCGACCCGGGTGCAGAGACCGTCACCTATGAATCGTTCGAGCAACTCGGTGCGGCCGCTCGCATCACAGATTACAGCGACGACCTGCCTATGGTCAACGTGAAAGGCTCGCAGACCAGCCAGCGCATGCAATCGTACGGCGCGTCGTTCGGCTACAGCATCGGAGAAATCCGAGCGGCCGCCAAGGGCAATCGCCCCCTGGAGCGCATGCGCGCGATGGCGGCCCGAAAGGTCCTCGACCTCAAGCTTGATGACGTTGCGGCCGTGGGTGACACGACTGCCGGCCTGTCTGGCTTGCTCTCGCTGAGCAACACCGAGTCTTTCACAGTGTCGACCAAGGGCGGCGGAGGCCAGACCTGGGCTGTTGCTACCGCTGATGAAATCCTGGCTGACATGAACGGCATGCTGCGCCAAGTCGTGGTGAACAGCAAAGAAGTCGAGCGACCTACTCGCCTGGTGCTTCCGACCTCGCAGTTCGAGCTCATCAATTCGAAGGCGCGCTCGACCACGAGCGATACCACCATCTTGGGCTTCTTCCTTGGCAATCATCCCGGCGTGGAGGTGATGTCGTGGGAGCGATTGGCCGGCGCCGGCGCCTTGGGCGTTGACCGCATGGTGGCCTATGACCCCAACATCCTGAACATTCGGTTGCTGATGGCCATCGAATTTGAACAGTTGGCTCCTCAGCAGCGGAACATGAGCTACGTGGTCAACTGCCACATGCGCACCGGTGGCGTCATCAGCCCCTACCCGAAATCGGTCATCTACGGAGATGGAATCTAATGAACTCCCGAGTGATTGTTCTCGCTGTCGTCTTTGCGCTGACTGCGCTCGTAGGCTCCATCTCATGGGGCGCAGACACTCGCATTGGCGCGCTTTCGATTACCGATGCCGGCACTGCGAACCTCACCATCGCCCCGCTGGTGACATACACGGTACAGTGCAGCATTCCAAGCTGCTACAAAACCGGAACTAGCACTTTGACGGCCGATTGCACGCAAGACTACCTGCTGCCTCTCATCGGCACCAAGTACGAGCGCACCTTTGATAGCACCAGCGCCACGAAGCTGGGCGCCAAGGCCGTTGACGCTGGCAACCCTGATTGTCAGGTTTACCAGACCACCAAAAACCCCTAAGTCGCGCTGAGCTGACCGGCTTCCATGCCTCCCCGTAAGCCTTAGACGCGCACGAGACCCCTCCTGATAAGAGGGGTCTCGTTTTTTCAGGAGGACGTATGGCAATCACTTGGACCAATGTAACAGCAGTGGCGCCCGAACTCTCGACTGTCGCAGTGGCGACACAGACGGCGATTCTTGCGCAGGTCAACTCCGAACTCTCGACCGCAGTGTGGGGCTCAAAGATTGAGATTGGCCGCGCATGGCTTGCGGCGCACCTGGGCACCATCGCCGGGATTGAGGAAGGGGGAGGTGTAGTGCAGAGCGAGACTGTCGGCGCTGTGTCGCGCACATATGCCGTCGGCTCTGGAGACTACACGTCAACAGCCTATGGCAATGAGTTCAACCGACTCCTCATGCAACTTCCCCTTGCTCGATTCACGATAAGCGCGTGAAATTTAAGCTGAAAAAGAGCGAGAACAAACTCGCCCTCATTGCCTCCGAGTTGAAGAAGCTCAAGCAAGGCTACGTGAAAGCGGGAGTGCTCGCCTCTGAGAAAGAGCGCGATAGCGGCGAGGTGACGAATGTCGATTTGGCCATCATTCACGAGTTCGGCTCGCCCGCCGCGAACATTCCAGAGCGCAGCTTCGTGCGGAGCACCTTCACCAAGCATCGACAAGGATATTCAGCAGAACTTAAGAAGCTTGCAGGCTCACTCGCGAAGGGCGACGCGCGCAAGACGGCCGAAAACATTTTAGGCCTTGTGGGCGCGAAGATGGCGGCCGACATGAAAAACACAATTGCCGAGGGGCTTTCTCCTGCGAACGCGCCCGATGTGTACGCGCGCAAGCTCGCGAAAGGCACGGCCGCGGGCCTGCCAAAGCCCCTCATCGACACAGGGCAGCTGTTGAACTCAATCACCTGGGCCGTAGTATTGGGCGACAAGCCGAAAAAAGGGTAAACTTCAAGCATGGATTTGACGGATGTCATCGCCACGTTTGCAACTGGCACCTATACGGTGACGCGCCGGTCTGCCAGCGCTTACGGCTCAGACGGCCGGCTTGATGCTCCGACGACGTCGACTTTCACCACAACGGCATGCGTGCAGCCCGTCACTGGGCGAGAGCTCGAAAGGCTTTCGGAAGGCATGCAGACCGTGGAAATCCTTTCCATGTGGACGCCTACAGAGCTCAAGACACAGGCCGCTTCGCAAGACCCTGACAGAGTCTCAATTGACGGCGATACGTGGGAAGTGCAAAAAGTCGAGCGTTGGAATACGCTCGGCACCTATTGGCGGGTCTACCTAGGAAAGGTCACACAATGAATACCCTTCGCGTTTCTTTGCTTTGTATCTTAGCGGCCACCGTAGTGTGGGCCGGCTCGCGCGCATCCGAGAGTACCGGTGGCGTACCGAGCGCGACAACCGACGGCGTGACGCTTCTCGACTCATCGGGTTGCCGTGTGTCGATTCGCGCGCGTGACGGAGGCACCGTCAACGGCGGAACCCTCGCCCTGTGGTACTACGATTCCGTCTTAGGGTGGACTCGAAGCGCGACTTCTCTTGACTGCACTCTTGAGGCGAACAAGCTTGCCGATGGCGGAGCGCCTACCGCGCAAGTGTGCCCGGACTATCAGCCCATGGCGCGATTCGGCCGCATCGCAGTGGAGGCGAGAAACATCGTAGGAGCCGACGGCGGAACGCCTAACGGCATCGGTGTTGACGGCGGGGCGAACGTGCCTCCGATGACACGAGTCGAGTGTTGGGGCGCAGAGATTCCTTAAGGGGCCATCATGAACTTCTTAACTCTTCTCGTCTTAGGCCAGGCCATTGTACCAAACAATGCCGTGGCACCGGGTAGCACGGCAACACAAAGCACTGCGACGCAAACGCTTTACGTGAGCACCACAGGCAACGACAACAACCCGTGCACTTCGGCGGGTGCCGCGTGTCTTACGATAGACGGCGCGCTGAACAAACTTCCGAATACCCTTCGCCATGATGCTACGATTTCGGTTGCGGCTGGAGCATACGCCGCGCCCCTGAACATCACTCGAAAGGATTTGACGATTGTCGGTGGGGTGACGTTGTCTGTGACCGGTACGATGAGTACCCCAACGCTCACCACAGGCACGACGTCAGGCACTTTGACGGCTAGCGCGGCCGGAAGCGCTTCAATCGGTCCGGGCACGGTGACAGATAGCGGCCAGTCTTGGACTGTGAATGAACTCAAGAACAAGTTCATTCGCTTCTCTTCAGGCACCTTGAGCGGCCAGTCTTTTCCGATTTCTTCGAATACTGCGACCGTGATTACGATTCCCTCAAACCAGGCGGCCGGCACCGTTGCCTATACGATTGAGGAAATTGGCTCTACGTTCGTCTCTTCTTCGGCCATTACTTGGCGAGGCCTCCAAGGCGCCGGGAATCTTTCGCTCAGCAACCTCAAGGTCGAGCGCTCTTCTTCGGGTAGCGGCCCTAGCCCTAACATCGGCGCCGTGCTTACCCTGACAAACGTGTGGGTCAAGGGCGCTACGGGTAACGGCATGTTCGCACAGAGCGGCATTGTGGTTGCGACGCGCGCTATTTTCGAAGGCACTACCGGAAGCGCTTTTGGAGTGTCCGCTGTGCAAGGTTCCGCTACAGGAGTCATCCCTTCGAAAGCTTCTGTTAGCTCATGCATTGCACGGGCAACCACCGGCACAGCGTTTAGTGTTCCTGTGTTTCCGGCCGTGGGTACTTTCACGCCAGTCATTGCCGAGGTCAGCACCGGCATCGGTATTTCGAACGCGGGCACGCAGAGTGGACAGAGCGCCTCCGCTTGGGTGACCTGTTCATCTACTGGAACCGGCATTCAGATAGGCGCCCCGATTTCTAACTCGAGCCCCTTTGTTTATGCCTCACAGGCAATGAACGGCGGCGTGCGCATCACAGGCTGCGCTACTGGAATCTCAGTCGTAGGCTTTGCTTCCAGTCTCGCAAACGCGCCGGCTTTCGACACCGTGACCACGGCTTTTTCGGCCACTCGCGGGGGCACCATCGACTTGAACGGCACAACGCCTGCTTTCACAAGCGTCACCAATGAGTTCGGCATTGACGGTACTTTCTACAGCCTCGCCAATCTCGACGCGCTTGCGGCTCCGAAGATTTACACCAACAACTACGGCTCGAGAATCATTCGATGAGAGGGCACCTTCTTTGGTTCTTGATGGGGCTGCTTTCAGCGATGCCGAACGCTCGTGCGGGGCAGTTTGAGCTAGGCGGAGCGGACGACGGAATTGTGCTCACGTCGCCTAACGGCACTCGATACAAGGTTGCGGTCTCAAACCTCGGTCTCCTTACTGCGACGGCACTCTAAATGGCGACTTGGGCAACCATAGAAGACGCTCTGCGCACTTGGGTCAAGACGGCCACTTCGTACACCGATGCGAAAGTGATTTGGGCTGACCAGAGCGGCGCTCGCCCGTCGGGCGACATCATCACCCTGAAAATCAGTGACGTGACGCAAGTCGGTCTTGGTGATGAAGTCACCGAGAATACGAATCTTGCCCGCCCGGCCGGCACTGAAATTGAACTCCGCGCCGACGGCATTCGAGAGTTTACCTGTACCTTGCAAGCTTTCACTACGGCCGTCACAAGCGCTACGGCCGGCACTTTCATTCTCGGCAAGTGCCAGACGGCCATCGCACTGCCATCGGTGCGCTCCGCTTTCTCAACGGCAGGCTTCTCGCCCTTCGACGTCGGCACCGTGCAAAACGTCACGACTCTAAATCACACGCTTTTCGAGGGCCGTGCGGTGCTCAGCGTGCGCTTCTACACGCGCGAGGCTCTCAGCGATTACGTGGGCTACATCGCCACGGTCAACACGACTTCGTACATGGGGCCGCCCGCCTCGGGAAACAAGAGCACAATCGACATTTAGCCCCCTCATTGCTACAATCCACCTCGGAGAAATCATGGCCCTTTCAGACATCGTCACGGTCACCATCACCTCAGAAAGCGCAGCCGTAACCCAAGAGGGTTTTGGCATGCCCATCATTCTTGCCCCCGACACACCGGGAGGTTTCACGGAGCGAGTGCGCTTCTACACCTCGCTCACTGGCATAGGGGTAGATTTCGCCACAACTACGGCCACTTATAAGATGGCGTCGGCAATCTTCAGCCAAAGCCCTCGCCCTCCCACGATTGCCGTGGGGCGCTTGGCGAACAAGCCGACTCAGCGATGGGCCGTCACGCCTACGGCCTCAAACTCGACGCTCTATCAGATGCGCGTCAACGGCACGCTTGTGGAGTTCACCTCTGACGCCAGTGCCACGGTGACCGAAATCATTGCCGGCCTGAAAGCTGCGATTGACGCACTGGCCCTTGGCATCACTGTCAGCGACCAGACGACTTACATGAGAATCGTCGCCAATACGGCCGGCGCTTTCTTCTCCGTGGAAGTTCTCGATACGAGCCTGCTTGCCATCGAGCAAGACCACGCCGACCCAGGCCTTGCGGCCGACCTCGCGGCCATCGCCCTCGAAGATTCGAGTTGGTATGGAATGCTTTTCGGCTTTGGCTCAAAGGCGTGCATCGACGCAATCTCAGACTTTGCCGAAGCAAACAAGAAACTGTACTTTGCGCAGACCCAAGACAGCGCGGTCATCACCCTTTCGAACGGGGCGGACACGGGTGGCTCGCAGACCATCGCAGGTCTCTTGAAGGCTGACACGAAGTTTAGAACGGCCCTCATCTACAACGCCAAGACCGATGCCTTTGCCGACTGTGCTTGGGCTGGCGTGTGCCTGCCTCTTGACCCTGGCTCAGAGACCTGGGCTTTCAAAACGCTGGCAGGTGTTTCGGTAAGCACGTTGACGGCTACTCACCGCACCAATGCGCTGGCCAAATACTGCAATATTTACGAGACCATCGCTGGCGTGAACGTGACGAACAAGGGCACCGTTTCGGGCAACGAATGGATTGACTTCATTCGCTTCCGCGATTGGCTCGAGGCGCGTATGTCCGAGGGCATCTTCGCCGCACTGGCCGCTTCGAAGAAAATCCCTTACACCGATGCCGGCATCGCCGTCATTGAAGGCATCGTGCGCTCGTGGCTGCAAGCCGGTGTGGCCGTCGGCGGCCTGGCTGCGGACCCTGCGCCCGAAGTCACGGTGCCGCGCGCGGCTGACGTTTCGTCAACCGACAAGTCAAACCGGGTGCTCAACAACGTTAAGTTTGACGCGGTTGCGGCCGGCGCAATTCAAGCCGTCAACATCAGCGGCGTCATCTCAGTCTAAGGAGAAACTCAATGGCAACCGCTACTTATGACCCTACGCTGAACGTTTTCAGCTTCGCTGGTTTGAACATCACCGGCTACGCCCCTGACACCTACATCAGCGTGGAGCGCAACGAAGACGCCTTCACCCTGGTTGTGGGCGCATCGGGTGAGGCGACTCGAAGCCACAACAGAAATCGCTCGGGCACCGTGACTTTGACGCTGATGGCCTCAAGCCAGTCCAATGATGCTTTGACCGCGATTGCTCTTGCCGACGAAATTGCTGGTACTGGCGTTTCGATTCTCTTCTTGAAAGAGGCCAACGGCACCACCCTGGTGAGCGCCTCGAACGCCTGGGTGAAGAAAATGCCGGTCGTCGACCGCGCGAAAGAAGCCGGCACGGTTGAATGGGTCTTTGAATGTGAAGACTTGAACATCTTTGTTGGTGGGTTGTTGTAAAAACATAAAACCAAAAAGCGCCTGGGGAGGCCGCTAAATGGCACGAGCACAAAAAGAAAAAACGATTGACGGGCTGACGTTCACCGTGCAGCAACTTCCTGCAATGCGCAGCTTGAAGTTGATGCACAAGCTAGGCAAGACGATTGGCCCGGCGATGCTTAAGGCTTTGAGCGGAGCGCCGGCCGGCAAGGAAATCAAGGTCGGCAACATCAATGTGGCTGACATGGCCGACGGTGTTTCTCTTCTCTTCGACCGCCTGTCTGCGGAAGACACTGAAAGCATCGTGCGCGAGCTTTTCGAGACCACGATGGTGACAGAGAACGGGCAGACTTTTCAGCTCATGCCTGTTTTTGACAACGTCTTGGCCGGCAAAATGTCGACTCTTTTCAAGGCAGTCAAGTTCGCCTTGGAGGTCAACTATCAGGATTTTTTGCCCGCGCTCCTCGCAAGCGCGCAAGCGTCGCAGGCGGCGGGCAGCTCCGCCGCATCGAGCACCTAGTCCCCACCTGGCCTTGCGAGCGGCTCTTGCTCGAGCGAATAGCTACCCTGCAAGAGCTCGAGACCTGGTACTCTCTTTGTGACGTGATGGATAGAAACGAAGCTCTCGACGCCTGGCAAGAGGCTGAGAGGGAGGCACATCAGCAGAAAAAGAGGTAGACTTCGGCCATGGTCGTGCAAGAACTTGTTGCCATTCTAGGTCTTGAGGTAGATGCCTCCGCTTTTGCGCAGGGCAGCGCCATGCTCAAGGGACTGGCAAAAGGCCTGGGCATAGTAGGTGCAGCCGCCGCAGGCGCGGCAGGTGCGCTTTTCGGTACCGTCTATTCGATGACCGAAGCGGCCGATGCGGCCGGCAAAATGTCTCAGCGCACCGGTGTCGACGCGGCCGCGCTACAAGAGTTCGCCTACGCGGCAAAGCTTGCCGACGTTTCGACTGAGTCTCTTGAACAGGCCATGCGCTTTCTCGCGAAGTCTGGCGTGAAAGATGTTCGCGGGAAGATTCTCGAGCTTTCAGACCAGCTTCAAAAGCTCCCGGAAGACGGCTCTCGCGCGGCGTTCGCCGTTAAGCACTTCGGCAAGATGGGCACGGCCCTGATTCCGATGCTTCGAGGCGGCCGCAAAGAACTTGAGGAAATGGCGGCAGAGGCCCAAGCTTTGGGTGTAGTGTTTGACCGCGATACCATTGACGCGAGTGAGCGCTTCAATGACACACTCACGCGAATCGGCAAGGCCGTAGCAGGCCTTCGAAACCAGGTCGGCAAGAAACTTCTTCCCGTATTTCAGCAGATGGCCGACAAAGTTCTAGGCTTTATGAAGGATGTCAGCGTGCGCCTTTCTACCTTCAAAGACATGGATTTGCTTTTGCGCACCGTGGCGTTTGCCGCCGCAGGCCTTGCCACGGCCTTCGCGATTCTGCAGTCGGCCGCAATCGCCGCGGCAATCCGCACCGTGCTTGCCTGGGCGGCATCGGCCGCGCCATTCCTTCTTCTTGCGGCGGCCGTCACTCTGGTGTTACTGGTGCTGGAGGACATTTACAAATTCTTCAACGGCAAGGGCAAGACAGTCACCGGCGATTTCGTTGCCTACGTCAAAAGTGAATTCGGCGACCTCCAGACTTTCTTGCAGGCCTTCGTTGATTGGCTGGGTACCTCTTTCGTAGGCTTGCTTGATAAGCTCATCGAAAAATTTTCAGGGCCTAAGAAATCCATGGAGGAACTCCATAAGGAAATTGAAGACTTGAACAGGAGGGGCACTTTCTCAGGCGAAGTGAACAACATTCTTAGAGCCATTTTGCCCAAGCAAAACCCCATGGATATTCCGGGCTTTGTAGGCATTCAGACACCGCAGGGATTCGTGCCTAAGAGTCAACTCGACGCCAACGGCAACTTCACTTCCAACATCACAATTAACGCCACTCCCGGCATGTCGACCGATGAGCTCGCGGGCAAGGTGGCCGAGGCTCAGGAGAGCTGGTGGGACTCCAAGATGCGCAGCACTTTCGTGGGGGCTGAATAATGGTCGCCCTTCTATTCAAAAAGCAGCGCGCTTCAATCGGCACCGTGCAACTCGATGCCTCGGTTTCCGAGACTCATGAGGCGCGCGTTGAAGTAACGGAGCACCCGGTGGAGCAAGGCGTGAACATCAGTGACCACGCGCGGCCGCTCCCTCGCTCTCTGCGCATCGAGGGCCTCGTGAGCAACTATCCGCTGCCCGACCCGTCGGCCCCATTGAACGCACGCATTTATGGGTCGACACAGTTCAACTCTCGCTCAGATATCTCAGGCAACCGGGCGGAAGAAGCCTACAGTGAATTGATTCGGCTGAAAGATTCGGCCGAGCTCATTACCGTGGTCACTGCCATTCAGACCTACGAAAACATGCTCATCACCGACCTGAATATCCCTCGCGATGGCACGAGCGGCGATAGCCTGCGCTTCTCCTTGAATCTTAAGCAAGTGTCGGTGGTTAACTCGCGCACTGTCGACCAGCCTGTGTCTGAAGACAAGCCGAAGAAGAAAAAAAGCATTGGCAACGTGAACTCGAAGACTACGTCGGCACCGGTGGAAGACCAGTCGACTCTTAGAGCTCTAGGGTTCTCGCGATTTGAGGGGCTCCAATGAGCGTAACACTCCCTCTTAGAAGTGACCTGCCCCACTACACGTTCGACACCACGTTAGATGGGCGCATCTACACCTTTGAGTTTTTCTGGAACATGATTGAAGAGGGGTGGTTCATGTCCCTCTACTCTTCAAACGGGGATGCCCTTTTGCAGACCGTGCGCGTCACGTGTGACTGGCCTCTGGCAAAGTACTACGCGATTGACGGCCTGCCTCCCGGCATGCTCATGGCCCAAGACACCGGAGGCGAACAGAAGACGCCTGGCCGCGACGACCTCGGTACTCGGGTGCTTCTCCTCTACTTCAGCGAAAGTGAGCTGACCGGGTGAGTCGGCTATTCAACAGAGAAGTGCGCGTCATCGCGGGCACCCTCGAGATTAAGGGCTTGCGTGTGCAGTTCCGTGTGAAAAAAACTCTCGAGAAAGAGCCGAATGAATGCGAGCTTTCCATCTACAATCTGAACGCAGAGCACCGACGAGAAATGGAAACGAAGGGCATGCGCGTCGCCGTAGAGGCCGGCTACACTGGAAACACTGCACAGATTTTCGTGGGTGAAGTTCACTTCACTGAACATTTGCGCGAAGGCCCTGACTGGGTGACGAAAATGCAGCTTGGCGACGCCCAGCGCGCCTACAAGCACGCGCGTGTGTCAGAGTCATTCAAGGCAGGAAATTCGCTTGGTTCCGTGTTTCGCAAGGTGGCCGACTCGCTCGGAGTCGACTCGACAAAGGCCCAATCAATCGTCGACTCCCTCCAACGCCAGTTCACTCAAGGCGCCTCAATCTTCGGAAAGGCGTCTACCGAAATGGACAACCTCCTCAAAGGCACCGGCCTTGAATGGTCGATTCAAGACGGCGAGCTGCAAGTGCAGGAGAAGACCGGCACCACCTCAGTTCCCGTGATTGTGTTGAACGCGCAGACCGGCCTCATCGGCTCACCAACCTACGGCACTGCCGATTTTGTGAAACCGGAAAACGCCAAAAGCAAACCGAAGACGTTGAAGATTAAGAGCCTCTTGATTCCAGGCATTCGCGCGGGCGGGCGAGTGCGGCTAGACTCCGAGGCCGTGAAAAGCGACTTCAAAGTTCAGACCCTCACTCACACCGGGGACACCCACGGCG
>WBZX01001187.1_pt1 | contig 20219 bp, 18 predicted proteins | sample 5204211 | NCBI WGS metagenome assembly WBZX01 (sample SAMN12344362, study PRJNA552823) | activated sludge metagenome | biome: Activated sludge suspended growth; feature: Nitrification reactor; material: Wastewater; isolation source: activated sludge from nitrification reactor of wastewater... | reverse complement strand
AGATGGTCACGGGGTAGCGCGCCATGTTGCCGCCGACCGAATTCTGACCACCCGTGCCGACTGAACTTTGACCAGGGGCGGGTGGCAGTCGCGGGGACTGCCGTCTGTGGATAAGTCTATTCGCTGAGTGGGTTGGAGCCCTCCTGGTTGGGGTCTGTTGGGGCGCTGCGGCGGGCCTGCTCGCGCGCCCGGATCCGGGTCTTGGCGGTGGCCGAGGAGTGCCGGAAGCGGTAGGACTCGTTGCCCGTCTCGATGATGTGGCAGTGGTGGGTGAGGCGGTCGAGCAGCGCGGTGGTCATCTTCGCGTCGCCGAAGACGGCGGCCCACTCGCCGAAGGTCAGGTTGGTGGTGATCATCACGCTGGTGCGCTCGTAGAGCTTGCTGAGTAGGTGGAAGAGCAAGGCGCCGCCGGCCTGGCTGAACGGCAGGTAGCCGAGTTCGTCCAGGATCACCAGGTCCATGTGCATCAGCGTGGCGCCGATGCGTCCTGCACGGCCCTCGGCCTTCTCGCGCTCCAGCGCGTTGACCAGGTCGACGGTGGAGTAGAAGCGCACGCGCTTGCCGCGCCGGGTGATGCCGGCCACACCGATGGCCGTGCTCAGGTGGGTCTTGCCCGTGCCCGGCCCGCCGATGAACACCGCGTTGTGCGCCACCTCGGTGAACGCCATCTCGGCCAGTTGCTCGACCAGGTTGCGGTCCACGCGCGAGGACTCGAAGTCGAAGCTGGCCAGGTCGCGGTGCACGGGGAACTTCGCTGCTCCCATCTGGTAGTTCACCGAGCGCATCGCCCGGTCCACGCCCTCGGCCCGCAGCAGGTGCTCGACCAGCCAGCGGCCGCCGTCGACGGCACCCAGTCCGCCCTGTTCCTGCAGATCGCCCCAGGCAGCTGCCATGCCGTACAGGCGCAGCGCCTTCAACTCGGCCACCACGTCGCGCTGTGCTTCAGACATGGTGGTCCTCCTGGGCGGCATGGTCGGCACGCAGGCTGTCGTAACGCGCGGCGTCCGCCTTGGGCGGCTCGCTGAGCGTCAGGGCAGTCTCCACCTTCTCGGGTTCGGGGGCCGCATTGAGCCGCGCCAGCACGTTGAGCACGTGTTCTGCGCTGACCGCACCGGTCTCCAGCACCAGGCTGACGGCCACCAGCACGGCTTCCAACCCAGCCGTAGGCACGGCCGCCAGCACCTGAGCCATCACCCGGTCGCCACCGGGGCGACGCATCAGCGCACGCTGCAGCGCGATCAGCGGCTCGGGCATGTCGGCGAAGGGCGCGCCGTTGCGAAGCACGCCCGGCTTGCGCTGCACCAGCGGGATGTAGTGCGTCCAGTCGTAGCGCGTCTGGCCCCGGTCGCTCAACCGCTCGTGGTCAGCCTGGACCTTGTCGTCGGCCACGACCACCACCCGGCCCGGGTACAGCCGGGTGCTCACCTGCTGGCCCGCCAGCTCGCACGGCACCGAGTAGCGGTTGCGCGCCACCGACACCAGGCAGGTGCTCGACACCCGCGCCGGGTTCTCCACGTAGCCGTCGAACGGCTCGGGCATGGGCATGAGGTGCGGCTGCTCCAGCTCCAGCATCTCCGCCACGCTGAACTGCTGGTGCTCGGGGTGGCGCAGGTCCGCCCACAGCGACCGGCACCGCTCGCCCAGCCACACGTTCAACTCCACGAACGAGCCGAAGCGCCGCTCACCGGCCTCGATCCAGATGCGCCGGCGGCTGTCCTGCACGTTCTTCTCCACCACCCCCTTCTCCCAGCCCGAGGCCACGTTGCAGAAGTCCGGGTCGAACAGGTAGTGGTTGCACATCACCGCGAAGCGCGCGTTGACGATGCGGCCCTTGCCCTTCTTGACCTTGTCCACCGCGGTCTTCATGTTGTCGTAGATGCCCCGGCGCGGGATCCCGCCCAGCGCGGTGAACGCGCGGGTGTGCGCGTCGAACAGCATCTCGTGGCCCTGGCTCGGGTAGGCCGTCAGCCAGAACGCGCGCGAAGCGCACAGCTTCAGGTGCGCCACCTGCACCCGGTAGTAGATGCCGCCCACCACCAGCCCTTCCTCGCTCCAGTCGAACTGGAACGCGTCGCCCAGCTCGAACTTCAGCGGCACAAACGCAGTGGTCAGCACCGCCTGCCCCTCGCCCTGGCGCCAGGCACGGATGAAGTCGGTCAGCCGGCTGTAGCCGCCGTCGTAGCCCTGCGCCTGGATCAGCGACAGCAGCGCCCGGGCGCTGCGCCGTTCGTGCCGGGGTCGGTGGGCGTCGGTCTTCAACGCCTGCGTGATGGCATCGACGAACGGGGTGAGCTTGTTCGGCGCGCTGCGCCGCCGGTACTTCGGCTGCGCCTCGGCCGGCGCCTTCAGCCACTTCTTGATCGTGTTGCGTGACAGGCTCGTGCGCCTGGCGATCTCACTGATCGACTTGCCCTCGCGCTCTCGCAGCGAGCGGATCTTGCCCTTTAAGGCCATGGTGATCACCGTCCAGAACCCCTGCCACAAAAAGCAGCAGGGTAGGTCTCTCACCCTGGTCAGTTTTCAATCGGCACTACACGGGTTTGCTGGTCAGAATTCGGTCGGCGGCAACAGGTTCCAGGCACAAAAAGGTAGGGGCCGCTCGCTGGCGGCCCCTGGTGTCGTGTGGTGGAGAGGAGGAGGATCGAACTCCCGACCTTCGCATTGCGAACGCGACGCTCTCCCAGCTGAGCTACCCCCCCACGACAGCGCGCATTCTAGCAAACTTCGCGCACCCCTCTTCCCGGATGCAGCCCATGGCTTCACGCGACCCCGCCTGGCTCGACGCCCAGTACGACAACCGCGCCCGCGTCGCCGAGTCGGCGCGCATCCTGGAGCGCTGGGCCCAGGCTTCGGCGCTGGCGCGCGAGCAGTCCGACTGCATGCTCGATGTCCCCTACGGCGATGCGCCCTCCGAGACGCTCGACCTGTTCCGCACCCACGCGCCCGAGGCGCCGGTGTTCGTATTCATCCACGGCGGCTGGTGGCGCGCGCTCGACAAGCGCGACTATTCCTTCGTCGCACCGGCGCTGGTGGACGCGGGCGCGCTGGTGGTGATGCCGAACTACGCCTTGTGCCCGGCGGAGAGCATCGAGGCGATCGCGCTGCAGCTCACGCGCGCGCTCGCCTGGGTGTGGCGCCACGCGCGCGAGCATGGCGGCGACCCGCGCCGCATCGTCGTCGGCGGCCATTCGGCGGGCGGCCATCTCGCCGCCATGCTGCTCGGCTGCCGCTGGCCGCAGGTGGCGGCCGACCTGCCGGCGGATCTGCTGCGTGCGGCCATCTCCATCTCCGGCCTGTTCGAGCTCGAGACCATTCGCCGCACGCCCTTTCTCGCGCCCGATCTGCGCCTCACGGCCGAATCCGCGCGCCGTCTCAGCCCGGCGCTGCTGCCCGCGCCGGCCGGCCGGCTGGCGGCCGTGGTCGGTGGCGACGAGAGCGAGGAGTTCCTGCGCCAGAACCGATTGATCCGCTCGGCCTGGGGCGAGGCCGCCGTGCCGGTGTGCGAGGCGATCCCCGGCACCAACCACTTCACCGTGCTGCACGATCTCGCCGACGCGCGCTCGCGGCTGCACCGCATCGCGCTCGAATGGCTGGGCCTCGCGCCGCGGAATGCGGGGTGACCCTGATCAATCAATGACGCAGGCGCGCGGCATAGGCTGAGCCAATCTACTGCATTGAGCTTTTGTATTGGCCCGGGTGGAGACGCTGGGTTAGCGTACCTGGGTGCCGCGTTCGAGACATGCGCCACGGCGCGCGCGGCCGATTCGGTTCAACTCAACGACAGGAGAGCGAGATGGGCTTGAAAGGATCGAAGACCGAGCAGAACCTGAAGGACGCCTTCGCGGGCGAATCGCAGGCGAACCGCCGCTACCTCTACTTCGCGAACAAGGCCGACGTGGAAGGGCAGAACGACGTTGCGGCGCTGTTCCGCTCCACCGCGGAAGGCGAGACCGGCCACGCGCACGGCCACCTCGAGTTTCTCGAGAACGGCTCGGGCGACCCGGCCACGGGCCTGCCGATCGGCAATTCGCGCCAGAACCTGACCGCCGCCGTCGCCGGCGAGACGCACGAGTACACCGACATGTACCCGGGCATGGCCAAGACGGCGCGCGCCGAAGGCTTCGACGAGATCGCCGACTGGTTCGAGACGCTGGCCAAGGCCGAGCGCTCGCACGCCAACCGCTACCAGAAGGCGCTCGACTCGCTGGTGGACTGAAGCGGCGCGACGCTCGCAGGACAAGGGGCTTCGTGCCCCTTGTTCATTGGTGGACCGAGGAGGACAAGCCCATGACGATCCGTGAAGGCAACCTGGAAGCGCCCACCCGCCACGCCGTCGACTGGAAGAACCCCGACTTCTACGACGAGGCCCAATGCCTCGCCGAGATGGAGCGCATCTTCGACATCTGCCACGGCTGCCGCCGCTGCGTGAGCCTGTGCCAGAGCTTTCCGAACCTGTTCGACCTCGTCGACGCCACCGACGACGGCGAGGTGCACGGCGTGAACAAGGCCGACTACTGGAAGGTGGTCGACCAGTGCTACCTCTGCGACCTGTGCTACCTGACCAAGTGCCCCTACGTGCCGCCGCACGCCTGGAACCTCGACTTCCCGCACACCATGCTGCGCGCCAAGGCGATCAAGTTCAGGAAGGGCGAGGTGAAGGCGAGCGAGAAGTTCCTCGCCTCGACCGACGTGCACGGCCAGTTCGCCGGCATTCCCGTCGTCGTGCAGGCGGTCAACGCGATCAACCGCACCCAGGCGGCGCGCGGCGTGATGGAGAGCGTGCTCGACGTGGACCGCAAGGCCTGGATGCCCGAGCTCGCCACGAAGCGCTTTCGCTGGAGCGCGAAGAAGAAGGGCAGCGCCAGCGAGGTGAAGGATGGCCAGCGCAGCCCCGGCAAGGTGGCGATCTTCGCGACCTGCTACGTCAACTACAACGAGCCCGGCATCGGCCACGACCTGCTCGCCTCGCTGGAGCACAACGAGATCCCGTACGTGATCGTCGAGAAGGAATCCTGCTGCGGCATGCCCAAGCTCGAGCTCGGTGACCTCGAGGGCGTGGAGAAGCACAAGAACGCCAACATCCCGGTGCTGGCGAAGTACGCCAAGGAAGGCTGGGCGATCGTCAGTGCCGTGCCCTCGTGCACGCTGATGTTCAAGCAGGAGATCCCGCTGCTGTTCCCCGGCGATGCCGACGTGGCCGCGGTGCAGGCGGCGATGTTCGACCCCTTCGAGTACCTGATGGCGCGCCACAAGGACGGGCTGCTCAAGACCGATTTCAAGAATCCGCTCGGCAAGGTCAGCTACCACATCCCCTGCCACGGCCGCGTGCAGAAGATCGGCAAGAAGACCGAGGAGATGCTCAAGCTGATCGGCGAGAAGGTGACGCTGCAGCTCAACACCGTGGAGCGCTGCTCCGGCCACGCCGGCACCTACGGCGTGAAGAAGCCTTATCACGCGATCGCGATGAAGATCGGCCGGCCGGTCTTCAAGGCCATGGCCAACGGCGAGCCCGATTACATCGGATCCGATTGCCCGATGGCCGCCCACCACATCGCCCAGGGCATGGCCGGCAACGGCGCGCCGGCGGCGAAGATCGCGCACCCGCTGACGCTGCTGCGCATGGCCTACGGCGTGTGAATCCGAGGCACCTACGCTTGGAGACGAACATGAGCATCACCCGCGAGAGCCTCCTGACGCTGGAGGCCTACGCCAAGATCCGCAAGAGCAGCAAGCCCGAGGTGATCGCGCACCGGCGCCTGCGCAGCGTGGCGCTCGGCGAGCATGTCACCGTGCAGTTCGAGGACGAGGCGACCATCCGGCGCCAGATCCAGGAGATGCTGCACATCGAGAAGATCTTCGAGGAGGAAGGCATCCAGGCCGAGATCGACGCCTATGCGCCGCTGGTGCCCGACGGCAGCAACTGGAAGGCGACCATGCTGATCGAGTACCCCGATGCGCACGAGCGCAAGCGCGAGCTGGCGCGGCTGATCGACATCGAGGACCGCATGTTCGTCGAGGTCGAGGGCCATGCGCGCATCTACGCGATCGCCGACGAGGATCTCGAGCGCGAGACCGCCGAGAAGACCTCCTCGGTGCACTTCCTGCGCTTCGAGTTCCCGAGCGCCGCGCGCGAGGCGGTGCGTGCCGGCGCGCAGGTCAAGCTCGGCTGCGACCACCCCAACTACCCGGCGCACCTCACGATCGCGCCGGACACGCTGGCCAGCCTAGCCGGCGACCTGCAGCCGTAGCCGCCGCGCGCTGCGCCAGCCGTCGGCGCTGTAGAGCAGCAGCGCGGCCCAGATCAGCCCGAAGCCGGCGAGGCGCTGCCCGCCGAAGGGCTCGTTGAACAGCCACACGCCGAGCGCGAACTGGATCGACGGGCCGATGTACTGCAGCAGGCCCAGCGTGGTCATCGAGATGCGCCGCGCGCCGGCGGCGAACAGCAGCAGCGGCACGGCGGTGAGCGGCCCCACGCCGATCAGCAGCAGGTTGGTCGACAGCTCGCTCGCCGGGAAACTCGCCGGGCCGCGGCCCCACCACAGCGCGAGCGCGACCAGCGCCGGCGCGGCCAGCAGCAGCGTCTCCAGCGTCAGCCCTTCGAGCGCGCCCAGTGGCGCGATCTTGCGCAGCAGCCCGTAGGCGCCGAAGCTGCCGGCCAGCACCAGCGCGATCCACGGCAGCTGGCCGGTCAGCGCGGTCAGCCAGATCACGCCCAGCGTCGCCAGCGCCAGGGCCGACCACTGCAGCCGGCGCGGCCGCTCGTGCAGCACGCTGTAGCCGAGCAGCACGTTGACCAGCGGGGTGATGAAGTAGCCCAGGCTGGCGTCGATGACGTGGCCGTTGGCGATGGCCCAGATGTAGGTCAGCCAGTTGCACGACAGCAGCAGCGCGCTCACCGCGAAGGCGCCCAGCACGCGCGGCTGGCGCAGCGCGGCGCCCAGCCAGCCCCAATGGCGGCGCCAGGCCAGCAGCGCCAGCACGAACAGCAGCGACCAGACGATGCGGTGCACCAGCACCTCGGCGGCCGGCACGGCGGCGAGGTGGCTGAAGTAGAGCGGGAACAGGCCCCACAGCACGTAGGCGGAGGCGGCGTAGACGATTCCGATGGGCATGGCCGCGATTGTCGACGGCCCGCGCGATTGATGCAGGCCAAGCCTGCGATGCCCCCGGCCTCGAACAATGGGCCGGTCGAACCCGTGCAGGAGGGCGCATGTTCCAGATCCGCATCCACGGCCGCGGCGGCCAGGGCGTGGTGACCGGCGCCGAGATGCTCTCGATCGCCGCCTTCGAGCAGGGCCGCCATGCGCAGGCCTTTCCGAGCTTCGGCTCGGAGCGCACCGGCGCGCCGGTGGTGGCCTTCTGCCGCATCGCCGAGCGCGAGATCCGCCTGCGCGAGCCGGTGATGGCGCCCGACGCGCTGATCATCCAGGACCCGACGCTGCTGCACCAGGTCGACGTCTTCCAGGGCTTGAAGCCCGAGGGCTACGTGCTGATCAACTCGGCGCGCAGTTTCGACGAACTGGGCGTCGGCGAATTCGTGCGGCGCTTCCGGCGCGAGCGCCTGTGCAACGTGCCGGCCGGCGAGATCGCCAAGGCGCACCTCGGCCGGCCGCTGCCCAACGCGGCGCTGCTCGGCGGCTTCGCGGCGATCAGCGGCCTGATCACGCTGGAGGCGGTGGCGAAGGCGATCCGCGACAAGTTCGCCGGCAAGGTCGCCGAGGCCAACATCGCCGCTGCGAGCGAGGCCTACGAGTACGTGCGCAAGGAAATGCAGGAGCTAGGGCCTGTTAACGCTATGGGAGGGCTCGCGTGACTCAGCAAACAGCCGCCAGCAAGGCGCGCGGCGCAGCCCATGCTGCGCGCCTGGGCAAGCCGTGCAACGCCGCTGGCGGCTGTTTGCTGAGATCACCCGCAGGGCCGCCGCCTGGCTGGCCCCAGGGCGTCGTTGCTCACTCGTTGCGTGCCGCAGGCACGCGTCCTCGCTCGCGCCTAGCCCTGGGGCCAGCCAGGTGGCGGCGCGAGCCCTCCCATAGCGTTAACAGGCCCTACCATGCTGCGACAGATTGAAGGCTCGCGCGCCGTTGCCGAGGCGGTGGCGCTGGCGCGACCGCAAGTGATCTGCGCCTACCCGATCTCGCCGCAGACGCACATCGTCGAGGCGCTCGGCGAGCTGGTGAAGGAGGGCGCGCTCGCGCCTTGCGAATTCATCAACGTCGAGAGCGAGTTCGCCGCGATGAGCGTGGCCATCGGCGCCTCGGCGGCCGGCGCGCGCGCCTACACCGCCACCGCCAGCCAGGGCCTGCTGTTCATGGCCGAGGCGGTCTACAACGCCGCCGGGCTCGGCCTGCCGATCGTGATGACGGTGGCCAACCGCGCCATCGGCGCGCCGATCAACATCTGGAACGACCACAGCGACGCGATGAGCCAGCGCGACTGCGGCTGGATCCAGCTCTTCGCCGAGACCAACCAGGAAGCCGCCGATCTGCACGTGCAGGCCTTCCGGCTCGCCGAAGCCGTCAGCCTGCCGGTGATGGTGTGCATGGACGGCTTCATCCTCACGCATGCCTACGAGCGCGTCGACGTGCCCACGCAGGAACAGGTCGATGCCTTCCTGCCGCCCTACCAGCCGCGCCAGGTGCTCGATCCGGCCGAGCCGGTGACCATCGGCGCGATGGTGGGCCCCGAGGCTTTCGCCGAGGTGCGCTATCTCGCGCACGCACGGCAGCTGCGCGCGCTCGAGCTGATCCCGCAGATCGCGGCCGATTTCGAACGCAGCTTCGGCCGCAGCAGCGGCGGGCTGCTGCACGGCTACCGCTGCGAGGACGCGCACACCATCGTGGTCGCGCTCGGCTCGGTGCTGGGCACGATCAAGGACACGGTGGACGCGCTGCGCGATGCCGGCCACCGCATCGGCGTGCTGGGCATCACCTCGTTCCGGCCTTTCCCGCTGGCGGCGGTGCGCGAAGGGCTTCTCCACGCCGAGCGCGTGATCGTGCTGGAGAAGAGCTTCTCGGTGGGCCTGGGCGGCATCCTCGCCAACGACGTGCGCATGGCGATGAGCGGCACGCGCCGCCACGGCTACACCGTGGTGGCAGGCCTCGGCGGGCGGGCGATCACGCAGGCCTCGCTGGCCAAGGTGTTCGAGCAGGCGATGCGCGACGAGATCGAGCCGCTCACCTTCCTCGACATGGACTGGGGCCTGATCGAACGCCAGCTCGAACGCGAACGCCGCAGCGAGCGCAGCGGGCCGGCGGCCGAGGCGATGCTGCGCGATCTCGGCGCGGTGGCGTCGCGGGTGAGCTGAAGGAGCGACGCGCATGAGTCACCAACCCGTCAAGTTCTATCAGACCGGCACCTTCACGGTCGGCAACCGCCTGCTCGCGCCCGAGCAGCGCAGCGTGCAGGCCAGCCGCGAGCGCAGCAACGCGATCAACTCCGGCCACCGCGCCTGCCAGGGCTGCGGCGAGGCGCTGGGCGCGCGCTATGCGGTCGACGCGGCGCTGCGCGCGGCCGAGGGCAAGCTGATCGCGGCCAACGCCACCGGCTGCCTGGAGGTGTTCTCCACGCCGTACCCGGAAACGTCGTGGCAGTTGCCGTGGATCCACTCGCTGTTCGGCAATACCGCCGCGGTGGCCACCGGCATCGCCGCCGCGCTGAAGGTGAAGGGCCGCCACGACGTGCGCGTGCTCGCGCAGGGCGGCGACGGCGGCACCACCGATATCGGCTTCGGCTGCCTGTCGGGCATGTTCGAGCGCAACGACGACGTGCTCTACGTCTGCTACGACAACGAGGCCTACATGAATACCGGCGTGCAGCGCTCCTCGGCCACGCCGGCGATGGCGCGCACTGCCACCACGCCGGCGGTCGGCGCGGCGCCGGGCAACGTGTTCGGCCAGGGCAAGAACCTGCCGAAGATCGCGATGGCGCACGGCATTCCTTTTGTGGCCACCGCCACGGTGGCCGATCTGCACGACCTCGAGGCCAAGGTCGAGCGCGCGATGAGCCTGCACGGCGCGCGCTACCTGCACGTGCTGGTCCCGTGCCCGCTGGGCTGGGGCTCGGCCTCGAACGACAGCGTGCGCCTGGCGCGCCTCGCGCAGCAGTCGGGCCTGTTCCCGGTATTCGCCGCCGAGCAGGGCGAGATCACGGCGGTGGCGAAGATCCGCAAGCGTGTGCCGGTGGAGGAATACCTGCAGCCGCAGAAGCGCTTCGCCCACCTGTTCGCGCCGCAGCGCCGCGACGACGTGATCGCGCGGCTGCAGGCGCAGGCCGATCGCAACATCCGCGAGTACCGCCTCGTCGATGCGATGGAGGTGGAGGCATGAGCATGCGCAAACCCTTTGCGATCACGCTCGACGTCGGCTCCTCGCTGGCCAACAAGACCGGCTCGTGGCGCTCCAGCCGGCCGGTCTACGTCGATCGCCTGCCGCCCTGCAATTCGACCTGCCCGGCCGGCGAAGACATCCAGGGCTGGCTCTACCACGCCGAGAGCGGCGACTATGAAAGCGCCTGGCGCCACCTCACGCGCGACAACCCCTTCCCGGCCATCATGGGGCGCGTCTGCTACCACTCCTGCGAGGGTGCCTGCAACCGCGGCAAGCTCGACGCGCCGGTGGGCATCAACGCGGTCGAACGTTTTCTCGGCGACGAGGCGCTCAAGCGCGGCTGGGCCTTCGAGGCGCCGCCCGCCGAGAGCGGCAAGCACGTGCTGATCGTCGGTGCTGGGCGCTCGGGCCTGAGCGCGGCCTACCACCTGCGCCGCCGCGGCCATCGCGTCACCGTGCTGGAAGCCGGCCCGCTGCCGGGCGGCATGATGCGCTTCGGCATTCCCAAGTACCGCCTGCCGCGCGAGGTGCTGGACGGCGAGGTGGCGCGCATCGTTGCGATGGGCGTGACGATCCGCTATGGCGAGAAGGTGGCCGACCTGAAAGAGGCGATGGCGCGCGAAGGCGCCGACGCGGCTTTCCTCGCCGTCGGCGCGCACATCGCCAAGCGCGCCTTCATCCCGGCGGGCGATTCGGCGCGCGTGCTCGATGCCGTCTCGGTGCTGCGCAGCATGGAAGGGGAAGCTAAGCCCATGCTCGGGCGCCGCGTGGTCGTCTACGGCGGCGGCAACACGGCGATCGACGTGGCGCGCACCGCCAGGCGGCTCGGCGCCAGCGAGGCGGTGATCGTCTACCGGCGCACGCGCGAGCGCATGCCGGCGCACGACTTCGAGGTCGAGGAGGCGCTGCAGGAAGGCGTGATGATCAAGTGGCTCTCGACCATCCGCCAGGCCGAGGCCGGCGAGATCACGGTCGAGAAGATGGTGCTGGACGCCGAAGGCAAGCCGCAGCCGACCGGCGAGTTCGAGACGCTGGCGGCCGATTCGCTGGTGCTCGCGCTCGGGCAGGATGTCGATCTCTCGCTGCTCGAGGGCGTGGACGGCCTCGTCATCCAGGACGGCGTGGTGCAGGTCGACGAACGCCTGATGACCGGCCATGCCGGCATCTTCGCCGGCGGCGACATGGTGCCGGCCGAGCGCAACGTCACGGTGGCGGTGGGCCACGGCAAGAAGGCGGCCAGGCACATCGATGCCTGGCTGCGCGGCAGCGCCGTGGCGCAGGCGAAGAAGCACGACGCCGCCGGCTTCGAGCGCCTCAATCCCTGGTACTACAGCGACGCGCCGGCCACGGTGCGGCCCGTGCTCGATCTGGCGCGGCGCCAGACCAGCTTCGACGAGGTGCAGGGCGGGCTGACCGAGGGCAACGCGCTCTTCGAGGCGCGCCGCTGCCTGTCGTGCGGCAACTGCTTCGAGTGCGACAACTGCTACGGCGTCTGCCCCGACAACGCGGTGATCAAGCTCGGCGCGGGGCAGCGCTTCCAGTTCAACTACGACTACTGCAAGGGCTGCGGCCTGTGCGCCGCCGAGTGCCCCTGCGGCGCCATCGACATGGTGCCGGAGACGATCTGAGCCCTTCGGCCATTCGACCGCTTGGCTGTGGCGGCCGCGTCACAGCCATCCCCCGTGCTCGCGGGGAGAACCTGCGGGCTTGGGATGTCCTGTCACAGGGTGCTGCCCACAATTCCGGACAACGCTGCACGGCAGCGCTGCCCCGGAGACGCCACCATGCCGCAAACCTTCAACGTCGGAGCCCGTTCGCTGTTCGTCACGACGGTGGCCTGGGTATTCATCGCGCTGTCGCTGCTGGCGGTGGCCTCGGCGGTGGTGCAGAACGCGGCGGTGGCCTCGCTGCTGCCCGGCTGGCGCAGCCACGGCGCGGCGCTGCCGCTGCTGACCGGCCTGTTGATCGCCTACCTGCCCTGGGTGGTGGGTGCGGGGCTGGTGCTCTCGCTGGCCACGCTGGCCTCGGCCATCGGCCTGCTGCTGCGCCTGGACTGGGCGCGCCGCGCCTTCATCGGCCTGCTGGTGCTGGCCATCGTCTTCCACCTGCTGGGGCTGTGGTTCCAGCACGAGGTGCTGCAGTCGGTGGTCGAGAGCACGCTCAAGAGCGCGCCGCTGCCCGAGCAGGCGCTGGGCGTATTCGGCGGCTTCGTCACCGCGGCGCGCACGCTGGGCGTGGCGCTGACGCTGGCGGCCTGCGCGCTGCTGGGCTGGATCATCCGCCGGCTGATGTCGGCGGCGGTCAGGCAGGAGTTCGCGTGATCGATCAGCTGACGTCGCCGTCGACGTAGAACCAGCGCCCGCCCTCGCGCAACAACCGTTCGCCCTGAGCAGGGGACTGAGCTTGTCGAAGTCCCCATGTCGAAGGGGTAGCGACGACGGCTCGCCAAGTGGGCTTCGACAAGCTCAGCCCGAACGGAGCAGCGGGGCAGATGCCGTGTTTCACGTCAGCAGCAGTTCCCAGGATTCACCGACCACATTCGGGCCGAAGCTGCGGTGGGGCTCGCTGCTGGTCAGGCGGTAGCCGGCCTTGCGGTAGATGCCGCGCGCCGCGGCCAGGTTGGAGTCGGTCCACAGCACGATGCGGCGGTAGCCGCGTTCGCGCGCGAAGCGTTCGCACTCGGCCACCAGCCGCTCGCCCAGGCGCAGGCCGCGCGCGCCCGGCTCGACCAGCAGCAGGCGCAGCTGCGCGGTGCCGGGCAGGGGCTGGCCGGTCTTCTCGTCGCGTGCCCGTACCAGCGCCACGCAGCCGACGCTGACGCCGTCGCGCTCGGCGATCCAGCAGGCTTCGCGCTGCGCATCGAAGCGCTCGAGGAAGTCGGCGGCTATGCGCGCCACCAGCGCCTCGAAGCGGCCGTCGAAGCCGTATTCCTGCGCGTACAGCGCGCCGTGGCGCGAGATCACCCAGCCGATGTCGCCGGGGCGGTGGGTTCGCAGCGTGCAGTGCGCGGGGAGGCGGGGGAGGTCGGGCATGGGCAATGGCGCGATCGGTTCACGGATCGTGCCTGAAAAGTGGCCGGGTGCTTGAGTCGAGTGCTGGATGGACATACAGTATCCGGATGGATGCTGTTCTCGTCCCGCAAGACTTGCACCCCGCGCTGTGGCTCGGCCACCAGCTCGGCCGTGCGCGCGGCGACGGCGTGGCCAGCGGCTTTCCCGAGCTCGACGCCCAGCTGCCCGGCGGCGGCTGGCCGCGCCGCGCGCTCACCGAGCTGCTGCTGCCGCAGCCGGGCATCGGCGAGATCCGCCTGCTCGCGCCCAGCCTCGCCGCCGCGCAGCGCGATGGCCGGCTGGTGATGCTGTTCGATCCGCCGGCGCAGCTCTCGGCCTGGGCGCTGGCGCAGCTCGGGCTGGACGTGGCGCAGCTGCTGGTGGTGCAGACGCAGCAGGGGGGGCAGCCCGGCAGCGGCGGCCACGACAGGCTCTGGGCCTTCGAGCAGGCGCTCAAGAGCGGCCACGTGGGCGCGCTGCTCGCCTGGCTGCCGCCGCGGCTGCGCGCCGAACGCCTGCGCCGCCTGCAGCTGGCCGCGCAGGCACACGACGGCGCCGCCTTCGTGATGCGCGAAGCGGCCGCCGCCGAGCGCCCGAGCGCCGCGCCGCTGCGCCTTTCGCTGCGCGCCGCCGGCCCCGATGCGCTGGCGCTGCGCGTGCTCAAGCGCCGCGGCCCGCCGCGCGAAACACCCATCGTGCTGGCGCTGCCGCCGGTGCTCTCGGAGGCGGCCTGGGCACGCCGGCGCCCGGAACGCACGGAGCACGCGCAGCGCATACCGCCGCTCCCGGTGGCCACCTTCGTCGATCTCGGCTGACGCTCGTGGAGCCGCTCGCGTCATGTTCTGGATCGCGCTGCACCTGCCCTTGCTGTCGCTGGAGGCCTTCGCCGCCACGCTGGCGCAGGGCGAGGCCGAAGCGCCGCTCGCGCTGGAAGACGCCCTGCACATCGTCGCCGCCAATGCCGCGGCGCATGCGCTCGGCGTCGAACCCGGGCAGAAGCGCGCCACCGCGCTGGCGCTCGCGCCCGATCTGCGCATCGGCCAGGCCGATGCCGCGCGTGATGCCGCCGCGCTGAGCGCCGTGGCGCATGCGGCGCTGGCCTTCACGCCCAGCGTGTGCGTGCAGGAGGCCTTCGATCCGCAGCGCAGCGCCGATACCGTGCTGCTCGAGGTGCGCGCCAGCCTGCGCTATTTCGGCGGGCCGGTGAAGCTGCTGCAGCGGCTGCGCGAGGTGGTGACGCCGCTGGGCCACCGCATCCGCGCCGCCAGCGCGCCCACGCCGCTGGGCGCCGCGCTGCTCGCGCGCGGCCCGCGGCGCGTGCACGTGCAGGAGCCGGCGGCGCTGCAGCGCGCGCTCGATGCGCTGCCGGTGTGGCTGCTCGGGCCCGGGCGCGAGCACTGGGAGGCGCTGCAGGGCATGGGCTTGTCGACCTTGTCGGACCTGCGCCGCCTGCCGCGCTCGGCCCTGGCGCGGCGCTTCGGCACGGCGCTGCTGGCCGATCTCGACTGCGCCTACGGCGAGCGGCCCGATCCGCGCGTGCCGATCACGCTGCCGCCGCGTTTCGACAGCCGCCTCGAATTGTTCGCACGCGCCGACAGCGCCGAGCAGGTGCTGCATGCCGCCGCGATGCTGCTGGCGCGCCTGTCCACCTGGCTGGCCGCGCAGCATGCCTTGGTGCGCGGTTTCACCTTGGCGATGCAGCACGAGCCACGCTGGCGCAGCGATGCGCAAGTGCCGCCGCAGACGCTGCTGGAGGTGGCGCTGGCCGAGCCCTCGCGCGACCCGGCGCACCTGCAGGTGCTGCTGCGCGAGCGGCTGATGCAGGTGCAGCTGCCGGCGCCGACGCTGGAGCTGAGCCTCGCCTCCAGCGCCATCGTGCCCGGCGAGGCGCCCAGCGGCGAGCTGTTCCCGAGTGCGGCCAGCGAGCGCGAGGGCCTGGTGCGGCTGGTCGAACGCTTGCAGGCGCGCCTGGGCGTCGAGCGCGTGCAGACCTTGCACGCGGTGCACGACCACCGCCCCGAGCGTGCCAGCCAGCTCAAGCCGGCGCAGCCGGCGCGCCTCGCCCAGCGCGGCGCGCCGTTCGAGCTGCCCGTGATGCCGCTGCGCCCGGTGTGGCTGCTCGCGCCACCCGAGCCGCTGGCGGCGCGCGACGAGCGGCCGCTGCTCGGTGGCCGCGAGCTGCAACTGCTCAGCGGCCCGGAGCGCATCGAGGCCGGCTGGTGGGATCACGAGCTCGCCGAGCGTGACTACTTCATCGCCGAGGAGGCCGGCGGCGCGCTGGTCTGGCTCTACCGCAGCCGTCTGTCAGGCGGGGCCGGCAGCGGCTGGTTCCTGCACGGCCGCTTCGCCTGAACGGCCCTAACGGCTCAGCAGCACGGGCACGGCCGCCGCCAGCAGCGCCACGCCCGAGGCCGTCAACAGCAGCAGCACGATGCGCCGGAATGCCACTTCGCTGATGCCGATGTAGACGCGCATGCCGATCAGCGCCGGCAGCAGCATGGCCGGCAGCACGATCGCCAGCGAGGGCAGCATCGCCGGCGTGACGAAACCCTTGGCGAGGTAGGCGACGAAGGTCACCGACAGCATCGCCAGGTTGAAGTTCTGGATGATGGCGCGCTGGCCGTCCTTGTCGAAGCCGCGCAGCGTGCACCACAGCGTCGGGATGGCGCCGGTGAAGCCGCCCAGCCCACCCATCACGCCGCCGGCGATGCCCGAAGCAGCGTCGCCGATGCGGCCACCGCGCGTGATGCGCGGCAGGCGCGGCGCCAGCAGCATCAGCGGGCACCAGGTGACGAGCAATCCGCCCAGCACGGCGCGAAAGAGGGGCACGTCCAGCCGCGGCAGCAGCCACAGGCCGAGCGGCAAGCCCAGCAGGCCGCCGACGAGAAAGGGCGCGACGCGCAGCGCGTCGAAGCCGCGCCGCACGGTGAAGGCGGCGAGCAGCTGGCCGGTGAGCGCGCCCGCCACGGCCAGCACCGCGGCCAGGCGCGGCTCCAGCGCCCAGGCCCAGACCGCCATCGCGGTGAGGCCGAAGCCGAAGCCCGACAGCCCCTGGATGAAGCCGGCCAGCGCCGCGCCGAGGATGATGACGATCAGTGACGGGTCCAGGGCGGGCCTCCCTACAATGCCCCGATTCTCACTGAGCTGAGCCCATGCAAGTCGATCCGAGCATCTTCAAGGCCTATGACATCCGCGGCGTGGTCGGCAAGACCATCGACGAGAACTTCGCCGAGCAACTCGGCCGCGCCTTCGGCAGCGAAGCCGTGGCCGCCGGCGAGCGCGCGGTGGCGGTGGGGCGCGACGGACGCCTCTCCGGCCCGGGCCTGGTGGCGGCGCTGGTGCGTGGCCTGGCTTCGACCGGGCTGGACGTGGTCGACCTCGGCGCCGTCACCACGCCGATGCTCTACTACGTGGCCGCCACGCGCGGCAAGCATGGCTGCTCGAGCGGCATCCAGGTCACCGGCAGCCACAACCCCAAGGACTACAACGGCTTCAAGATGGTGCTGGCCGGCAAGGCCATCTACGGCGACGCCATCCAGGGCCTGCGCCGGCGCATCGAAGCCGAGGACTATGTGCGCAAGCCGGGCCGCGCCGCGGCGATGGACATCGTGCCCGAATACAGCGCGCGCATCGCGGGCGACTGCAAGCTCGCGCGCAAGATGAAGATCGTGGTCGACTCGGGCAACGGCATCCCCGGCGCCTCGGCACCGGCCATCCTGCGCGCGCTGGGCTGCGAGGTGATCGAGCTGTATTCGGAAGTCGATGGCGACTTCCCCAACCACCACCCCGATCCGAGCAAGCCGGAAAACCTGGCCGACCTGATCCGCACGGTGAAGGCCACCGGCGCCGAGCTGGGCCTGGCCTTCGACGGCGACGGCGACCGCCTCGGCGTCGTCACGGTCGACGGCCACGTGATCTACCCGGACCGCCAGCTGATGCTGCTCGCGCAGGACGTGCTCAGCCGCAACCGGGGCGCGACCGTGATCTTCGACGTCAAGTGCACGCAGCGCCTCGCGCCGGCGATCCGCGCCGCCGGCGGCGTGCCGCTGATGTGGAAGACCGGCCACTCGCTGATCAAGGCCAAGATGCGCGAGATCGGCGCGCCCATCGCCGGCGAGATGAGCGGCCACATCTTCTTCGGCGAGCGCTGGTACGGCTTCGACGACGCCACCTACACCGCGGCGCGCATGCTGGAGATCCTGTCGCGCGCCAAGAACCCGAGCGCCGTGCTCGATGCGCTGCCCACCAGCTTCAGCACGCCCGAGCTGAACGTGCCTTGCGCCGAGGGCGAACCGAAGCAGGTGGTGGAGCGCCTGCAGGCCAGCGCCAAGTTCCCCGGCGCCAAGGAAGTGGTGACCATCGATGGCGTGCGCGTCGAGTACGACGACGGCTTCGGCCTGGTGCGCAGCTCCAACACCACGCCGGTGCTGGTGCTGCGCTTCGAGGGCCACACCCCCGAGGCGCTGCACCGCATCGAGGCCGACATGATGGCCGCGCTGCGCGCCGTCAAGCCCGACGCCACCTTCGCCGCCGCGGCACACTGACCGGACGGGCGCGCGCTTGAAAGTCCTGATCGTCAAGCTGTCTTCGCTCGGTGATGTCGTGCACGCCATGCCGGCGGTGCAGGACATCCGCGCCGTCCATCCCGAGGCGGTGATCGACTGGGTGGTCGAGCCGGCCTTCGCGCCGCTGGTGCGGCGCGTGGCCGGCGTGCGGCGCGTCATCGAGTGCCCGATGCGCCGCTGGCGGCGTGCCTGGTGGACGGGCGCGACGCGCGCCGAGTGGCGCGCCTTCAAGGCGCAGCTGCAGGAGGAGCAATACGACGCGGTGATCGACCTGCAAGGCCTCACCAAGTCGGCCATCGTCGCCAAGCTGGCGCGCGGCACGCGCTTCGGCCTGGCCAACCAGACCGAGGGCTCGAGCTACGAGGCGCCGGCCGGCTGGCTGGTGGATCACGCCATCCGCGTCGAGCCGCACATCCATGCGATGGACCGCTCGCGCGTGCTGGTGGGCGCGGCGCTCGGCCGCGCGCCCGAGGGGCCGCCCAAGTACGGCCTCAACCCCAAGCAGCGCGTCTTCCGCACCGCCAGCCCGACGGTGGCCTTCGTGCACGGCACCTCGCGCGACGACAAGCTCTGGCCGGTCGAGCACTGGGTGCAGCTCGGCAAGCGTGTCATCGAGGCCGGCTGGCGCATCGGCCTGCCGCAGGGCAACGAGCTGGAGCACACGCGCGCCGAGATGATCGCCGCCGGCTTGCAGTTCGAGAAGGCCTTTCACGTCGAGGTCTGGCCCTCGCTGCCGCTGGACGGCGTGCTCGACCGCCTCGCGCTCACGCAGGGCGTGATCGGCGTGGACAGCGGCCTCAGCCACATCGCCGTGGCACTGGATCTGCCGCACGTGCAGCTCTACAACTTTCCGACCGCCTGGCGCACCGGGCCGCAGGCCAACCACGGCCATCGACACCAGGTCGCGCTGGAAGGGCGGCCGCCCAGCGTGCAGGCCACCTGGCTGGCCTGGAGCAACGTGCTGGTCGCGGCTTCGTGACCGCGCTCATCGAGCGGGGCTGACATGCCGGCGCGCGCGCTGTACTCCGCGCTGCTGTGGCTGGCGCAGCCGCTCTACCTGCTGCGCCTGTGGTGGCGCGGCCGCGCCGAGCCGCTCTACCGCGAGGCGCTGCGTGAACGCTTCGGCTTCTACGCCGATGCGCCCTCGTCGGGCTGGCTGTGGGTGCATGCGGTGTCGTTGGGCGAGACGCGCGCCGCCGCCGCGCTGATCGCCGCGCTGCGCGAGCGCCGGCCGGAGCTGCGCCTGCTGCTGACGGCCAGCACCGCCACCGGCCGCGAGGCCGGGCGCGAGCTGCTGCGCGAGGGGGACCGCCAGACCTGGCTGCCCTTCGACACGCCCGGCGCGGTGCGGCGCTTCCTCGCGCAGTTCCGCCCGGCGCTGGGCGTGCTGATGGAAACCGAGGTCTGGCCCAACCTGCTGACTATGGCTCGTGCGCAGGGCGTGCCGCTGGTGCTCGCCAACGCGCGGCTGTCGGAGAAGAGCATGCGCCAGGGCGAACGCTACGCCGCGTTGATCCGCCCGGCGGTCGAGGCGCTCGCGCTCGTGCTGGCGCAGGGTGAGGCCGATGCACAGCGGCTGCGTTCGGCAGGCGCGCGCGAGGTGCGCGTCAGCGGCAACCTCAAGTACGACATGGCGCCCGATCCGGCCCTGGTCGCGCGTGGCGCGGCCTGGCGCGCGGCGCTGGCGCGGCCGGTGCTGCTGTTCGCCGTCTCGCGCGAGGGCGAGGAGGCGCCGCTGCTGGCGGCCTGGGCGCGGCGGCGCGCCGCGCTGGCGCAGCGGCCGCTGCTCGTGATCGTGCCGCGCCATCCGCAGCGCTTCGACGAGGTGGCGGCGCTGATGCAGGGCGCCGGGTTGAGCCTCGCGCGGCGCAGCGCCTGGGGCGAGATGCCGCACGACACGGCGCTCGCCGCCGACGCCTGGCTGGGCGACTCGATGCGCGAGATGCCGCTCTACTACGGGCTCGGCCAGGTGGCGCTGCTGGGCGGCAGCTTCGCGCCCCTGGGCGGGCAGAACCTGATCGAGGCCGCGGCCTGCGGTTGCCCGGTGGTGATGGGCCCGCACACCTTCAACTTCGCCGAGGCCGCCGAGCTGGCTGCAGCCGCCGGTGCGGCGCAGCGCGTCGAGACCATAGCGGCGGCGCTCGACGCCGCGCTCGCGCTGCTGGCCGATGCGCAGGCGCTCGCGCACGCGGGCGAACGCGCGCGCGCCTTCGCGGCCGAGCATCGCGGCGCGGCGCGGCGCATGGCCGAGGCGATCGATGGGCTCTGGCCTGAGGTAC
>WBZX01001186.1_pt1 | contig 20243 bp, 14 predicted proteins | sample 5204211 | NCBI WGS metagenome assembly WBZX01 (sample SAMN12344362, study PRJNA552823) | activated sludge metagenome | biome: Activated sludge suspended growth; feature: Nitrification reactor; material: Wastewater; isolation source: activated sludge from nitrification reactor of wastewater... | reverse complement strand
CGTTGCAGCCCAGCGCGAGGCCCCACGGCGTGTCGGTCGACGCCAACGTCTCGACCGCGCCGCCGCCCGCCTTGGGCGTGCGCTGGATCGCCCCCGTGCTGCCGTCACCCAACGTCCAGTACAGGTGCGAATCGTCGACCGCGAGCCCAGCGATGCTCTCCGGGAGGTTGGTGACGACCAGCAGACCCTGATTGGTGCCGTGCTTGAGCGCGCTCTTGATGCTGGGTCCGTCGCTGAAGTAGACCCGCTCGTCGTCGACGGCCAGCGCGTTGACGTAGGAGTCGCCGCTGGCGACGGTGGTCCCCTCGGTCGTCACGGCGACCGAGTCGAACGGAAAGCGGCGCACCAGCTTCTCGTCGCCCTGCGTCCACTCGGTCCAGTACACGTGGGTGCCGTCGATCGCGAGCGACGCTGGCGAGGCGGCGTTGGCGACCAACTCGGCCTGGGCCACGTCGGTCAGGTCCTTGGCCGCGCGATAGATGCCGCCGGTGGTGCCCATCGCGAAGTAGACGTGGTTGGTGCCGACCGCGAGTCCCGCATAGCCGGCCAGTCCACCGGGCACCTGCGTGACGAGATCGAGCACGCCACCGGGCGCCGCGACACGACGCAGCGTGGGGCCGTCGTGATCGAGGAAGTACACGTGAGTGTCGTCGGCGGCGATCTGGGTGACGTAGGTGTTCTCGGGCACGTAGATGAGCGGCTCGCTGGTGCCCGCGATCGGGTCGGCGAGATAGATCGACTTGCCGCCGCCGGACGACCACGCCACCGCGTCGCCGACCAGCGCCACGCTGATCGCCTCGACTCCCATCAGCGGCGTACCGACCACGGTCTCCTCGCAGGGTGGCGACTCGCAGCCACCGCCACAGCCGGCCATGCAGCAACCCGGCGCCGGCCCGGTGGTGTCGCCGTCGTCGCTGCCCGAGCCGCTGCTGTCGCTGGGGTCGACACCGGTGCTGCCCTCGGCGCCGGTGGTCGACACCGAGGTGCCCCCGGTCGATCCGCTGCTGGCGGCGTCGCCGGTGCTGGCCGCATCCCCCGTGCTCGCGCCGAGGGTGCCCGCGCTCGAAGTCGGATCGAAGCAGCCGCCCGCGAGCAACGCGGCGAGGGCGAGCAGGGACGCGGAGCGGGCGTGCGACGGAGCCAGGGTGGCGGGCATGCGTCCTTCCCGATGCACCGAGCCGCCCGAAGCGGTGAAAAAAAGATCGTCGCCTCGCGGCCCGCCGTGCACGCGTTGCAAACCCGGCCGCGGGCCTCACGCCGCCTGCAGCGAGCGATGCGCTAGCAGGGCTCCGCGAGCCACGCGCTCGCGTGCTCGCGCGTGATCTCGTACGCGCGGCCGGCCTGCTGCAAGGCGAACGGACCGAGCGCGGGCACCCCGGGCGTGATCATCACCTGCGCATCCACGGGGGGCATGCGCTCGGCCGCGCGCGATCGCGTCACGCGACGGCGCGAGGGGATGAGGTGCATGCAGACGCGCTCGCCCGGTGCGAGGGCGACGCGGCCGATGCGATCGGAGACCCCGCCATCCACGACGATGCGGCCGCGCAGGCGCATCGGCCGGAACATCAGCGGCACCGTGCACGAGGCCTGGATCGCGTCGGCGAGATCACCGTGCTCGATCGCGACGGTACGGTGCGCGAGCACGTCGTGCGCGATCGCGACGAAGGGGCGCTCGCACTGCTCGATGTCGCGGCGTCCGGTCGGCGCCAGCACGCGACGCAGTTCGGCGGCGAACTTGCGCCCGCGCAGCAGACCACCGAGCGGCAGTCCGGGATCCCAGAACTGCCGCCGCTCGAGCGCGAGCAGCTCGCGGATGAGCGACGCCGCCGGCAACCCGGCCGCCCACAGCCCGCCCGCGAGCGCGCCCGCCGAGACGCCGACGATGCGTCGCGGCCGCAAGCCAGCGTCCTCGAGCGCGTGGAGCAAGCCCGCGTGCGAGAAGAACCCAAAGAACCCTGCCGAGAGCGCCAGCGTGAAGGGCTGCGCCTCGAGCCACTCGCGTCGCGTGCCCAACGTGGCCGCGAGCATCCGCGATGCGTGCGCGCGGCCGCAAGTCGTTTCACACGCGGGCGCTCACATGGGCGGTCGCGAGGATCCGCAGCAGCGCGGCGGTCACCGCCAGCGGTTCGGCATGGCCCTGCGCCAACGCCTCGGCGACCACGGCCAGCGCCGCGAGGTGCACGTCGGCGGGGCCGGCGTCGTCGTCGACCGCGCGCTTGATCCACGCGTGACGACCACCGACCTCGAGATCCCACGCGACCGCGTCGGGTCGCGCGACCTTGACCAGCTTCCACGACAGCCACGCGCGCTCGAAGCCACCCGGTCGCGCCAGCGCGTGGCGCACCAGCGCCGGCAACCACAGGCGACGCAGCGGCGGCAGGCGAGCCGCGGTCGCGGCCTCGGGCGAGAGCACGCGCGTGCGGCTGCGGGCCGCGGCCCGTCGGGCGCCGACGCCGTCGCCATCGGCGGCGGCGGCCACCGCCTCGCAGTGGGCGATGAAGCGCTCGAGCGCCCGTCGTCGCGGGCTGCCCGGCGGTGCGAGGCCGGCCTGTCGACGCGCCGCGACGAACAGCGCGCGCGCCTGCGCCGTGACGAGCTTCTCGATCGCCGGGCGACCAGCGCGGACCCCCGCGTCGCTCAGCCACAGCCGTCCACCCAACGCCGCGAACGGTGCGGGTAGCTCGAGATCGCCGACGTGCAGCCCGCGGGCCCACAGCGCGACGCCGCTGCGCCCTTCGTCGATCAGCGCCAACGCACCGACCGCGAGCTTGTCGGCGATGGGATGCCGCAGCACCGGCTCGGCGCGGGCGTTGGCGCTGGCGCCCTGGGCACCCTCGCGCGGTGGCGCAGCGTCGCCCCGTGACCCGTCGGGCTGTGGCTGCAGCGGCCAGTGGTGGCACTCGTGCAGCAGCGATGCGAGCCCTGGCGGCAGCTCGATCACGGGTCCGACCAGGTCGCGGGACGCGGTGCCCGGCGGCACGATCGCGAAGCTACGGCCATCGGCACGCACCGCCGCGAGCGAGAGCAGCCGCGCCGGCACCACCGCGCGGGGATCGAACACCGGCAGCAACGGCACTGTCGCCAGACCCATCGGGTCGGCGGCGGTGATGGTCGCAACCAGCAGGTGCGCGAGCAGGCTCGCGCGCGCGTGCTCATCGGCACCGCCGCGACCGAGCAAGCGCGCGACCTCGTCGCGATCGAGCAGCGTGCGGCGCTGCTGCATCGCCGGCGCGACGTGGGCGAACCCCTCGGGTACACACGGCATCTGCCACAGCGCGGCGCGACCGAGCACGCGCGGCAGCAGCGTCTGGCCCAGCGGTGTGGCGATCCAGGTGTCGTGGAGGCCGTCGGCCTGCTCGAGCGCGTACCAGCGGCGTGCGGGCTCGCCCAGCACCAGGCCGCCGACGTCACGGGCGCGCTGCAGCGCGTCGCCGAGCGAGCGCGGCTGGCCCCCACGCTCGTGCGCGACGACCAGCGCGGTCAAGGGATGCGCGCGCCACTGCAGCCGCGTGAGGCCTTCGGTCTCGACGTAGTCCAGCTCCAGGCCCCGCGCGTCGAGGCCTTCGACCGCGCGCGCCAGCAGTGGCACCCGCTCGCGCAGCGTGGGATCGAGCGAGGAGCCGAGCACGTGCTCGAGCAGACGATCGTGCAGGCCCGCGACGTCCTGCCACACCGCCCGCACCAACGCGCGCATGGCCTCGGGTTGGCTCGCCAGCGATGCGGTCCCCGCGGACAACGTCGGTCGGATCGTGAGCGTGACCCCCGGCGGCGTGTCGCCCTCGCCGCGCTCCCGCAGCACCACGCGCCCGTGCACGACGACCAGCGCGTCCGACTGCGACGCGACCGCATGGCGATGCACGTAGGCTTCGACCACGATCGCCAGGCTCTCGCCGCGCTCGCGCTGCCATGTGGCGGTCGGGAGTGTGAGCGGCGGCAGGCTGCCCTCGGCGAGCGCGGTGAGGTCGAGGCGATCGCCCTCGAGCCCCTGGACCACCGCCCGTGCCGGCACCAACGTCAGGCCCGGCTGCTCGCGGGCCAGCAGCTCGAGCTGGCTCGGCCACAGTGCGAGCACGCGTGCGCGCACGGACAGCGGCAGCGCCAGCGCCTCGTGCCGGAACACGTAGGTGAGCTCGCGCGACTCGCCGGGCTCGGCGTGCAACGTCGCGGACGACACCGCCGCACCGTCGGCCGTGACGATCGCGTCCTGCTGTTGCGCCCAGCTGGCGCTGCGCAGCCCCTGCTCGCCGGCGTGGGCGAGCGCGTCGTGCAGCCACGCGACCAGCAGCGCGAACGCGTCGTCGCGCACGATGCCGGATTCGTCGACCGTGAGCTGCAGGGCCGCGCACTCGATGGCACCGTCGATCGCCTCGAGCGGCAGGCCGGCCTCGCGCAGCGGGGCCTCGAGCGAGCACGTGACCACGCCGTCGCGGATCAAGCGACGACGCTGCTCGGCGCTCGCCAGCAGCACGCGTGCGTGGGTCCCGAGCAGCAACGCGCCCTCGCCCGGCGGCACGCGCAGGCGGATCACCTCGCCATCGACGACGAGCCCGGGCACCCGCGCGCGCCACAGCTCGAGTGCCGCCGCGAAAAGTCCGCGACCGCCGAAGCGCAGGCCGTCGAACCACCGCGACACCGTCCGTTCGAGCTCGATGCGGACCGTCAACAACCCCGCACGGCTGCGCTCGGCCCCGAGCCGCTCGACGAACGGGTCACCCGCGCCTTCGCGACGCACGAAGCTGCGCGTGCCCAGTGAGGTCGCGAGCTCGAGTCGCTGTGGGCGCGTCGCCAGGGCCTCGTTGCACGCGCGCGCGAGCAGCCGACGGAAGCGCTGCTGCCGATGACGCAGGCGCCCATCGCCGGCCCCGGGATCGGGCTCGAGCGCGGCGTCGTAGATCAACCCCAGCTCGAGGCCATCGAGCAGCTCGGGCTCGAACGCACACTCGATCGCGAGCACGTGCGCCGCGTCGGTGGTGGTCGTGGTCGCGCGGACGTCGACGCCGTCGGTGAGGGCCAGCAGCGCGCGCACCAGCACCAACGTCCAGTCCCACGGGCCTGCGTCGGGGCGCTCACGCAGGCGCAGCAGCGCCTCGCCGTGCGCGACGGTGAACGATCGCGCGGCGCCGCGGCCGTGGCTGCGGCGCCGCGATGCCACCACCCCGTCGACGGCGTCGTCGCTCACGGGCGCGCCCCCTGCGACGCACGTAGCTCGTCGAGCGCGTCGCGCATCGCCTCGAGTCGAGCGGTATCGGGCCACGACGCTGCGATCGCGAACGCGACCCCGGCCAGCGCGACCAACGGTTGCACCGGCAGGTGCACCAACGCCGCGCGCAGCAGCACGTGGCGCTCGTCGAGCCACAGTCGTCGCGCGTCATCGTCGGGCACGCGACGTGGTGCGACCACGGCGACGTCGTCGCCGACCGCGAGCGACCACAGCGCGTCGGGCACCTCGCCGAACCGACCCAGCGCGACCGCGTGGGCGTGTCCCGAGCGGCGCAACACGTCGGCGAGCAGCTCGACGAAGCTGGTCGCACCGGCGACCGGCGCGATCCGTCGCACCACCGCGGCGACCGGGCGCAGCTCGAGGTCGACTGCCTGCAGGGCCTCGGTCAGCCAACCTTGGTCGGGATCGGCGTCGGCCGCAGTCGCGAACACCACCGGCACGCCGCACGGCTCGGCCAGCGCGACCGACTCGAACGCGACCGCATCATCGGGCTCGCACCACCCGACCACGCCGAACTTCGCTGCCCGCGCCAGCGCGCCGAAGGATGTCGCGGTCCCGCCCGCGCGCCGCAGCACGGCAGGGCGATCGAGCGCCGTGCCCATCGCGTCGCGCTCGCATCGCAGGTGCTCGTGCAGATAGGCGTACTCGCGGTGCAGCGGTGCGCTCCACGGCCCCGCGGTGCCGGCCAGCGCGACCAGGCGCTCGACCAGAGCTCCGCGCAGCTCGTGGACCTTGGCGATGATCGTCCGCTCGACCGCCAGCCGCCCGACGTCGTCGACGACGTGATCGCGCCCGATGTCGGTGCGCAGGCCCGGCGAGTCGGCCCACACTCGCAGGTGATCGAACGAGGCTTCGATGTGCGCGCGCGCGTGCGGCAGCAGATCGGCCGGCGCGCCCTCGGCAAGCACCAGGCCGTGCCGCAGCAGCGTGACGTGGGGCGGCACGGCGAACGCGACGCGGATGCTCGCGTCGCCGACCTCGTGGGTGGCGACCAGCGCCTCGTCGCTGGGCAGCGGTACGTCGTGGATGCGCTCCGGGCCGCGTGCGGCGGCGACGTCCTCGAAGGTCAGCTCCACCGGACAGAAGCGACACCATCGCCACAGACTGTCGCGCACGGCCTCGGCGATGCCGTCGCGCTCGGCCGCGCGACCGCGACGGAACAGCCGCACGGTGGTGCCCTCCACGGGTTCGTCGAGGCGATGCTTCTCGAAGCGCCGATCGGCGCCGAACGTCAGCTCCCACGCCTCGCCGCCGCGACCGGTCTGCAGCAGCACGGCGTGGGGCTCCCACGCGAACACACTCACGAAGCCGACGCCGAAGCCGCCCGCCATCGTGCGGTCGCCCTGCTTGCCCGACGCGAACAGCCGAGTGAGCTCGCCGTCGAGGATGGCCTCGTCCATGCCGCTGCCGGCATCGGTGATCTCGAGCTCGAACACCACCGCGTCGTCGGGCAGCGCGTGGGCGTGCAGGACCACCTCGACGCGATCGCTGCCGGCATCCATCGCGTTCTGGACCAGCTCGCGCAGGAAGTCGTACGGCGAGGCGAACTGCGCGACCAGACGGGCGAGCAGCTCGTCGACCGAGCTGGCGGTCACCGTCACGGGTGGATCACTGCGGGTCCGGCAGGTCGAGCGCGCGCTCGTCGAGCACCGACGCGAGGTCGGCGGCGAGCGCGTCGTCGTGCTCGGCGAGCTCGGCCATCGTCGACGGCACGTCCATCGCCGCCAGCGCGCGCTTGCCCGGCCGTCGCACGTTCCAGCGCTTGCGCGACTGGTACTGCTTGGCGCCGGTGGGATCGCCGTGGACGATCAGGCACAGATCGAAGCCGCGCGAGGGCTTGCAGGTCTCGAAGCGCACGCGGCTGGTCTTGCCGTCCTGCAGGAACGTCAGCTTCGCGGCGTCGCGCCCGTCGGCCACCCACGAGAACACGTCGTGGCGTCCGCGCAGCGCCGAGCCGTGGAAGAACGCGCCGATGTACTTGTCGTCGCGGGTTCGCGTGGTGATGAAGGCGCTGATCTCCTGCTTCGCGGAGGTCGGCACCGTCGACACCCACAGGCGCTCGGTCGGCGAGGCGGTGTCACCCCCTCCGCACGCGGCGCAGGCGAGCACGAGGGGGACGAGTGCCGTGAACGATGCGCGGGTGCGGGGCATGGACGCTCCAAGCGTGACAGCCGCGGGGGCACCGTTCAAGCCGCGGTGCGCGGCGATGCGCGCTGCGCCTCCCCCACCCGGTTCCCCGCGGGAGCGCGGCCGCAAGCTCCGCGCGCACCCCCGATTTGCAGCCGCAGGCCTTGGTGGTAATCACCGCAGCGTGAGCACGAATCCCCGGACTGGCAGCCTCCGCAGCGCCCAACCGCGGGCGACCGCACTCGCGTTCGTGGTCGCCATCGCCGGCGTCGCTGCGGCCTGCGATCAAAAGGAGCCGCTGCCGCCGTACAAGCAGCGCCTGCACCGCGGCAAGTCCTCTGGCTTCGACGCCGCGGACGCGAGCGCAGCCGCCGGCCCCTCGCCCGCGGCCGTGCTCGACCGCGTGCGCGCGCTGTTGCAGCCGCTGCCGGCGCAGGTCGACAACCCCGCGAACCCGATCACCGACGCCAAGCGCGACCTCGGCCGCACGCTCTACTTCGACACACGCCTGTCGAAGAACCAAGACCTCTCGTGCAACAGCTGCCACGTGCTCGCGAGCTACGGCATCGACGTGCGCGAGGTCGACGGCAAGCGTGCGCGCACCTCGGGTGGTCACGACGGCCAGACCGGCGCCCGCAATTCGCCCACCGTCTACAACGCCGCGCTGGCGCTGTCGCAGTTCTGGGACGGGCGCGCGGCCGACGTCGAGGCCCAAGCCGGCATGCCGATCCTCAACCCGGTCGAGATGGCGATGCCCGACGAGGCCAGCGTGGTGCGGGTGCTGAAGTCGATCCCCGGCTACCGCGAGCGCTTCGAGGCCGCGTTCCCCGGCGAGGCCGATCCGATCACCTACGCCAACATGACGCGCGCCATTGGTGCGTTCGAGCGCAAGCTGATGACGCCGTCGCGGTTCGACGCGTTCCTGAAGGGCGATCTGGCGGCGCTCGAGCCGAAGGAGCTCGAGGGGCTGCAGCTGTTCGTCGACGTCGGCTGCACGCAGTGCCACAACGGCCCCGGCCTGGGTGGCGCACAGTTCCAGAAGCTCGGCAGCGTCAAGCCGTGGCCCGACCTCACCGACGAGGGCCGCGGTGCAATCACCGGCAACGCGATCGATCGGTTCGTGTTCCGCGTGCCGCTGCTGCGCAACGTCGCGCAGACCGGGCCGTGGCTGCACGATGGATCGATCGCCGAGCTCTCGACGATGGTCGACAAGATGGCCGAGCACCAAGCCGCGCGCGGCCAGCTGACGCCGGCCGAGAACGGCGCGATCGTGGCGTTCCTCGGCTCGCTCACCGGCGAGCTGCCGGCAGCCGACATCGCCGCGCCCGAGCTGCCACCTGGCGGCCCCGACACGCCCAAGGCCGACCCGTCGCGGTAGGCTCGCGCCGCCGTGCCCCACGCCCGCTCGACGTCACCTCGCTGCCTCGTCCTCGTCACCGTCTGGCTCGTGGCCTGCACCCCGAGCCCGGCGCGCCGCGTCGAACCACCGACCGCGGCGCAGCCCGCCGACGCCGCGCCCGCTCGATCGGAAGCGACGGCGCCGACGGCCACGTCGGTCGAGGCCGACGCCGCGTCCGCGCGAGCGGCCGAGCTCGCCGCCAACGATGCACGGATCCTCGCCGCCGCGGCCGAGATCGAGGCCAAGGCCGCACAGGCCGCGACGCGCTGGACGCCCGCGCTCGAGCAGCACGCACGCAAGCTCATGGCCACGCGCTGGCGCAGCACCGGCGCGGCGATGAAGGCGATCCTCGGCAGCCCGCATCGCCAGCCCGACAGCGCCTCGCGCGATCCGTGGCGCCACCCGGCGCAGACCCTCGCCTTCTTCGGCATCACGCCGAAGATGCGTGTGTTCGAGGTCGGGCCGGGCGGCGGTTGGTGGACCGAGTTGCTCGCGCCGTTGTTGGCCGCGCAGGGCAAGCTGTCGATCGCCACCTGGGACGCGCGCGACGACCCCAGCGCACGCGCGCAGTACCGGGCGCGCACCTCGGCGGCGTTGCTGGCCTCGGCGCCGCTGCTGTACGGCAAGATCGAACGCATCCCCAACGTCGGCTTGAAGTTCGAGATGGGCCCGGACGCGTCGCTCGATGCGATCATGGTCATGCGCATGACCCAAAACATGATGCTGGGCGGCGGGCTCGAGCCGTTCCTCGCCGAGGCCTACGCCGCGCTGGTGCCGGGCGGAATTCTGGCGATCGAGCAGCACCGTGCGCCCGCCAGCATGACGACCCCGCAGCACCCGGAGCTGGGCTACCTGCCCGAGGGGTGGCTGGTCGAGCAGGTCACTGCGGCCGGCTTCGAGCTGGTCGCGCGCTCCGAGCTGAACGCCAACCCGAAGGACACCAAGGATCACCCCAAGGGTGTGTGGGCGCTGCCGCCGACCTTCGCCGACGGTGACGTCGATCGAGCCCGCTACGAGGCCATCGGCGAGAGCGACCGCATGACCCTGAAGTTCATGAAGCCGACCGCTGCGGCGAAGCCCGCCAGCGCGACGGCGCCGGCCGACGCGGCGCGGTCGGCCAGCGCGGCGGCGCCGGCCAGCGCGGCGGACTGAAGCACGTGCGTGACGCGGTGGCGCCGTTCGCCGCCACGCGCCGCGGATGCGGCCGCGCGCCGCGGCGCGTGGTAGCTTTGATCCGTGCGCCGCGCAGTTCTGGCTTCGATGGTGTTGCTCCCGCTGACGGCATGCGAGGAGGCTGACCCCTCGTTGATGCCCGGCCCCGAGGTTGCGAGCAAGCTCATCGGGCCCGAGGGCGGCTCGCTCAGCTCGCCCGACGCCGTGCTGACGATCGAGATCCCGCCCGGCGCACTCGCCTCGAGCATCGAGCTGAGCATCCAGCTCACCACCACCGTCCCCGCGAGCATCGGCACCGCCTACCGCGTGAAGCCCAACATGCCGCTGATGATGCCGGCGGCCGTGACCTACAACTTCGGCGGCACCGACGTATCGGCCTACGACGTGAGCCGCCTGACGGTCGGGCGCGCCGCCGCCGATCGCTTCGAGCCGCTCGAGGGCGCGAGCGTCGACGCGGACAAGCGCACCACCACCGCGCCCGATCCCTCGCTTTCGTTTGGCTACGGCCTCGTGGTCGGCACCGGCAACGGCGGCACCACCGGCGACACCGACGGCTCGACCAGCGGCGACGGCTCCAGCGGCGGCAGCAGCTCGACCACCACCGGTGATGCGACCAGCGGCAGCAGCAGCGGCGCAGTCGACAGCTCCGGCGGCTCGTCGAGCGGCACCACCACCACCGGCGAGCCGGCCTGCGGCGATGGCCAGGTCGTGCCCGGCGAGCTGTGCCTCGTCGACGGCACGTCGGTGCTGGTCGGGGTCGGTCCGCGCGCGCTCGCCCTCGCCGACCTCGACGCCGACACCGATCTCGACCTCGTGGTGGCCAACGGCGCCGACGATGCGATCAGCGTCCGCGCAGGCGATGGCGCCGGCGAGTTCGGACTCGACACCCCCTACCCGGTCGGCAACAACCCCGCGGACCTGCGCATCGGCGAGTTCACCGGCGACGCCGAGCTCGACGTCGTGGTGTGCAACGAGTCGGCCGGTAGCATCGGCTTGCTCGCGGGCACCGGCGGCGGCGCGTTCGCCAGCCAGGTCGTGTTCGATGTCGGCAACCTCCCGCGCAGCTTCGTGATCGCGGACATCGACGAGGACACCAACGACGATCTCGCGGTGGTCAACAACGCCACCGACGACGTCAGTCTTCTGTTCGGCAACGGCACCGGCTTCGACGCGGCGACCACCGTGGCCGTCGCCAACGCCCCGGTCGCGCTCGCGGTCGCCGACTTCACGGGCGACATGAACCTCGATCTCGCGACCATCTCGGGCAGCGCCCTGGCGCTGCGCGGCGGCAACGGCAGCGGCACCTTCGGCGCACCCGCCAACTACGACCTCACGGTCGCCGGCACCGCCCTATGGGTCGCCGACGTCAACGGCGACGGCGATCTCGACGTCGCCGTCGTGGTCGAGCTCGGCGACGAGGTCCTGGTCGCGCTCGGCAACGGCATCGGCGGCTTCGGACCGGCGACGCCGTACCCGGTCGGCTCCGGCCCGCTCGCGATCGAAGGCGCCGACCTCGACGGCGACGGCAACCTCGACCTCGTGGTCGCCAACGGTGCCGACACCACCATCACGGTGCTGCTCGGCAACGGGCTCGGCGGCTTCGACGACGGCGGCACCTTCATGGTCGGCAACGGCCCCAGCGACCTCGCCATCGGCGACGTCGACGGCGACGGCGCGCCCGACGTACTGGTGTCGGTGCAGAGCGACGACCTGGTCGCCGTGCTGCTGTCCGACCCATGAACCTGCTCGGGCACGCGATGGTGGCGCGGTGGTTCGACCGCGACCCGTACTTCGTGCTCGGGGCCATGCTGCCCGATCTGCGGACCATCGCCCGCGCGGGCGCGCTCGTGCCTCGACACGGCGCCGTCGCATCGGGTGTGGCGATGCACCATCGCACCGATGCCGCGTTCCACGGGCTGCCGGAGTTCGTCGCCGCGTGCGTCCACGCCGGTGAGGAGCTCGCCGCCGACGGGGTTCGTCGCGGCCCCCGGCTCGCGGTGGCCCACGTGGGCCTGGAGCTGTTGCTCGACGGCGAGCTCGCCCACGACGCCGCGCTGGTCGACGACTTCGTCGCGGCGCTGGCGATCGAGCTACCGCTCGACGCTGGCGTGCGCGAGGTGATGACCCGGCTTCACCGCCGTGGCGCCCCGCACGGACACCGCGATCCGCACGAGGTGCAGCAGCGCCTCGCCCACGTGCTCGGGCGCCATCCACGACTCACGCCGATGCCGGAGGAACTGACGCCGATCCGCGCGTGGCTCGAGCGTGCGCAGGCCCGTCTGCGCGCCGAGCTACCGCGCTGGATCGATGGCCTGCGCAGGCGCATGGACGCGCCCGCATGAGACCCGCCATCACAGCAGCTGTTCGAGCAGGTCGCCGACCTGCTCCCAGTCCGGGCGCAGCTCGAGCGCGGTCTCGAGATGTTCGATCGCCAGCTCGCGATCGCCGTCGCGATTGCGGCGGTGGTAGCAGAGCCCGAGGTCGACGTGCGCCTCCGCCGACTCCGGGTGGCGCTTGACCACAAACCTCAACACACTGATGGACTCGTTGTACTGCCGCGCCTCGAAGAACGCGGTCGCGAAGCCGCGCAGGAGGTCCACGTCGAACTCGCCGCTGTGCAGGGTCTCGGCCAGCACCAGGCGCGCGTCGTCGAAGCTGCCGCGGACCAACAGCCCGCGTGCGCGGTCGAGCATGTTCTGGCCCGGACGCACGAGCCGCGCAGCCGCGCTGTCGAGTCGACCGTGACAGACCTCGCAGGGCCCCTCGGGCGCCGAGTCGAGCGCGGCGGTCGTGGGATCTTGCCGCATCACGCACGAGGGATCGTCGTGGTGGTGGAGGCCGAGGGTGTGCCCGACCTCGTGGAGCACCAGCTTGTGCAGCCGTCGCGCGAGCCGCTTGCTGCCGTCGCCGTCGATGCGCGACAGCGACACCAATGCGATGCGATCGGTCAGGCTCGCGAGCCCGAACACGTACGGCTTCTTCTCCTCGAAGATGTCGACGCTGGTGAGGTTCAGCTCGACCAACGCGTGCTCCTCGCGATCGCGGAACAGCACGTCGAGCGCCGCGCGGGCGTCGAGCTGCGCGCGCTCGACGTTCCAGCCCGACCAGACCCCGACCAGCTCGCGGCGCGCACCGATCTCGCAACGCACCGGGTAGGTGCGCAGCAGGCTGCGACAGGCCGAGCGCAGTCGGTCCTGCGGCATCGGTCCCAGCGCCCGCACCACCACGAGCGGTCGCGGTTGCGACGCCGCCGGCACCGCGGTCGCCAGCTCGACCGCCACGCGGCTCGCCAGCGTCGCCGACAACCCCGCGCGCGGCACCAGCACCAGCAGCGCGGCGATCAGCAGCAGTCCGGACAGTGTCGACCAGGTCCTTCGCATCGCGACCTCGCCCTGCTCGCACGTGGTGGCCGTCTTGCGGCCACCCGCGTCCGCGGGGGTTCCGTTGCTAGCCTACGGAACTCGAGCGCGTCGCACCATCGCCTTCGTCCAAGGGTGCGAACGCGCACACGAGGTCGTGGGCCCACGCGACGACACACGAGCTGTTGTTGTGGGCAACCAGGCGGCTCTTTCGCCACACTCTCGGTCCACGTGACGGACTCCACCCCACCCGCGCCCGCACCGCCGAACACCGCAAGCGGTGCTGCTGCGGGCTCCTCGGGCGCGCCGCGCTCGCGATGGAGCCTCGGCGAGCTGCTCGATTGGACGCAGGCCCGCTTCGCAGAGCTCGGGATCGAACAACCCCGCCTCGATGCCGAACGTCTGCTCGCACGCGCGATCGGCTGCAACCGCATCACGCTCTACACCGACCGCGACCGCCTGGTCGACGACGACGCGCGGGCTCGCTTCCGCGAGCTGGTGCGGCGACGCCTCGCGCGGGAGCCGGTCGCGTACATCGAGGGCACGCGCGGGTTCCATGCGCTCGGCCTCGAGCTCACCGTCGACGCCCGTGTGTTGGTGCCGCGGCCGGAGACCGAACACTTGGTCGACTGGCTGCTCGAGGACACCCAGGGTCGCGAGCACGCCGCGATCCTCGACGTCGGCACCGGCTCGGGTGCGATCGCATTGGCGGTCAAGCACGGGCGCGCGCACTTCGATGTCACCGCGTGCGACGTCTCGCCCGACGCACTCGCGGTCGCGCGCGACAACGGCACGCGGCTCGGGCTGACGATCCACTGGGTCGACGCCGACCTCCTGCAGGGTGTCCCGCGTCCGCCCGACGGCTGGGTCGCCATCGCCGCCAACCTTCCGTACATCGCGACCGACATGATCGCGGGGCTCGCCCCCGAGGTCGCGCGCCACGAGCCCCGGCTCGCACTCGACGGCGGGCCCGACGGACTGCGCGTGGTCGAGGCGCTGCTCGATCAGATCGTCGAGACCGACGCGCTCGCCCCTGACGGCGCCGTGTACCTCGAGATCGGCTTCGATCAGGCCGAGCGCACCGCCGCGATGCTGCGCGCGCGAGGGCTCGCGGCCGCGACCCGCAACGACTACGACGGCATCGCCCGCATCGTCCGGGGCCGCCGGCCGCCGGCCTGACGCCGCGACCCCAGGGCGGGTGCCGAAAACTGGCGCCCGGTCGCGATCGGGTCGTAGCGTGGGCGCCATGCGCCCTCCCCTGCCCCGCGTTCGCCCCTCTTCGTCGAGGCCGCTCGCGGCGCTTGCCCTGTCGCTGCTCGTCGGCGGCTGCATGACCGGTGACGGCATGCAGACCAAGCTGCGCGATGCATCGACCGACTACAACAAGGCCCTGCGCTGGCGTGACATCGATCGCGCCGCCGAGTTCCTGCCGGCCGAGTCGCAGCAGGCGTTCCTCGCCGCGCACGAAGAGTATGCCGAGGATCTGGTCGTCGTCGACTACGAGCTCACGCGGCTCGACCTCGACAAGGCCACCGGCGTCGCGGCCTCGCGCGCGCAGATCTGGTGGCACGCCGACGACAGCACGGTGGTCGAGCACACGATGGTCGATCAGCTGTGGCAGTTCCACGAGGGCAAGTTCGTGCTGGTCGACGAGCGCCGCGCGAGCGGTGAGCGGCTGGGCCTGTTCGCGGAGTTCGTCGAGGACGATCATCCTTGGTTGCCGGGACTGCTGCCCTATCGCAAGGCCCACCACATCGGCGAGGACAACAAGAAGGGTCGACGCCCGAACAGCAAGGCCACCGCGAGCAAGCGCAAGCCCGCCGCCCCACCGCCGGGCTGGGGCCCCCATCGCGGCGTCTCGATGCCCGACGACGACCAGCCGCTACCCGGCGACGACGGCATCTCGATGCGCTGACGGGCTGTCACGCGCCCGCCCGATGCCGACGCGCCAAAGTGGCGCGCCGCCCCCAGACGATCGCCTCAGACGCTCTTTGCGTCGGCCCGCTCACGCTTTCGCGAGCCCCGCCGCGACGCGCCCACGGTCGATGGATCGCAGGCGCGATCCCGGCGTACGCTGACGTCCGCGTGGATCGTGGGCGTGCCGATCGATCGTTCTCCAGCGGATTGAGGGTCGCCAGTCGCGGCGACCTCATCGCAGAGGTGCACGCGAAGGCGCGTCGGCGCGTGATCAAGCGCGCCGCGCAGCTGACCGCGCTCGCCGCTGCGCTGCTCGCCGCCGGCGTCACGCTGAAGATCGTCGGAGAGCGACGCACCCGCGCGGCTGCGCTGGCGACCGCGCGCGAGCACGCCAGCAAGGGCGACGCCGCGGAGCTCCGCCTTGCCGGCGACGTGCTCGACGCCGCGATCGCTCGCGACCAGCAGAGCCCCGTCGCCGAGGCCGAGCGTGCGGTGCTGCGAGCCCACCTGTGGCTCGAGTTCGGCGAGCGCAGGGACCTGGCCGAGGCCGCCATCGCCGACGCACCCGCCGACGCCGAGCCCACCCGACTCGCGCAGGCGATCCTCGCCTTCGGCGACGCCGATCGCGAGGGCGCGGCGGCGATCCTCGCGGAGCTCGACGGCAGTCGCGATCCGCTGGTGCGCACCGAGGCGACCTGGCTCGCCGGTCAGCTCGCGATCTCCAACCACCCCGACGACGACGACGAGCTCGAGCGCGCGCTCGCAGCGGTCGACACCGCGCTCGGTGAGAGCGCCGCCAACGCTGCGCTGCGTCGGGTCCGGGCGCGCCTGCTGCTGCAGCTCGACCGCCCCACCGAGGCGCTCGGTGAGCTCGAACGAGCGCGCGAGCTGGCACGCGCGCACCTGGGCCTGGCTGCCGACGAAGCGCTGTTCAACGCGCTGCTCGGCCGCGAGGCCGCGGGCGTCGCGAGCGTGGCCGACCAGCTGCTGGAGGTCGGCGAGGCGCTGCCGCTGCGCGACCGCCACAACACACTGCTGGCGCGCGCCGTCGTGCACGTGCGGGCCGGTGAGCTCGACGAGGGGCTCACGCGGCTCGAGGAGGCCCGCGAGGGCATTCCGCGCTGGGATCGCCTGGCCGTACGGCTCGCGATCGACACCGCGCTCGAGGCCGGGGCCGCCGACGCCGCCGACGCTTGGCTCGACGGTGCAGACCTGCCCGCCGACGAAATCGCGATCGATCGCGCGTGGATGACCTACGTGCGCGGCGACGTCATGGCCGCGCTCGAGCAGCTGGCCAAGCTGCCGCAGGAGCAGCCCCGCGTGGCCTACGTCCAGGCGCTCGCGCTGGTCGAGCAGCGACGTTTCGCGGAGGCCGAGCCGTGGATCCGCCGCGTCGACGAGCTGCTTCCGGGACGCATCGAGATCGAGGTCGCACGGGCGCGCGTCGAGCTGCGGACCGGCGACAAGACCGTCGCGCTGCGCAAGCTGCAGGCACTCGCGGAGGAGGAGCCGTACTCCCCACGCGCCTGGACCGGGCTGGGCGAGGCGTTGCTGCTGCAGGACGGCGAGGTCGACCTGCGCAAGGCCAAGCAGGCGCTCGAGCGGGCAGTCGAGCGCGAACCGCTGCCGGCCGAGGCCATGTTGCTGCTGGCGGAGATCGCCGATCGCCGGCGCGCGCGAGACCCCGCGGGCATGACGGCGGCCGAACAGTTGCTGCAGCGTGCCGTCGAGACCGCGCCGACGCTGCCGCGCTACCGCGAGCGACAGGTCCAGCTGTGGGCCGACACCGGCCAGGAGCGCCGCGCGTTCGCGGCCGTGAGCGAGCTGGTCGAGGTTCCCGGCGTCACCGCCGACACGCTGGTGCGCTACGTCGATCTCGCGGCCGCGCTGGGCGAGCGCGACGTCGATGCCGAGGCGGTGCTCGAGCGCGCACGGGCCCTGGGGGCCGCACCGAACGCGATCGCGCGCGCACGAGCACGCATGTTGCTGGTCGGCAACGACAAGGACGACGTCGTCGAGGCGCAGCGATCGCTCGCCGCGCTCGTGCAGCAGGACCCGGTCGACATCGACGCGCGGGTGCTGCTGGCCGAGACCTACGTCCGGCAGTTCGATCGCAAGGCCGCCGAGCTGGTGGTGCGCCGGGGCTTCCCGCCGACCCCGGACGCGCAGCAGGGCCGGCTGTTCTTCGCGTGGGCGTCGATCGAAGCTCGCATGGGCAAGCCCAAGGTCGCCGCGCCGCGGGCCCGCTCCGCGTTCGTCCGCCTGCTCGACGAGAACCGACCAGCCCCCGAGCTGTTGGTCGCAGGAGAGCTCGCGGCGCGCCTGTGGGTGCGCCAGGACAACGAGCGCATCGCGATGACGATCACCGATCAGCTCACCGAGCGGCTGCCGTGGTCAGCCGAAGCGTGGACGATCCGCGCCAAGACCGAGCTCGGCGTCGGCGAGGCGGCCGCGGCCCGCACCAGCGCCGATCGTGCCATCGCGCTCGACCCCGACAGCGCCCGCGCGCACGAGATCCGCGGCCACTGCCTGCTGCGCTTCGGACAGAAGGACAAGGCGCGCGCCGCCTACGAGCGCGCGGTCGAGCTGGCCAAGGGCACCCGCGCCGAGAAGGACTACCGCGAGAACCTGCGCCGACTGTAGCGCGACGCGGTCAGCCGGCGGCGTGGGCGTGCACGGCCGCGACCAACTCGCGATGCCCTGGCGTGCGCGCGCCTGCGTACTGCTGGACGATGCGCCCCTGCGCGTCGAGCAGCAGCACCGTCGGCAGGCTCGCCGCCTGCAGTCGCGCCGCGAACGCGCCCTGGGGATCCCAGCCCAGCACGAACGGCGGCGACTGATCCTGCCAGCCGTCGTGATCGAGCGAGACCAGCACGACCACCAAGCGCTCGCCCAGCTCTCGCTGCAGCGCCGCGTAGTCCGACTCGACCGCATCGTCGCGGTGCGCCGCGTCGACCACCTCGACCACCACCAGCTTGCCGCGCAGCTCGACGAGCGGCAGCACGCCACCTTGCGCGAGCGGAACGTTGCCCTCGAGCAGCGCGCCGGTGTCGTGGCGACTGGGTGGCAACGTCGAGGCCGGAGACGCAGCGTCGCTCGGCGCGGTCGTCGGGCCCTGCTGCGGGCCGCAGGCGAGCGCGACGACGACGGCGACGACGCTCCACGGTGGCCTGCAACGACTCATCCGCCGTGGACCACGTCGACCAGGTGCTGCACCACCGCGGGATCGGTGTGGCGAGAGATGCCGTGCCCGAGGTTGAAGATGTGTGCGCGCGCCTGGGTGCCCGCCGCGAGGATGCGTCGGGCCTTGTCGGCCACCAGCTCCGGCGGCCCCAGCAGCGTCATCGGGTCGAGGTTGCCCTGCACGACACGGTCGCGACCCACCACCTCGATGGCCTCCGCCATCCCGATCGACCAGTCGATCCCGACCACGTCGGCACCGAGCTCCGCGACCTCGCGCAGCAGGCTCGCGTTGCCACGCACGAACAAGATGATCGGGACCCCGAGCGGCTTGCACTCCTGCACCAGCCGGCGCAGGTGCGGCAACACGTGGACGCGGTAGTCATCGGGCGCGAACGCGGCGCCCCAGCTCTCGAAGATCTGCAGGGCGTCGGCGCCGGCGGCGACCTGACCGGAGAGGTACTCGACCAGCAGCGTGGTGATGCGCTCGAGCATGCGAGCGAACGTCGCCGGCTCGCAGAACGCCATCGCCTTGGTGTGCTCGAATTCGCGTGAACCGCCGCCCTCGATCATGTAGCTCGCGGTGGTCATCGGCGCCCCGCAGAAGCCGATGAGCGGCACCCGATCGGTGAGCGCCGCCTTGCAGGCGCGCACCGCGTCGAACACGTAGCCGAGATGGTCACCGGCGCGGCCCCACCGCAGCGCGTCGAGCTCGGCCGCCGTGCGCACCGGGGTCGCGATCTGCGGGGCGGGGTTGAAGCTGACGGGGACGCCAATGGCGTCGAACACGACGAGGATGTCCGAGAAGAGGATCGCCGCGTCGAAGCCGAAGCGATCGATCGGTTGCAGCGTCACCTCGGCGCACAGCTCGGGCGTGCGACACAGCTCCTCGAAGCTGACCTTGGCGCGCACGGCCCGGTACTCGGGGAGATAGCGCCCGGCCTGGCGCATCACCCAGATCGGCGTGCGCTCGGGTCGTTCACCGCGACAGGCCTGCAGGAAGCTGTGGTCTCGCGCCATCGATCCCCGGACTATACCGCGGGCCCCGCCAGCGCACGCGAGCGGCTGCGCCGCCAGTGGGCGCGACCATCGTCGGCGGTGTAGACTCCAGAGCGATGAGGCCATGGGGCCTGCTGTTCGCGGTCGTGGCCGCTGCTGTGGTCGGCGACGCCTGCCTGATCGACCTCACCCACTCACGCGCGTGTGGTGACGGCACCACCGATCGCCTCGCGGGCGAGGAGTGCGATCCCGCGGACCCCGACTCGTACATCGAGGCCTGCGTCGGCACCAACCGACCCAGCGGCGTCGCGGCCTGCGATCCGGTCGAGTGCACGATCATCAACGACGAGGCCCAGTGCGCCTACTGTGGCGACGGCATCATCGACGTCGCCGCCGGCGAGGAGTGCGACGGCAACAACATCGGCACCCCGTGTTGGGGCGAGGGCCAGCCGACCTGCACCTCGACGTGCAAGCTCGACGTGTCGACCTGCGATTCGTGCGGCAACGGCATCGTGGAGCCCGGCGAAGAGTGCGACGAGATCTCGCACGGCGGCGACATCGTGAACCCGCGGCCGTGCGCGGGCGCCAACTTCGGCCAGCCCAACCAGGTCGAGCCGTTGCGCTCGCCGTACCAGAACCTGCCATACACCTCGGGCTCGGCGGTGCGCTGCCTCGACAACTGCACCTACGACCGCACCAGCTGCGGCTACTGCGGGAACTACAACCAGGACGGGCCGCTGCGGGTGTCGATCTTCGACGAGACCGTCAGCCTCGCGGAGGTCTGCGACGGAGAGGACTTCGACGATGCCTTCCTCGACGAGCAGTATCCCTTCTGCTCGCAAGAAGGGGTGCAGGCCAACGTGCTGTG